>Ga0207814_101091_pt1 | contig 10426 bp, 8 predicted proteins | sample TtaePargueraPR_7_FD_187755 | JGI IMG/M metagenome (GOLD analysis project Ga0207814, IMG submission 187755) | Aerobic enrichment media microbial communities from Bioluminiscent Bay, La Parguera, Puerto Rico - Tt and P1 (2) (SPAdes) | ecosystem: Environmental > Aquatic > Marine > Unclassified ... | reverse complement strand
GGTCGGCTGGCAGCAGGGCTCGATCCGCCTCGACGGCCGGGAGATCGGCGGCACGCGCTCGCTCGGGGCCGGCCGGCGCACATCGGGCATCGTGCGCCTCGGCGTGGCGATGGCGCCGCAGGGCGATGCGATCTTTCCCGGCCTGACCGTCAGACAGCATCTCGACTGCGGCGCCTATACCCGCACCGCCTGGCGCGAGCGCCGGACGCGGCGCGAGCGCATTCTCGAAATCTTTCCGCCGCTGCGCGCCCTGCAGGACTCTCTGGTCGGCAAGCTGTCTGGCGGCGAACGGCGGATGGTCTCGCTCGGCCGCATGCTGATGGTCGAGGCCGAGCTCTACCTGATCGACGAGCCGTCGCTGGGCCTTGCTCCGAAGATTTCCCGCGCCGTCATGGACGCGGTCTGGTCGCTGCCGACCGAGGGCCGCGCCATGATCATCGCCGAGCAGAACGTGTCGCTGTTGTCGGGCCGGGTCGACCGGATCATCGGCATGCATGCCGGGCGCATGCGCGGCGAAGTCGGCCACGTGGCCTTGAGTTAGGGCGAGCGCGATGGACCTCAGCACCCTCGTCTACGGCCTCAATCTGGCGGCGATCTACGGCCTGATGGCGATCGGCATCTCGATCCTGTGGTCGAGCGTCGGCATGATCAACATGGCGCACGGCGCAACCTTCGCCGTGTCGGGCTACGCCGCCTGGCTCGCCTCGACCGCCATGAAGCCGGTGATCGCCGCGGCCTTCGGCAAGACGCTGCTGGCCTCGCTTGCGACCGCCGGCGTCGTCGTCGGGGTGGCGCTGATCGCCGGCGCACTGATGGGTGCGCTGATCTATCTGCTGGCGTTCCTGCCGATCCACGACAAGCCGAACTTCGCGGTGCGCAGCCTGATCGTCACGCTGGCTATCAACATCGCCACCGTCCAGGCGCTGCTGTTCTTCTTCGGACCGCGCAGCCGCGGCCTGCCGAAGATCTTCGGCTTCGGGCGCCTGGAAATCTTCGGCGTTTCCATCCGCTACGACCAGGCCGGGACGATCCTGTGCACCGCCGTGCTGCTGCTCGTGGTGCTGGAATGGCTCAGACACAGCCGCAAGGGGCTGGAGATCTGCGCCATGATGCAGAACCCGGAGGGCGCGGCGCTGTCGGGCGTCTCGGTGCGCTTCACCGCCCTGCCGATCATGATGGTCACCGGCGCGCTGGCCGGCATGGCCGCGGCGCTGTTGTCCCAGACGATCTTCGTCAGCCCGACGGCGGGCGCGATTCCGCTCATCAAGGGCCTGACGATCGCCCTGCTCGGCGGCCTGGGAAGCGTGCCCGGCGCGGTTCTCGGCGCGTTGCTGATCGGCTTCCTGGAGGCTTTCACCGGGGTCATCCCGTTCCTCGGCCAGCGCTATGTGATGTTCATCCAGTTCGCCTTCATCATCACGGTGCTGGTTATCCGCCCGCGCGGCCTCGGCGGCCTGCTCGACGATACGCGGGAGTAGGCGATGGTCGACGTGACACAGACCAAGCAGTCGGCGCCGAAGAAACTCTACAAGGTCGGGCGGCATCACCACGACTACCGGCTCAGGCCTAACGGCACGCAGGAATGGTCGCGCGCGCGCTTGCCGTTCACACGCCGCCACTGGCTTAAGTGGCGCGGCATCAACAATCCGCGCACGCTGACCCGCGAGCGCGTGCTGGTCGACAAGAAGCCGCTGTGGTGGACCCTGTCGCTCGGCGCACTGCTGATCGTCACGCCGTTCCTGCCCAATGCCATGATCAACGTGGCGGCGATCTTCTGCATGTATGCGGCGATCAACGTGCTGTGGACGCTGATCATCGGCACCGCAGGCATCTTCTCGCTGGCGACGCTCGCTGTGGTCGGTATGGCCGGCTATGCGGCTGCCGCCGCCAACGTCTATCTGGGCGTTCCGTGGCCGCTGATGTTTGCGATCGGGCCGGTGGTCGGCCTTCTGATCGGCGGCATCCTTGCCCTGCCCTCGACCCGGCTCGACGGCCTGTACTATGCGCTCCTGACCATGGGCGTTGCGGAGATCTGCCGGATCTTCGTCACCCAGCTGCGCCCGCTGGCGCCGACCAACGGATCGATCAACAAGGTCGGCAGCTTCATTCCCGAGGACTGGTTCCTGCAGCGCGAGGGTCTGCTGCTCGGTTTCGCCGGCGCCTTCGTACTGCTGCTCGGGGCTCTCCTGGTGTTCCGGCTGGTCAATTCCGAGCGTCTCGGCCTGCTGTTGCGCGCCGCCAAGACCGGCCGCGAGGACGAGGCGTTCTCGGAGGCCTGCGGCATCGATTTCCGCCGGGCGCGCATGCAGGTGTTCCTGATCTCGTCTGCAGCGCTCGGCGTCTGCGGCGCGTTCTACGCGATGTACTACCGCTCGATCTCGCCGTCCGTGTTCTCGCTGGATCAGCTTCTGCTGCTGTTCGCGATGATGGTGATCGGCGGGCTGGGCCGGTCCGAGGGCGCGGTGCTCGGGGCTGCGATCGTGATCCTGATCGACAAGGGATTCGTCGAACTCGGGCCGCTACGCATCATGCTGGTCGCGCTGATCATGGGCGGCGTCACGATCTTCGCCCACGAGGGCCTGACGGGCGCGCGCCAGCAGTTCCGCAATTTCCGAAACCGCAAGAAGAGCGAGCGACGCGCCGTTCGCACGGAGAAGGGAGGCGAAGTGATGCCGGAAGAGGCAACCGAAATCGCCGACAAGCAGGAAATCTACTACCGCCGCTTCAACAAGCGCCTGCGCGACGAACTGAAGACCTACATCACGCCGGAGCTGATCGAGGAGCACCGGCAGGCGCCGCTCGGCCGCCATTCCGACACGCTGGAGCGGGTCCTGAACTATTTCCGGCGCGGCGAGGTGCCCGACAAGTACGCGATCCTGCGCGTCGACGGCTCGATGGACCGGTTCCGCATCCTCGCCTTCTCCGGCGAACGCGGCGCGCCGCCGCGCGTGGTCGACGACAAGGAATATCAGACCCTGTCGGAGGCCTATCACGCGGTCTTCCTGCTGCGCGTCAACGACCTGCTGGAGAGTTGAGCCGTGCGGGTTCCGGATAGACTCAGGCCACGATCGGCGTATGCCACCACCGCCCGGCTGGGCCCCGGCTCAAGGCCGGGGCGTCGGCCGAGTGTTTGGCTTTCGGCGGTGACACCTGGCTCAGACCGATGTCCCAGACTTGATCCGGGACCCAGCGCGGCGGGCGAGGCGATTGCGTATCAACCCAACACCGATCCAACCCACTTTCCGGATGATTGACCGATGACCGACGTCCGCATCCACGGCTATTCCGATCCCCTCGCCGCCCGTGCCGGCGAACCGGTCGACTTCATGGTGTCGGTGGAAGGCACGAACCGGGTCAAGGCGCAGATCGTCCGCCTGATCCATGGCGACGAGAACCCGTTGGGGCCCGGCTTCATCGAGGAGGAAGTGGCCTCCAACGTGCCGCCCGAGATCGAGGCAACACGCCAGTACACGCAACTTGGCTCCTACGCCGAGATCTCCGATCCGGGCAGGGTCCTAGCCAGACCGGGCGCCCTGACGCTGCATGCGTTCTTCTGCCCGTCCCGGCCAGGCCACAGCCGGCAGGCGATCCTGGGATCGTGGTCGGTCGACGGATCGAAAGGCTATGCGCTCGGCATCAATCCGGAAGGCAAGCTGGAATTCTGGGTCGGAGACGGCGACACGGTCGATCATGTCACCGCCGAGACGGAACTCGTGCCGAAGGTCTGGTATTTCGCCGCCGCCAGCTACGATCCGGAAACGGGCAAGGCGCATCTCCACCAGATCGGCGTCATCAACCCGTACAACTCCCATATCGGGCCAGTCACGCCCTACGATTACGACAGTCACGTTTCCGAGACACTGCGCGTGCGCCCTGCCGATGCGAACGCGCCGTTCCTGCTGGCCGGCGCGCGCGAGTACAATCCGAAGCGCGGCAACTTCGTGTCGCTGACCTACAACGGCAAGATCGACCGATGCGGTGTTTACGATCGCCCGATCACTCGCGACGAGGCCGAGGCGATGGCGACAGGCTCGGTCCCGCAGGACGGCCTGCTCGCCTATTGGGACACGACGGAGGGCTATACGGACAGGGGCATCGGCGACACCATCGTCGACACCGGCCCGCACAAGCTGAACGCCGAAGGGTATAACCGGCCCGTCCGCGCCATGACCGGGTGGAACTGGATGGGCCGCGACGACTGCTTCCGTCTCGATCCCGGGCAGTATGGCGGCGTCGCCTTCCACGACGACGCGCTGACCGACTGCCATTGGACGCCGAGCGTCACCTGGCATCCGCCCGCCGATCTGAAAAGCGGCGTCTATGCGCTGAAACTGACCGCCGGCGGGGCCGAGGACTATCTGCCCGTCATCATCCGCGCGGCGAAGCCGACGGCGCCGATCGCGGTTCTGCTGCCGACCTTCACCTACCTCGCTTACGCCAACGAACACCTGTCGTTTGAAGCCAACATCGCCCAGGCGATCACCGCGCACACGCCGGTGCTGGTGCCCGAGGACATCGAATTCAAGAAGCTCGAGGAATTCGGGCTGTCGACCTACGACCACCACGCGGACGGGGCCGGCGTCTGCTACTCGTCATGGCGTCGCCCCGTCATCAACATGCGGCCGAAATACCGGATGCCGGCGATGACCTTTCCTTGGGCGCTGCCGGCCGACCTGTCGTTGATCTGGTGGATGGAGCAGTCGGGCTACGACTACGAGGTGATCACCGACCACGACCTGCATTTCGAGGGCCTAGACGCGCTGAAGCCCTACAAGGCCGTCATCAATGGCACCCATCCGGAGTACTACTCGGAAGAGATGATGACGGCCACCGAGGACTACCTGACCTCCGGCGGGCGGCTGCTCTATACCGGCGGCAACGGATATTACTGGGTGACCTCGCTTTGCGCGGGCGATCCGGCCTGCATCGAGGTGCGCAAGCTCGACACCGGCTCGCGCGCCTGGCAGGCGGAAGCCGGCGAGGGCTATCTGGCCTCGACCGGCGAACGGTCCGGTCTGTGGCGCTCGCGCGGCCGGGCGCCGCAGAAGATCGTGGGCTTGGGCTTCACCACCGAGGGCATGGACGAGAGCCAGCCCTACGAGCGCATGCCGGATTCGTTCCACAAGCGCGCCGCCTGGATCTTCGATGGGCTAGGCGAACGCGAGCTGATCGGCGATTTCGGCCTCGCCCAGGACGGCGCGGCGGGCATCGAACTGGACCGCTACGACCTGGCGCTGGGTACGCCGCCGCACACGCTGCTGATCGCCGCCAGCCACGGCCACTCGGACAACTATCCCCTCGTCAGCGAGGAAATCACCTACGCCTTTCCCGGCCGCGGCGGCACCCAGGATCCGCAGGTGCGGGGCGACATGATCTACTTCACCACCCCCAACAACGGCGCCGTCTTCGCCGCCGGTTCGATCGCCTGGAGCCAGGCGCTTCCCTGCAAGGGCGGCGACAACAATGTGGCCCGCGTCATGCGCAACGTGCTCGACGCATTCATCAAGGACGGCCCGCTGCCCGGCTCGGAATACGCCGGCGACGAAAAGCACTGGCGTTGACAGTTCCCGCGGAAACGGTAGCGTTCCTTTAGGGGACCTTCCCGAAGGTGACGACCACGGGGGCCGGGATGGCCGTCGGCATTTCGACGTTCAGCGGGTTTATCGGCGAGCTCCGTGAAGTCGCCCAGGAGCGCGATTCCCTGTCGCTCGTGGACTGGGGTATCTCCCGCCTGCTCGATCATCTCGACGTCGATGCTGCCTGGTGCGGCTGGGCGGAGATCCGCCCCTCGGAAGTCGTCGTTCATTCCTCCAGCGCCAGCAATCTGCCGGACGACTATTCGGCGTTCTGGGAGACCATGAACAGCGAGGACCTGCTCGCCCGCGCGGTGCTTGAACGGCCGGAGGCGGTCGCGACCTATGCGCGGACGGACCAGGTCCAGACCGACGGCATGGTCGCGCTCGCCGACCGCTATCACCTGACCCGCATGGCGACCGCGATGGAACAGCGGCCGCCGAGACGGACGGCCTTCTTCATGTCCATCTATCGCGGCGACCGGCATGCGCGCGACTGGAGCGGCGAAGAGACCGAGTTCCTGGCCTGTGGGGTCGAACACCTGGCCGCGGCCGCACGGACCAGGCAACGCGGGCCGCTTGAGAACGCGGCCGGGCGTAACGGCGTCGAACTGCTGGCCGACGAGACCGGACGCGCCTTCATCGGCGGCTCGGCCCTTGCGGCGGCGTTTGCCGATTTGTGGCCGGGTGCTGCCGGAGACGAACTGCCCGATGCGCTGAAGGCCGCGGCGGCGCAGCCGGGACGCACCGTTCTCGGCGATGTCGGACTGGTCGTCGACGTCAGGCCGCTCAGCGACAGCCGCTTTTCGGGCCTTTCGCGCGTTTCCGTGCGCCGCGCCGGACCGCTCGACATGCTGACGGCCCGGGAGAGCGAAATCGCCCGGCAGATCGCGCTGGGGGCCAGTCACAAGCTGATCGCCCGCGATCTCGACATTTCACCGGCGACCGCGCGCAATCATATCCAGTCGATCTACCGAAAGACAGGCGTCGACAACCGCGTCGCGCTGGCGCGTCTGGTTCTGGAAACGCCGAACTGACGCCGGCGGGGCTGGCTCCGACGGGGCTGGCCGCCGGCTATCGTTCAATCAGATCTCTATATTGGCGACGAAGTCGCTGATGAACGGGCGCACCCTGTCGGCGATCTGCTGTTTCGCCGAGTCGAGCCACATCAGGGTGATGCCGAGTTCGGTGCCCGCCTCCTTGATGGTCGCCGACTGGCCCGTGAACTTGAAGAACAGTACCTGGGTGATGGTCTGCTGCGCCTCGATGCCGAGGCAGACCAGGTTGATCTGCGGGTGACCCTGGTCGTCGGCATCGACATAGCTCATCTGGAACTTTGCGCCCGAGGCGTGCTGGCTGGCGCGATCGAAGATCGTGATCCACGGCTTGTCCTCGTGCATCCGGTTCATGCCTTCGAGGATCTCGACGACGATCGAGGCGGCAGACGCGGCGGGCCCGAGTGCTGCGGTGATCACCGGAATGATCGCCTTATGCATGTCGAGGTTCTGCCGGAGCTCCGTCTGGTGGCGGAAATCGAGGTCGCGCACCTGCCAGCCGACATTGACCAGCACTTCGACGTACTTGTTGTACCAGGCGAAGATGTCGCTGTTCATCTCGGCGACCTTGTCGGCGGCCAGATGCGCCAGAAGCGTGCTGTTGGTGATCGCCGTGCGCAGGTCGACGGGCACCTGATCGGTGAACTCGGTGAGCTGGGCCCCGACGACGACGGCCTGCCGGTCGCCGGTGAAGGCGGGTTCTTCGGTACGTGCAGCGACCTTCGGGCTTGCCCCGGGCGCCGGCAATTCAAGCGCGGTCACATAGTCGGGAGCGGATTTCGCCAGTTCGATCTGCATGATTCCCTCCTGTCGGCGCGGCGAATGGCAGGGTGATCCGATCGTTCTTCTGGTTCGTCGTTGCCCGATATCATGTTCGGCCGGCAACGACCGCCGTCACGCGTCAGGCCGGCCGGACACGCCGGTATCGTCCCGGCCGATACGCTTAGCCGGATGATAACGGGCTCGTTGTTTTACACCGGAACGGTGCGGGAGGACATCCCGGCCCGCGGAACGGATGCGGTCACCCCGTGCCAATCACGACACGATCGCGTCGAGCGTCTCCATCAGCATTGCGGGTGCGGTGACGTTGGGACTGTGGCTGAAGTCGCGCTCGTACAGGGTCCAGCCGGGTTCGGAACGCGCGCGCTCGGCGAACTGGCCGAACGGATCGCCCGGGGACTTGCGCAGCGCATAGATGTAGTGGCGCGGGCAGGACGGCTCTGCGCCGATGCTCAGTTTCTGCCGGAAGCAGCCGATCGGCATCTTGCGGCGATGCCGGTTGATCCAGGCCAGATCCTCCTCCGCGGTGTCCGGCGGCGAGGGATTGGGCGTGATCTGCCAGCCTTCGCCGTCCCGTTCGGCGCCTTCCTCCATCCGTTGCCGGGCCGCCTCCGGCAGCAGGTCGAACACCGACTGGCCGTCGCGCGGCGCGAAGGCGTCGAGATAGATCAGCGTCGAAACGCGGTCGCGGGCGCGGTCGGCGACGCCGGTCGCGACCATGCCGCCGTAGGAATGGCCGAGCAGCACGACGTCGGACAGCTCCTCGGCCTCGATGACGCCGAGCACGTCGGCGATATGGGTCTCGAGGTTAAGACCGGCGTGGGCCAGGTGTTCCTTCTCGCCGAGACCGGTATAGGTCGGCGCGAAGAAATCATGACCCGATTCCCGCATCAGCGGGCGCATCCTGCGCCAAGCCCATGCCGCGGACCAGGCGCCGTGGGCAAGAACGAATGTGGCCATGTTTCTTCTCCAATTTGCTGGAAGGTCGTCACGCGCGGATCGGCGTCGCCCACGCATACCACCATGGCTGCCTATACCGGAAACGCGCACCCGCCCAGCCGCCCGCCTCATTCGGCTGGCCGGGCCAATACAGCATTGTCCCGTTCCAGCTCCCGTCGTACACGGTCGGGGGAGAGCTTCCCGTCCAACGAATGCGAACGAGCAAGTATCCCATGACCTATGTCTTCGAACCCGCGCCCCGGGCTTCCGTCGCCGTCGCCGGCGAGGCCGCGCGCTTTCCGGTCCGCCGGATCTTCTGCGTCGGCCGCAACTATGCCGCCCATGCGCGGGAGATGGGCAAGGATCCGGACCGGGAGCCGCCGTTTTTCTTCACCAAGCCCGCCGACGCGGTCGTCGATGCCGGGGCAAACGCCGGGGCGGAGATTCCCTATCCGCCCGAAACGCAGAACCTGCACCACGAGATCGAACTGACGGTCGCGATCGGAAAGGGCGGCACGGACATCCCCGTGGAACAGGCACTCGACCACGTATTCGGCTACGCCGCCTCCATCGACCTGACCCGCCGCGATCTGCAGTTCGCCGCCCGCGACAAGGGCCGGCCGTGGGACTGGGGCAAGGCGTTCGACAACTCCGCGCCGATCGCGCCGATCCATCGCGTCGCCGAAGTCGGCCATCCGTCCAGGGGCCGGATCTGGCTCAGCGTCGACGGCGACATCCGCCAGGACGGCGACCTAGACGAGCTGATCTGGCCGGTGCCGGACGTCATCTCGATCCTCAGCCGGTCGATGGCGCTGAAGGCCGGCGACCTGATCATGACCGGGACGCCGGCGGGCGTCGGTGCGATCGAACCGGGCCAGCATGTGCGCGGCGGCGTCGCGGGGCTCGGCGACGTCGCGATCACGATTGCCGCCGTCTGACCACTGCACAGACCGTCAGCGCTGGGGCACCGCGAGACCGCGCCGGCGCTCGGAACGCGTAATGTAGATGGTGGAGACAACGATCACCGCCATGCCGACAAGCGTGTTCACGGCCGGCCATTCGGCAAAAACGAGGATGCCACCGGCAACCGCGAACAGGATCCGCAGGTAGGGGAACGGCGCCAGCGCGGAGACCTCGCCGGCCCGATAGGCCTCGATCGTCAGCCACATGCCGCCGGCCCCGATCAGTCCGGCCACGGCGAGCATGGCGAGCGTGCCGGCCGAAACCGGATGCCAGTCGTAGACGGCGACCGGGGTCGTGCCGAGCATGACGACGACGCCGATATAGAACATGATCGTCGCCGTCTTCTCGGTGCGTGCGAGGACCCGGTTCAGCAGCACCAGCACAGCGGCGAGCGCGGCGCTGGCCAGCCCGATCAGGACATAGGGGTCGAAGCCGCTCGTCGACACGCCGGTCGCGATAACGACGCCGGCGAAGCCCACCAGCGTCGCGATCCAGCGCGGAAGGCCGACCTGTTCGCCGAGCACCGGCGCCGCCAGCACGACCACGAACAGCGAGGCCGAGAAGGTCAACGTCGTCGCCAGGGCCAGGTCGAGCACCATGAAGCTGACATAGTAGAGGTACCAGACCGCCAGACTGGTCAGGCCCCGGGTGATCTGCAGACCCGGGTGGCGGGTGCGGAAGGTGCCGCCAGCCGTCACCGCGACCATGATGGTACCGATCAGAAGCTGGGCGAGGGCGCGGAAGAACATCATCTGCGCGGTGCTCGCCTCGTCGCTGGCGAGGCGGAACAGGATCACTTCGCAGGTGAACACCGCCGCCGATATCGACAGGAACAGTGCGCCCTTCAGATTGTTCGGCGCGACGGTCTCCGACGGCCCGGTCACGGGATCGCTCAGCGTTCGGAGCCGGCGGGCGCGTGCCGGAACGGCGCGTAGTCTTCGGGCGACTGGGTCCCCAGTGTGCGCAGCAGGTGCACCCAGGCCGCGAGGCCCTCGTCGATCGCCGACAGGCGGAAGAATTCGTTCGGGGCGTGGAAATCCTCGTCCGCTGTCGAGAAGGACAACATGACCGTATCGAGACCGAGTGTACGGCGCACGATATCCGACAGCGGCAGGG
>Ga0207814_101090_pt1 | contig 10439 bp, 5 predicted proteins | sample TtaePargueraPR_7_FD_187755 | JGI IMG/M metagenome (GOLD analysis project Ga0207814, IMG submission 187755) | Aerobic enrichment media microbial communities from Bioluminiscent Bay, La Parguera, Puerto Rico - Tt and P1 (2) (SPAdes) | ecosystem: Environmental > Aquatic > Marine > Unclassified ... | reverse complement strand
CCCGCCGGTCCCGCCGCCCCGCTTCCGTCCTTGCCCACGGGGGGATTCCGGGGAAGGTCGCGGCGTGAAGCCCTACGTCCAACTCGCGGAGGCCCGGCTGGCCGACGGCACCGTGTTCTCGCTCCACAAGCACGACGGGCGGTTCTACCTCAAGAACGACGGCCGGGAGCTGATGAGCACGAGGATGACCTACTCGGAGCAGTTGCTCGCCGAGCTGGGCTGTGCGGCGCTGGTGGAGGGGAGGCCCACCCGTCCCGCTCACCCGAGGGTCCTGATCGGCGGACTCGGCATGGGCTTCACGCTCAAGCGCGCGCTGGAGGTGATCGGCAGCCCGGCCACCGTCGAGGTCGCGGAGCTGATGCCCGAGATCATCGAGTGGAACCGCAGCTTCCTCGCCGAGCACAACGGTCCGATCCTCGAGGACGAACGGACCCGGATCCACCAGGGCGACCTTTTCGAGTGCCTGGCGAAGTACGGCAAGGGGGGGCTCGACGCCATCCTGGTCGACATCGACGACGGCCCCGACATGCTGATCACCGAGGGGAACTCGCGGCTCTACACGCCGTCGTTCTTCGCCCGGGTACGCGACACGCTCAAGCCGGACGGCTGCGCGGCCTACTGGATGGCCCACCCCACGCCGGCCTTCGAGAAGAAGCTGCTCCGCGCCGGCTTCCGGGTCGAGGCGGTGCCCGCCAAGGCCCACGAGAAGGCCAAGAAGCCGCGGCACTGCATCTACCTGGCGAGGAAGGGGTGAGGACCTTTCCCGGCCCGCTCGAAGGCCGGGCCCACTTTGGGATTGCCCATGCCGGGTTTCATGCGATGGATGCAGGAGTCATGCTGCCGGCCCGGCGTGCGTACGGGACCGTCCGGCGGACACCCCACAAGACTTCCGACATGAAGACCCTCCGTGTGCTCCTGGCCTGCCCCTTCCTCGCCGCCATTCCCGCCTGCAACACCGTCACCACCGACACCGGCACCAGCGCCACCGTGCAGCAGGGAGTTCCCGGGGGCGAGTTCGTCCGGACCGAGTGGCTCGAGGCCACCGTGACCGACATCGACTACTCCAAGCGCAAGGTGACCCTCCTGTCGGCCCACCGGGAGAAGTTCGAGGTCGAGGCCGGTCCCGAGGTGGTGAACTTCAACCGGATCCGGGTGGGCGATCCCCTGACCATCGTGCTCAAGGAGACCTTTCTGGTCCGCATGGCCAAGCCCGGGGAGAAGCTGGACGAGGAGGTCTCCACGACCGCGGAGTTGGCGCGCCTCGGGGCCAAGCCGGGGGCGAGGGTGACCGAGACCGAGCGCTATGTCGCCACCGTCACCGCCATCGACACCGCCAAGCGCACCGCCACGCTGAAGTTCTCCGACGGGTCGAGCGGCAAGTTCGACGTCCGGCCCGACGTCGACCTCTCGCAGCGCCGGGTCGGGGAGAAGGTGCTGATGCAGAGCACCACCACGCTCGCCGTGTCGATGTCCCGGTCCTGAGGCCGGCATCCGAGGTGCAACCTCCTGGGGACTCTTGGACCGGTGAGCCGCGAAGCGTCGGAGCGGCACGGCTGGATTGAGACACAAAAGGGGTCGGTGCTCGGGCGAACCCCTTCGAGACCCCGACGAAAGCTCCGGATCTCGGGGCCGATCCCTTCGATTCATGACCGAGGATGGCGCTCTGGCAGTCCGCGGCGATCGCCGGAGTGATGGGCTGAGCGAAGCTCGCTGAGGTTTCCTTGGACAGGTGAGGATCGGCGACGATGTTCGGCGGCGTCGATGTCGATCTTCCACTTGATCCTCTTCGGAATCCCTGCGCTCTCGCTGATCTGGTTGGTCTGGGCGGTGCGCACCCGCGCGATGCGCCGTGCGGGCCGCGGCGCGCGGGTCGCGCTGGCCCTTGGCACCGCCGGGTTGCTCGCGGGCTACGCGTGGATCGTGCTTGCCCGCGGAGACCGGATCCCGTGGGCGCCGCCCTCGTGGCTGCAGGCTGCGGTGCTGCTGTGGGGCCTGATGTTCCTGCCGCTGCTGGCGCTTCCCAGTTTGCTCGGCGGCGCGCTCTGGCAGGTTGGGAGTCGGGTGCGACGCCGGAACGCCACGCACCGAGCGCCGGTCGAGCCCGTCGAGGACGCGCAGCCCGACCGTCGCCGATTCCTCGCCACCGCGTTGGTGGCGCTACCGGTGATCGCCACCTACGGGACCACCGCGATCAGCATCCCGCAGAACCGCCGTTTCCGGATCCGCCGCATCGAGGTGCCGCTGCCGGGCCTGCCGCGCGACCTCGACGGGGTGACGATCGCGCAGGTGTCCGACGTCCATGTCGGCAAGTTCACCTCCGGCCGGATCCTCACCGAGCTGGCCGAGGCGACCAACCGGCTCGAGGCGGATCTCGTCGCGCTGACCGGCGACCTGATCGACCACGCGCTGGCGGACCTGCCGGAGGCGCTCGACATGGTCCGCCGCATCGACCCGCGCGGCGGCCTGTTCATGGTCGAGGGAAACCACGACCTGTTCGAGGGACGCGAGGCCTTCGCCCGGGGCGTCGACGACGCCGGGGTCCCGCTGCTGCGCAACGGGATCGCGCCGCTGAGCCTGCGCGGCCACCCGGTCGACCTGCTCGGGATCCGCTGGTCGCGCTCCGAGCCGCGCATGGAGTCCGACATCGTCGCGACCGCCGCGGGGCGTCGCCCCGATGCCTTCCCGATCCTGCTCGCCCACCACCCGCACGCCTTCGACGCCGCCGCCCGGGCCGGGATTCCGCTGACCCTCGGCGGGCACACCCATGGCGGGCAGGTGATGGTCACCCCGGAGATCGGTCCGGGTCCGTGGATGTACCGCTACTGGTCGGGCCTGTATCGCAAGCCCGACGGCGCCGCGGCGGTGATCAGCAACGGTGCCGGGAACTGGTTCCCGCTGCGCACCGCGGCGCCCGCCGAGATCGTCCACCTGACGCTGCGGCGCGTGTGATTCCACCCGCCGGGCGTTTCGAAAGTTCCAGAGGTGCTCGGAGCTTCGGCTCCCGCAACGCCGTGATCTCTTCCGCCCACTGCAGCGGGAGAGGAGTGATGGCGAAGACAGGCCCGGAAGGAGGGCTGGACGGTCAAGGTTCCGTCCGGATCTCAGATCTGCGGCAGGTTGGATTCGGGGATGCTCCTGCCAGGCCTGCGAATGCTCGATTCCTGGGACCGCGCGCTTCAACGGAAGACGGAGGAACTTCGGGACCAATGGCAAGAATCACGGACCCCTTTCACTCTACGAGGACGCCCGATGATCCGCCGCCCGTTCCTACCCACGGGATTCGGCTTCGTGGCGGCGGCGAGGCCCGCAGGATCGCGGCTTCGGCACTTTCCTTGCGGCACGCCAGCACCCAGGGGTTGAGGGTATCGGCCAAGATGCCGAGTTGGCGGGACACCCCCCTTTGGGTCGCCCGTCCCTCGACGCACATGATCACCGCCTTGAGCCGGGATTCCGGCGGATAGCCTCCCGGCTTACGGTAGGTTCCACGACGCCTCCCACGTCGTGCCGACTTTCGATTCGAGGCCCTCTTGCGGATCCTCTCTGCCTTCTCCTCCAAGGGGTTCCGTTTCGGAAGTCACCCCATTTCCGCATCACGAAATGCTCCTGAACTGGCGGTTGGCACTGCGCGCCTGTTTATGATGCACGAATGAGATTCCTGTGCCAATCAAGACGATTCTCGCACGATCGGCGCGACACCTGCCCGTGGCGCGAGGACGACACCGGCACCGTCGCCTGTCCACCGCCCAGCACCTCGCGCTGACCCGCAACGCCCTGTTGGCGATCGTCCGTTTCGATCGCCTCTCCCACTGCCTCGACCACCACCACAGACACCCCGTCGAGGCACTCAAGCTCATCCTCATCGCAGAACCTCTCCCGTGACTCCCCTCAAGCCAAACGCCCTGGTTTTGCCGCCGACACCCAAGCTCGATCATTGAGTCGGTGGGGTGATTCCTTTTCATGTGTCACCGGATGTGGTTCCCTGGTCGGATTCCGATCCGGATGGAACCGGCGCCCCAATGACTCCGTCCCATGCAGCCCGCATCCTGATTGTCGACGACAACCGCACCAACCGTCTGATTCTGGAGAAGCACCTCGGCAAGGCGGGCTACCGGATCGTTTCGGTGGGGGGCGGAGCGGAGGCACTCGAGCGACTCGAACCGACCCTCGATGGGCGCGCGGAAGACGAGGCCATCGATCTCATCGTGCTGGATGTGATGATGCCCGACATCGATGGCTCCGCGGTCCTGCGCCGGGTGCGCGAATCGAAATCACCATCGGACCTTCCGATCGTGATGGCGACTGCCAAGGACCGGACCCAGGACATCGTGGACGCCCTCGAAGCCGGGGCCAACGACTACGTCGTCAAACCGGTCAACCTGCCGGTCCTGCTCGCCCGCGTCGAAACCCAACTGTCCCTCAAGCTCGCCCGCCAGTCGCTCAAGAACGCCCAGCAGTCGCTGATCCAAGCCGCCAAGATGGAGTCGGTCGGCTATCTCGCCGCCGGAGTCGCGCATGAGATTCGCAATCCCCTCGCCCGGATCAAGATGGGCATCGAGTCCCTCCGGAGACATCCAGTGCTCGCCGGGGAGGAAAAGCCGGCCAAGACACTCGAGGCGATGAAGTCGGCCTGCGAGGTCGCCGACCAGGTGGTCCGCGGGCTGATGAAAGCCGCCACCGAGATCCGGCCCAGGATCCAGCCGGTCGCCGTCGCCGATGTGGTCAGGGAAGCCCTCGGGCTCATCGAGCAGGCGGTCCGGGATCAGGGAATCATCCTTGAGCTGGCTCTCGATGAGCCCATCCCCAAGGGGCGGTCCGGAGTCGCCGAGCTGCGGCAGGTCCTGGTGCATGTCCTCACCAACGCCGTCCAGGCCATGCCGGACGGCGGAATCCTGAGAGTCCGCACCGGCACCCGGATCATCGAGGATCTCCCCGAGCAGGACGCCGGCCGGTCGGGCAACCTGCCCCGCGTGGGGGACACGATGATTGCCATCGATATCGAGGACAGCGGGCCCGGCATCAAACCCGACCGCCTGCTGGCGGTCTTTGATCCCTTCTATACCACCAAGGCCACCGGCACCGCATGCGGCCTCGGCCTGACGATCGCCCAGCGAACCCTCGACATCCTCGGCGGCCTGCTGTCCCTGGAAAACCGGGAGGAAGGCGGGCTGAGAGCCTCCGTCCTCGTTCCCCGGGCCGGGATGTTCCAGACCACGGTCTAGGGAATCTCAAGAGAGCCTGTAGCCGATGGACGGTTGCAGTTTGCAGAGTCAGCGGCTACGCCGGGGAAGAACGAGGGGCGGAATCTTCCGTCGACAGCTGCGTTCTTGACCGGTCGTGGATGCGTGTCCACCCCCTCACAACACCTTGCTGTAGCCGAGATCTCCTCGCCCCATCGGCTACATCTCTTCTGGAAATGCTCTAGGAGATCTCCACTCCGATCAGCGACACATCGTCGACGAAGGCGTTTCCGCCCGACCAGGATCGAGCCGCGTCACGGACCAACTCGAGGCTCGCCTGTAGCGGCAGGTCGGTGCCGCTCTCCAGCAGTTTCACGAGCCGCTCCTCGCCGAGCTCCTCACCCGAGGCATTGGCGACCTCGAAGATCCCGTCGGTGTAGAAATAGAGCCGGTCACCCGCCTGGCACGCCAGGGTTTCCTCGGTGAATCTCGCCGCCTGCAGGAAGCCTACCGCAGGCGGCCGCGCCCGATGGCGCTGGCCTTTCCCTCCGGAGATCACCAGTGGCCCCGGGTGACCCGCCGAGGTATAGCGGAACTCACGGCTCCGAAGGTCGAGGACCCCGTAGACTGCCGTAAAGTACTGCTCGATTTCGTCGTCCAGGGTGAAGCGATGGTTCAAGTCCTTCACCACCTCCAAGGGCGGCGTGATCCCGATCCCCCCATCCGATTCCACGGTCCGGCACAACAGGGAATCCGCACCCTCATAGTGGGTCAGCAACCGGCTCAGGTGAACCGAAAGCAATGCGGCGGGCACCCCGTGGCCGCTCACGTCGAGAATGTAGAGAGCCACCCGGTGTTCATCGAAGGGAACGATGTTCAGGGTGTCACCCGCCAGCTCATCGCATGGCTCATAGATCCAGGCGAACTTCGCCAACAAGGAGTCCGGCGGGTCTTCCGGCAGGAATGCCTGCTGGATCCGTGCCGCGGCCTCGAGGCTCTCACTCATCCTCAGGTTGGCGGCGCTGATCACCTCGTTGGTGGCCTGGAGCTGACGATTGCGATCACTCAGCGCCTTCTCCAGTTCGACGATCCTCTGGGCGGCCTGGATTCGGACCCGCAGCTCGTCCTTGTCGAAGGGCTTGGAGACAAAGTCGTCCGCGCCCGAGTTCATCCCCTCGACCAGGTCGCTCTTCTCCGATCGAGAGGTCAGCAGGATCGCATAAAGATAGTTCCGCCGGTCTCCCGCACGTTCACGAATCCTCTTCAGCAGCTCCAGGCCGTCCATTCCCGGCATCTGCCAATCGGTCACGATCAGGTCGAGATCCCCCTGTTGCGCGAGCTCCCAGGCCTCCGTTCCATTCGCAGCCGCCACGCCCTCGTGGCCCCATTCCCTGAGGAAAGCCATGATCCGGGTGCGCGTCGCACGATCGTCCTCTGCCACCAGTATCCTCATGATTCGTCCAGGGTCTTGGAAAAGTCATGGAGGGCCGCGAGCAGGCACCCGACCTCCTGCCTGAGCCCGGGAAGCCGATCGCGCGTCGCATCGAGGTTTCCGGACCTTGCCTGGTCATCGAGGTCCTTCGCACTCTCGAATGCCCGGTCGGCGCAATAGTTGCCGATCATGCCCTTCAGGCTGTGGGCCGCCCGATGGACCTTCTCCGGATCCTCCTCCCGGAGGCCGCTTTCCAGTTCCTTCATCATCTGCTCGGCGTCCTCGCCGAAGAATCCGATCAGCTCGCGCATCAGCTCGACATCGCCGCTGTTGTTGCGGAAACGCTCCGCATCGAAAACCTCCCTTCCGCCGGCTCCGGCCCGCAGGTTCTCGGAGGGGTCGACGGCCGGCGCATCTTCCAGTGGTGACCCCGCGCCCCTGGAAGCGTTGTCCGAGTCCCTCGGATCCTCCTTCCGAGCCGCAAGCTCGTTCAGCACCCGGAAGAGCTTTCCGGGCCGGACTGGCTTGGAGACGTAGTCATCCATGCCCGCGTCGAGGCACCGCTCCCGGTCACCCTTCATCGCGTTTGCCGTCATGGCCACGATCGGCGTTCGCCGGCCCCTGTCCTGCTCCGCCCGCCGAATCGCCTCGGTCGCCTCGAAGCCGTTCATCACCGGCATTTGCACATCCATGAGTACGACATCGAACGCACGACTCTCCAGAGCCTCGACCGCCAGCTTCCCGTTCTCCACGATCGTCACCTTGTGCCCGCGGCCCTCCAGCAGGCGCCGCGCGACCACCTGATTGACCCGCCCATCCTCCGCCACGAGGATGTCCAGCGGCTGCTGCTCGAGTTGCTCCTCCACGGGCACCATCATGTCCGGGTCCCGCAGGGTTCTCGGGCCGAGGAGGTCCATGATCGCGTCGAGCAGGGTCGACTGCTTCACCGGCTTGCTCAGCGTCCTGCGGATCCCCATCGCCCTCATCTCCTTCACCGGGCGGGACTTGCCGGCCGAACTCAGCATGATGATCCGGGGCCGCTCCTTCTCCGGAAAATCCCCGACCCGTTCGGCGAGTTCGAAACCGTCCATCCCGGGCATCATCGCGTCGGTCAGCATCAGCTTCAGAGGTTCGCCCTCGGCACGGGCGCGGGCGATCTCCCTCAGCGCCGACTCACCCCCTTCACAAAGGAACGGGCGCATCTCCCAGCTTTCCAGCAACTCCCTGAGAATGATACGATTGGTTTCATTGTCATCCACCACCAGCACCGGCAGATCCTGCAATGAATCGAGCATCTCCCCGGGCATCTCCTCGACGCAGGCGATCCCGATCCCGACGCGCGCGGTGAAATGAAACACGCTCCCCTCGCCTTCCTCGCTCTCGATCCAGATCTTGCCGCCCATCAGCTCGACGATCCGCCTTGAGATCGACAGTCCCAGGCCGGTTCCACCGAACCGACGCGTGGTTGATGCATCCGCCTGAGTGAAGACCTCGAACACCCGGTCCTGCTTGTCCTTCGGGATGCCGACTCCCGTGTCCCGGACCGAAAAGTGCAGCACCACGGAGTCCCTTTCCTCCGACCGGGTCGAGACGTCCACCACGATCTCGCCTTCGGAGGTGAACTTGATCGCGTTGCCCACCAGGTTCACGATGACCTGCCGCAAGCGGGCCACGTCACCGACCAGAACCTGCGGGATATCGGGCGCGATCCTGAAGGCCAGCTCCAGCCCCTTGTCCGCAGCCCGCACCGAGAGCGTCTGCAAGGTGTCGCCGATCGAGTCGCGCAGATCGAAGGAGTGCTCTTCCAGTTCCAGCTTGCCAGCCTCGATCTTGGAGAAATCGAGGATGTCGTTGAGCAGGTCGAGCAGGGCTTCGGAGGACTGCTTGGACAGTCGCAGGTACTCCCGCTGTTCGGCGCTCAGCTCGGTGTTCAGCAAAAGCTCGGTCATGCCGAGGATCCCGTTCATCGGCGTCCGGATCTCATGGCTCATGTTGGCCAGGAAGTCGCTCTTCGCCTGGCTCGCCTCCTCCGCCTTCTCCCGCGCCACCACCAGTTCCTGGGAGGTGCGCTCGAGGTTGCTCGTCATGCGGTTGAACTCATCGCTCAGCTCGGAGAGCTCGTCGTGCCCGCTGGTCTCGATCCGGGTTCCGAGCTTGCCCTTTCCGATCTCCTTCGCTGCCAGCGCGACCCGCTGAATCCGGCGCGAGAGCGGCCCCACGATCCCTCCCATCACTGCCATGGCGGCCAAGGTCCCGATGATCGAGATGGTGATCACCGTTGCCCTCAACCGGCGCACCGGAGCCAGCACCTGATCCGCACGCGACACCTGCACCACGGTCCATCCCAGATCCCGGGACACGGCACCTTGCCGCGGCATAGCGTAGGTGTACACCAATTCCTCACCGGTTTCCTCGTCACGGCGGGTCTCGCTTCCCTCGACGGGTCCTTCCTTCGGCATATACCTGCTGCCGTCGCTCAGCGGCTCGGTCTCCAGATTGCCAATTCGGATCACCCTCCCGTCGGCGGTCAGAAGCGCGAGCGCCAGCAGCGAATCGTCGTGTGCGGAATGGGAATCCAGGATCTCGAATACCTCGCGGATGTTGATCACCGCCTTCAGAACCCCGAGGAAATTGCCCTCGGCATCGTCGATCCGTGGACAGATCTCCACCGAATGGATCCCGGCACTCTCGTCGAAGACCACATCGCTTAGATAGATCCCGTCCCTGCTGGCCCGTTGCCACCAGTCTTCGTCATCCTGGCGGAAATCGGAGGTCTTTCCCGACTGGGCCACATTGGCTCCATAGGCATTGGTCATGAAGACCTCCCCGATCACCGGATATCCCGAAATCTCCTCAAGGGTATCCAGCGTTCCGCGCAAGTCCCTCGAAACCGGGTTGTCCATCAGCGAACGGACCAACTCCTCGGACGCCTCCGTCCCGCCCTCGCGCCAGATCTTGTCGAGCTCGACCACCCGGGCCATCGGCTCCGGCCCGCTTGCGAACGAGGCATTCGACTGGACCAACTGGTTCCGCACCATGTCACTGCGGGCATAGGCCTGCCAATTTGCCACACGTCCCCTCAACAACCGGTCGAGTTCGTCCTGCACGGCCCGGACCTCGCTGGTCGCCCCCGCTTCGAGCGCCTGCCGCAGATTGTCGCCGGCAATCCTCTCGACGTAGTAGCCCACCGCCCAGATCAGGACCGGCGGGACACAGGTGGTGAGAAGCAACTTGGTCGACAGTTTCATCAGCCTCGTCGGGATGAACAACCCATCGATCATGCTGAATTGCTCCGCCGAGTGCGTCCATGGAAAAGGGACAACGTGTCGGGTCGTATAGGTCCTATAAGACCTATGGGGAAAAGCCTGCCTGATGGGGAATAGGTCCTATGGGTCCTATGGAGAGAGAGGCGGGCGGCCGGGGAATAGGTCCTATGAGTCCTATAGGACCTATGAGTGAAGCGCCACTCAGGTGAAGGAGAGCGCGTCCATGTCAAAGACGACCGTCACGTCCTCGGGAAGCGTGGTTTTCTCCAGCACCTTCTGAACGTGCCGCGTGAGCGCCCTCGCCTTCGGGCCGCGGAGCATGAGTTGGAAGCGGAACTGGCCGTGGGCTTTGACCAAGGGGCTGGGGAGGGGTTCGCCGAGTTCGATACCCTTGGGGAGGTCTTCCTTCAGCCGCCGGTGCAGCGTCTGGAGGGTGAACTCGGCGCGGCGCTCGTGGGTCGAGCGGCTGGTGAGGACGGCGCAGCGGGTGAAGGGGGGGAAACCGAACTGGCGGCGCATTTCGAGCTCCTGCTCGGCGAAGCCGTCGAAGTCGTGGTGGCGGGG
>Ga0207814_101089_pt1 | contig 10451 bp, 13 predicted proteins | sample TtaePargueraPR_7_FD_187755 | JGI IMG/M metagenome (GOLD analysis project Ga0207814, IMG submission 187755) | Aerobic enrichment media microbial communities from Bioluminiscent Bay, La Parguera, Puerto Rico - Tt and P1 (2) (SPAdes) | ecosystem: Environmental > Aquatic > Marine > Unclassified ... | reverse complement strand
CCGCCATCCAGCAATTCGCCGACGAGCGTGTCCGTGATCGCCTCGCGCACCTTCAGTTCCAGCTTCGGATAATGCGCCTGCAGATGCGGGATCAGCTGCGGCAGCAGATAGGGCGCGATGGTCGGGATCATGCCGATGCGCAAGGACCCGACCAGTAGGCCGCGGTCCTGCGACAGCATTTCTTCCAGCGACTGAACGTCGCGGAGGATGCGGCGGATATGCGGCAGGATGCGCTGTCCGGCCTCCGTCAGCACCACCCTGCCGTGCCGGCGCTCGACCAGCTTGCGCCCCAGCCGCGCCTCCATGTCCATGATCTGCGCCGACATTGCGGGCTGCGTGATGTTCACCGATGCGGCCGCCCGGCCGAAATGCAGGGCGCGCGCCAGAGCGTCGAAATAGTGCATCTGCTTGAGCGTCAACTTCATAACTTTTACTTATCATTCAAATCGGAAATTACAATTTGTAATTATCGAGCGTCTGGCGCATTCGTAGTTTTGAATGGTTCCAGACAGTGGGGGAGGCAGTCGCGCTGTGCGCGGCCTCGAACGCGCCCGAAATGACACTTTGCGGTCATGACGGCCCTGTAGGGAACAGGTTCGAGATTAGCGGTTCTGTAAAACGGGAGAAAATCATGGACGCGAAAGTCGGCAAATGCCCGGTCATGCATGGCGGCATAACCGAAACCGGCACATCGGTGATGGACTGGTGGCCGAATGCCCTAAACCTGGACATCCTTCATCAGCACGACACGAAGACCAACCCGCTGGGCAAGGACTTCAACTATCGTGACGCGCTCAAGACGCTCGACGTCGAGGCGCTGAAGAAGGATCTGACCGACCTGATGACCGACAGCCAGGAATGGTGGCCGGCCGACTGGGGTCACTATGGCGGCCTGATGATCCGCATGGCCTGGCACGCTGCCGGCTCCTATCGCCTGGCCGACGGCCGTGGCGGCGGCGGCACCGGCAACCAGCGCTTCGCTCCGCTGAACTCCTGGCCGGACAACGTCTCGCTCGACAAGGCGCGCCGTCTTCTCTGGCCCATCAAGAAGAAATACGGCAACGCCGTTTCCTGGGCCGACCTGATCATCCTGGCCGGCAACATCGCCTATGACTCCATGGGCCTGAAGACCTTCGGCTTCGGCTTCGGCCGCGAGGACATCTGGCATCCGGAAAAGGACGTCTACTGGGGCGCCGAGAAGGAATGGCTGGCGCCGAGCGACGAGCGTTACGACGACGTCGAGGATCCTTCCTCGATGGAAAACCCGCTTGCCGCCGTGCAGATGGGCCTCATCTACGTCAACCCGGAAGGCGTCAACGGCAAGCCGGACCCGATGAAGACCGCCGCCCAGGTGCGCGAGACCTTCGCCCGCATGGCGATGAACGACGAGGAAACCGCGGCGCTCACCGCCGGCGGCCACACCGTCGGCAAGACCCACGGCAATGGCGACGCCGCCGCGCTCGGTCCGGATCCGGAATCCGCCGGCGTCGAGCAGCAGGGCTTCGGCTGGGCCAACCCGAACATGGGCGGCAAGGCGGCCAATGCGGTCACCTCCGGCATCGAGGGCGCATGGACCACGCATCCGACCGTCTTCGACATGGGCTATTTCGATCTCCTGTTCGGCTATGAATGGCAGCTCGCCAAGAGCCCGGCCGGCGCCAACCAGTGGGAGCCGGTGGACATCAGGGAAGAGGACAAGCCGCTCGACGCGACCGATCCCTCCAAGCGCCACAACCCGATCATGACCGACGCCGACATGGCCATGAAGGTCGATCCGGCCTATCGCGCCATCTGCGAAAAGTTCATGGCCGATCCGGAATACTTCAAGGACACCTTCGCCCGCGCCTGGTTCAAGCTGACCCACCGCGACATGGGCCCGAAGGTCCGCTACTTCGGCCCGGACGTGCCCGCCGAGGACCTGATCTGGCAGGATCCGATCCCGGCCGGCCCGGTCAGCTACGATATCGGCGCCATCAAGTCGAAGATCGCCGCGTCCGGCCTGTCGGTCGCCGAACTGGTCGCCACCGCCTGGGATTCGGCCCGCACCTATCGCGGTTCGGACATGCGCGGCGGTGCAAACGGCGCGCGTATCCGTCTTGCTCCGCAGAAGGACTGGGAAGGCAATGAGCCGGCCCGTCTGGCCAAGGTGCTCGGCGTGCTCGAGCCGATCGCGGCCGAATACGGCGCCAGCGTCGCGGACGTGATCGTGCTCGCCGGCAGCGTCGGCGTCGAGAAGGCCGCCAAGGCGGCCGGTTACGACGTCGCCGTTCCCTTCGAACCGGGCCGCGGCGATGCGACCGACGAGATGACGGATGCCGACTCGTTCGACGTCCTGGAGCCGCTCGCCGACGGTTACCGCAACTGGCTGAAGAAGGACTATGTCGTCAGCCCGGAAGAGCTGATGCTCGACCGCTCGCAGCTGATGGGCCTGACCGCCCATGAGATGACGGTCCTGGTCGGCGGCATGCGCGCCATCGGCGCCAACTATGCCGGCACCAGGCATGGCGTCTTCACCGACAAGGAAGGCGCCCTGACGACCGACTTCTTCGTCAACCTGACCGACATGGCCAACAAGTGGGTTCCGGTTGATGGCGGCATCTACGAGATCCGCGATCGCAAGACCGACCAGGTCAAGTGGACGGCCACCCGCATGGACCTGGTTTTCGGCTCCAACTCGGTGCTGCGCGCCTACGCCGAGGTCTATGCCCAGGACGACGCGGCCGACAAGTTCGTCAAGGACTTCGTCGCCGCCTGGGTGAAGGTCATGAACGCCGACCGCTTCGACGTCTGATCGTAGCGGACTGCGAAACGAACAAAGCCGGCGCGGGCAACCGCGCCGGTTTTTCTTTGGCCTCGGCTTTCCTTGCATTGACCGGCGACAATGCGCCTGCCGGCGGCGCGCGGATAGTTTGCCCGCATCCATTGCGGGGAGAACGGCCATGGAAAAACAGCGCATCAGGATCGAACAGCATGGCGGACTGGGGCTCATCTGGTGCGCCGGATGGCTTTTCACGCTCGGCTATCTGCATCTGACCTTCTGGAAGGGCGTGCTCGCGATCGTCATCTGGCCCTATTACATCGGCGTGCATCTGGCCCTTCCGGCCGTCACCGGCTGATCCGCCCGCGCCGATGCCGCTTGCCATTCGCCCGGCCGCCCGGTACCACGCTGCCGTTTTCAACGGAGCGAAACCATGCGCCTGGGCGGACGGACGGCGGCAGCTATCGAGGTGTTGCGCGATATCGGGGAACGGCACCGTCCGGCGGCTGACGCGCTGAAGGACTGGGGCCTGTCGCACCGCTTCGCCGGCTCGGGCGACCGCGCGGTGATCGGCAATCTGGTCCACGACGCGCTGCGCAAGAAACTTTCGACTGCTCACCTGATGGACGACGACGGCCCGCAAGCGCTCGTCTTCGGCACGCTGTGGCGGCAATGGGGCCTCACGGCCGACAAGCTGCACGAGCAGTTCGACGACGACAAGTTCGCCCCCGAGATCCCGACGGCGCGGATGGAAGCAGCTGCTAAACGCGATTTCGCCTTCGCCAAGCCGCATGTCGAGGCCGACATTCCCGACTGGTGCGCCGACTATTTCGAGGAGAATTTCGACGAGGAATGGGTCGCCGAGGCAGCCGCCCTGTCGGAGCGCGCGCCGCTCGACATGCGCGTCAACACGCTGAAATCCGACCGCGACAAGGTCTTGAAGCAGCTCGCCAAGTTCGGCGCCAAGCCTGCGAAGATCGCCCGCCAGGGTCTGCGCATTGCGCCGGGCAGGGGGCCGGACCGCCTGCCCAACGTCCAGGCCGAACCCGCCTTCCAGAAGGGCTGGTTCGAGTTCCAGGACGAGGGCTCCCAGATCGTCGCCGATCTCGTCTTCGCGCAGCCCGGCGAGCAGGTCTTCGACTATTGCGCCGGCGGCGGCGGCAAGACGCTGGCATTAGCGGCGTCGCTCGACAACAAGGGTCAGGTGCATGCCTGGGACGCCGACCGTAACCGCCTCGCACCGATATTCGACCGGCTGAAGCGCGCCGGCACCCGCAACGTCCAGGTCCACGCCGCCGACGCCGACCTGTCGCCGCTGAAGGGCAGGATGGACCGCGTCCTCGTCGACGCGCCCTGCACCGGCTCCGGAACATGGCGGCGCAATCCCGACGCCAAGTGGCGGCTGACGCAAACGGCGCTGGAAAAGCGCATGGAGGAACAGGCCGAGGTTCTCGACAAGGCGTCCGCCTATGTGAAGCCCGGCGGTTTCCTCGTCTATGTCACCTGCTCGCTCTTCCCGCAGGAAAACGAATACCAGGTCTACGAGTTCGGCGAACGCCAGAAGGGCTGGGACCTGCTGTCGGCGGGCGAGGTCTGGCAGGACCTGTTCGGCTTCGACAAGGCGCAGCCATGGTCGGCCGACATGAACTGCATCACGCTCACCCCGCGCTCGACCGGCACGGACGGCTTCTTCTTCGCGGTGATGCAGCGCAAAGGCTAACGGCTCCTGGTGAACCCGGACCGGGTCTCGCGCGTATTACCGGTCAGACGCATCGCATCCGGAGGCGATCATGGAACCGACTGCCGCGCGCGGGACCCCGTGGAAATGGGTCGCGCTCCTTCTCTTTATTGTCTTCGTCCTCGGCGGCGGCACGCTGATCGGCGTGTCCGTCCCGCCGGGCGACTGGTACGCCGCCCTCGAAAAACCCTGGTTCAATCCGCCGTCATGGCTGTTCGGCCCGGTCTGGACGATCCTCTATGTCATGGTCGCCGTCGCCGGCTGGCGCACGTGGCGGCGTGGCCCCGCCGGCCTGCCGATGCAGCTCTGGTTCGGCCAGATGGCCTTCAACTTCCTCTGGACGCCGGCCTTTTTCGGCTTGCACCTGCCGGGTCTCGCGCTGCTGCTTCTGGCTATCATGCTGGCTCTGATCGTCCTGTTCATCCGACTGACCTGGAACCCGGACCGCGCCAGCGCGCTGCTGTTCCTGCCCTACGCCGCCTGGGTCTCCTTTGCCGGCCTGCTCAATCTCGCCATCTGGTGGCTCAACTGAACAGGACAGGGCTGCTGACAGATTGGACTTGGATTCCCCTGCGTTAGGACGGAAGATCGCCCGCGGGAGGAACGGGCCGGCAGTAGCCGGCCTGCATTCCTTTGCGAATCCGGGTCCGTTCAATGCATTTTTCCCAGTTTCTCGTCGATTTCACCGCCCAGGACAATCTCCTCGGCCATGTCAGCTACGTCCTGGCGATCACCTCGATGATCATGCGCACCATGCGATGGCTGCGCTTTTTCGCCATCCTCGCCGGCGTCACCGCCTTCTTCTATTACGGCTTCATCCGCGACGACTTCGTCAGCGCCTTCTGGGAATCCATCTATGTCGCGGTCAACGCCGTGCAGCTCTTCATCCTCTGGTTCGAGAACCGGGCGAGCCAGTTCAACGAGGACGAGCGCGCCTTTGTGCATGACGCGCTGATGGATTTGAAGCCCGTCCATGCCGCCCGCATGGTGCGCATCGGCAAGGTCGAAACCATCGGCGAGGGCCAGCGCCTCCTCACCGAGGGCGAGCGCCCGGACCGGCTCTATTACGCGCTCTCCGGCGACATCCGCATCGTCCAGGACGGCATGCAGATCGGCACCTGCCATCGCGGCGACTTCATCGGCGAGATGAGCTTCCTCTCCCGCTCGCCCGCCAACGCGTCCGCCGTGACGGCGACCGAGTGCCGATTCCTCGTCTTCGAACGCGCCGACCTGGCGAAACTGCTCGGCCGCCGCGAGCAGATCCGCCATGCGCTGCATGCCGGCGTGTCGCGCAACCTGCTGGCCAAGCTCAACCGCATGAACGCCAGTTCCCTGCTCAGGCAGACGGCGATGGTCGGCGTCTGACGCCTCTTTCGAACCGCGCGGTTATCCAGAGCTTTTCAACCCTGGCCTGACCCGGCAGAACCGGGCCTGTGTGCACTTGCGCGGCCCGGGCGCACAGTTTTTGGTTGGATTCCCGGCATATTCCGCCGATGGTTGCCCGTTCGGGGCGCGAAGGGGAGCGTCCGCCCGTCCAAATCATGCAGTTTTCGGAATGTTTTAATGCTGTTGTCGCAAGTCCTTCACGATTTCACGTCCTGGCAAAACGTCTTCGGGCACCTCGTCTATATCCTCGCGATCACCTCGATGATCATGCGCAGCATGACGTGGCTGCGCAGCGTCGCCATACTCTCCGGTATTTGCGGCGTGATATATTTCGGCATCGTCCGCGGTGACTATGTCAGCGCCTTCTGGGAATTCAGCTACATCACCGTCAACGTCATCCAGCTCTTCATCCTCTGGTTCGAGAACCGGGCGAGCCAGTTCGACGAGGACGAGCGCGAATTCGTCCATGACGCCCTGATGGACCTGAAGCCCGTCCACGCCGCGAAGATGGTCCGGCTCGGCGAGGTCGAGACGGTCGGCGAGGGCCAGAGAATGCTCCGGCAGGGCGAGACGCCCGAGCGCCTTTTCTACATGCTGTCCGGCAAGGTCCGCATCGTCCAGGACGGTCAGCAGGTCGGCACCTGCCGTCGCGGCGATTTTCTCGGCGAGATGAGTTTCCTGTCCGGCAGCGTCGCCAACGCGACCGCGCTCGCGGAAGAGCCATGCCGCGTCCTCGTCTTCGAGCGCGCGCAGCTGGCTTCACTGCTCGAACGGCGCGAGCCGCTGCGCCACGCGCTCCATGCCGGCGTGTCGCGCAACCTGCTTACGAAACTGAACCGCATGAATGCCGACACGCTTCTCCGGCAGAACGGCCTGGCGGGCGCCTGATGGAAACTTTCGAGGAACGCGTAAGGGACTCCTTTTCGCGCCAGCCCGCCATGGCGACCATGGGCGCGGCGATGGTGGAGGTCCGCCAGGGCCATGTCGTCCTCGAGATGGACTATGATCCGAAGCTCACCCAGCAGCATGGCTTCCTGCATGGCGGCGTCGTCGCCGCCGTCCTGGATTCGGCCTGCGGCTATGCCGCGCTGACCTTGCTGCCCGCCGATGCCGGCATCCTGACCATCGAGTTCAAGGTCAACCTGCTCGCGCCGGCGAAAGGCGAGCGGTTCCGCTTCGAGGGCGAGGTCGTCAAGCCGGGCCGCACGATATCTGTGGTCGACGGCGTCGCCCGTGCTATCAGGGACGGGGAGGCGAAACGCATCGCGACCATGACCGCCACGATGATGACGGTGACCGGCCGCGACGACGTGAAGGATTAGAGATGAAGACCGTCGGAAATGCCCGCATTCTCTACGTCATGGCCGCCGATCCCGAATATGGCCCGCATCTGAAGGCGCGCTTTTCGCCACTGATCTGCGGCGTCGGCCCGGTCGAGGCGGCGGTCAATGTCACGCAGGCGCTCGCCGCCGAAAGACCGGACGTGGTCGTGTCGCTCGGCTCCGCCGGCTCGCGCTCGCTGGAACAGGCCGAGGTCTTCCAGGTCGCCTCGGTCTCCTATCGCGACATGGACGCCTCGCCGCTCGGCTTCGAAAAGGGCAAGACGCCCTTTCTCGACCTGCCGGCGGAAGTCGAGCTTCCGCACCGCGTCGAAAGCCTGCCGACCGTCCGCCTGTCGACCGGCGGCAACATCGTCTCCGGCGCGGCCTATGACTTGATCGACGCCGACATGGTCGACATGGAGACCTTCGCCGTCCTGCGCGCCTGCATGGCCCATGACGTGCCGCTGATCGGCCTGCGCGGCGTCTCCGACGGTGCCGCCGACCTGCATCATTACGACGATTGGACCCAATATCTCCACGTCATCGACGAGAAGCTCGCCGACGCGGTCGACCGGGTCGAAGCGGCGCTCGAAGGCGGCCTGCTGGGATGAGCGGCGGCGTCGCCGTCACGATCCGCCCCGTCGATCCGGGCGACGTGCCGGCGCTCTGCGACCTCCTCAACGAGGTGATCCGCGTCGGCGGCGCGACCCTTTTCGAACGGCCGATCTCCGTCGAGGCTTTTATCGACCATTTCTTCAAGTCGCAGATCCAGATTTCCTTCCTCGTCGCGGAAACCGAGACCGGCGAGTTGCTCGGCTTCCAGGTCCTGCTGACCCATGAGCAATTGCCGGATGACTGGGCCGACATCGCCACCTTCGCCCGTATTGGGTCGCAGGCGCTTGAGATCGGCAGGGCCTTGTTCGCCGAGACGGTCACGATCGCCCGCCGCTTCGGCCTCGTTGCCATCAACGCCACCATCCGCGCCGACAATGAGGGCGGACAGGCCTATTACGACGCGATGGGCTTCGTCACCTACAAGGTCGACGAAAAGGTGCCGCTGAAATCCGGCTACCGCGTCGACCGCATTTACAAGGGCTACCGGGTCATCTCGGACACCTGAACCGGAAACGAAAAAGGCCCCGCTCATCGAGCGAGGCCAGACAGGAAGGCGGTGTCTGTCAGGCCGCCTTCTTGTTGAGACGGTCCTCGGCGAGCCGCGTCAGCTTCGAGTCGGCGCTCTTTTCCTCCTCGATATTGTCGCGCAGCGGCGCGATCGCGTCGTCGAGCCCGAGTTCCTTCGCCCAGGTCAGAAGCGTCCCGTAGCGGGTGATCTCGTAATGCTCGACGGCCTGCGCCGCGGCGATCAGCGCCGCGTCCAGCGTGTCGCTGTCCTTGATCTCGCCGATCAGTTCCTCGGCTTCCTTGACGATGCCCTCGATGGCGGGACATTCCTCGCCGGAGGCATCCTTGCCGATGATCTCGAAGACGGTCTTCAGCCGCTCGATCTGGTCGGCGGTTTCCTCGCGATGGTCCTTGAAGAGTTTCTTCAGCGAGGCGTTCGAACTCTTCTCGATCATGGTCGGAAGGTTCTTGTGAATGAAGTTCTCCGCGAAATAGACGTCCTTCAACGTATGTTCGAAGAGGTCGGAAAGGTTCTTCAGTGGCATGGCGGTGTTCCTTCTGTGATGGGGGCGGACATGCTGTCCGCTCCCCTGAAACGCCGTCATGGCTCCGCCCGTTCCGACGGGTAGCTGACACTGGATCGATTTTTTACGCGCGCGACGCCAGCCCCTCGCTGTCGCCGAAGAACACGCCCAGCATTTTCAGCCGCTGCGCGCCGTCGCGCGAGACATATTCGATGCCGCCATCCTCTTCGTGCAGCTGCCACTCGCCCTTGCGGCCGCCGTCCCATTCGGTGGCGTAGCCGTCTTCCTTGAGCCGCCACCGGCCGGAAAGGGCGGTTCCGTCGTCGAGCCGCATATGGCCGCTGCCGTCCTCGCCGAGATAGACGAAGGCGGGCTTGCCGTTGCGCTCCAGCATGTGGGTGCGCCCGATGGTCAAGAGGCGCAGCATGTCTCCCGTGATCAGGATCATTTCGGTTTCCTTTCGGGGTTGATCGCTCGATATGGTCAAGTAGATTGACTATCGAGTGAAATACGCCAAACGGATAAAATGGTCAAGTTACTTGACGATAATGCTGCCGGCCCGGATCATGTCGGCATCCGGCTGTGGAGTGCCTACGAGGCCTGGAAAGCCGAATTCGTCACCGCCATGTCCGAGGCCGGACACGTCTGGTTCACCCCGTCACGCGCGACCCTGCTCGGCTTCGTCTCGCGCAAAGGCCTGCGCCAGTCGGAGCTGATCGCCCGCATGGGCATCTCCAAACAGGCGGTGCAGCAGCTCGTCGACGGGCTGGAGGCGGAAGGGGTTCTCGAACGCATCGCCGACCCCGGCGACAAGCGAGGCCGCATCCTCCGCCACACCGCCAAAGGCCGCGCCGCCCTCGACGACGCCGACCGTATCAAGACCGAAATCGAATCCCGCTACCGCGCCCGCCTCGGCGAGGACCGCTTCCGCCTGCTGTTCGAGGCGCTCGGCGAGGTGGGGAGAGAGGGCTGAGGCTTGCTTGCGCGCGCCTCCCTTCTCCCCTCGTGGGAGAAGGTGGATGCGGTGGTTCCGTGAACCGCCGCAGACGGATGAGGGGGGGAGGAGCGGTCCGCGTCAGCGGACGAAAAGCCAACGATTTGGCTTTTCGAGCGACGAACGCCCGGAGCGAAGCGCAGGGCTCAGCGCCAGTCCTGGCGCAAGGACCCATCCCGTGCAAATGCGATGATCGTCGCGCAAACGCTTTCGAGTTCGCGCATTACTTCGTCGTTCCAGAACCTCAGGACGCGAAACCCGCGTTCTTCAAGATCGGCATCGCGAACGGCATCCCGCCGGCTCTCGGCATGCTGTGTCCCGTCCACCTCGACGATCAGCTTCGCCTCCATGCAGATGAAATCTGCAATATAGGCACCGACCGGCACCTGGCGGCGGAATTTCAGCTTTTCGAGGCGGCGATTGCGCAACGCGCCCCACAGCCGCTCCTCCGCTTCGGTCGGAGCCCCTCGCATCCTGCGCGCGAAAGAACGCAGGCGTTGGACATCGTCGCTCACTGGAAGCCCCCTCATCCGTCTGCGGTCCTTCACGGAAGGCCCGCATCCACCTTCTCCCACGAGGGGAGAAGGGAGGTCCAGCGCCCTGCGCC
>Ga0207814_101087_pt1 | contig 10455 bp, 7 predicted proteins | sample TtaePargueraPR_7_FD_187755 | JGI IMG/M metagenome (GOLD analysis project Ga0207814, IMG submission 187755) | Aerobic enrichment media microbial communities from Bioluminiscent Bay, La Parguera, Puerto Rico - Tt and P1 (2) (SPAdes) | ecosystem: Environmental > Aquatic > Marine > Unclassified ... | reverse complement strand
CGCCAATATTGGGCAGGGCGCGGTCGAGGATCACGTACATGGAATAATCCAGGTACGCCTTCTCGGTGTAGTCCGCCAGGTGCTGGCGTTCGGATGCGTCGTAGACTGAAGGCTCGGTCATACTGCGAGAGTCTCGTTATTCTGCGGAAAGAGCTGGATTATGGCGGAGTGACGCAGCGGGTTCAAAGGGCGTTCGCCCAACCTGGGCCAATTACCGCAAACCGTCCAATTTTTAACCGGAACCGGTTGCCCGCGCCGCGAAGGCAACACCTGTGCTCGCCGCAAATGCCGATAGCTGTGATATTTTGTCTCTCCGCGAACAACCCGGGCAGACACGGTATTGGCAACCCTCGCACTCAAGAATCTCGCCATCGGCGACCTGAAAAATATCGACCTGCACGTGAAGCCGGGAGAGATCGTCTGCCTGTCGGGCACTTCCGGTTCCGGCAAGAGCCGGCTGCTGCGCGCCATCGCCGACCTGGACCTGCACACGGGCAACGTGCAACTGGGGGACACGCATCAGAACGATGTGCCAGGTAACCGCTGGCGCAGTGCGGTGATGCTGGTGCCGGCGGAGAGTGCCTGGTGGCACGACACCGTGGGCGAGCATTTTTCCGAACGCGTGGATGAGACATTGCAACAGCTCGGCCTGGAAGCCGACGCATTTAGCTGGCCGGTCGCCCGCCTCTCCTCCGGCGAGAAGCAGCGCCTGGCCCTCGCCCGCGCCCTGTCCCGCAAACCGGCGGCACTGCTGCTGGATGAACCCACCGCGAACCTCGACAAAGACAGTACCGAGCGGGTGGAGCGCTGGCTGTTAGACATCATTCGCCAGCAACAGCTGCCGACCCTGTGGGTGGCCCACCACGAAGACCAAATTGCACGGGTGGCCGACCGCCATTTCCATATTGTGGACAGCGGCATCGAACAGCAGGAGTTGACCCAGTGAACGTCATCGAACTTGCCTGGTGGCAACTGGCACTGGCGGCACTGCTGGTGATCGCGCTGGCCGCCTGCACCTTCCTCGCACGCCTGGGCGTGGGCAAATCCCTGCTGATTGCCGCCACGCGCACCGCCATTCAGCTCACACTGGTCGGCCTGGTACTGGAAGCCCTGTTTTCCGTCGGCAGCCTGCACTGGGTGGCACTGATGGGCATCGGCATGCTGCTGCTCGCGGGGCGCGAAGTGGTGGCGCGGCAAAAATACACGCTGCGCGGAGGCTGGAGTTTCGGGATCGGCACCCTGTCGATGTTTATCTCCGCGTTTGCCGTCACCGTGCTGACCCTGGTCGCGGTGATCAGCCCTTCTCCCTGGTACACACCGCAATACGCCATTCCCCTGCTCGGCATGCTGCTGGGTAATACCATGACCGGTGTCGCCCTGTCGCTGGACCGGCTGACCGAGAGCGCCCAGCGCTCCCGCGCAGTGATCGAAAACCGCCTGATGCTGGGGGAAACCGCACAGCAGGCGCTGAGCGAGTTCCGCCGCGACGCCATGCGCGCGGGGCTCACCCCGATCATCAACGCCATGGCCGCCGCGGGCATCGTCTCCCTGCCGGGCATGATGACCGGCCAGATCCTCGCCGGCACCGCACCGGCACTGGCGGTGAAATACCAGATACTGATCATGTTCACTATTGCCGCCGGCACCGGTTTTGGCACCTTTGTGGCGGTAGCGGTATGCGCACGGCGCCTGTTTGATGGGCGGGAGCGGCTGCGGCTGGATCGGTTGCGTGGTAGCAGCTAGCCCCGGCCGCCACGCCGGCTTTGATGAGCGCGAAGTGCCGGGACAGACACGAAAGTGGCACTGAAAGGCAGCATGCGGAAAGTTATGGCAGGAGTAAATACGATGATAGGGGCGGAATTTACCGGGGAGAATGTGATGTCAAACTGGCCGGTAGACATCACTGTCGCTTGTCATGCTTCAGCCTCTGGCTCGCCTATACATTTTTGAATAGCTACCTCTTCAATGTATTTTTCAACCCTCTTTTGATCGATAAGCTCGCTAGGTGAATGGTTATCAATCAATTCATCTACCAGGCATGAACATACTCGATTCATTTCGTCGGTATTTTCAGTTCTTAAACAAGCCTCAACAAAAGACTCCTTGAAAGATGCATTGAACGTATCTGAGTTCTTATCTAAGAACCTTTCAACAACACCGTCGCATCCTGACAAAAATACCATGCAAAAAAATAGTGGCTTATATTTCATAGATTAATTATTACCAATTTAGCGCCGCGCTCAGCCGCGGCTAACTTTGTGCGCTTTTTGCGCGATAATGGAACCAAAGCGACCGCGCATAAAGTGCGCAAAGTTAGCCGTCGGTCTGCAGCGCCTTATCAACACGGACGGCCTCCCGGACTTCGTTGATGCTGGATTCATGTAGAGGACTTATGTACTTGCAGTTAGCCGCGTACAAGACGCCATCTTTTTCAGCCGCAAAGACCAAATACGTCACGCCCGATTTAAAATCATATTTACACGGGCAAATGTTACTAGAGTGTATCAGCTGGCGCCCTGATATATTTCCTTTTATCGAGTCTTCGACTTCAAACAAAGCCTGAATTTCCGAAATATAGGGAGCTTGGCCACCGTCTTCAATTATTGTTTTTTTAACAATTGCGGCCGTTCCCGTGAAAACAATCGAGCTCCGCTCAACAACATATTGAATTACAGGCGCCCCTTTTTCTTCAGCAAACTCTTGATCGATGAATTCATTCCAGCAGCTTGTTGAATAAGCCTTAAGAGATATCGACAAAAGCGCCAAGGATAGAATGTATTTCATGTGTTAACGTTTCAAGAAGGGGCGCCGGTTACGGCGCCCCACTTGCTTGACTTGTTATAGCCTTCGTTGGCAAGCCATTTTCTTTAGAAGTAATAAATTTCTTCGCGTCTACTTTTTTGGGTTCATAGTGAACAATTTCGTAGTTCTCTATACTGGGAATCATTTTAGCAGCCGTTACTGAGTCTCGATCCCAGCGATTAGCAAGAACAACATTGTCATTAATTAATGGTTTATCCAGAGCGATGATTTCACCAAGATAGTTGATCTTTCCGCCTTCAATCTCAACCTCCATCATAATTGGTGTTTCTTCGTTGCTGTCCGAGATTGTGATAAACATCCCTCCAGCCGCTACCATTGAATCGTAGCCTCGCCCACTACGCCCAACTAAATAGTATGCACCTTCAGGAAGTTCTAGGATATGCATAAACCCATAATAGCCATCGTCTAAATCTCCAGCGGGCTTATAAAGGCGAACTTTTTCAGCTTGAAGAAAACCTTTTTTAACAATCTGGTTTTTACTATCAAAGCGGATAACGTCGTAGCTCACAAAGACGCCTCCGATCCCTTTGTCTTTTCTCCCATGAGTCAAGACAACTAAAGCCATCCCTTCTGGCAGGTTTCCCACTTCATTTAGGGTTGGTTTATATACTGGAGCTGAACAGCCAACTAATAAAATTATAAAAAGGCCAATAGCCACTCTTTGCATTATTCCAGTCATGTATTTTCTTCTCTCGGTCTAAAGCTATAACGCCCAGCGCAGACGCAGCCAGCGCGGAGCACCTTTTGTGTTAATGTTTGAGCGACAGCGAGTAACACAAAAGGTGCGTAGCGTTGGCTGTCGCTCTGCCGCTGATTGTTAAGTGCGTTTACTTGCCCTCAACTATCTTATCAAATTGATTGAGCAGACTTAGCAAGTTCTGAGCTTCCTCGACGTGACTATGGTAGTCGTATTGCCTCAAAGCCATTAAACCAACCTGGCTTCGCTGAGGGTATTCTCCGTTGTTTGCAGCATCTCTAGCGTTTGGTAAGAAAATACATTGCAGCCACAATTCAAATGAAGGTGCTTCTGTGAAATTTGAGATTTTAAAATCTGGAGGATTGCTCGACCATAAGCCAATAGATTTCAACTCAGCTTCAATTTTATCAAGAACTTCAACGACCCTCTTATCTTTATCAGATTTCTTTTTAAATAGATTTAGGACGCTCATACTCTCTTAGCACTTAACAATTTATTCATAGGCGTGTGCATATATAGACACCCGAAAAATCTATATATACACACAAAATATCCACATATACACACGCACTTAAAACGTTCCTATATATGTACACATCTCCATCTAGCCACAAAATGATAGTTGCGTCACGCTTTTCGCTAAGTTGACTCATTACATACCATTACAGCGGCCATGCTACCAATCCGTCTGGCTCTTTTGCGCGAGAGCATCAACACGGTGAACGGCAATAAAAAAGGCCACTCTTCGCGGTGGCCTTTCCAGAGCCGCATACGTTATGACGAACCATTCCTGAACCATCGCAGTAACAAGACACAGGCTCGGATCACCGCTCAGAATTTTATATGAGCACGCCTATGCGAGGGGTTTATCTCTTCCAGTTCAGCGTGAACTGTACTGAGTTATCCAGCCCTTTGTCACCGGCATAATTGAACAGGGCGAGAGTGCCGTCCAGGCGCTCATTGAATCGCATTTTGGCGAAGGGCTTGAAGTAGGTTTCGCTGCCAAGGCCAACGCCTTCGGTGTAACAATTCGTACAGTTGGCAATTTCGCGTTCCGCTTCCAGTTGCCGGAACCCGACATTCAGGCCGAGAACTACATTTCCACTGTGGCTGACTGGGTACTGGATACCCGCATCGATGTTGGCGGTAACGGCGCTGATGGAGGATTCCCTGGTCGAGATATCACCGTCACTGTCTTCGACAAACTGGTCAAACTGATCCTTGTCGTCGATCAGGATTACGCCCAGCGCGATATTGAAGTTGAACAGCCCTTTTTCACCGCTGTAGCCCGCCCCCAGGCCGTAACCGCTGTCTGCTATGCCTTCGTGGTGCGCCACTTGCGCGTCAAAGTTGAAGACATCACCCTGCAGGGCCCAGCTTCCGCGATAAACGCTGTTGACAGGCTCGAGCGTGAAGCTCTCCTGCGCAGGCGCTGTGGATGAAATGAGTGTGGCCAGAACGGCCAGGATCAGGTTCCGGTTAGGAATCAACATCTTACCCCTGTAAATCTATTTTTCTTATTGCTGGTTTCTTATGCGAATTGCGCGTCCAAAACCGCTCTAATGTGCCGTACCCGGTTCTCGGGCACGACACATTAAAGGTTCTGGCGCGCAATTATACAAGGGCGGCGCTGAGAAGGGTTTATTTACTCAGCTTTTTATCGCGCACTTCGTTGATCAGGCCGCCGGCGATGACTGTGGTCACTTCTTCATCGCTCATATTGTGCGTGACGGTGAGCGTCTTGCCGTCGGCCGTCTGGAGCTGCACTTCGCGACCGTTTTGCAATTGCGTGGGAAGGTCGTGTATTTCCAGCATGTCGTCCTGGTTCAAGCGCGCGAGATCAGCTGGTTCTTTGAATAACAGCGGGACTACGCCGAAGTTGATCAGGTTACGGCGGTGGATGCGGGCCATGGAGACGGCGATGACCGCGCGCACGCCGAGATAGCGCGGGGCAATGGCGGCGTGCTCGCGGCTGGAGCCCTGGCCGTAATTGTCGCCACCGATGACGAAGCAATCGCCCGCGTGCTTTTTGGCCCGCGCGTAAAAGGTTTCGTCGATGCGGGAAAAGGTGAAGTGGCTGATGGCGGGAATGTTCGAGCGCAGCGGCAGAATATCGGTGCCGGCGGGCAGGATCTCATCGGTAGATACGTTATCGCCGGCTTTCAGCAGAATCGGGCCACTCAATGTTTCCGTCAACGGTTCGAAGTCCGGCAGCGGCTGGATGTTGGGGCCCTTCTCCAGCTCTACCGGAATCTCGTTGCTGGTGTCCTGCGGTGGCAGCATCAGCGGGCGCATGTCGTTCAGCGTTTCCGGTTCGGTAAATTCCGGGTAGTCCATGTCCATATCCCGCGGATCGGTGATCTTGCCCGCGAGCGCACTGGCGGTGGCGGTTTCCGGGCTGCACAGGTAGACCTGGTCCTCCTTGGTACCGGAGCGGCCGGGGAAGTTGCGCGGCACCGTGCGCAGGCTGATGCGGCCACTGGCCGGTGCCTGGCCCATACCGATGCAGCCGTTACAGCCGGTCTGGTGCAGGCGCGCTCCGGCCTGCAACAGGGTGTTGAGGTCGCCGGTGCGGCTGATTTCTTCCAGCAACTGGCGGCTGGTCGGGTTGATGTCCAGAGAAATGTCTTCCGGAATTTTCTTTCCTTCCACCATTTTTGCGGGAATGACGAAGTCCCGCAGGCCCGGATTGGCGGAGGAGCCGATATAGCTCTGGTATATGGGCTTGCCTGCCACCTCGCGGACGGTCACCACCTTGCCGGGACTGGACGGGCAGGCAATCATCGGCTCGAGCTTGTCCAGCTCGATCTGCTCACGCTGATCGTAATCCGCGCCCTCTTCCGCCTTGCGCTCGACAAAATCCTCCTCGCGCCCCTGCTGTTTCAGATAGGCGCGCAGAGTGTCGTCCGCGGGAAACACACTGGCGGTGGCGCCCATCTCCTGACCCATGTTGGCAATCACATGGCGGTCCATGGCGGAGAGGTTGTCGAGGCCCGGGCCGTAATATTCGAATACCTTGTTGACGCCACCTTTGACGTCGTAGCGCCGCAGCATTTCCAGGATGACGTCCTTGGCGCTCACCCAGGGCGGCAACTTGCCGGTGACCTCGACACCGACCACTTCCGGCATCACCAGCGAGAATGGCAACCCGGCCATGGCCAGCGCCACCTGCAGGCCCCCTGCGCCCATGGCGAGCATACCCATGGCGCCGCCGGCGCAGGTGTGACTGTCGGACCCCAGCAGGGTTTTTCCCGGTATGCCGAAACAGGCCATGTGCACGGCGTGGCTGATGCCGTTGCCCGGGCGCGAAAACCAGATACCCCACTTGCGGCTGGCGCTGCGCAGGAACAAATGGTCATCGGCATTCTTGAAATCTGCCTGGATCAGATTGTGATCCACATACTGGGCGGAGAGTTCGGTTTTGACCTTGGGCAGCCCCAGCGCTTCGAATTCCAACATCACCATGGTGCCGGTGGCATCCTGGCACAGGGTCTGGTCGATCTTGAGATGCACCGCTTCGCCCGGCTGCATCTTGCCATCGACCAGATGCTCCTCGATCAACTGGCGGGTGAGATTGGTGGCCATGCTGTCTCTCCTTTTTCTGGGCAGTGAGGCGCGCCGGTAGCGGCTCAATTGGAAAACTCGACTCTCGGGGCGTCTGAGTCGCTACCAATATAGTCCGGTGCACATTGAATGAAATCGTCCTGTTCGAGCCCGGCGTCAATAAAGAAGGTCTGTACCTGACGGCTGCGGCGGTTGGACAGGCGCAACAGCTCTTCGCGAACGCCGCGGGGAGGGTCTTCGTAGAAGCTGTCGCGGCTCTCGCCGGCACCGCGCATGGCTGCCGCCTCGTGGGGGAACATATTTTCCAGATCCTGCGCGGTCGCCACCCCGCAGATACCCGGCCGGGCCTGGGGGTTGTCGCGCATTTTTTCCACCATGCCATTGAGCTGTGCCTTTGCCGCTGCGCTCAGGGCATCGCTACCGGGAACAAACTCGACCTCCGAGAAACTGACCGCACGGAAGCGCGCCCAGGCCAGTTTGGCCAGGCTGTAAAAGCCCACCGGCGTAAAGTAGGCGAACAACGCCTCGAGAATGGCCCGTTGCAGCAGGTCGCTGAAAATATAGCGGAGGGAAAAATCCGGGTCGTACAGATCGCCGCTCACCGGCATATCAAAGCGGACATCACCGGCGCCATTTTTCATCAACGCGAGGGCGAGGCTGAGCGGAATAATGCTGGATTTGACTTCGAGGTGATCCGTATCCCGGACCCGCCGCACCTTGATTTTCTGTAGTTCCATTTTCGCCAGTGCGTCGACCTGGTTGTCGTCCACGCTGATGTTCACTTCGGCATCCAGCTGGCCCTGCAGAATCTTGTAGCCCAACAGGTTGGCGATATAGGGCGTGGCGGGAATCAGGTTGGCACCCTCGACATAGCCGAGCACCTGCGCATCCCAGTGATTGTTTTCCAGAAGATTGATGTGTCCGGCCAGTTGCATATCACTGTACCCGCCCGGACGGCCGTTGAACACCAGGATCGCGGGCGGGTCCTCGGGGTAGTTACTGAGACCGCGCAGCAGCAGGTTGATGCGCCGCACGGGCACGCGCGCGCGGTACTCGTAGCGATTGTCCAGCCACAGAAAGCGGCCCCGGTCCACGTAGGCTTCGTTGATCCGGTAGCGAAATCGGTTGGCACCCCTGGCGACGTCCTCACGCTGGAAGCGGTAGCGCTCAAGCGGTGGCGACTGGCTGCGGAACCGCTCCCACGCGCCCAGGTCACCCTCGGCACCCCGCGCCAGGATAGTGCGCGGCTGGACCAGCTCGATGGTATTGATATCCAGCACTTTCTGCCCGGGAGTGTACGCCAGCTCGCTCACGGACAGGCGTTCGAATTCGGTATTCCACGGATGGTTTACAAACTCCTGGGCGCGCTCATCCCGGCGGAACAGTCTGCTATTGGCCACTTCCAGGTACAGCAACCGCACAAGGTCCCTCGCCACTGCCAGCTCCCTGACCTCGGCGTACTCCGACTCCAGCAACTGGTCGCCCCCGGCACTCCGTATACCCAGGGCGGTGAGCGCAACCGAATCCAGCTGTAATCGCCGCTGGGAAAAGTCGTAGTGACCATTGCTCAGAATCTGCTGCACCGTGATGCAGTGGTGTATGCCCCTGATATAGGCCTGGGGAATACAGCCGCGAACGTCGTTCAACTGCAGGTTTTTACCGAGCAATCGCTGGCTGCCAAACGCGAGTTCTTCCGCCTGCAGGCTTGCGACATGCAGCAGTTGTGCGGGCAAATCTGCCGGGAAATCCCGCTGGGTGACCTTGAAGCCTTCGACCCGAATATTGTGGAAATGCCGTTGCGATAATCCGCTGCCAAGGCTTCCCAGCTTGAGCTTGTGTTCGCGCTCTACGGTAATGCTGGCCACTTCATAGCAGGGCGTCAGCGGCTTTTCGGCCAGCTGGAAAGATCCGAAGCAACCGCTGAGCTCACGCAGCTGCCCCTGCTGCAGTTTCAGGGTATCCTGTGAGAACGCCAGTCCGCTGACTGCGAGATGACCAAACCCGATACGTTTGCGCTCGCCCTGACGGAAGACAAAACCTTCCACGACAACCTGACCATTCGCACGCAGTTCTTCGCCAGCTCCCAGGCGTTGTCTGCCGGCGATCTGCAGTCGCTCGAATTCAAGGCAACGTGGGTCTTTATTTTTTGCTGCTCCCGGCACCGGCGGCAGGCAGCCGGAAAAATCCACCGCATTCAGGTCTTCCACCTGCACACGGGCACCACCGGGCCAGCCCAGTGATTGCCACTCGAGTTGCCCCAATTGCAGCACCGGCGCCTGCCCCCGCGCGGTGACCAATTTCAGTGCCTCTGCCTGCAATGGGCCGAGTAACACCCGATTGCCCGCTTTATTTTCCGCTGCCTCAAAGGAGCCACCCAGGGAGACCAGGTTGTCGCCACTCAATTGCAGTGCGCCGGTGGACACGCACCCGCGCCAGCGGGCACTGCTTTCACCGCGCAATTGTGCGGCGGCGAGCCAGTCGTCGAGTCCGCAGCCGCTGATGCTGTCCAGACGCACAATGTGCAGATTCAGCTGCACTGGCTGACTGGGGGGCGCGGCCTGGACCATCCCGAGTTTCTCGACCTGAAGGTTTGCCAGGCGCAACTGCGCGGGACGCTCCAGCGCATGGTGCAGCGCCAGTTCCGCCACCGCCAGGCCACTGCCTTCCGCGTCCAGGTTCTTGCCCCGTACACAGCGCGGTAACATCCGCTCCGGGGTATCGCCGGCGGGCCAGCAGACATCGATGGCGGCGGCCTGCAGCTGCTGGATTTTCCAGTCGGCGCGCGCCCCCGGCGCCCGTGGCAGGTCGGCCTGCAGAGAGAGACCCTGAAGCCTGTCTACGTCCATGGTGAAGTCCTGCGCGTCGCCGCTCAGGGAGAAGCGGTCGAGCACCAGGTTATTCAGGTCCGCGGTGAAACGGTCGCGGTCGTAATCCACGGCAAACACGTCGCCGGTGCGCAGTGTCTGCACCTTCACGCAGCGCGCGTCGCCAATACAGAAATCTGCGGTGTCGAGCGCGGCACCGGGTAGCTTCAGCCGCAGGCGGGCGGGCCGCGATTGCCAGCGAAAGTCTGCGCTCGGCAGGCGCAGTTGTGACAGCGTCAGCAGGGGCTTGTCGCTGGCGCTGGTTACCTCGGCGGACTCAAGGCCGAGTTCCGCAGCGGAAAACAGAATGCGCAGGTTGGATCTTTCCCGGTGAGCAGTGTCGCGGACACCGCGCTGCCGGTCGACCACCAGGTGCAGCGGTTGCTGCTGTTGCAGCTTGTGCACGGAGAAACACGCGGGGCGACGGGTCGCGGCCCCGCCACCGGTCAGTACTTGCCAGGACAGCGGCAGGCAGCCGTCGAGCTTGTGCAGAGACACGGAGGCGAG
>Ga0207814_101085_pt1 | contig 10464 bp, 14 predicted proteins | sample TtaePargueraPR_7_FD_187755 | JGI IMG/M metagenome (GOLD analysis project Ga0207814, IMG submission 187755) | Aerobic enrichment media microbial communities from Bioluminiscent Bay, La Parguera, Puerto Rico - Tt and P1 (2) (SPAdes) | ecosystem: Environmental > Aquatic > Marine > Unclassified ... | reverse complement strand
CCCCGGCCCGCCTCTCAGGTTGAGATCGAGCGTGGTGAACGCGGGCGCTGCCTTTGCGGCAATGCCCGACATGCAAAGCGCGACGATCGCGGCGCCGACCGTTTTCGTGACCGAATGGCTCATGACGAATGCTGTCCTCTCGATTTCGTCTGCCACACCTTGTACGAAATCGATGGCTTAAATCTGTCGATACGGCCTAGCTTTTGAGCGATTGGGACGCCTGTCCGGCAGCACCGGTCAGCAGGCTCATATCCGTGCCGACCGTGATGACATCCCAGCCCGCCTTGGCAAACGGCTTGGCATATTCAAGATCGTTGGCGAAAATTGCGGTATAAACAGAGGCTTCTCGCGCCTTTTCAAGAATTTGATCGCAAGCATCCATGACGGCTCTTGCACGAATGTCGCGCGTCCCCGTCAATGCCAGCGCAAGGTCGTTCGGGCCGACGAGCACCATGTCGAGCCCATCGACATCGAGAATGTCATCGAGATTGTCCATGGCGGCGCGCGTCTCGATCTGTACCGCCAGAAATGTCCAGTCTTTCGAGCGCTCGGTATAGTCGCCCTCGACCATCAGCTTGCCACGGTACGGTCCCCAGCTGCGCTGGCCCATGGGCGGGTATTTGACCGCGCGCACGCAGGCTTGGATATCCGCGGCCGTTTCAACCAGCGGGCACAGCACGCCCTGCGCGCCGGCATCGAGTGCCGCCCCGATCAGCCCGGCATCGGCCGTGAGCGGACGCACCAGCGCTGGAAGGCCAGCCGCACGGGCCGCGACGAGACAGTTGACCATGTCTGCCGGGTTGCCGAGCCCGTGTTGCTGATCCACGAGAACAAGATCGTGGCCCGCCTCGCCCATCGCCTCGACGACATAGGGAACGCCAAGTGTCACCCACGCCATGAGCAGCGGAGTATCCTTTTCCAGGGCGTCGCGCAGGGGATCTTTGCTCATCGTGAAGGCCGGTACGTAGGGATTACTCGCGCTCTTTTTCGATCTGCTGGGCGGCCTCGACCATCAGTTCCTGCATGGTCCGACGGATCTGGTGGTCGGACTGGTCGATGCCCTTGTCGTCGAAATCCTGCCTGATCTTGCGAAACACGTCTTCGTCGCCCGGCTCTTCAAGGTCCGCGAGCACGACCGCCTTTGCGTAGGTATCGACCTCGTCCCCGGTCATTCCCATCTTCTCGGCGGCCCAGCGGCCAAGCAACCTGTTGCGGCGCGCGCTCGCCTTGAATTTCAACTCTTCGTCATGCGCGAACTTCTTCTCATACGCCTTTTCGCGTTCGTCGAACGATGTCATGTGGCAGGCTCCTCGAAAACCGGAACGGGACACGGTCGCCGGGGCGGTCCGTGATCTCTTGAACTTCAAACGCAGGGATAGCCTGCGCCATGACCCAAATCAACCGTTCCTCGCAGCAGTTCTACCCTCCTTCGGGTCATTGTTTATTACCGGAGGTTCCGCTAGGTTCGACTCGTCATACGGAGCGATTCTCGACGCCAGTTGGCAATCGCGCACAGGACATCGCTAAGCCCCATGAACATTACTCTCAGGAGGCGGGTCGAGAAACTTGAAGACCCCGCAGCGCGCAAAACCAATGGCGCCTTTTCCATGTGCGAAACGCTCCGGATCAACCTGCCGCCGGGTGTAACCGTCCGGTTGCCGAACTGTTGATCTGATAGAAATGCCCTGAGCAGCCTGCAACCCGATCGACGCAGGTTGCTCCAGGGATGCGAAAGGAAACCGCGATGAGCCGCCGCCGCCGAATTTACGAAGGCAAGGCCAAGATCCTGTACGAAGGCCCGGAGCCCGGTCTCCTCGTGCAGCATTTCAAGGACGATGCAACCGCCTTCAACGAGAAGCAGAACGATCGCATCGAAGGCAAGGGCGTCCTCAACAATCGCATCTCGGAATTCATCTTCATGCGCCTGGCGGAAATGGGCATACCGACCCACTTCGTCAAACGCATGAACATGCGCGAACAGCTCATCCGCGAGGTGGAAATCATTCCCCTCGAAGTGGTGATCCGCAACGTCGCCGCGGGCTCCATATCGAAACGTCTCGGGATCGAGGAAGGCACTCAGCTGCCGCGGTCCATCGTCGAGTTCAGCTACAAGTCCGACGAACTTGACGACCCGCTGGTGTCGGAGGAGCACATCACCGCCTTCGGCTGGGCGAATCCGCAGGAGATCGACGAGATGATTGCCCTGTCCCTGCGCGCCAACGACTTCCTTTCCGGCCTGTTCCTGGGCGTCGGCATCAGGCTCGTCGACTTCAAGCTGGAGTTCGGCCGGCTTTTCGAAGGCGACATGATGCGTATTGTCATCGCCGACGAGATATCTCCCGACTGTTGCCGCCTGTGGGACATTGAGACGCAAGACAAGATGGACCGGGAAGCGTACAAGCAGGATCTCGGCGGCCTGATCGAGGCATACCAGGAAGTGGCACGCCGCCTCGGGCTCCTGGTCGACAACAGGCCCGGGGACAGCAGCGGGCCGGTGCTTGTGAGTTCCCAGTAGGTTGGCCCGCGTTTCACGATAAAAACGGAACAATCATCACGATGAAGGCCCGGATTACGATCACCCTCAAGAACGGTGTCCTCGATCCGCAAGGCAAGGCCATAGCCCATGCCCTCGGCTCGCTTGGTTTCGACGGCATAGGCGACGTTCGCCAGGGCAAATATATCGAGGTCGAACTGGACGAAACCGACAAGACCAAGGCGGAAAAGCAGGTCGAGCGGATGTGCGAACAGCTTCTCGCCAACATGGTCATCGAGAACTACGCCTACGAGCTGGAGAGCAAATGAAGGCGTCCGTCATCGTCTTTCCCGGTTCCAACTGCGACCGTGACGTGGCCGTCTCGCTTGAAGCGGCCATGGGCAGGAAGCCGGAAATGGTCTGGCACGGCAACTCGACGGTTCCCGCCAGCGACCTGATCGTGCTGCCTGGCGGCTTTTCATACGGCGATTACCTGCGCTCCGGCGCCATGGCAGCCCACTCGCCCATCATGTGGGCGGTCGTCGAGAAGGCAAGGAAGGGCACGCCAGTACTCGGCATTTGCAACGGCTTCCAGGTGCTGATCGAGGCCGGTCTCCTTCCCGGCGCCCTCATGCGCAACGCATCGCTGAAGTTCGTTTGCCGGGATGTCCTGCTGCGGGTCGAGCGCAATGACACCGCGTTCGTCCAGCGCTATGAAAAGAATCAGGTAATTCGCATTCCCGTTGCCCACCATGACGGCAACTATTTCGCCGACGAAGCGACGCTCGACCGGCTTGAAGGCGAAAACCGCGTCGCTTTTCGTTACTGCGACAAGGACGGCGTCCCGACGGCGAACGCGAACCCGAACGGATCACAACGCAACATTGCCGGTATCTACAACGAGACCGGCACCGTGCTCGGCCTCATGCCGCACCCCGAGCGCTTGGCCGATGCCGCGCTCGGCGGCACCGACGGCGCGCCGATGTTCTCCTCCCTCGTCGAGGTGCTGCACTGATGAGCGCGGAAGCGGCCGCCGTAACCCCCGAACTCGTCGCGGAACACGGGCTTACGGGTGAGGAATACGAGCGCGTGTTGTCCATTCTCGGGCGCGAGCCGACCATCACCGAGCTCGGCATCTTCTCCGTCATGTGGTCCGAGCACTGCTCCTACAAGTCGTCCAAGGTCTGGCTGAAGACGTTGCCAACGACGGGACCGCAGGTCATCCAGGGGCCCGGCGAGAATGCAGGTGTCGTCGACCTCGGCGACGGCCATGCCGCCATTTTCAAGATGGAGAGCCATAACCACCCCTCCTTCATCGAGCCATACCAAGGCGCGGCCACGGGCGTCGGCGGTATCATGCGTGACGTCTTCACCATGGGCGCAAGGCCGGTGGCCAATCTCAATGCCCTGCGTTTCGGCGCGCCTGACCACCCCAAGACCCGCCACCTGGTTTCCGGCGTCGTCTCCGGCATCGGCGGCTACGGCAATTGCGTCGGCGTGCCGACAGTGGGCGGCGAGGTCAATTTCGATCCCGGCTACAACGGCAACATCCTAGTCAACGCCATGTGTATTGGGCTCGCCGACGCTGACAAGATTTTCTATTCCGCCGCCAGGGGCGTGAGTCTGCCGGTCGTTTATGTCGGTTCCAAGACGGGACGCGACGGTATCCACGGCGCCACCATGGCTTCGGCGGAATTCGACGACGATTCGGACGAAAAGCGTCCGACCGTCCAGGTCGGAGACCCGTTCACCGAAAAGCTGCTGATCGAAGCCTGCCTCGAACTCATGCAGGAAGACGCCATCATCGCCATCCAGGACATGGGCGCCGCCGGCCTCACCTCGTCGTCGGTGGAGATGGCTGACAAGGGCGGCGTCGGTTTCGACCTCAACCTCGACCACGTCCCCTGCCGCGAAGACGCGATGACGGCGTACGAGATGATGCTGTCGGAGAGCCAGGAACGCATGCTCATGGTCCTGAAACCCGGCGCTGAAAAGAAGGCGGAAGAGATCTTCACAAAGTGGCAGCTCGATTTCGCAGTCGTCGGCGTGACCACCGATACAGGACGCCTCGTCGTTACGCACAACGGCAAGGTCGAGGCCGACATGCCGGTAAAAACGCTCGCCGACTCGGCGCCTGAATACAAACGGCCCTGGACCCTGCCTGAACCGCCAGCGGTGATCGCCCCGCAGGACGTTGCCGCCCCCAATTCCCTCACCGAGACACTGGAGACACTGATGGGCTCCCCTCACCTGTGCTCGCGCCGCTGGGTCTGGGAGCAATATGACCACATGGTCATGGGCGACACCGTACGCCGGCCCGGAAGCGATGCGGCCGTCGTGCGCATACACGGCACGAACAAGGGGATTGCGGCATCCTGCGATGTCACGCCGCGCTATTGCGCGGCCGACCCGGTTGAGGGCGGCAAGCAGGCCGTCGCCGAAACATGGCGCAACCTGACGGCCACCGGCGCCGACCCGCTGGCCATCACCGACTGCATGAATTTCGGCAATCCTGAGCGGCCCGAGATCATGGGCCAGTTCAAGGGTTGCATCGACGGCATGCGCAAGGCCTGCGAAGCTCTCGCCTACCCGGTCGTTTCCGGCAACGTGTCGCTCTACAACGAGACGAGCGGCGCCGCCATCCCGCCCACGCCGGCCATCGGCGGCATCGGCCTCGTGCCGGATATCGCGCATATGGCTGATATCGCCCTGAAATCCGATGGAGAGACCCTTCTCCTCGTGGGCGACGAACAGGGCCACCTGGGCCAGTCGCTCTACATGGACGTCATACTGGGACAGCGCGAAGGCGCGCCGCCGCCAGTCGACCTGGACGCCGAACGGCGCAACGGCGATTTCGTCCGCACGTTGATACGCAGCGATGCGGTCAGCGCCGTCCACGATCTGGCCGACGGCGGATTGTTCGTCGCACTTGCCGAAATGGCGCTGGCCGGGGGCATCGGCGCCACGCTCGACGCCTATGACGGCCCCCTGCCCCAGCACGCCGTATGTTTCGGCGAGGACCAGGGCCGGTACCTGCTGGCGACAACCAATCCGGATGACGTGGAGGCGAAAGCGCGGGAAGCGGGCGTAACCTGCCGCCGCGCCGGCGTCACGGGCGGCGATGCCATTGCCGTGGCGGGCGAAGACCCCGTACCGCTCACACGCCTTCGTGAGGTTCACGAAGGCTGGTTGCCGAACTATATGAGCTAGAGTTAGTATCCGCGCCAGCCAGGGAGGCGCAGCATCGAATGCCTATGGACCAGGACGATATCGTCCAGCTGATAAAGAAGAAGCTTCCGGACGCCGATGTGTCGATCCGCGATCTCGCGGGCGATGGCGACCACTACGCCGCGACCGTCGTTTCGGAAGCCTTTCGGGGCAAGTCGCGCGTTCAACAGCACCAACTGGTCTACGAGGCGCTTGAAGGCAATATGGGCGGAACGCTTCATGCCCTCGCGCTGCAGACCTCCGCACCGGATTCTTGAAAGAGGAACGAGACCACCATGACCGACCAGAAAGTACATGACTGGATTGCAAAGAAGGTCGCAAGCGACGACGTCGTGCTTTTCATGAAGGGAACGCACCAGTTCCCGCAGTGCGGCTTTTCCAGCCAGGTCGTGCAGATCCTCGACTATCTCGGCGTTGATTTCTCCGACGTGAATGTTCTCGAGGACATGGGCATCCGTGAAGGCATCAAGGCCTACACCAACTGGCCGACCATTCCCCAACTCTACGTCAAGGGTGAGTTCGTCGGCGGCTGCGACATCATCCGCGAAATGTTCCAGGACGGCGAGTTGCAGGACCTGCTGACTACCAAGGGCGTCTCGCACAACAAGCAGACCCTGAACGCCTGACGGCATAACCATCAAGACGAGCAATTCAAGGCCCTCCGGACGCGAGTCCGGAGGGTTTTTCGTTGCGCGATGATTACAGCGTTGAATTATGCGTTGAAATTTTCATGCCCGGTTGACTCAGCACCATCCGACCCCACCTAGGTCGCAAATCGAAACAATTCAGGTGACAACCGATGGGTTATATCGACTGGAAGATCAAGGGCCCCAAGATCGGGGCCTGCAGCTGCGAGCACGGCTGTCCGTGCGAGTTCAACGGCCTGCCAACCGAAGGTATCTGCGAAGGTCTGGAAGCCCAGCGCATCGACGAGGGTTGGTTTGGCGATGTCCGTCTCGACGGGCTGCTGTTCGCCGCACGGTTCCGCTGGCCGGGCCCTGTCCATGAAGGCCGCGGTACGGTCCAGGGCATCATCGACAAGCGGGCGAGCGAAGAACAGCTCGATGCTCTTGGCAAGATACTCGGCGGCGAAGAGCAGGAACCGACAACGCTTTTCAACATTTACGGTTCAACGATCGAGACCGAACTGGACCCGATTCTCTCGGACATAGAATTTGCCTGCGACTTCGCAAGTGGAACCGGCGGCTTCGAGGTGCCGGGCGTCATGGCGCTGGAGCTGGAGCCCATACGCAACCCCGTCACGGGAGCGCCGCATCCCGCCAAGATAGTGCTGCCAACCGGGTTCGAATTTCGCGAGGCCGACATGGCCTCCAGCCGTTTCAACGCGAGCGGCGAACTCGCATTCGACCGCGAGCGGCGCTACGGGATGCTGACCTATGCCGCCTATGGTCCATACGGCATCATTCCCGAGGAAAGCTCGCCTCATGTGACTGGGTAGGTCTGCGGCCGTATCCCCTTTGAGGGAAATAAATTGGGGCACGATCCACACGAACGTAAGGAGACTGTCATGACTCCATGGGAAATCGAAGCGAAGGAACTCGTGAACTGCAACTGCGCCTGGGGCTGTCCCTGCCAGTTCAACGCGGCGCCAACCCACGGCAATTGCGAAGCTATCGGCGCCTACCAGATTACTAAGGGCCATTTCGGCGGCGTGAACCTGGACGGGCTTTGCTTCATTACCACTTTCTGGTGGCCCGGAGCGATCCACGAGGGCAACGGCAAGGCATTCGTCATCGTCGATGAACGGGCAGACGAGGATCAGAGAGCCGCGCTTCTTTCCATTATCTCGGGCGAGAATACTGAGCCGGGCAAAACCATCTGGAACGTATTCGCCGCGACGATAAGCGAGCATTTTGATCCGGTCTTCGAGCCCATATCGATCGATATCGACGTCGAGGCGCGGACAGGCCTTGTAAAGGTCGACGGCCTTATCGAAATGAAGGGCGAGCCGATCAGGAACCCGATAACGGGAGATGAACATCGCGCCCGCATCGACCTGCCGAACGGGTTCGAATACGCCATCGCAGAGATGGGCAGCGCGACCGGCACCTCGAAAGGACCCATCAAGCTGGATCTCAAGGACAGCTACGGCCAGTTTGCCTATCTGCATCTTGGCACGCACGGGCTCGTCCGCTAGAGCAGATCGATGACTGTCCCGGACACAACATGGGCAGAACGCCTGGTCGGACACGGCCAGGCGATCACCCTCCTCGGCCTAGTCGTTCTGACCGGGCTTTCGTGGGTCTGGGTGATCGCCGGCGCAGGCACCGGCATGAGCACCATTGCCATGACCACGTGGGAATTCCCTCCCCCGGCCATGGATGGAGCGGTGATGTCATGGACACCGGCCTACGGCTTTATCATGCTCATGATGTGGTGGGTCATGATGATCGCCATGATGGTCCCCAGCGCCGCGCCCATGATCCTGTTGTATGGCCGCGTTGCACGCCATGCCCGGAACAAGGGACAGATGGCGGAGCACGCGCTGCCGACAACGATCTTCGTCCTTGGCTACCTGGCCGCCTGGTTTGCCTTCAGCGTGGTCGTGACCGCCGCCCAATGGGCGCTGGAAAAGGCAGGACTGGTTCACCAGATGCTGATGTGGAGCACGAACACCACACTGTCGGGCTTCCTGCTCGTCGCCGCAGGCATCTACCAGCTAACCCCCTGGAAGACGGCATGCCTGGAGCACTGCAGGGCGCCCGCGGGCTATCTCGCGTCCCATTGGCGCGACGGCAGATGGGGCGCCTTCCGCATGGGCGTTACGCACGGGGCCTACTGCCTTGGTTGTTGCTGGGCCCTGATGGCCCTGCTGTTCACTGGTGGGATCATGAACCTCGTCTGGATCGCCGGCCTCGCGATCGTGGTATTGATCGAAAAGGTAATCCCGTTCGGTCACCAGTTCGCACGCGCACTTGCGGTGCTGATGGCCGGATCCGGATTGTGGATCATGCTGCAGGGTATCAGCTGACCGCACCCAGACCGTTGAATCGATTCACGAAAAAGGCCACCCTGAAGGGTGGCCTTTACATGTCTCGTGAAGAACCGGGAACCGGCTAGCGCGAGTAATACTCGATGACGAGGTTCGGCTCCATCATCACCGGGTACGGCACGTCGCTCATGACCGGCACGCGGTTCATGGATGCTTTCAGCTTCGACGTATCGACGTCGATATAGTCCGGCACATCGCGCTCCGAGCTCTGCGTCGCCTCGAGAACGAGCGACATGTCGCGCGATTTTTCCCGAACCTCGATGACATCGCCGACCTTGACGCGATAGCTCGGGATATTGACGCGCTGTCCGTTGACACGCACGTGTCCGTGGCTGACGAACTGGCGGGCGGAAAAAACTGTCGGCACGAACTTGGCGCGGTAAACGAGGGCATCGAGGCGGCGTTCCAGCAGTCCGATCAGGTTTTCGCTGGTATCGCCCTTCATGCGCTCCGCCTCGCGGTAGATCGCCTTGAACTGCTTTTCGGTGATGTTGCCGTAATGGCCTTTCAGCTTTTGCTTGGCGCGCAGCTGAATACCGTAATCCGATGTCTTGCCGCGGCGGCGCTGGCCATGTTCGCCCGGGCCGTATTCCCTCTTGTTGACAGGGCTCTTGGGGCGGCCCCAGATATTTTCGCCGAGACGTCGGTCGATCTTGTACTTGGCGCGAATGCGCTTGGTCATGTTTTACTCCTTCAAGCGCTTGCCAAACGTGGAAGCGCCCCTTCCTCTGCCGGGAATGCCGCATGGCGTCCCTGGCTGACAGGACACAGCAATCGACCGTGCCCACAGGTTTATGTAAACGGACTAGATAGTCCGCGCGCGGTCTTACACGCGATTGGACGATCCTGTCAATTGCCAGCGACGAGCCGGCGTGGGGGTGGGCAAACGCCTATTGCGACGCCTGCGCCAGTTGCTTGATGTCGTCTTCCAGTTGCGCCTTCACCTTGGCGCGCTGTTCATCTGAACATTTGTACTTGTTCTTGGCATCGTCCTTGGGATCGAGCTTCTTCTTCGCGTCGTCTCCCACGGCCTGCTGGCCCGTCAGGAAGGTTTCCGTGGTCGCGGCAAGATGGTCGATATAGATCATCTGGTAGCTCGACCATTTGTCGCGTGCGCGCTCGCGTTTCATCATGCGCTTGAAATGCTCGGCCTTGAGTTCGCTAAGGCCGCAAAGCTCGGCACGGCCCGCAAGAACCGAACGGACGATGATCTCGCGGGCATCGTCCATAGGGATCATGAATTTCTTGGGGTCGGACCGGTCGATCTTGACCATTTTGCCATCGGGCTTCGGCAACTGGTCCGGGATCGCCGCGAACGCCATGCCCATGATAACGCGCACCGTGCGTTCGCTCAGCTTCGAATCCTCTTTCTTCTCCTGGGCGGATACCGCAAGAGGCGCAACGGCGATGACCACCGCGCCCAGCAGACAGGCCCGGCCAAAACTCAACAACATGCTTTTCATTACAATCCTCGCGTCAATTTCGGTCCGCAAGCTACCATTCCTGCGCAGCATCGCAATACCATAATAGGGGCGGAACTATGACATCTACCGTTTGCGTAAATGGGTCAGCGTCAATGACGACACTATGCCGCGCAGCGTCCTGACCTCCTGCTCGCTCGCGCCCATGCGAAGGAACATGTTACGGATATTTCGCACCATTTGCGGCCTTTTCTCAGGAGGCCGCAAAAAGCCCGTCCCGTCGAGCTCGCGCTCAAGATGCTCGAAGAACCCGGTCAGTTCTCCGCGTG
>Ga0207814_101083_pt1 | contig 10470 bp, 11 predicted proteins | sample TtaePargueraPR_7_FD_187755 | JGI IMG/M metagenome (GOLD analysis project Ga0207814, IMG submission 187755) | Aerobic enrichment media microbial communities from Bioluminiscent Bay, La Parguera, Puerto Rico - Tt and P1 (2) (SPAdes) | ecosystem: Environmental > Aquatic > Marine > Unclassified ... | reverse complement strand
CCTTGCGACGACTAAACTCTTCCTTGTCGTCGCTCTCAAAATCGCTCGCGTTCATACAATAGGTAACAAGGTCGCTCTGCTTCACGCCTAGTACGGACTGTCCAAGGTCAGAGGTGGTCAGCTCGCCGAAATTTAAAGAGCACATCTCAATGTCACGCAGTAGGTCCAGGTGGACTTCACGCAGAATGGACTTGGCCGGATCAGTCCTGTCACGCCTGTTCGATCTTTTTTCGAGTGGACGGATGGCGGCATTTCCGTCCAGCGTTACAATCTCAAGTTCGAAATCTTCTCCATCACAAACTCCGTCGCGAATGCTGGCTACCTGAACCTGACGACGATCCGATCCCTTGCGCTTGTCGAACTTCATTTCAAGAACGAGATCAGCGTTCGCCGTCAATGCGCCTGCACCGCGAATCTGGCCAATACTGCGACGTTTTTGATTTTTCTCCGGATGAGCGATCACTATGACGAGGGCATCAAATGTCCGGCCATACTCACGCAGTCCGCGCATCAATTCCTGCATCTCACTGTTGTTGTTTTCATCCCTGATGGCAAAGACTGAAGTCAGGGTATCGAACACAATGACACGGATCGGAAAACCCAATCCTTCCAATTCGTGGATACAGCCGTTGATATCCTCATCGCGACCAAGGATAGCCGCCTCATCGCCTTTCAGACCCCAGGCGGGCAGGCAAATAACAGGCAGGTTTTGATTGGGGAGCGAATACGCGAGTTCATCAGATGTTGAAGCAAGCAGCTTGATGGCAGTGTCCGCCCTCCTGCTGAAAATGTTTGCGTCCTCTCCTGCAATGTAGAGCATCGAACCCCGAAATTGCGGAGCGCCGAAATCGTCACCCAGCCGTTGACATTGGTCATCACTCAACTTGAAAAGTCTCTGGCCCGTTGCCAGGCAGGTACAGAGCCATAATACGGTCAGTGATTTTCCAAGCTTCGGCTGACCAACGAGAAACACAACTCCGGTCTTGGGCAAGACCCCTTCGAAAAGAAAATCTCCATCGGCATCCGGCCTTGGATGATTTCCGATGCTCGGCCTGCCAAATCGTTTGCTCATTGCGGCAGTCTGCTCTTAGACGCTGCCCGGCGCATCATCATGATTTCAATCTGCAAGGACACCGGTAGCACGCATCGGTTCGCTGAGGCGTCCTTCAGCCCAAGTGTCGAGGTCCGCTTTGGAGTACAGCGGAAAGCGCCCGGCTTTTCTGTAGACGGGACCGCCGCCAACTGTTGCCAGTTTCGCAAGCCATGCTCGCGAGACGGGGAACCCGTACGTCTCTGTCAGGTAGGAGGCAGCTTCATCCCGCCTGAAATAGCGTGCGTGTCTTTTCGATTGAGGGTCGGACATCATTATCTCCCGTATTCCATATCCGGAAATTTCCGTGAATCGACGGGAGTAATTTGCCAACGCCGTGTCTGAGCGTATTGCGACAGAAATAACTGCTGCTAAGCCACTCTATCGGTGTGGTTCTTTCGGTAAATTCGCTTTGCAATTCTCTGCGCTGCAGGATCACTCGGAGCTACCCATGGCTTCGAGGCAGGTGGCAGTTCGCAAACGAAGCTCGGATGCGGCTCGGTCAGGATGTCTCTGTCTTCCGACCGAAACAGGCTAGTCGTATGAACCGTATCCGCCAGTCCGCGCAGGCTCTCTATTCTCGTTATCGATGATGAGACGTGCGCGTTGGCCGGGTCAGAAACCTGTATATGACCAAATGTTTTTACAACCTGGATTTGCTGGGTAATGGAGTGTTGGACAGCTAATTGCGCCGCGCTCCTTACTGACAGGCCATATTGCGATATGTAGGCTTCAGCGATCTCGACAATCCATTTGTCTGCTAGATCGTCGTAGGACCATGAACCTTTCTTGCGCCCTCGGCGTTCGGCAGGTTTTATTTTCGGGCCTGGACGTATGGTTTCTCTCCTGCTCTGTCCGCTAGGACGCTCGCTTTGATTGCATTAGGTCTTCTCTGCCATCCATTGAAGAAGCAATTGACTGTGCGATGGCTGTCGATGCGCGATGAAGGGGATCATCCGCAAAATGAGAATAACGGGCCGTAGTGGTCGGAGACGAATGGCCTAGAAGTTTGCCGATAACCGGAAGCCCAAAACCGGATGCTGCTCCAACTGAAGCGTAAGTGTGGCGCAAATCATGCAAGCGCAAATCCTCCAGCTTGGCGAACTCCACAATTCGCCGCCAAGGCCGCTTTATGTCTGACCTAGGTTTGTCCGGCGTAGCCCCTGCTATCACAAAGCTGCCGGATCGTGGGAGGTTCTGAAGAACTTCTACAGCTGGGACCGAAAGCAAAATCCGCTTCGCGCCTGTCTTGGAGTCCTTGAGATTCAGAAACCCGTTTTCAAGATCAATCTCCGACCATTGCAGGTTCAAAATCTCTCCAACTCGGCAGCCTGTAAAAAGTATGAGCCGGATTGCAGCTATTACGTATGGAGAGAGGCATTGCCGCCTTTGCTGTTCCTGTCCGCTTTGGCCCTGCTTCTTTTTGGCCTTACTGCCTCTCCAAGGTAAACCGACTGACTCGGCCTGACGAAGGGCATCACCCAAACGCAACAACTCGTCGCTGGAAAGGAAGCGTTCGCCGCTCTTGTCGGCGTAGAGCCTCACACCGCGTCGCGGATTTGTCTCGATGTAGCCCTGTGAAACTGCGTAACTGAATATCCCTCCAAGCAACCGGGTTGTACGTGTCGCGGTACCTTTGCCACCCCTTACAATAGCTCTCCCGTGTTTTCGCGTCTTTTCATCGACCGCGGTCTTTCCCTTCGCCACGTCAAACATAAAACGGCGAACGTCTGGCAGGGTCACATGACTGATCAATTTTCCCCCAAGCAGAGGCTTGATGTGGCGGTTAATCCGTCCTTTGTCTGTTGCGAGAGTTGACGGCTTCTTGTGTTCGCATCCGTTCTCCAGATACTCGTCGCAAAGCTGCGCGACCGTAAGCTCCTGGCGCTGCTTCGAACGCTCTGCGGCAACGTCTTCACCAAGCCTCGCCCTGGCCAGAACATTCTTAGCGGCCTCGCGTGCCTCTTCGACCGTAACCTTCTTGGTTGTGCCAAGAGTGACTTTCCTAACCGGGCTGTTACGTCCACCAACCCGATATTGCGCGATGAAGGATTTCGCACCTGTGCTGCGTACACGACAGCCAAAGCCTGGCAGGCTGGCGCACCAAATCACGTACTCCGAAGCCTTGGGTTCAAGTCTGTCCACTATCTTCTTGGTAAGGCGCGTATTGGTCATATAACCTCTTCGGGTAGCACCGGGGTAGCACATTTGCAGAAACACCAAGTAAGTCAAATCCAATTTTGGAAACTGGAATCTCCCTTATCCATATGGTATATATGCATATTACGCACTCAGAGAAAAGATGAAGAACGGAGAAAAAAGATATTCCCCTGCCCTCCGAAGGCAGAGGTCGCACGTTCGAATCGTGCCGGGTGCGCCATTATTTCGAGCTGGGTTACCGACCACGAGCAGCCTAAATCATCATTCCGTTGCCGGAACGCCCACCCATGAACTAGCATTTAGACCGGCCTTTCGATGGGGGAACGGCGATGCCGGATGTTTCATATAAATGCAGAGCGCTGCTCCCGGGGCGGGAGGCAAAACCCCACCTGCGGGTATTCACCGCGGCGGCGGGAAACTGGATACAGGGAACCCTCGCGCTGGGCGACGATAGCCTCGCATTCTCGACGAATGCGCTGAACGCGCTGCATCAGGCGGACGCTTCCGATTTCAGGCTTCGCTACGATGACATCGCCTCGGCCGCTCTCGGCCGGTTTGCGGTTTTCCTCACGACCGCGGACCTGGAAACGTCCCGGGGTCCGGTCCGCTTTCGCTGCCTTTTTTCATCCAACGCAGCCCTTGTCGCCGCGCTGCGCGAGCGGATGTAAAGCGCATCTATGCCGACGTCAGCTTGGGGCGGCGCGTCATGTCCCGAAGCCAGGACGCACCTGTGCCCCAAGCGCCACATGCGTCGGCAAACCGATTCAACTCTTCGCGAAATCAGGAAAACGCATTGACTCGCACGGCGATGCCCCGGTTGTATTGATGCGATTCCGGTTTTCGGGAAGGTTTGCCGTGAAAGCATGCATTGACAGGTTGCGCACCGCGCTCGTGGGACTGCTCGCAGTCGCACTGCTGTTCGGCCCGTGCCTGTCGATCAGCGGCTTCACGGGCTCCGGCGCGGCACACGCCCACGCGGCGCATGAAAACGGCGGCGCATCCGAACACGGGCCGGGTCACGCCGCGCACGGCGCCATGCAGGGCGAGCAGGCCGATGGCGGTTCCAGACACGACGCCCCGCCGGGCTGCGAGCAGATGTGCGACGGCTGGGCCGTCCAGAAATCGAAGGACGACCTTCCCAAGGCTGTCTTGGCAACCCCGGTTCGCCATGGCTCCGGCGATGATGCGCCGCTGGCCATATTGCTGTCGGACAGGAGCCCGACCGGCCCGCCTGGCCACTATCGAAGTATTCCCTACCCTGTTGCCCAGGACGCCTGGTTCTCCGGCGTTCGCCATTTTGCGCTTACCAGCCGCTACCGTCTCTAGAGCCCACTCCTGATTTTTGACCGCGCATGGATGCTTTCGCGCCATGCGCCGAAGACTTGCGCGCGACCGCCACCGCCGCGCGCAACAAGACAGATACAGGAGAATCAGGGGGACACCCGTGGCGTATTTCAGATGGGCACTCATTGCCGCCCTAACACTCGCTTCCGGCGCATGCGTGCGCGAGGGCGACGAATTCATCGTTCCGCTCGGGCACCCGGCTGACGCCGGGGGGCGGTCCGGCGCGGTGCTGGCCGGCTCCAGCGCACTGGAACCGGAACTCCAGAGCGTCAAGCCGAAGATCGACGGCGCGCGCACGCCCGTGCAACAGGCGCCGGCGTCCGGCGGCCACCAGCACAAGCACTGAGGGGGCGGCCATGAAAAGAATTGCACGAACAGGACTTGCCGCGGTCCTCGCCGCGAGCCTCGCGGCAGGATGCGCGCGCATCGCGCCGCAGGAAGCCTTCGACGATGTCGCCTACGACGTCGGCTCGCGCATCAACAAGCGCATCCAGTGGGACAGCGGAACGGACGACGATCGCGATGCGCGAACCGCGGTACGGGCGATGCTCTCGCGCCAGCTCACCCCGGCCAGCGCGGTGCAGGTGGCTTTGCTGAACAACCGCGAATTGCAGGCCGCCTATGCCGGGATCGGCATGGCGCAGGCCAACCTCGTGCAGGCGGGTCTGCTGCGAAACCCGGTGTTCGACGGCGCCGTCACCTGGTACGCCGACGCCGGCGGCACGCCCAACCTCGCCTTCGGCGTGGCGTGGAGCTTCATCGATCTCCTGAAACGCCCGCGGCGCAAGGCGGTTGCCCGCTCGGCGCTGGAGGAGACCAAGCTGCGCGTGGCGCGGCAGGTGATCGAGCATGCCGCCGACACCCATGCCGCCTTCATCGATTACGTCGCGGCCATGGAAGAGATCGACATGCTCAAGTCGATCACGCAGACGGCCAAGGCCAACGCGAAGGCTGCCGCCGCCCTGCGCGAGGCGGGCAACATCACGGAACTGCAGTTCGAGCAGAACCAGAATTTCCTGACGACCGCCAAGCTGCAGCTGGCGCAGGCGGAAGCCCGTGGCGACGAGTTGCGCGAAAGGCTCAACGTCCTCATGGGGCTGACCGGCGCGCAGACCTACTGGTCGGCGCCGCACAAGCTCCCCGGCCTGCCCGCCGGCATGGTCAGGGCCGGCAACGTGGAGGCGCGCGCCGTGCGCTCCAGCCTCGATATCGTCATCGCGCGGCAGAAGCTGACGACACTGGGCCGCCAGTTCCGGCTCGTTCGCAGGGAGTCGCTGTTGCGCGATGTCGAGAGCGGTGCCGAGTACGAGCGCGAGATCGAGGTCGAGGAAAACGAGGATACAGGCGCGAAGGAGAAGACCAAGCGCCGGGCATGGGGACCCGTGTTCGAGGTCGAGATCCCGATCTTCGACCACGGCCAGGCGCGCAAGGCCGGCGTGCTGATGCAGATCAGGCAGGCGGAGGACGAACTCTGGGCGCTCGCGGTCAGGGTGCGCTCGTCCGCGAGGCTTTCGCGCGCCCGGCTGCTGACCGCCGCGAAGACGGTCGATTACTTCGAGAAGGCCGTCATCCCGCAGAACGAGCGCATCCTGCGCAACATGCAGCGCGACTACAACGCCATGCAGGAAAGCGTGTTCAGGCTGATCGCCGCCCGGCGGCAGCAGATCACGGCCGGCCAGCAGCGCATCCAGGCGCAGCGCGCATACTGGAATGCGTTCGTGCGGTTCGAACAACTGATGAGTGGAGCCCTGCCCGGCGGCACTGACGCCGGGGGCATGGAAATCGCCTCGGCACAACCAGCCGGCGGCGAAGGAGGAGGACACTAGATGAAGAAGATCACGCGCAGACAGGCGCTGGCCGGTTCAGGCATGGCGCTCGCGGGGGCCGCTCTTGCCGGGCGGAACGCGCTTTCTCAGGCAAACGACCCGCACGCCGGACACAAGATGCCGGGGCAGATGGACCACAGCCAGCACGGCGGCCATGGCGACCACTCCGGGCATGCCATGCCCGCGACGGAGACGCCGAAAGTGGCCGAATCGACCACCGAGGTATACCGCACGCCGAAGGGAAACCCGTGGTATGCCCGCACGGTCGACCCTGACGAGAGCTTTCCGCCGGGGGAGCCGGGCAAGGACTACACGCCCGTCGTGGTGCCCAACGGCGAGGCGGCGCCATTCAATATCGTCGGCGACATCAAGGTGTTCCACCTGACCGCGAGCGAGTTCGTGCACGACTTCGCGCCGGGCTACCGCGCCATCTGCTGGGGCTACAACGGGCGCACGCCCGGCCCCGTGATCGAGGCGGTCGAGGGCGACAATATCCGCATCTACGTCACCAACAAGCTTGCCGTGCCGACGACGGTTCACTGGCACGGCATCATCCTGCCCATGGGCATGGACGGCGTGTCGGGGCTGACCCAGCGCACGATCAAGCCGGGCGAGACGTTCCGCTACGAGTTCAAGGCGGTGCAGCACGGCACCTTCATGTACCACAGTCACAAGGACACCATGACCCAGGAAGGCATGGGGCTGGTCGGCATGCTGGTGATCCACCCGCGCAAGCCCAAGCGCCAGCGGCCCGATCGCGACTTCGCGCTAATGCTGCACGAATGGGATATCCGGCCCGGCACCTACCGGCCCAACACCATCGTCTCGAGCGGGTTCAACACGCTGACCATCAACGGCAAGGTGTTCCCCGGCACGGCGCCGCTGGTGGCGAAACTGAACGAACACGTCCGCATCCGCATCGGCAACCTGTCGGCGATGGACCATCATCCGATCCACCTGCACGGCTATGCCTTCCGGGAAACGGAAACCGACGGCGGCGAGATCCCCGAAGGATCGTGGCGGCCGGAAACGACGGTGCTCGTGTCAGTCGGGCAGACGCGAAACATCGAGTTCGTGGCCGACAACCCGGGCGACTGGGCCATGCACTGCCACATGACGCATCACGTCATGAACCAGATGGGCCACGAGATCCCGAACATGGTCGGCGCCGACTCGCGTGCGCTCGACGGCGCAGTCGGCAACCTCGTGGCCGGCTACATGACCATGGGTACAAACGGCATGATCGGCATGGGCCAGATGGCCGCGCACATGGACATGCCGGAGAACTCGATCCCCATGGTCGGGGCGCCGGGGCCGTACGAATACATCGGCATGGGCGGCATGTTCACCGTTTTCAAGGTGCGCGAGACGCTGGCCAGCTACGACGACCCCGGCTGGTACTTGCCGCCCAAGGGCACGCTCGTGCGCGCGGCCACGCAAGAAGAACTCCAGAAGGACGGGATAGACGTATGACGACCAGGGAAACACGAAAACGCATTGCCATTGCCGCCGCGGCGGCATTCCTGACCACGCTTGCCCTCGGCGCCGGCGCGCATGAAGGCGCGATGGGCATCGTCAAGGAGCGCATGGCGTTGATGAAGGATCTGGCCGAGGCCATGAAAGCGCTCGCGCCGATGATAAAGGGCGAGCAGGAGTGGGACTCAAGAAGCGTGCGCGACATCGCCCGAACCCTTTCGGATCACGCCGGGAAGATCCCGGAGCAGTTCCCGCGAGGCAGCGGCGGGCATCCGAGCGAAGCCAGGGAAGAAATCTGGACGGACTGGAATGACTTCACGTCCAACGCGGGCGTTCTCGAGGAAGCGGCGAAGCTGCTCAGTGAAAATTCCGAGAGCGGTGCTGACGGCGCCAAGCCGGCCTTCGCCAAGATCGTCGGTGCGTGCAAGGGCTGCCACCAGGACTTCCGCGAGAAGAAAGAATAACCGTCTGCCTGCGGAACGATTGCTGTCGGCAGGCATTGAAATGGAAAGAGAAATTATGGAGCAGCGCGACAAATGAAACCCTCATATCTCAGATTTATCGCCATGATCCTCACTTCGACCGCTTTGATGCTGGGTCTCATGTACCTGCATACCTACGCGCTCGATCACGTCTACTGGAGCGATACGCGGCTGTTCATGGCGCTGATCATGGGCGCGGCCATGGCCGTCATCATGCTCACCTTCATGCTCGGCATGTATCAGAATCGCGGTCTCAACCTCTTCATTTACGCCGGAGCCGCCGCCATATTCCTGCTTGCGCTTTACCTGGTCAGGAGCCAGGCGACGGTCGGTGATATTTCCTACATGCGGGCGATGATACCGCATCACTCCATCGCCATCCTGACCAGCGAGCGCGCCAACATCACCGACCCGAGGGTGCGCAAGCTGGCAGATGGCATCATCGAGGCGCAACGGCGCGAGATCGCGGAGATGAAGGCGCTGATCGCCGACCTCCAGGGCGGGCCGAAGGCAACGCCGGAGATCGACGGCAAATAGACGGACGATACGAGAAGAGATTTTCCAATGGCACAAACAGCCGAACTCCACCGCATGGTGATGAAGGATCATATCTGTCCCTACGGCCTCAAGTCGAAGGACCTGCTCGAGCGCGAGGGCTTCACCGTCAAGGACCACCCGCTCAAGACGAAGGCCGAGACCGAGGCCTTCAAGAAGAAGCACGGGGTCGGCACCACGCCGCAGACGTTCATCGGCGGCAAGCGTATCGGCGGCTACGAGGATCTGCTCAAGCATTTCGGCCGCGATGTCCCGAAGGAAGGCGAAACCACCTACCAGCCCGTTGTCATGCTGTTCGGCATGGCGGCGCTGATGGCGCTCGCCGCCAGCTGGGCCGCAAACGGAAAGCTTCTGACGGTCCAGGCGGCGGAATGGTTCATCGCCATCGCCATGTGCCTTCTCTCGCTGCAAAAGCTGCGCGACGTGGAGAGCTTCGCCACAATGTTCCTGAACTACGACTTGCTGGCCCGCAAGTGGGTGCGCTACGGCTATGTCTACCCGTTCGCGGAAGGGCTGGCCGGCGTGCTGATGATCGCCGGCGCGCTGACGTGGATTTCCGTACCGGTTGCCGCGTTCATCGGTACGGTCGGGGCCGTGTCCGTGTTCAAGGCCGTCTATATCGACAAGCGCGAGCTCAAATGCGCCTGCGTCGGCGGCGACTCCAACGTCCCGCTCGGCTTCATTTCGCTGACCGAGAACCTGATGATGCTGGGTATGGCCGTCTGGATGACGGCCAAGATGCTCTAGGGTCCGTACTGTTGCGAACACGTGTTTGTTATCGGACAGGGGTTTTCGCAATCTTACGCATGTCAATTTCCTGTGCTTGATTTACGGCGCATTCGTTTTCAGGCGGAAAGGAGATTTCCGGACATGACGGCCCTCATCAAGACATTCGCATCTGCAATTTCGCTTTCCATCCTGCTGTTCGCGGTGCCGGCCACGGCCGAGCCGCAGGTCGGCCAGCCCGCGCCCGACTTCACCGGCGTCGACAGCAACGGCAAATCCCACACATTGTCGGACCTTAAGGGCAAGACCGTGGTGCTGGAATGGACCAACCACCTGTGCCCCTATGTCGGCAAGCATTACGGCGCGGGGAACATGCAAAAGCTGCAGAAAGACGCCACCGGTGACGGCGTGGTCTGGCTGTCGGTCATTTCCTCCGCTCCCGGCCTGCAGGGCAACGTCACCCCCGACAAGGCCAACGAGCTGACGCAAAGCCGCAACGCCGTGCCAACCGCGGTGCTGCTCGACGAGAAGGGCGACATCGGCAAGATGTACAACGCGCGCACGACGCCGCACATGTTCGTCATCGATGCCAAGGGCGAGCTGGTCTACAAGGGCGCCATCGACGACCAGCCCTCGGCCAACCCGGACAGCCTGAAAGGCGCGCAGAACTACCTGACCGGCGCGCTGCAGGCGGTCGCCGCCGGCAAGCCGGCCGACCCGGACTCGACCCGGCCCTATGGCTGCTCGGTGAAATACGGCAGCTAGCGCGGGGCGTTCGAACAGACGTTTTTTCACCAGCCGCCACTGGCGG
>Ga0207814_101082_pt1 | contig 10479 bp, 6 predicted proteins | sample TtaePargueraPR_7_FD_187755 | JGI IMG/M metagenome (GOLD analysis project Ga0207814, IMG submission 187755) | Aerobic enrichment media microbial communities from Bioluminiscent Bay, La Parguera, Puerto Rico - Tt and P1 (2) (SPAdes) | ecosystem: Environmental > Aquatic > Marine > Unclassified ... | reverse complement strand
GAGCCACAGGCCGGCCGCCAGCGCGCCGGCCCGGCCGAGCGCGTTCAGGGATCCACTATGGACATAGTGGCCGAAGAACGAGGTCGCCAGGCAGACCGCGAGCCCCGGCTCACTCATCGGCGGCCACCTCCTCGAGCTCCCTCACCGAGACGCGGTCGCGCGGACGCAGGAACAGCAGCGCCCCGGCGACCGCCCAGAACAGGGTGCAGGCGAAGCCGATTAGCGAGGCGACCACCGCCACGCTGTCGTCCATCCCGACCAGGTCACTCATCAGGCGCTTGAACGCCTCCTCCCGGATCCCGATGCCGGAGAAGGAAAGCGGCAGCGCGCTGAGCATGTCCACCACCGGCATCGCGACCAGCACCGGCCCGATCGCCACCGCCGAGCCCGCCGCGCGCGCGCCGCACCAGAAGCTGGCGTAGTAGACCGGCAGCATCACCGCCGCCACCCCCAGCGCCACCAGCGCGTAGCGCCACTGCGTCCGGTACATGTCGAAGGCCTCCGGCAGCTTCCGCATGAAGGCGATCTTCCAGTGCCGTCCCCGCGCGTGGATCCGGTCGTGGATCGGCGGATAGGCCACCACGAACATCATCCCCACCATGGCCAGGCCGCCGGCGAAGAAGAACCACGCGAAGCGCAGGATCCCCTTCGTCTCGACGCTCTGGCTCGCCAGCGCGTCGAAGCGCCCCGCGGTCAGCGCGAAGAACACCAGCGACATCGCCACCAGGCCCACCAGGTGGTCGAACATCACCGTCATCGTCACCGCCACCTTGCGCTCGGGATGGTCGCGGATCAGCAGGTAGATGCGCGCCGCGTCGCCCCCGATGCCGCCCACCGCCACCAGGTTGAAGAGGTTGCCGATGAGGGTCAGCTCGGTGGCCCGCCACAGCGTGATCCGGATCCCCTGGGCCGCCAGCAGCAGCCACAGCCGCACCGCGGTGAGCAGCACGGTCAGCCCCGCCAGCGCCACCCCGGGCACCACCCATCGCCAGTCGGCGCCCCGGAACACCGCCGCCAGCGACAGCGAACCCTCGCCCTCACGCGACCGCAGCGCCCACCACAGGAAGCCCCCGGTAAGCAGCAACTTGACCAGGAAGATCAGCCACTTCTTCATCGGCCGCCTTCCGCTGCCCCGGCGGTCAGGCCGGATTCGCCTCGATCTCCCGGGCGATCGTCTCGACGCTCTGCAGCACCCCCTTGGCCTTCTCGGCGTCGGCGATCTTGAGGCCGAAGTGCTTCTCGATCGCCACCACCAGCTGGAGCGCGTCGACCGAGTCGAGGCCGAGCCCGTCCGCGCCGAAGATCGGGCTCTCGTCGCCGATCTCCGAGGCCTCGAAGTCGAGCATCAGCTCGTCCACCATCATCTCCTTGATTCGCTGTCTCAGCTCCGCGCCTTGGGCCATGGTTCTCAGTCCGTTAGAAAATGCCGCCGTCGATCTTCAGGGCGGACCCTGTGACGTACCCGGCATCCTGACAAGCGAGAAACCAGACCGCTGCGGCGACCTCCTCGGGCCTGCCGAAGCGGCGCATCGGGATGCCCATTCGCGCCCGCTTGGCGGCCTCCTCGTCCATGTGGGAGAGGGCCTCGGTCTCGATGTAGCCGGGCAGCAGCGCGTTGACCGTGATCCCGGCCCGGGCGACCTCCTTGGCCAGCGTCCGGGTCAGCGCGACCACCCCGGCCTTGGCGGCCGCGTAGTTGGTCTGGCCCAGCGGCGGCAGCACCGCGCTGAGCGAGGCGATGTTGACGATCCGCCCGAAGCGCTGCGCCATCATCGGGCGGATCACCGCACGGCAGCCGAGGAACACCGAGTCGAGGTTCGAGGCGATCACCGAGTCCCAGGCCTCGTCGTCCATCGCCGCCAGCAGGCCGTCCTTGTGGACCCCCGCGTTGTTGACCAGCACGTCGAGCCGGCCGTCGGACTCGAGCACCGTCGCCACCGCCCGTTCCCACGCGTCCTTCGAGGTCGCCTCCAGCTCGACCAGCCGGCAGCGACCGTCTGCCTCCGCGGCCAGCGCCTCGGCCCGGCCGCGGTTCGACCTCACCCCGAGCCACACCCGGGTGTCCGGGTCCTTGTCGAGGAAGTAGCGACCGATTCCCAGGCCGAGTCCGCCGTTGCCACCGGTGATCAGGATGCTCCGCATGGCCCACTCTGGAAACGCCCCGCGACCGATGACAAGCCTTGGGCCATCCTTGCCAGCTTCTGTCCGACAACTACCATTGCCGCATGCCCCGCCTCAGCGCCGCGATTGCCCGGGAACTCGAGACCGAGATCCTCGCCGGCAAGCTCCCCCCCGGGGAGCGCCTGCCCTCGGAGGAGAAGCTCTGCCAGCGCTTCGAGGCCAGCCGCACGGTGATCCGCGAGGCCATCCAGCAGCTCCGCGGACGCGGCCTGCTCCGCTCGACCAAGGGCTCGGGCACCTACATCGCCGACCCCTCGCTCGAGTCGCTGGGCAGCGCCGTCGCCACCTACTCGGTGCTCACCAGCGAGGCCGACTTCCTCGACCTGATCGACTTTCGCATCCTGATCGAGACCGAGTGCGCCCGGCTCGCGACCGAGCACGGTGGCGAGCACTTCGTGCAGGAACTCCGCCGCATCCTCGAGCAGATGGACGGCGCCCGCGGCTCGAAGCAGAAGTTCAGCAAGACCGACATCGCCTTCCACACCGCGATCGCCAAGGCCTCCGGCAACGGCGTCTACGCCACCCTGCTCGGCGCCCTGGAGAAACGCATCATCGAGTTCGCCCAGGCGAACCGCGGCGACGGCGACTGGTACACCCGCGTCATCGACAGCCACCGCGACATCCTCGAGGCGATCGAGTCGGGCCACCCCGAGGATGCGGCCGAGGCGATGCGGCGCCACCTGCTCCGCTCGCGACGGCACTTCGTCGACATCAAGGACTGAGCCGGCGCTCACTCCCGGTCCCTCTCGTAGACCGTCGCGAGTTCCATCGAGGCGGCCCCGCGGTCGACCCAGCGGACCACCACCGTGTCCTCGTCGGACTGCTGCAGCACCGTGCCGAGGAAGCGCGAGCTGTCCGGCTGCCAGATCGTCAGCGTCGACGGCTGATCCTCGACCGGCCGCGCCCAGCCGAGGATCCGGTTCGGGGAGCGGTCGGACGAGGGCGTGAAATGAGCCACCGTTCCGTCGGGCTCGATCAGCAACTCCTGCATGCGCTCCCCGCGGTAGCGCCCGGCCCAGCCCGGATCCAGTTCGGGCGCGCCGCAGTGGGACAGCACGAGGGCGCCGGCCGCCAGCAGCAGCCGGTGCCCGGGCCGCCACCGCTTGCCGCCCCGCGGATCGGATGGTTCCATGCCCGGCATCGTAGCACCGATCCGTCGGACCTGGAACCCGTCGCGCGGGACGACGGGCGGCGAGCTACTTGCGCAGCTCCCTCAACGCGTCCTTCACCGCATCGAGGAATGCGTCGTCGTGCGGGTTGCCCGCCCACACGAGCTTGCCGTCCGCACCGAAAACGCAGGCGTGCGGGATGCCGGCCGACTTCACCGGCACCTGGCCGCCCTTGACGACGGGGTACTTGACGCGGGCATCGTCGCAGAGCTCCATGATCGCCTCCTTGTCGCTCTGCTGGACCTCCATCCCGACCACCTGCAGTCCCCGGCTGTCGTAGCGACGGTGGATCTTCGCGAGTTCGGGCAGGAAGGCGACACAGGGTCCGCAGCGCGTTCCCCATCGCTCGACCACCACCACCTTGCCCTTGAGCTCGTCCTGCTTGAGCTCCATGCCGTTGACCACCGCACCGAACTTGACCTGGTCCAGCGACACGTCGGGAACCGCCGCGTCGTCCTTCGCCTGCGCCATTCCGGCGACCAGCGCTGCCACCATCATCCATCGGGTCATTGCCTTCATTGTGTTGTTGTTTTGTCAGCTTCTCGCCGTGTGCCTCCGGAAGCGTCGCGGCCCGGATCATCCGTCATTTCCTCCCGGTTCCGGGCGCATCCGCTGAATTCCGGCGCACTCGCCGTCGCGGAACGTCACCACCACGGTCTCGCCCGCCTCGGTCCAAACCCGCCAGATCACCTCGTCCTCCCGCTCCGTGCGCTCGAAGCGCAGCTCGTGCCGCCGGATGTGCTCGCGCAGGCCGGCCTCGTCGAGGTCCAGCTTCAGCCCCCGGAACTCGGGGATCGCCCTCAGGAAGCCGAGTCCGTCGTCCCCGCCCGTCCGGGAATCCCCCACCTGCAGGCGGCCGGCCCCGGCCAGCTCGACCGTTCCGTCCTCCGCCACCGCCACCATCACCTCCCCGCTCTCCAGCACACCGCGCCAGTCGCGTGCCTGCGGCATGCCGTCGATGCCCCCCTTGGTGAAGCCCGGGATCGCGACGCGACAGGCGAGCGCGATCTCGCCGCCCCGCGATGCCTCGACGCGGCACTGCGCCGGCGAGTCGGCCAGCCCGAAGGTCGGACCGAGAAACACGGCCTTCCCGCCCGGCTCGATCCGTTCCCGCTGGACCGGGGTCCAGCCGCTGTGCCAGTCGAGCTGCACCGCCGGCTCGCTTCCGCCGGGGCCACGCGCCGTCACCTTCAGGCCGTCCTGGATGAACCGTCCGTTCGCCAGCTGGATGCTCCCCTCGGATTCGTTGCGAAAGTGAAAGCGCAGCCGCCGGACCCGCGGGTCCTCGGTCTCCGCGAGCTCCACCGCCAGCCGCAGCCCGTCGACCTTCGGGCCGTAGTCGAGCGGATCGCCGTCCCAGTCCGGGAGCGGGTACTCGATCAGGACCGCCGGCCGCATCGCGCGAAGCCAGTGACTCGTCCGCGCGCCGACCAAGTACGGCTCCCATCGTGGATCCGGAAGCAACCACCGCAGGTCGCCGGTACGCGACACCGACACCCCCAGCCTCCCGGTCACCCGGTTTCCCCGGCTCCAGACCTGCGCTGTCCTCGCCTCTCCCGCGCCCTCGAAGCGCAGCTCCAGCTTCCCCCCGAAGGGATCCGTCACGTGCTTCCCGGGCCACCTGTAGTCGGCGTGGAGCTCGTCGATCGTGAGGGCGTCCCCGCTCCGGCGAAGCACCTCGTCGCAGGCCTTCACCGCGACCTCGCGCATCAGCTTGCCCGCGTCGAAGAGCTTCACCATCGTCTCCTCGTCGACCCCCAGCGGGTTCACCGGCCCCGACCCTGCGCCCGCCTCCTCGGCGTCCTCCGCGTCGCCCTCCCCGGCGACGCGGAGGGAAACCTCACCGCCGAGGGATTCCAGCGACTCGAGCCAGGCGCTGACCGCCCGGAAGGGCGTCTCCGCCGGGGCCTCCAGGACCACCCGTTTGCCACGGAGTCCGGCCGACTTCGCGAGCTCTTCCGCCGACTGGCGGCGACCCTGCCACTCGACCAATCCGTCGGCACCCAGCACCAGGGTCACTCCGTCACCCGGGAGAGCCGCGCCCGCACGCTGCTCCTCCAGCCAGGCCTCGAAGCGGGCGATCGCTTCGCGGTTCCCCTGGCTCCCGGGCCCCCAGCGATGCATGTCGTAGTGCCAGCCCCGGTCGGTCAAGGAGCTCAGCGACTGCATCACCCAGACCTTGTGTTGCTCCGGGAGCCCCTCGCGTTGGAGCGCCTCCAGGATCACCGGGCCGGCGGCGGGATCCTTGCGACCCGCGAAGCCGTGCAGTGACTTGAAGCGCACCTCGTCCGACTCGTCGTCGAGCAGGCCGAGCAGCCCCTGCCTCGCCGCGGCGAAGGCCTCGTCCGGCAGCCGGGCGACGTACTGGGCGGCCAGCAAGCGGAAGCGGACCTCCTCCTCGTGCGCCAGCCGCACCGCGGGCTCCGCCAGCCGGGGATCCCGGCACTCCTGCAGCGCGTTCGCGGCGTGGTAGCGGATCTCCGGGTCCTCCGAATCGAGCAGGGCCAACAGCGCCGGCTCGGCAGCCCGACCCGCCAGCGGCCCCTGGAACAGCCCCGAGCAGCGGGTGAGGAACGACGGCTCCGTTGCCACCCGCTCGAGCAGACGCTCGACGATCGACGGGTCGCGAAGAAACACCAGGGCACTCCACGCGGCCGGCGATCGCTCGTCCTCGGCCAGCCACAGCTCGAGCAGTCGATCGGTGAATCCCTGCAGCTGCAGCGAGACGATGATCGACGTCGCCCGTTCAACCTGCGCCGGGCCGCCTTCCCCGAGGTCTCCGGCAACCAGCCGGGAGGTTGCATCGGGATGCGCCTCGAGCACCTGGAGCGCCCGCGCCCGGGCCGCCACCCGGATCCACACGGGACGCCCCAACTTGTCCGTCACTTCCTCGACCGACAGCCTCTCCGCCGCCTCGGCGAGTTGCCCGGCCCAGAGCGAGGTGTTGCCGTCGAACGGAGCCCCGTCGCGATCGGGCTCGAGAATGTGATGCGGGTAGCTGCTGAGGATCATCTCGACCACCGGGCTGAGCGAGCGGGCGGGGAGCGACTGGTAGAATCCGGACAGGCCCGCCGCCTGTTCGTCCTTCGGCAGGCGGGCGAAGCGCTCGATCCTCCGGTAGACTTCACCGAGGTCGTCGGGTTGCGGTGTGCCGTCCTCGATCCCGGCGGCGACGTTCACGACCCTGGCCTCACTCACCCCGCGGATCATCCGGTACAAGCCGGCCCGTGCCGGTTGGCAGAGCACCGCGATCCGCAGGCGGTGCTTCCCCGGCTCCAGGACCAGCCTCTCGCCGTAGTCCTCCGGCCGCACCGCGAAGCCACCCAACTGCCGTTGGGCATAGTCCTGCTCCCTGCCCTCGGGGATCGCCCGCCAGTGGTCGGCCAGGCGGATGCTCTGCTTCGGGCGGGAATCCCCGGGGTCGAAGTCGAGCAGGCGGGCTCCCTTCGACACCTCCGCCCCATCCTCGCCCAAGGTCCGTGGATCGACCCACTCGTACCATCGACCGTCGACCTCAACCTGGTGGTAGCGGCCGTTGTCCGGCAGGTGCAGGCGGTGGGTCCCGCGGTTGTGGACTGCGAACCCGAGCACTGCCACCGGCGGGGATCCCTCCCCTTCGCCGGGCTGGAAGTCGACCGTCTCCCACTCGACCTCCACCCCGTCGACGGACGAGGCGAAGGCGCCCCGCGCCAGTTCGGTCCGCAGGAAACAGGTGCGCAGCTTCAGGGTCTCGCCCTCGATCTCCCGGACCTCCAGCAGACCGGCAACCGGGAACCCGCCCGGCATCCTGACGGCAATCCCGAAGCACTGCCCCGCCTCCAGCGCCGCGAAGCGATGGAAGACCGCGCCCGATCGCTCGAGTCTCTCGTGACCATCGATCCGCGGAGCCTGCCCGCGGGCTCGTGCCAGGCTCCGGACCAAGTCCCCGGAAGCCACGTCGCGAGTCGCTTCCACCAGGACGAACTCCTCCGCGCCGGGCACCGCCAGCGCGACCCGGTTCGCGGCGAACTCGGCGACCAGCACCGCGTCGGTTCCCGGCTTCCGCCAGCGCTCCTGGTCCATCTTCAACATGTGGCCCCGGCTCAGGCTGAGCGCCCCGTCCTTCGCTTCCGCCTCCAGGTCGTGAAGGGTGCAGACGCGCCACTCGGTGAAGGGGCCGTCGTTCGGCGAGGGACGGGCCAGCTGCTGCAGCGGGTCGAGGGCCTGGATCGTGACGCCGTAGGCGAAATCCTCGGAGGATCGCTTCAGGTAGACGGCGCACATCCGCCCCGCGGGATCGAGCGCCAGCAAGGCGCCCCGCGAGGGGATCGCGACCCGACCGTCCCGGGCGGCGTCCCTCGCCTGCCTGACCAGATCCCGGTGGGAGGCCGTCCGGAGCCAGTCGTGGAGGGTCGTCGGATAGGGCGGACCGTTCTCCCACAGCGGCATCGCCCGAAGACCGTTGAGCAGTACCACCTCGTCGCCGTCGATGGTGAACCCGGGACCCTCGGTGGCCTCGGCGAAGGCCTTCCAGATCGCGGCCCGGCCGGAGTCGCTCGCGGGATCGACCTGGGGCAGCGTCACGTAGTGGTCCCGGCCGGGATGCACCGAGAAACTCTTCGGAGAACCCGGACCGTCGTAGGGATAGACGAAGTGCTGACCCTGCTGCCACGACATCAGCCCGGGCTCGCCGCCGTCGCCCTGCTCCAGCGATCGAATCGCCTCGACGAAGACCCCCACCGCGTTGTTCCCGAAACGCTCGCTCGGCGGCGCCTCGACCCTCGCCAGCCGCCGCTTCAACTCGGGCACCGCCGTGGGCTCCCCGATCTCCCTCAGGGCGCCGGCCACCAGCCACCACTTCTCGGTCGGCACCTCGTCGAAGCCGTCGGCCAGTCGCGCCGCCGCCGCGTCGCCCCCCAGCATTCCCAGGACGGGAATCGCGGCGTTCGGCCGACGCCCGAGAAAGCGTCCGACCAGCTCGACGTGCTCGCGGTTTCCCGCCTTGCCCAGCAGCACCAGGCAGCAGTGCTCGGCGTTGGGCATCCGGTGGGGCGGTTGTTCCAGCCAGGACCGCAGCGAGCGGACCAGGTGACGGGTCACCCGGGGATCGTCGAGGAACTCCCCGATGACCTCGACGGCGAAGACGTCGGTCCGCCCCCGGTCCATCAGGGTGACCATCTTCGGAACCACCCCGGGACCCAGCGGCAGGACCCGCTTCCGGAAGTCCTCCTTCGACAGCTCTCCGGCAAGGAAGTCCTCCTTCCAGCGGTCGATCCGGCGCGCGTCCGCCGGCGCCAATTCCGGCAGTTCCCCGCGCGGCACCTCCAGGCCGTTGAAGAAGAACTTGTGGCGACCGGCGAAGGGAACCCACTCGAGGTGGACGACGTCGTCCAGCGCGGCGTCCATCCGGACGTACTGGTGGCGCTGGCTCGAGAAGTCGCGGAAGTGCAGGTCGTCCATCACCCGGCGCGTTCCATCCTCCAGCACCGCGACCAGGTGATGCCGACCCGGCCGCACCGCACCGCGGTTCTCGAGGTTCACCGTGAACTTCCGGTCCTCGTCGCGGAGGGTCTTCGGCAGCCAGATCATCTTCCCGGACGGTCCCTGTCCGTCGCCGTCCATGGTCCCCCGGAACACCGAGGTCACCACGATCTCGCTCCCGCCCCGCGTCGCGCTCGCGCCGTCGGCGGGCGCCAGCACCAACGGCTCGCCGGTGCCGTTCCGGACCAGCCGCAGCCAGACATCGATGCGCGCTGGGAACACGCCGCCCGTTTCACGCAGCCGCACCCAGTTCGTCGCGCCGACCCGCTCGACGTGGAACTTCGCCTCGGTCTCGGACGAATGCTGCCAGGCACTGTCATGCAGCAGCCTTCGCGTCGCGTGGTCGAACAGGCGGAACTCGACGATCTCGTAGCCTCCCGAGGCGCCGAGGTTCAGGAACAACTCCTCGCCCGGTCCCTGGCGTTCCTCGGGCAGCCGCATCCAGCCTTCCGCCTCCCACCGCAGCGGGCCGGCGCGGAACGACAAGCCATCCACCTCGAAGCGCTGGTTGCGGTCCGCGACCTCGATGCCCTCCTCGTAGCCCGTCGGCGGGTCGCCGAAGTCGAAGTCCGCCAAGTCCCCCCGACCGAGACCGTCGACGGTCACCGCCAGCGCGACTCCGCCGACCGCCAGCAGGCCGAGCACCCAGCCGATCCGCCCCAGCCGCACCGACCCGCGGTCGCCCTGCCCGAGCAGTCGCAGCACCCGCTGCCGCAGCGGGGCGCCGCCCTTGCCGGTCGACGCCAGGCGCGTCGCCAGCCTGGCCGAAAGCCCGGCCTGCTCGAGTCGGCACTCGGAACAAATGAGCAGCGCCTCGGCGTAGTCCGCCGGATCGCAGCCGGCGGCGACCACCAGGTCGTCGCAGGCCTCCTCGCGCGCCGACTCCATCCGCCGGCTCATCCACCACACCGCCGGATGGAAGAAGAGCACCGTCTCGGCGATCCGCTGGACCGCCACCGCCCAGGTGTCGCGACGCTGAAGGTGCGCCAGCTCGTGGGCCAGCATCGCCTCGACCTGCGCCGGGCTCAGGCGGCTCGCCAGCGCCACCGGAAGCAGGATCGCCGGCTTGAGAAAGCCCATCACCACCGGCGCCGCCACCTCGCGCGACCACTGCAGCGCGGGCCAGCAGCGGACGCCCACGGCATTGGCCATCCGCCGCATCGCCAGGCTCCACGCATGCTGCCCCACCGGCTCGCTCCGCCCCCTCAGGCGCATCGATCCCGCGAAGCCGCAGAACAATCGCAGCGCCATCATCGCCAAACCCAGCGCATACCCGCCCGCCACCCACGGCGCGAGCGTCGCCCAGAGTTCGCCGGACTCATGAACCGGCGGCGCGTCGACCGCGACCGGCCCGGCCACCTCGCCCGGCTCGGAAGCGGCCGTGGGGGCCACGGAATCCGGGTTCACGACCGGCGCGGGCTCCACCGGCGGCGCGAACCGCTCCGCACCCGCCGGAGCGGTCGGCGGACCGGACACGCCGCGACCGGACCCGGCCACAGGCGCCGACGTCGGCGTGTCCGACATCATCAGGAAGGCCAGCGGAAGCGCCGCCAGGGTCAGCAGCAGCCCGACCAGGTGCGCGGCGTGACGGGCCGCGGCCGACCGGGCC
>Ga0207814_101079_pt1 | contig 10498 bp, 4 predicted proteins | sample TtaePargueraPR_7_FD_187755 | JGI IMG/M metagenome (GOLD analysis project Ga0207814, IMG submission 187755) | Aerobic enrichment media microbial communities from Bioluminiscent Bay, La Parguera, Puerto Rico - Tt and P1 (2) (SPAdes) | ecosystem: Environmental > Aquatic > Marine > Unclassified ... | reverse complement strand
CGGCAACTGGCCCGCTGAATGCTTCCCGGAGCCCCACGCCCGGGGCATATCGGGTGTCGCCGTTTGGGCGCCAAAAAAAGTCGCGAAAGGTATTGACCGGGGGTGGGCCGCGTGTAGTTTCCCCCCGCCGCGCCCCCCGGGGCCGGCGCGAGAGACGGAAGTCGATCGGATGGTCACGGAGGCCCAAGGGCCCGAGCGGCGGTTTCGATCGGCTTTTTAGTCCCCTCGAAGCGGTTCCAGCCAGACGCCCCTGAAACAGCGGGGAGAGGCGGGAATCGAAGGATCCTTGCGAGACGCATGGCCCGGCCGAGGTGATCGGAAACGATCGCGCGAAGGTCGGGTGGAGAGGAATAAAGTTGAATTGTGCGCTGCGCGGACCCTGCCGGAAGGCGGGGGGTCGCGCGGACGGGAAGCCCTCCTCGAGAGGGGTGGGATTTCCCGAGGTCAATTTGGCTGTGGAAACACAGCATACGTTTTTTTACGGAGAGTTTGATTCTGGCTCAGAACGAACGCTGGCGGCGTGTTTAAGACATGCAAGTCGAACGAGGGACCCCTGGAGCTTGCTTTGGGGATTCCTAGTGGCGCACGGGTGAGTAACACGTGAGTGACATGCCCTGCAGTGGGGAATAGCCCGCCGAAAGGCGGATTAATACCCCATGGTACCTTCGGGTTAAAGGTGGCTTCGGCTGCCGCTGCAGGATTGGCTCGCGTCCTATCAGCTAGTTGGCGGGGTAACGGCCCACCAAGGCGACGACGGGTACCTGGTCTGAGAGGACGATCAGGCACACTGGAACTGAGACACGGTCCAGACACCTACGGGTGGCAGCAGTCGAGAATAATTCACAATGGACGAAAGTCTGATGGTGCAACGCCGCGTGGAGGATGAAGGTCCTCGGATTGTAAACTCCTGTCATCGGGGAGTAAGACCTGGGAGTGAATAGCTCACAGGGTTGATAGTACCCGAAGAGGAAGGGACGGCTAACTTCGTGCCAGCAGCCGCGGTAATACGAAGGTCCCGAGCGTTGTTCGGAATCACTGGGCGTAAAGGGAGCGTAGGCGGTTCGGTAAGTCAGGTGTGAAATCCCGGGGCTCAACCCCGGAACTGCACCCGATACTGCCGGACTTGAGTAGTGGAGGGGTAACCGGAATTCTCGGTGTAGCAGTGAAATGCGTGGATATCGAGAGGAACACTCGTGGCGAAGGCGGGTTACTGGACACTTACTGACGCTGAGGCTCGAAGGCCAGGGGAGCGAAAGGGATTAGATACCCCTGTAGTCCTGGCAGTAAACGGTGCGCGCTTGGTGTGGGCGGTTTCGACCCCGTCCGTGCCGGAGCCAACGCGTTAAGCGCGCCGCCTGGGGAGTACGGTCGCAAGACTAAAACTCAAAGAAATTGACGGGGACCCGCACAAGCGGTGGAGTATGTGGCTTAATTCGATGCAACGCGAAGAACCTTACCTGGGCTTGACATGCATCGCTAATCCCGTGAAAGCGGGTGAGTCTTCGGACACTTTGCACAGGTGCTGCATGGCCGTCGTCAGCTCGTGTCGTGAGATGTTGGGTTAAGTCCCGCAACGAGCGCAACCCCTGTGATCAGTTGCCAGCGCGTAAAGGCGGGGACTCTGGTCAGACTGCCCAGATCAACTGGGAGGAAGGTGGGGACGACGTCAGGTCAGTATGGCCCTTACGCCCAGGGCTGCACACGTACTACAATGCCCAGTACAATTGGAACCGAGACCGCGAGGTGGAGGAAATCCGTAAAACTGGGCCCAGTTCGGACTGGAGGCTGCAACTCGCCTCCATGAAGCCGGAATCGCTAGTAATGGCACATCAGCTACGGTGCCGTGAATACGTTCCCGGGTCTTGTACACACCGCCCGTCACATCATGGAAGCCGGTAACACCCGAAGTATCTGTAAGGTCCTAAGGTGAGGCTGGTAACTGGGATGAAGTCGTAACAAGGTAGCCGTAGGGGAACCTGCGGCTGGATCACCTCCTTTCTATGGAGAAGTCGCAAGCCGGGCTCACCGGCCGCTGCGACAGGTCGACACCCGCTCGTCTGACCGGCGAACGGGTGTGGCTGGAAGAGCGATCTTCCGGCAACCTGCAAACCTTTCATCTGCACGGCTGGGGAGCCTGGCTCCCCCACGCAGCGTGCAATTCAGCTTTGATTCCTCTTCGGTCAACCCCGAGAGAAAGAGGGGGTATAGCTCAGTTGGTAGAGCGCCAGCTTTGCAAGCTGGATGTCCGGGGTTCGAATCCCCGTGCCTCCACCAACCTGATTGAGGATTGAAGATTGAAGATTGCCGGTTGTTAGTCCGAGGCGGACGTCGTCCGTGAGGAGCAATCGGAGATCTGAAATCGGAAATCGTCAATCCAACACGGGCCTGTAGCTCAGTTGGTTAGAGCACACGCTTGATAAGCGTGGGGTCACAGGTTCAAGTCCTGTCTGGCCCACCATTCCCTCTCTTGCCCCCGGCGGGCCTGACATTCATGCGTCTTTTTTCGGCACGGCCCCGCAAAGGGTTTTGCCGCGGAGGCTCCGCTCCTTGACATCCCCATGGAGAGAAAAAGAAGTTTTTCCTGATTGCGATTTAAGAAAACGATTTCGTCCGCCCCGGTCCTCCGCGAGGGGGAAGGGAGGCGGATCTGAGCGGACTCTTGAAGGCAGTCTTGGGAACACTCGATTTCCACAAGGACAATTGTTAAATTGTCTTTTTTACGGCAAAGTTAGCAGGCGTGGCATCGCGAGATGTCACACCGACAACAGCCTGATTTCGATAAGACAAGGAATCAAGCTTTGAAGGGCACAGAGTGAATGCCTAGGTGCCAGAAGGCGATGAAGGACGTGTTAAGCTGCGATAAGCTTCGGGGAGCCGCAAATGGGCTTTGATCCGGAGATTTCCGAATGGGGTAACCTGGTGGCGTTAGAACGCCATCGTCCCTTCCTGAACAAAATAGGGAAGGGCACGCGATACCCGCTGAAGTGAAACATCTCAGTAAGCGGAGGAAAAGAAAGAGAATCGATTCCGTGAGTAGTGGCGAGCGAAAGCGGAACAGCCCAAACCGGGGGCTTGCCCCCGGGGTTGTAGGGCCCCGACGTGGGACTCGTGCGGATAGGTGAAGGACCTGGAAAGTTCCGGCACAGAGGGTGAAACCCCCGTAACCGAAATCCAAGCGAGCCCTAGGGTGTCCCTGAGTAGCACAGCACACGTGAAACGTTGTGTGAATCTGCGCCGACCACGGCGTAAGGCTAAATACTAGCTGGCGACCGATAGTGAACCAGTACCGTGAGGGAAAGGTGAAAAGTACCGCTGCGAGCGGAGTGAAACAGAACCTGAAACCCTGTGCCTGCAAGGTGTCAGAGCCCCTTCGGGGGTGATGGCGTGCCTTTTGCTTAATGAGTCTGCGAGTTGGTATCTGTGGCGAGCCTAAGTCCTTATGGGACGGAGGCGCAGCGAAAGCGAGTCCGAACAGGGCGATTTTGAGTTGCAGGTGCCGGACCCGAAGCGGAGGTGACCTACCCTTGGCCAGGTTGAAGCGTCGGTAATACGACGTGAAGGACCGAACCGGTGAATGTTGAAAAATTCTCGGATGAGCTGAGGGTAGGAGTGAAAGGCTATTCAAACCCCGTGATAGCTGGTTCTCCTCGAAATGCATTGAGGTGCAGCGTCGCGTGCTGACCATCGGGGGTAGAGCACTGAAAAGGCTAGGGCCCATACCCGGGTACCAACCCTTATCAAACTCCGAATACCGGTGGGTGGAGCGCGGCAGTGAGACGGTGGGGGATAAGCTTCATCGTCAAAAGGGAAACAGCCCTGATCAGCAGCTAAGGTGCCCAAATCACGCTGAGTGGAAAGGAGGTGGGGTTTCACAGACAGTGAGGATGTTGGCTTAGAAGCAGCCACCATTTAAAAAGTGCGTAATAGCTTACTCATCGAGAGACCCTGCGCCGAAAATGATTGGCGATAAGCGTGATACCGAAGCTCTGGGTGTCATGTCTTCGGACATGGCGCGGTAGAGGAGCATTGTCAGTACCTTGAAGGTGGATGGCGACTGAAACTGGAGCGCTGACAAGAGAGGATGCAGACATGAGTAACGATAAGACCGGTGAGATCCCGGTCCGCCGTAAACCCAAGGTTTCCAGGGCCACGTTTTTCGTCCCTGGGTTAGCCGGGACCTAAGCCGAGGCGGAGACGCGTAGGCGATGGACAGCGGGTTAATATTCCCGCGCTTGCGACCCTTAAACAGGGGGGACGCATGGTGGATTGCAACTAGGTGATTGAATTCCGAGGTGAGGCTACGGCCGATCCGCATTGCATGAAGCTGTGCCAAGAAAAGCCCCTGCGTATGCTAAGCGACCCGTACCGTAAACCGACACAGGTGGGTGGGATGAGTATTCCAAGGCGCAAGAGTGAACCCTGGTTAAGGAACTCGGCAAATTAGCCCCGTAACTTCGGAAGAAGGGGTGCTGTCTTCGGACAGCCGCAGTGACCAGGCCCAACCGACTGTTTAGCAAAAACACAGCATTCTGCCAAGACGCCAAGTCCAAGTATAGGATGTGACACGTGACCAATGCGGAAAGATTAAGGCGAGTGCTTAGCTTCGGCGAAGGTACGAACCCAAGTCCCCGTGAATGTCGGCCGTAACTATAACGGTCCTAAGGTAGCGAAATTCCTTGTCGGGTAAGTTCCGACCTGCACGAATCGTGTAACGAGTTGGGCGCTGTCTCAACCAGGTGCTCAGTGAAATTGTAGTGGCGGTGAAGATGCCGCCTACCCGCAGAAGGACGGAAAGACCCTATAGACCTTAACTGTAAGCTGTCATTGGTTCTTCGATTCTCATGCTCAGCATAAGTGGGAGACGTTGAAGCGGCCCTTTAGGGGGTCGCGGAGTCACCAGTGAGATACCACCCTTGGGTGTTGGAGGATCTAACCACGCGCCGTGCAACCGGCCGTGGAACAGTGTCAGCCGGTCAGTTTTACTGGGGCGGTATCCTCCCAAAGAGTAACGGAGGAGCGCGAAGGTGGGTTCAGCACGGTTGGCAACCGTGTGTCGAGTGCATGGGCATAAACCCGCCTAACTGTGAGGCCTACAAGCCGAGCAGATGCGAAAGCAGGCCCAAGTGATCCGGCGGTTGAATGTGGAATTGCCGTCGCTCAACGGATAAAAGGTACCTTAGGGATAACAGGCTGATTTCGCCCAAGAGTTCATATCGACGGCGAAGTTTGGCACCTCGATGTCGGCTCGTCGCATCCTGGGGCTGGAGAAGGTCCCAAGGGTCCGGCTGTTCGCCGGTTAAAGCGGCACGCGAGCTGGGTTCAGAACGTCGCGAGACAGTTCGGTCCTCTATCCTCTGTGGGCGCAGGAAAACTGAGGGGTTCGTTTCCTAGTACGAGAGGACCGGAAACGACGAACCTCTGGTGCACCGGTTGTCGTGTCAACGGCATGGCCGGGTAGCTAAGTTCGGTCCTGATAAGCGCTGAAAGCATCTAAGCGCCAAGCAGTTCCCAAGATGAGTTTTCCCTGAAGGATCGTGGAAGACGACCACGTTGATAGGCCGTAGGTCGAAGCGCAGCGATGCGTGCAGCCGAGCGGTACTAATCATCCGTATGGCTTGATTGCCTTGTCGAAATCGAAACACACCGTTTCCGAGACGATGACGCCGATCAAGGGCCAACAAGGTCCGCCAAGCGGACGGAATCCAAGTCGCAGTCAGCGAAGGCGAAGTGACAAGCTTCGCGGGAAAAGAACAGCTTCGAAGTATTTCTCCATGGGGATGCCAGGGTGCGGGGCGGTGCTCCATCCCACCGGATCCTCACCAGGGATTCAAACAGACCCAGCAGCTCAGGCACCCGGAAATCAGGTTTTAAGCCGTCTTCAGGTGAACTTGAAACCGAAGACTTGAAACTTGTCTTCTGGTGGCCAGAGCGCGGTGGAACCACCCGGTCCCATTCCGAACCCGGAAGTGAAACGCTGCAGCGCCGATGGTAGTGGGGCGACAGGCCCTGTGAGAGTAGGTCGCCGCCAGGTATATGCCCGGCCCCGAGCCCAACAGCTCGGGGCCGGGCTTTTTTTGTGCCTGCGGGGCAGTCGCCGCCCGGGGCCATGGGTCTTATGGGTCCTATGGGTCCTATGGTCTTGCGGCCCCTCCGAAGCTTCATGCTTGCCGTGGGGTCCCACGGTGCGGTCTTAGGTCTTGGCATTCGCGGCGAACGGGCTTGGATGCGGGGCACGCACCGACACCGTGAAAGCACACGAAATCTACGCCGCCGTTGACCCCGCCCTCGTCCAGCAGATGCTCGACTGGTTCCGCGACAATGACCGGAACGTCTACAAGTCGGCGGTGGCATCCTTGGCGCAGAGCCGGAAGCTCCGTCTCGTCTTCATCCAGAAGAAGCCCCTCCCCGAGCAGTACGCGTGGATCCTGAAGACGCTGAAGTCGAAGCAGTCCGAAACGATCGGCGAACACCTGCTCCAGGCCTGGCTGATGGCCGGCCACCAGCCGATGCTGGCGAAGTTCTGCGACGATCTCGGCATCGAGCACGATGGCAAGGGCGCGGTCACCGGCGAACTGCCGAGCGAACTCGATGGAGCGAAGCTCGACGCCGCGGTGGACAGCTTGCTGGGCGAGCACGACCCGCAGCTCGTCGCCGTCTACCTGCATGTGTTCAACGGGCAGGTCCCCGGGGGGTGGGAGGTGCTCGGGAAGAAGCTCGAGGACGACCCGAGGCTGGCGCTGGCGGCCGCGTCGTGAGCTTCCGAGCCTAATTGCACGTTCCGCGTCGGATCATATCGAGCGCGGCCTGACTGACGGCGAACTTGAAGGCGGCGCGGTCGCGCGGGTGGAACTGCCGGACGACCCGCGTGGCCTGGCCCTTCCGTGCCAGTGCCAGGAACACCGTTCCCACCGGTTTCTCCGGACTGCCGCCGTCCGGCCCTGCAATCCCGGTGACGGCCACGGCGACGTCGGCCCCGGCGACCCGCATCGCGCCCTCGGCCATCGCCCGGGCGACCGGTTCGCTGACCGCGCCGTGGGTGTCGAGCTGCTGTGGGTCGACGCCGAGCAGGTCCCGTTTCGCCTCGTTGGCGTAGGTGACGAAGCCGTGCGTGAAGACCCGGCTCGCGCCCGGCACGTCGGTGACGCGGTTGGCGATCAGGCCGCCGGTGCAGCTTTCCGCGGTGGCGAGGGAGAGGGAGCGCTCGTCGAGCTGCCGCACGATCGCCTGCTCGAGCGAGGACCCGTCCTCGGAGAAGCAGTGCTTTCCAAAGGCCTCGAGGACGATCTCCCGACCGGCGCGGATCGCCTCGGGCGGGCCAATCAGGCGGACGTCGACCTCGGCGACCCGGGCGCAGTAACCGACCTCGAGACCGGCGATGCCGTGAAGCGGTCGGTCGATCGCCTGGTGGAGGTCGCTTTCGCCGAGGCCCGTGAACTTGAGCTCGAGGATTCCGGAGGCGGTGGTGATGCCGGACAGGGCGCGGAGCCGGGGCGTCACCTCGGCGCGGAACATCGGGTAGAGTTCCCGTGGCGGCCCCGGGAGCAGGAACACGGCGCAGTTCGCCACGCCGTTGAGGCGGGGAGGGATGTAGATGCCGGGTGCCGTGCCGTTCGGGTTGGCGAGGACGTCGGCACCGACGGGGACCTGCGCCTGCTTGCGATTGTCCGGCGCCATGGTCCGGTCGCGCGCGGCGAAGAACGCCTCCAGGGATCGGAGCGCGGCCTCGTCCTCGATGAGTTCGATGCCGAGGGTCCCGGCGGCCGCCTCACGGGTGATGTCATCGCTGGTCGGTCCGAGCCCGCCGGTGACCAGCACCACATCCGCGCGCGCGATGCACTCCCCGAGGGCGTCCCGGATGGCGTCGCCGTCCGGCACCGTGGTCAGCCGCTGGACCCGCAGCCCGAGCCCGAAGAGTTCGCGCCCGATCCACTGGCCGTGGGTGTTGAGTGTGGTGCCCAGCAGCAGCTCGCTGCCGGTGTTGAGGATCTCGATCCGCATGCCGATTCCCTAGACGCGGATCGGGCGTGGCGCCACCCCTGCGATGGGGCCTAGGCCGATTCCCCTTCCTGCCACGCGACTTCCTTGGCGTCGCCCCACAGCTGCTCGAGTCCGTAGAACTCGCGCAGTTCGGCGTGCATCACGTGGACCATCACGTCGATGTAGTCGAGCACGACCCAGCGCGAGTCGGTCTTGCCCTCGGAGTTGACCGGCTTGGCGCCGGTCCAGTCCTCGACGTGGGCGCGGACGTCGCGCAGGATCGCCCGCAGGTGGGGCATCGAGGAGCCCGAGCAGACGATCATGAAGTCGGTGAGGGTCGAGAGACCGCGCAGGTCCCACACGCGGATGTCCTCCGCCTGGATCTCATCGGCCGCCTTCGCGCAGGCGAGCGCCAGTTCCTTGCCTTGTTTCGCCATGTGCAATGCCGAGCGGACTCCCCCCCGGGGGCGCGCATCCTAGCCCGGCCGGCCCGCTTGGCCACCCCAAAAGCCTTGGGGTGGGAAGGGCCCTCGGTTTCGGGATGGGGGGGATCGCGGGAGTCGCGAACGGACCCGAGATCGAGCGCTTCGGAGGGGCGTCAGGCATGCGGGGCTCCCGCGATCGAGGCCCGATCGGTTCTTTTCCCCCTTCGGCGGCTCGCCTAGCGTGCCAACATGAGAACCGCCCTCGCTTGCCTGCTCCTGGCCTTTCCGCTGCTGCTGCGCGGCGACGATCTCCGCTTCCGCGAAAAGTTCGCCGACCCGGCGACGCGCGACGAGGCCCTGGCGGAGCTGATTCCGGGGACCCGCGACTGGTTCTTCCATCACGCCCTGCACCAGCAGCTGAAAGGGGACGTGGCGGCCTTCGAGGCGACGATGGAGGAGTGGCGGGCGGCCTCCATTCGCGAGCTCCGGCCGGTGTCGCCGGAGGGCCAGGCGATGTTGGCGACGCGCGAGTTGTTGCTGCGCTACGAGGCGAGTCCCGAGAAGAACCTGGGCGAGTTGATCGAGCGGCTGGAGCTGGAGTTCAACGATGCCCGGCCGGACGCCCGCGAGGTCGAGAAGCTGGCGGACACGCTCGATCCGGCGGTCGTCTCGCCGCCGGCCTTCGAGGAAGCCACGGTCCGCCTGTTCCGGGATGCTCCGTGGCGGGGATACGACGAATCCCGGCTGCTGGCCGAGCTGGAGCGGGTCGAGGCCCTGCCCGAGGCCGAGCTGCGCGATCTGCTCCAGCGCTTGCGTCGCGCCGACCACCCGGGCGTGGTGGAGCTGGTGCGGCGCGGGCTTGCGCTGGAAAAGCCGATTCGCTTCGGCCGGGTCTCGCTGCATTCCAGGCTGACGCTCGCCCAGATGGACGAGCTCCGGGCCGTGGCGCCGGGGGTCCTGGCGAGCGAGCGCTTTGCGCTGACCTACCTGGAGAAGCTGCGCGAGCACGGCGACGCCGAGTTCAGGCGCGACCCGGCCCTTCACGCCGCCCACCTGAAGCGCTGCCGCGACTTCGCCATTGGCTTGCCACCCGCGCTGGTCAGCCTGAAGACCCATGTCCTCTACCATCATCTTCGGCTGCAACGGGAAGTCGGCGAGTACCCGCGCGAGGACTTCCTGGCCTACCTGGCCATCCCGCGACGCGAGCATCCGATCCTGCGGACTCCGGAGCGCCAGCCGGGCACCGTGTTTCCGAAACCCGGCGGGAAGTACAGGTCGGCGACCGGCTGCCCGACGGCGGGCGACGACAGCGGGCTGATCGAGTTGCTGCTCCGACACTTCCTGGCCGACGCCGCGGATGCCGGCAACTTCGCGGCCTTCGTCGAGGAGGAAGCGCTGGTGCGGCTGCACGCCAGGGCCCGCCTGCTGGCCGGTGCCGATCCGGCACGGTGGGGGAGTCGCCTCGACCCGGCCGAGTTCGCGGCGCTGATGGAGGAAACGAGGGTCGGCTTCGCCCCGGGACGGCCGGTGCTGCTCGACGCCGACGATGCCGTGCGGCTGACGCTCGACCTCAAGAACACGCCCGAGTTGGAGGTGCGCATCCACGAACTCGACCTCCCCGCGGTCCTCTCGCGGACCGGCCGGGAGCCGACGGTCGATCTTGATCTCGACGGCCTGGTCCCCCATCGCATCCGGCGTCTCGAGTTCCCCCAGGCCCCGCTGGTCCTGCATCGGGAGACGATCGAGCTCCCGGAGCTCGAGGGGCCCGGCGCGTGGATCGTCGAGTTCGTCGCCGAGGGGCATGCCTGCCGTGCGCTGGTTCGAAAGGGTCGGCTGATTCCCTACGTCGAGCGCGATGTCGACGGGCAGGTGGTCCGGGTGTTCGACGAGAAGTCCGCGCCGGTGGCCGGGGCGAGTCTCTCCTTCGGCCCGGCACGCCCGCCGCTTGAGGCCGGCGAAGACGGCCGGATCCTCGTTCCCAACCGCGAGGGCGCCTCGCCATCCGAGGGAATCCTGAGCCGCGGCCCGCTGGCGACGATCGTGGAGCTCGGCGAGCGGAGCGATGAACTCGAGCTCGAGGCAAGGGTGCACCTCGA
>Ga0207814_101076_pt1 | contig 10533 bp, 8 predicted proteins | sample TtaePargueraPR_7_FD_187755 | JGI IMG/M metagenome (GOLD analysis project Ga0207814, IMG submission 187755) | Aerobic enrichment media microbial communities from Bioluminiscent Bay, La Parguera, Puerto Rico - Tt and P1 (2) (SPAdes) | ecosystem: Environmental > Aquatic > Marine > Unclassified ... | reverse complement strand
CGGGAGCGGCAGGGGCACCGTCGTGGAGAGCTCGACGCGGACCTGTTCGGGGTCGGCGATGCCGAGGGTCCGGGCGAATTCGAGCAGTTCCGCGTCGAGCGGGGTGCCGCGGCGGAGGATCGCGCGCTCGCGGGCCTCGCTCCAGTCGGCGAGCGGGGAGGCGAGGGCGTCGGCGAGGATCCGGGCGGCGAGTCGTGGCAGGGGCATGGGGCGGAGCCTCGGGCCGCGACCGGGGAAGCCCGGCGGCTCAGGCCGGAACGAACTGCTCCTTGAGCATCGCCACGCCGTAGTCGCGGTTCATGCGGGCGATGTGGTCGACGCTGATCTCCTTCGGGCAGGCGGCCTCGCACTCGTACTGGTTGGTGCAGCCGCCGAATCCCTCCTCGTCCATCTGCCGAACCATCGCCAGCACCCGGCGCTCGCGCTCGGGCTGGCCCTGGGGAAGGTGGCTGAGGTGGGAGACCTTGGCGGCGACGAACAGCATCGCGCTGGCGTTCTTGCAGGCGGCGACGCAGGCGCCGCAACCGATGCAGGCGGCGGCCGAGAAGGCGGCGTCGGCGGCGTCCTTCTCCACCGGGATCGCGTGGGCGTCAGGAGCGCCGCCGGTGCGCACCGAGATGAACCCGCCCGCCTGCTGGATCCGCTCGAAGGCATTGCGGTCGGTGACCAGGTCCTTGAGCACCGGGAAGGCCTTTGAGCGGAACGGCTCGATCCAGATCGTGTCGCCGTCGCGGAACTTCCGCATGTGGAGCTGGCAGGTGGTGATGCCGCGGTCCTTGCCGTGGGGGATGCCGTTGATCGTCAGCGAGCACATCCCGCAGATCCCCTCGCGGCAGTCGTGGTCGAAGTGGATCGGCTCGGTGCCCTCGTCGATCAGGCGCTCGTTGACGATGTCGAGCATCTCGAGAAACGAGGCCTCCTCGGGGATCTCCTTGGCTTCGTAGGTTTCGATGCGGCCGCGGTCGTCGGGGCCGGATTGTCTCCAGACTTTGAGGGTAAGGTTGAGCATCGGTGGCGAGGGTCTGGGGCGAATCTAGGTACGAAGCGGCGGCTCGCTAGGAAAAACCGGCCTTTGGCGGGATGGGCGTGGATTTCGGGGGGATATGCGGCGGGCTTGCGGACGCCGCCCCGGGACGCTAGCGGTGGGCGATGCGAGCAATCCTGCTGCTGATCGTCATGACCGGGCTGGCGCTCGCCGGCGGGGTCCCGCCGGAGCGCGTCGAGCACGCCGGGGTGCGCTTCGAGGTGGTCCGCCTGGATCCCGCCGCGCTGGGGCTGGTGTGGAAGGGGGCGGACGGGGAGCCGATGAGGACCTTCGAGCGGGTCCGCGCCGCGTCGGAGGGGCGGGGGCGGAAGCTGCGCCTGGTGATGAACGCGGGCATTTTCGAGCCGGGCGGCGTGCCGAGCGGGCTCCACGTCGAGGAGGGCCGGATCCTCCATCCGCTGAACCTGCGGGACGGGGAGGGCAACTTCTTCCTCAAGCCGAACGGAGTGTTCGGAGTGACGCGAGAGGGCGAGGCGAAGGTGGTCGACAGTCGCCGGGCGACGGCCGACGGGTTCCGGCTCGCCGTTCAGTCCGGGCCCCTGCTGCTCCTCGGCGGGAAGCGGCACCCGGCCTTCCGCCGGGAGTCCTCGAGCACCAAGCACCGGAACGGGATCGGGGTGGACGCGCGTGGACGGGTGGTGCTCGCGATGACCGAGTGGGGCCAGGAGGTGAACTTCTGGAACTTCGCCGGGCTGTTCCTCGAACTCGGCTGCCGGGACGCCCTGTTTCTCGACGGTGACATCTCGCAGCTGGCGGTCGACCCCAAACCGGGGGTGCGCAGCAATCGCTTCGGCGCGATGTTCGTGGTGACGGCGCCGGCGGAGTGACCCGGGTTCGCGGCGTGCGGGCTTCGGTCCCGCCGGCTCAGGGTTGGGTCAGGTCGACCCGGTCGACGAAGGGGTCGGAGAACCTCGGGTCGCTCGTGACGCGGGTGTCGGTGAGGGTCCGCAGGAAGGCGACCAGCGCGTCTTTCTCCGCCTGGCTGAGGTTCAGGCGGAGCGGGGCCGGGGGCGGGGATCCGGGGGGACCGGGGGCCTCGCGCAGCGGCGGCGAGAGGTTCGGGTGGTCGACGACGCCGCTGTCGTAGAACTCGACCACCTCCTCGAGGGTGGCGAAGCGGCCGTCGTGCATGTAGGGCGCGGTGAGGGCGATGTTGCGCAGCGAGGGGACCTTGAACTTCCCCTCGTCCTGCCGCCGGCCGGTGACGCCGCCGAGGCCGGGGTCGAGGTAGGGATTCTCGAGCCCGTTGTTGTGGATCGGGTTGCCGGGAACGAAGTTGTCGCTGCCGTGGCAGACGCTGCAGGTGGCACCGCCCACCTGGCCGTTGAACAGGCGGCGCCCCAGGTTCTCCTGCGGCGTGAAGTTGGCGAAGTTGCTGCCACGGCCGACGTCGTACTTCGACTCGCCCGAGACGATCGAGCGGACGAACTGGGCGAGTGCGAGCGAGATCCGGCCGGCGGTCACGGCGGTGTCACCGAAGGCCTCCTCGAAGAGCGGGGGGTAGAAGGGGGCGGCGGCGACCCGCTCGACCAGTTGCTCGAGGTCGAGGCCCATTTCCACCTCGTTCTGGATCGGCAGCAGCACCTGGTCCTCGAGCGTCGCCGCGCGCTCGTCCCAGAAGTAGTGCCCGCGCAGGTAGTAGCGGCTGTTGGTGAGCCCCATCGAGTTGCGCGGGGTGAGGCCGCCGTCGAAGCCGACGCTGAAGCGTCGGGGGTCGGAGAATCCGTGCTCCGCCTGGTGGCAGGACGAGCAGGAGATGCTGTGGTTGGCCGACAGCCGCCGGTCGTGGAACAGCACCCGGCCGAGGAAGGCGCCGGCGTCGGTGGTGGCGTTGCCCGCCGGGGTGTTGTCCTGGGCGAGGATCGGGGGCGTGAGAAGGTGGGCCGGGAGCGACGGTTCCGCGTAGTTGTGGGCGGTGAGGTCGAGGAAGTCGGCAGGGCTCGAGAGCAGGTCCGGGTCTTCCAAGCTCACCGCCCGGTAGAACCCGGCCGCCGTCGCGACCGGCGCCGTGAGCCGGACTTCCAGCGAGGTGTTGGCCACCCGCACCGGGGCCACCGGGATCCAGTGGCCGAGGTCGTCGGAGCGCTCGACCCGCCAGGCGCGGTTGGAGGGATCGGCAATCGAGAGGCGCAGCTCGGGGGGCTCCGCGTCGAGATGCAGGCGGGCCGGTTCGACGCCGGCGGCGGCGGTGGCGAGGGCAAGAAGGACGGCGGCGGCATTCACGCCGATCATGAAGTCGCCCGGCGTGCGACGGGGAAAGGCCTTTTACCCTGGCTTCATCCGGGCGCCCCGGATTTTACACGCGCTTCACATCGGCCGGGCGGGGGCGGCGGACTTCAGGGAGCGGGAGCGTCGATCTCGTCGAACCGCTCGAGCCATCTCGACTCCAGGAAACTCAGTCGCTCCGGCGGGCGCGAGCGGAGTCCGTCGGCATGCTCGCGAAGCAGGCGGCGAATCCCGGGGTGGTATCGCTCGAACTCCCGGACCCGCTCGGCCGAGAGGGACCCGTGGGTGGTGAGCGACTCGAGTGCGTCCCGGTGCCAGGTTCGCCGCAGCCAGTCCGGCGCGTCGGGCGCGAGGGCGCCGAGGAGCTCGGGAGGGAAGCGCCGGGCGCCCGGCGGCAGCGCGTGGGTCGGCGGGAAGTCGGCCCGCGTCCGCTCGGAGGCGAAGGCCGCGGCGTCGTCGTAGCGACCGTCGCGGACGAGTACCTCGAGCCACCGTTGGTTCCCGACGCGGGCCTGGTGGGGAATCGACAGCACCAGGCCGATCGCCAGCGCGGCGAGCGCCGCGACCGCCGGCAGCACCGAGCTGCGCCGGCGTGGGCGGTCGAGTCGAGCGGTGGCCACGCCGCGGGTTGCGAAGGCCGCCACGATGCTGGCGAGGAAGATCCAGAACGAGAGCGTGGCCGCGATGTGGGCGGCGTTCTGCAGGATCTGCTCGTGGGGCGGGAGCCGCACCCCGCCCATGATCTGGACCAGCGACATGCCCTTCCACCACGAGCCGAGCATGGCCTCGAGGGCCGCCGGTGCGAGCACCAGTGGCAGCGCCCGCTGCCAGCGGACGCCGGCCAGCAGCGACACCGCCCTTGTCATCAGGGCGACCCGCCACACGGACACGATCGCGAGGAAGGCGATGTTCCAGCGCGTCGCGGTCACGATGTCGGTCATCGCCTCGACCGGCAGGCCGTAGAGCCAGGCGCAGGGGGCGGTCAGCCAGGCGAGCGTGAGGAAGGTCAGCAACTGGGGCCCCAGCGGGCCCTGCCGGACGAGTCTCAGCGGCCCGGCCAGGCAGGCGAAGATGAAGAGGATCGAAACCAGCGAGGCGGCGAAGGGGCCGACGAACCACTCGGGATCGCTCCGCAGGTCGAGGTGGTCGTAGTTGCGCGCCACCCCGGCGCTGAGCACCAGCAGCGCCCCGGTGACCCACGCCCGGCGATCGGAGGCGATGCGCTCGATCGCACGGCGGCTGCCGCACAGGAACAGGAAGGGGTCGGCGACTCGCACGGCTCGATTCGAGGGAAAGTGGGGCGCGCCCACAAGGTCGATCAATACGCGGCGGTGGCAGGAGGGGCAGTCCCCGACGACCGGAGCAGGAACTCGCAGATCTCCGGGTAGAGCGTGGCGGCCTCCTTGGCGAGCACCCGGCCGTGACCGGCACCGGGAACCATCCGGAGGCACCCGCCCGGCTGCGGGAGCGCCGCGTGGATCCGGCGGGCATGGTCCGCCGGAATGAAGCGGTCCTCCTCACCGTGGACGATCATCACCGGGAGCACGAGCGAGCCGGCTGCCACCTCCGGACGGACCCGCGAGGGCAGGAAGCCGGCGCGCAGGCCGGTGCCGAGGTCCACGGCCAGGCTGGTGAGCGGAGCCGCGAAGTCGACCGCCGGATGGAGCCGCCCGGCGGAGCGCTCGACGATCGCGTCGAGGTCGGCGAAGGCGGCGACACTGACCACGCCGGCCCAGCGTTCCGGATCCCGCGCCGCCGTCTGCAGCGCGATCGCCCCGCCCTGGGAGACACCGAACAGGAACAGCGGGTCGTCGGGCAGCTGGAAGCAGCACCGGGCGTCGTCGACGATCCCCTCGACCAGCTCGCACTCGCGGGTGCCGAAGCCGGCGACGCCGGACGGGTGCTCGCCGTGGCCCGGGAGGTCGGGAAGGATGCACCGGAACCCGGCGGCGCAGAAGCGCTCGCAGATCGGCAGGTGGTCCTCCTTGCGGCCCCGGTGGCCGTGAAGCAGCACCACCGTGCCGCGGATTTCCCCCCACGGCGGGACGCGATCGCCCAGTCGCTTGCGGAGTTCCCGGGACTTGCGTGCGGTGCGCGGCGAGGCGGCGGGCGTCACCAGCAGGCAGGGCGTTTCCGCCGGCCCGCGGAACGAGGTCACGGAGAGGCCGAAGCGCGCGGGATCGCCGAGAATGTCACGGTGGTAGGGTTCCAGCGCACGTCGCGGGGGCGAGACGAGGTGCCGGGAGCCGAGCCAGCCGACGATTCCCAGTCCGAGCGCGGCAAGGGCGAGGAGGGCAAGGGGCAGCCGCACGAGCCATCGTTTCATCGGGAGGCGATGACCTCATCCGCGGGTGAAGCCCGGGTGAAGCGGGGATGAAAAGGGGGCGTCCGGGGAAGCGCAGGCAGGACCTAGGGAGTGGTGGATCCGCGGGCCGTCCGCTCCGAACTGGCGGGGCGGGCGGGAATCGGTTAGAGTGTCGGGGAATGAGCGGGTCCGTGGCGATACGGGTGGGGCTGGGAACGGTGCCGCCGCCGAGGAGGGGCAGCGTGGCGTTCTTCGCCAACCTCTCGCACATCTTCTTCGAGAACCGCGGCCTGACCGACGCGCTGCGCGGCGAGGTCGAGGGGCTCGAGACCTATGGCGGGCGCCTGCTGCCGATCATCGGACTTCTGTGGGAGGGGCCGGACAACCTGCTGGTGATGGAGCGGGGGCCGATCGAGGTGCTCGGCCGCTACTTCCGCGAGGGGCTCCGGCTGAGGCTTCCCGAGGTGGTCGTCGGCGAGGCGGTCGGCGAGCCCGGCCCGCACTTGCTGGAAGCGCTCACCGCTTGCGCCGGGCGTCGGCTCGATGGTTTCGTGACCGACCGGCCGCTGGCACGGATCGCCGAGGCGGCGGGGCTGGAGCTTGCGGGCTCGGTGGAGGGAAGCCTGCGGGGCAACAACAAGGTGGCGCTCCACGAGCACCTGCGGGATGCGGGCGAGCCGGTGTTCGACACCGAAATGGCGGCCTGCAACGACGAGCTCGCGGTCGCGGCGGGGCGCCTGAAGGCCCGGGGATACCGCTTCGCGGCGGCGAAGTCGCAGGTCGGCGCCTCCGGCATCGGACTGGCCCGCTTCGAGGTCGACGCCCCGCCCCGGCTTCCGGCCTGCCATTTCCGCGACGGGCCGTGCCTGGTCCAGGGCTGGCTCGACGAGGCCCTGCCGGGGGTCCGGCGGGTGGCCTCGCCCAGCGTTCAGATGCTGGTCGGGGAGGGGCGGGCGGAGCTCTTCGACACCACCGACCAGATCCTCAGTCCGGGCAGCATCCACGAGGGCAACGTCTCGCCGCCCGGGTCGCTGGTCGACGCGGCGGTCCGTGACGAGGTGCTGCGGCAGGCGGGAGTGGCGGCGGGCTGGCTGCACGCGCAGGGCTACCGGGGAACGGCGAGTGCCGACTTCCACCTCGCCTTCCGCGACGACGGCGGCGTCGAGGTGCGGGTCTGCGAAGTGAACGCCCGGGTGACCGGGGCGACCTATCCCTCGCTGCTCGCGCGGCACTTCATTCCCGGGGGCGCGTGGCTGATGCGCAACCTCCGCCTGCCGGATCCGATGCGGGGGACGGCCCTGTTCGACGACCTCGATGCCAAGGGCCTGCTGTTCCGGCCGGGAATGTCGCAGGGCGTGCTGCCGATCAACTTCAACTACGAGGCCCCCGGCCGGGTGACCAAGGGACAGTTCCTCTTCCTCGGTCCGGACGCCGCCGCGGTCGAGGCCGCGCTGGCCCGCACGCTGGAACTCGAGGAACTCGTCTTCACCCGCGATTGATTCCGTGAATGCCGCCGACCCCGCCCTGGCCGACCGCCTGATCGCCCTGACCCGCGACCTGGTCCTGATCCCCGGCACCGAGGAGCGCCCCGACGAGCTGCGCCGGGCGATGCAGTGGCTCGGCAACCACCTCGAGCGGATCGGCGGGCTGGCGGTGACCCACCTCGAATCGGGGGGCGTGCCCTCCCTGCTCGCCCTGCCCGAGGGCTGCGGGCGACCCGACGTGGTGCTGTGCGGGCACCTCGATGTCGTGCACCACTCGGACGCCACGGCCTACCGATCGGAACTCCGCGACGGGCGGATCATCGGGCCGGGAGCCGGCGACATGAAGGGCACCGTGGTGATCCTGCTGGAGCTCCTGCGCACGGTGCAGGAGCGGCTGCCGGGGGCGCCGCTGGCACTGGCGGTGACCGGCGACGAGGAACGCGGCGGCATGCACGGGACCCGGGTCCTGTTCGAGGAACACGGGCTCGACTGCTCGCTGGCGATCGTGCCCGACGGCGGGCTGATCGACGAGATCGTGGTCGAGGAAAAGGGGATCCTTCACCTGGAACTCCGGGCGAGCGGTGACTCGTGCCACTCGGCGCGGCCGTGGACGGCGACCAACGCGCTCGAGCAGGTCGTCCGCTCGGTCGAGGCACTGCGCGTGGCCTTTCCCCCGACCGAGGATCCGGAGCACTGGTACACCACCTGCACGGTCACCCGGCTGGGCACCCCGAACCGCTCGTTCAACCGCGTTCCGTCGCGGGCCAAGGCCACGGTCGACCTCCGGTTTCCCGCGCCGGAGACCGTCGACAGCATGCTCCGTCGGGTGAGGGCGACGGTCCTGCAGGGCGTCGAGGTGGAGCCGGTGATCGGGGCGGAGCCCAGCGTCCTGTCGCCGGATCCCGCGTTCTTCCAATCCTGTGAGCGGGTGCTCGGGCGGCCCCTCCGCACCCTGCGCGAGCACGGCGGCTCGGATGCCCGCTTCATCGCCTCGAAGGGCATCCCGGTGATCATGACGCGCCCGAACTGCGGTCGCCTGCACTCCCGCGACGAGTGGATCGAGGTCGAGTCGATGGTGGCCTTCTACCGGGTCTACGAGGACTACCTGCTCGGAAGGCTGGGCGGGGCGCGGTGAGCGCGGCTGGGGATGGGTTTCGACCCGGGTGTGCTGTCTCGGGGCCGGTGGAGGCTCCGGAAAGCCGGCCCCTCTTTCCCCCAGGACAAAAGAAACCCCGGGGCTGGTCAGCTCCCAGGGGAATCGAAGGTCGAAAGTGGTGCTCGAGGGGGGACTCGAACCCCCACGGATTGCTCCACTAGATCCTTAGTCTAGCGCGTCTACCAATTCCGCCACCCGAGCACTGAGTGATTGGTGGGCCGCGGGTTTAGGAGGCCCCGCCGGGGTTGGCAAGAGAATCTTTGACCCGTTCCGGATTTCCCTCCGGAACGTTCCGTGCTTGCCAGACGGGGCGCTCGGACAAGCATGGGCGCCGGGGAAGATGGACGAAATCCGGGTCGAGAACGTGGTCAAGCGCTTCGGGGCGGTGACTGCCCTCGGGGGCGTGTCGCTCGAGGTGGCGAAAGGCGAGCTGTTTTTCCTGCTCGGCGCCTCGGGCTGTGGCAAGACGACGCTGCTGCGCTGCATCGCCGGACTCGAGCAGCCGACCTCCGGCAGGATCCGCTTCGGCGAGCGCGACGTGACCGGCCTGCCGCCGCACCGGCGCGAGGCGGCGATGGTGTTCCAGAGCTACGCGCTGTGGCCGCACCTGAGCGTCGAGCGCAACGTCGCCTTCGGCCTCGAGGAGCGACGGCTGCCGAAGGGCGAGATCCGGGAGCGGGTCGCGGAGGCGCTCGAGCTCGTCCACCTCAAGGACATGGGCGAGCGGGGGATCGACCAGCTTTCCGGCGGACAGCAGCAGCGGGTGGCCCTCGCGAGGGCGCTGGTCGTTCGCCCGAAGTGCCTGCTGCTCGACGAGCCCCTGTCGAACCTCGATGCCAAGCTCCGCGTCGAGATGCGCCGCGAGATCCGCCGGATCGTCAAGGAAGGCGGGCTGACCGCGGTCTACGTGACCCATGACCAGGAGGAGGCGCTGGCGATGGGGGACCGCATCGCGGTGCTCAATGGCGGGGTGGTCGAGCAGGTCGGCCGGCCGGACGAGATCTACCGCGCGCCCTGCTCTCCCTACGTCGCCGGCTTCATCGGCGAGACCAACCTGATCCGCGGGCGGGTCGAGGAGGTCCGGCAGGGCTACGTGATGGTCGGCACCGAACTCGGCTCGCTGGTCGGCCGGATGGTCGACCCGCTGTGGCGGCCGGTCGCCGGCGACCTGGTGATCCTGTCGGTGCGTCCCGAGTCCTGGCGGATCAACAGCGGCGACACGGGGAACTCCGTCGACGGCATCATCGAGGAGCGCAGCTACCTCGGCCCGACCATCCAGTACCGCATCGCCACCCCCTGCGGCAGCCTCCGGGTGAGCGAGATGAACCCGCACGTCGTGCGCGAGCCCGGCGACGCCCCGGTGCGCCTGACCGCGCGGCACGCCGACGTGGTTGCGATGCGCCCCTGAGCCATGCTGAAGCGAATCCTCCCCGTCCTCCTGCTGCTCGCCGCGGTGGTCGCCGCGCCGCTGTGGCTGCGACGCGACACCAAGGTGGTCGACGCGGGCTCGGCCGAGGACCGGCTGGTGATCCTGACGCCGCACAACGACTCGATCCGAAAGGAGTTCGGCGAGGCCTTCGCCGAGCACTGGCGCGCCAGGACGGGGCGCTCGATCCACGTCGACTGGCGGGCGCCGGGCGGGGGCGGGGAGATCCGGCGGCTGATCGACGGAGCCTTCGAGGCGGCGGAGGCGCTGGGGAAGCGGGGGACCGAGTTCGACCTGTTCTTCGGCGGGGGGACCAAGGACTTCATCACCCAGGCGAAGAGCGGCCGGCTGGCCGAGCTCGAGGTCTTCGATCGTCATCCCGAGTGGTTCTCGGACGAGCGCATCCCCGCCGATTTCTCGGGCGAGACCTACTACGACCCGGAGCACCGGTGGGTGGGGGTCTGCGTGTCGCAGTTCGGGATCGTCTACAACAAGGACATGCTCCGGAGGATGGGGGCGGCTGCGCCGGAGCGGTGGGAGGACCTGGCCGACCCGAGGTACTTCGGCCGCCTGGCCTTGGCCGACCCGACCAAGAGCAGTTCGGTGACGCAGGCCTTCGAGATGATCGTCCAGGAGCAGATGCAGGCGGTGATCCGCGCGCGGGGCGACACCCCCGAGGCCCGGCGGGAGGGCTGGAAGCGGGGCCTCAATCTGCTGCAGGACCTGGGCGCCAACGCCCGCTACTTCACCGACTCGGCGAGCAAGATCCCGCACGACGTGGCGGCGGGGAACGCCGCGGCAGGCACCGCGATCGACTTCTACGGGCTGGGCGCGACCTACGACCCGGCAAAGGGGCTGATGTTCACCCTGCCCGTGCAGATCGCCAACGAC
>Ga0207814_101075_pt1 | contig 10543 bp, 10 predicted proteins | sample TtaePargueraPR_7_FD_187755 | JGI IMG/M metagenome (GOLD analysis project Ga0207814, IMG submission 187755) | Aerobic enrichment media microbial communities from Bioluminiscent Bay, La Parguera, Puerto Rico - Tt and P1 (2) (SPAdes) | ecosystem: Environmental > Aquatic > Marine > Unclassified ... | reverse complement strand
GACGTAGATGATCCGGGCGACCTCCGAGTCGTTGGCGTAGCGCCAGTTGGTCTCCGACTGGGGCTCGACGCCGCCGGAGCCGCAGAACACGCCGACGCCGCCGTCGAGCACCTTGAGCGAGCGGTAGACCTCGACGGTGAAGTCGACGTGCCCGGGGGTGTCGATGATGTTGAAGCGGAACGGCTCCTTGCCCCACTGCTGGTCCTTGCCGGGCCAGAAGCAGGTGGTGGCGGCCGACTGGATGGTGATCCCGCGCTCCTGCTCCTGCTCCATGAAGTCGGTGGTGGCCGCGCCGTCGTGAACCTCGCCCAGCTTGTGGATCTTGCCGGTGAGCTTGAGGATGCGCTCCGTCGTGGTCGTCTTGCCGGCATCCACGTGGGCGAAGATGCCGATGTTCCGGTATTTGCTGAGGTCCGTCATGGTCAGAGGTTTACGTGATTTCTTGGCGAGCGGGTCGCGGAGCGGCGAATCACTAGCCGACCCGACGAATTTGGCAACCCCGGACTCGGGAAAATGCCCGCGGATTCCCCCTCCCTCCGCCCCAGGCCGCAGGCACGGAAGCCCCGGGCCCCGACCGCCGCCGCCCCCCACCCGCGGGGCCGTCGGCGCGCCGCTCCCCGGCACCAGTTCCCTCTCGACGCCGGGCGCAATCGCGCAATGCTCCGGTCGTGGACGCCCCCCTGCTCACCGTCGACCGGATCGTCAAGCGCTTCGGGTCCTTCACGGCGGTCGACGGCGTCTCGCTGGAGGTCCGGGGCGGGGAAACGGTCGGCCTGCTCGGGGTCAACGGCGCCGGCAAGACGACCCTGATGAACATGATCCTGGGCCTGATCACCCCCAGCGAGGGGTCGATCCGGTCCTTCGGGCTCGAGCTGGAGCGCCATCGGCTGGAGATCCTCGCGCGGACCAACTTCTGCACCACCTACGCCACCCTCCCCGGCAACCTCAAGGTCCACCACAACCTCGAGATCTTCGCCCGGCTCTACGGCGTGAAGCATGCCCGGGAGAAGGTGGCCGAGCTGCTCGAACTGCTGGAGATCACCCGCCTGGCCGACAAGATCACCGGCCAGCTCTCGGCCGGCGAGTCGACGCGGGTGAACCTCGCCAAGGCGCTCCTCAACGATCCGGACCTGCTGCTGCTCGACGAGCCGACGGCCTCGCTCGACCCCGACATCGCCGACAAGGTCCGCAAGCTGGTCCGCCATGTCCAGCGGAGCCGCCACCCGGCGATCCTCTACACCTCGCACAACATGCGCGACATCGAGGAGGTCTGCGACCGCATCCTGTTCCTCCACCAGGGCCGGATCCTCGCGGAGGGAACGGCCGACGAGATCACCCGCCGCTTCGAGGGCCGGAACCTCGACGAGGTCTTCATCAAGATCGCGCGCTCGGAAATCGAGGCCCTGCAGAGCTGACATGATCCGCCCCGCCACGATCCTCGCCCTCGTCACCCGCCAGGTGCTGCTCTTCACGCGCAACCCGGTGCGGGCCTTCGAGCTGTTCTTCTGGCCGATCGTCCAGCTGATGGTCTGGGGTTTCGTCACCCAGTTCCTCCAGCAGCACTCGGTCGGCGAGGACGGCTTCGGCCGCTTCATCACCTTCCTGATCGGGGGCATCATCCTGTGGGACGCCCTGTTCCGCTCCCAGCAGGGCGTCGCCATTTCCTACCTCGAGGACGTCTGGACGCGGAACCTCCTCAACATCTTCGCCGCCCCGATCCGGATGACCGAGTACCTGGCGGCCAGCTTCACCGTCGGCTTCCTGCGGGTCCTCGTCACCGCCGCCGTGCTGGCCGCGATCGCCTGGTTCGCCTACGCCTTCGACCTGTTCCAGTTCCGGTGGACCCTGGTGATCTACTACGGCAACCTCATGATGTTCGGCTGGGCGCTGGGGATCCTCTCGATCTCGATGATCCTCCGCTGGGGCCACGCCGCGGAGTCGCTCGCCTGGGCCGTGCCGTTCATGGTCCAGCCCTTCGCCTGCGTGTTCTACGGCGTCGATGTCCTGCCCGGCTGGATGCGGGCCGTCGCCCTCGCGCTGCCGCCGGCCCACGTCTTCGAGGGCATGCGCGAGGTGCTCGCCGGCGAACCGGTCGACCCCGGGCGGCTGGCACTCGCGACCGGGCTCAACGTCCTCTACCTGCTCGCCGCCGGGCTGCTCTTCTCGCGGATGTTCGCGATCGCCCGCAAGCGCGGGCTCCTCGTCAAGGCCGCCTCCTCCTGAGGCCCCCGCCGGTCGCCGCCACCGACTCCGTCCCGCCGGCGGCAGGGGCGCGCCCCTTTGCAAAAGTTCACCGGGACAACTCAGCCGGGGAATCGTTCAAATAAAAAACTTTGACTGAAATTTTGAAAATGCTAAATATTTCCCCGCTGTTCCCAACCCGACATGAGCAAGAGATCCTGCCCGAGGATGTCGTTGCTCTCCCTGGCGCTGATTCTGTCCGGTTCCCTCGCGGGAACCGTACCAGCCGCGGAGTCCGCCCAGTCGAGCAACCCGATTAGCCGCGTCGCGCGGCTCTTCAATCCCAAACTAGCCGAAATCGAAGACCGGATGAGCTGGCTGCAAAGCCGCTTGCGAGGCCTTTCAGTTTACGCGCCGAAGCCGCTGCAGAACCAATTCGGCTGGCGCGCGGGGCGCATCCACCCGGAGCTCGGCGATCCCTGGATCACGCTCGACCTCGGCGGCACCTTTCCCCTCAGCGACCTCTACCTGGTGCCGGCGCAGCCGCTCCCCGGCGAAACCAATCCCCTCTTCCCGCTCCGCTTCCGCATCGAGACCGCGTTGAGCGCGGACTTTTCGGACAGCCGCGAGGTCTTCGCCACCGGCGACGAGATCTTTCAGGTCCACGGGGCCTATCCGGTCCGCATCCAGGCCCGGGAGATCGACGCCCGCTACGTGCGCCTGAGCGTCCAGCAGGGTCACTTCCGCGGCGCCCACGACATCGCCACCCTCTCGGAGATCTTCATCTTCTCCGGCGGTGAGCCGGTCTCGCTCAACGCCACCGTGACGGCCAACCAGTCGATGGACACCGGTCCGAGCTGGAACCCCCGCTACGCCACCGACGGACGCACCCCGCTGGGCATCTGGGAAGGCGGGAACTGGACCAAGTCGAGGGGCGACGCCTTCGACGTCACCGAGCTCGAGCAGCAGGCGGAGTGGATCATCGACCTCGGCGAGGCCCGCCCGGTCGACCGGGTGGTGCTCTACCCCTACTCGATGCCCGAGCTCGGGGGCAATGGCGCGCTACCCGACCAGATCCAGATCGAGCTCACCTCCTCGCCCGAGGAGCGACCGACCGCCGCCGCCGCCTCGATCCCCGGCGGCGAGTCGTCGACACCGCTGACGATCCCGTTCCAGGGCAAGTCCGGACGCTTCCTGGTCCTCCGCTCCAACCGGGCGCTCGGGATCGGACCGCGGTGGATGCAGGCCCTGTCCGAGATCGAGGTCTGGTCGCAGGGTCGCAACCTCGCGGAAGGCCGCCCGGTGGTGATCCGGCACCTCGGCAAGGAACGGAGGGGCACCGTCGAGCTCACCGACGGCTACGCCAACGGCCTGAAGCTGTTCCCCCTGGACCGCTGGCTCTCCCAGTTGCACGAGCGCTCCCTGATCGAGCACGAGCAGGCATCCCTCGGCCCGATCCGCACCAACATGGCCACCGAGAGCGAGCTCCACGCCACCTGGGCCGCCTCGATCGGAATCGGACTGACCTTCCTGATCCCGGTCGCCCTCGTCGAGCGCCGGCGGCTCGTCTCGCGCAACCAGATCGACAAGCTGCGCAACCGGATCGCGTCCGACCTCCACGACGACATCGGCAGCAACCTCGGCTCGATCTCGCTGATCGCCCGCTCGGCCAAGCGCGACCTCCAGCGCAGCAGCGACCCGCAGGACGTCGCCGAGGACCTGGCCGAGGTCGAGATGATCGCCCGCGAGAGCTCGCTGGCGATGCGCGACATCGTCTGGCTGCTCGAGCGCCGCGCCGATTCGATCGGCGACTTCGTCCAGCGGATGCGCGACACCGCCTCGCGCCTGCTGCGGTCGATCGACTACCAGCTCGTCTGCCGCTCGAACCGGACCGCGCTGAAGCTGACCCTCGATGCGAAGCGCCACCTCTTCCTATGGTACAAGGAGGCGCTCCACAACGTGCTCAAGCACTCCCAGGCCACCGAGGTGCGCATCAAGGTCTACGACTCCCGCGACCGGATCGTCATGGAGGTCCGCGACAACGGGATCGGCCTCCCCACCGGCGACGACGCCCGCCCGGCGGCGGTCCGCAAGCTCACCGACCGGGCCGAGGTGCTCGGTGGAGAACTGGAAGTCGAGTCCGAGCCGGGCACCGGCACCCTCCTGCGCCTCGCCGTCAAGAAATCCAACCTAATCGCCAGCAAAGCCGCAGCATGAACACCGCATCCACCACCACCACCCCGATCCGCATCTGGATCCTCGAGGACCACTCGCAGTTCGCGAAGCAAATGTGTCGCCTGATCGGCGGCGAGGACGACATGGACTGTGAGAAGGTATTCACCCACCCGGACGAACTGATCTCGGAACTGAGCTACACCGCCCAGCTCCCCGACCTGATGCTCTTCGACCTCGGACTGCCCGGCATGGACGGCCTCGAGGTCCTCCGCCGGGTCAAGGCCAAGTCGCCCGAGCAGAAGATCGTCATCCTCACCTCCTTCGACGACCGCGAGCGCGTCTACCGCGCCATCTGCAACGGCGCGTCGGGCTACCTCCTCAAGACCGCCGATCCGGACGACATCGTCGACGGCATCCGCGAGGTCATGTCCGGTGCGGCCACCCTCAGCGGCCCGATCGCCAGCATGATCCTCGCCGGCTTCGCCAAGCTCGGCCCGGTCGAGGAGACCGAACCCCTCACCGCACGGGAGGAAGAGGTGCTGCGCGCGATGGTCCAGGGACACATCAAGAAGGAAATCGCCGACCTCCTCGACATCTCCCAGCACACCGTCGACATGCACCTTCGGAGCGTCTACCGGAAGCTCCACGTGCGCACCCAGACGGAGGCGGTGTCCAAGGCCCTCCGCCAGGGACTGGTCTGATCGGCCCTCTCCTCCCTCCCGCCGCCCGGGCCACGAGCCCGCGGCGCGGGACGGTCCGCCGCCCCCGCTCGGGGCGGGCGATTCCCGGCACCCCGCCGGGCGACACGACAACCAAGCGGCCGCCCGCCGTCCCGGGCATGCCGCCGATGGGTCACGGAATGCCGTTCCAACTCTGCGCGACTTCCGGGGGCTCCCGCCGGAGGGGCCTGCAAAGTCCACGGGCGCTGGAGGGGGAAACATCCAGCGCCCGTGGGCCCCAATTGGGGGGCAGTGCTATCCCTTACGCGGATGAGACTGTCCGATTTTGCGGCCTCGTCCAACTACGCGATCACGTCCATGACGGCGGACCCCGCGCTTTCCGGATGCGACCGGCTGCGGTATGCCAGGCGGCGTCATGGCCGCGCCCCTGAGATTGTCCGTCCTGATCGCCGCCGCGCTGCTTCTCGGCATGTGCGGCGCGCCTTCCCCGCCACGCTGCCAGAGCGTGCCGAAGGCATCGCGGGGTGACGCCAGCCTGATTCTCGATGAGGCCCGCGCGGCGTGGCGGGATCTCAGCACGCGCTCCACGATCGGGGCGCGCGCTCGCTACAATGTGGCGGTGGCCAAACTGGTCGACCACCTCCGCTGCGGCGGGGACAGCCCGGAGGAGCGGGCGGCGGCGATCGGCACGCGGATCGACCGCAGCCGCACCCTCGGCACCGGCCTGCGACTCGAGGATCTCGACGCCCTGGTGCCCGCGGCGGCGGTGGACACCGAGAAGGTCGGCACCCGGCATCTCGACCGGGGCCTCGGCGTGCCGCTGGTGGGATGGAAGTCGGAGGGGCCCAACGGCGAGCGCCGCTTCGACTTCGCCCCGCCGACGGGCCTGCCGCTGATGCTGACCGCGATCCTCGACTTCGACACCAGCCCCCCGGCCTGGCGGCTGCTCTACCCCGGGCGGGTCGACGAGGTGGCCGTCGGCGGACGACGCGAGCGACTGGCGGCGGACTGGTCGGCCGCCGGGGCCTTCTACTGGAACATGAGCGACCTCGACGACGTCGACCTCGCCAAGGTCTTCCTGCCGAGCCGCTTCACCGAGCAGACCCGACTCTATCTCACCAGCCCCTACGACCCGGACAAGATCCCGGTGGTCTTCGTGCACGGCCTGAAGTCGAGTCCGGGCGCGTTCCGGGTGATGTTCAACGAACTCCTCGGTGAAGCTTGGTTCCGGGAAAACTACCAAGCCTGGTTCTTCAACTACCCCACCGGGACCTCCTGGCTCTTCAATGCCGCCCATTTCCGGGACGAACTCCGCAGGGCCTCGGCGCTGGCACGGAGCCGGGGCGGCCCCCGCACCTGGAACCGGATGGTGCTGGTCGGCCACTCGATGGGCGGGGTGATCTCCCATGCCTCCCTGGTCGATCCCGGCTCGCGCTTCTACGACGCCTACTTCGACAAGCCGCCGGAGGAACTCCGGGTCTCCCGGACCACCCGCGAGGCGATCCGGCACGTCACCCTCTACGAGCCGGTGCAGGCCCCGTCGCGGGTGATCTTCATGGCGGCCCCGCACCGGGGATCGCCGCTGGCCGACCGCTTCTTCTCGCAGTGGGCCTCCAACCTCATCCGCCTGCCCAAGACGATGACGGTCGACCTGCTCGACGTCACGCTCTCCGAGTTCGGCGGCGCCCTCGCCGCCGGCGGGAACACCCGACCGCTGGAGACCTCGATCGGCACCCTGTCGCCGAGCTACCGCGGCTACGAGGCCCTCAATGACTCGCCCTACCGGAGCGGCCTGAAACGCCACTCGATCATCGGCGACCGGGGCCGGGGCGACTCCCCGGACAGTTCCGACGGCGTGGTGCCCTACTGGTCGTCCCACTTCAAGCCGGTCGACAGCGAGCGGATCGTGCCCTGCGACCACAGCGTCTGCGAGCACCCGGAGACGATCAGCGAGGTGGAGCGGATCCTGCGACTCCACCTGCAGGGCTAGCCGCGCGGGCCTCGAAGAACTCCCGCACCGGCCGCCGGTTCAGCAGCACCAGGGTGACGATCGGGTAGCTCATCATGACGAGCGGCCCGGCCAGGCTCCCGACCGTCGTGGTGACCCGCATCACCGTGCCGATCGAGTCCGCACCCGCCCCGCTGTCGGCCATCATCGCGTCGAGCATGCGGTTCACCGCCGGCACGGTCACCAGCACCGCCAGGACCATGTTGACGAGCTTGGTCGCGATCGAGGTCCACGCGTAGCGGTTCGACCAGCGGAGACCGGCCGGCCGCTTCCTCACCAGCCCGAGGCCGGCGACGATCAGCAGGCCCGCGAGGACCAGGGTGAAGACCGAACCGAGCACCCCCACCCAGGTGATCTCCTCCATGTAGGCGCGCTGCGCCTCGAGCAGCACCTCGGTCTCCTCGCCCGCCGGCACCCCGATCCCGACGAAGCTCGACGAGAACACCGACGAGACGACACCCCAGAGCCCGGTCAGGATCCCGAGCCCCCCGAGCACCAGATGGAGGATCCCGAACACCTTGATCGACGCGGGTTCGGCGGAGGGCATCGCCAGCGGCGGCGGGGCGACGGCACTCGGCGGCTGGTACGGCGAGGGATCGTTCATCGCGACATTTCGTGGCACGGGGGAGCCGGATGTCGAGCCTCGCCGCTTGCCTCACCCGCCGCCCTGCCCTAATTCCTCCGCCCGTGACGCCCGAAGCCCAGCTCGAACAACTCGCCGCCGGCACCGTCAAGATCCTCTCCGAAAAGGAGCTCCTGGCGAAACTGCGGCAAGGTCGCCCGCTGCGGGTGAAGCTCGGGCTCGACCCGACCTCGCCCGACATCCACCTGGGACACACCGTGGTGTTCGAGAAGCTCCGCCAGTTCCAGGCGCTCGGCCACCAGGCCGTCCTGATCATCGGCGACTTCACGGCAACCATCGGCGACCCGTCGGGCCGCTCCGCCACCCGTCCTCCGCTCAGCCGCGAGGAGGTGCTGGCCCATGCGGAAACCTACACCACCCAGGCCTTCAAGATCCTCGACCGAGACCGCACCGAAGTCCGTTTCAACGGCGACTGGTTCCGCCGGATGAGCTTCGAGGACGTGCTCCGCCTCAACGCGCGGGTGACGATGCAGCAGATGCTCCAGCGGGAGGACTTCAAGAGCCGCATCGAGAAGGGCCAGGAAGTCCGGCTTCACGAGATCCAGTATCCGATCGTCCAAGGCTGGGACTCGGTGGAGGTCCGCGCCGACGTCGAACTCGGCGGAACCGACCAACTGTTCAACCTGCTCGTCGGCCGGGACCTCCAGAAGGAGGAGGGGCAGGAGCAACAGGTCGTCATCACCATGCCGCTGCTCGAGGGGCTCGACGGGGTGCGCAAGATGTCCAAGTCCTACGACAACTACGTCGGCGTCGACGAGGAGCCCAACGAGATGTTCGGCAAGCTGATGAGCATCTCCGACGAGCTGATGGCGAAGTACTACACCCTGCTGCTCGGCGAGGTCCTCGACGACTCGGCCCACCCGATGGACGCCAAGAAGTCGCTCGCCGGGCGCATCACCGAGCGCTATCACGGACCCGAGGCCGCCGGCACCGCCCGGGCCACCTGGGAAGCCCGTTTCTCCAGGAAGGACGTCGCGGCAGGCGCCGCCGAGCTGCCCCTTTCCGGGCTGCCGGACGACGCCACCGTGCTCAGCGTCGCCGCCCACGCCTTCGAGTCGGCCTTCGGCCTCAGCAAGTCGAACGGCGAGCTGCGGAAGCAGTTCATCACCAGCGGCGCGGTCCAGCTCAACGGCGAGAAGCTGACCGACCCCAACGCCCCCCTGGCGCCGGCGGCCGGCGACGTCCTCAAGCTGTCGAAGAAGCACGCCGTCCGATTCGTCTGAGCGCCATGCCCCTGCTCTACCTCAAGCCCGGTTGTCCGTGGTGCGACGAAGTGGTCGAGTTCCTCGATCTCCGCCGGATCGCCGTCGAACGCGTCAACGTGTCCAGCGACTCCGAGGCGATGAGGGAAATGGTCGAGCTTTCCGGGCAGACCCGGGCGCCGACCCTGGACTGGCATGGAGAGGTGCTGGCGGACTTCGGGGTCGAGGAACTGGTGCCCTTCCTCCAGCAGCAGGGGGTGATTTGAACCGCAGGTGAAGCTTCCGCAACTCCGCTCGCTCGACCGGCCGCCCGACCAGCACGGGAAGGAGACCCTCGAGCTGCTCGCCCAGGCCGCCGGAGCCCGCATCGAGCACATCGTCTCGCGAGGCGACGCCAGTCCACCCGGGTTCTGGTATGACCAGCCGCACGCGGAATGGGTCCTGCTCCTGAGCGGCAAGGCCACCCTTCGCTTCGAGTCCGGCTCCCTCGAGTTGACACCCGGCTCGCATCTGTGGATCCCGGTGGGTTGCCGGCATCGGGTGGAGCGCTGCTCGGTCGACGCCACCTGGCTGGCGGTTCACCTCCCGGTCTGAAGCGCCCGTCCCGGTACGCCGAAGGGTCGGGTTCCATGCGGCTTCCCCTGTCGCACGGACCCGACCCGTCTTGTCGGCTGGATACTGATCCCTCCCTGGCGGGCGAATCAGCGGTCGGGACCACCCGGCCCCGAACCATGATGAACACTACATGGATGCCGAAGTGCCTGGAAAGCGCAGGGGCGGGCGCCCCACCGATCCCCCCGGATCGTTCGAGCGCCACTCCCCTCCCCGGACCTCTTTCGATGTGGATGAGTCGCCGGCGTTCCCCCGGGACCCCCCGGTCCCGCTGTTGTCGCCGATGCCACTCATCCGTTCCCCCATCGCATGGGGCCCGTGGTGGAAATCTGTCGCTTCCGTGCCGCGGATCCCGCGGTGGAAGGAGGCGAGCCCGCCCCATTCTCGCTGCCCGGTCGGGCGATGCGTTCCCCCCAGATCGTTACCGCCCTTCCGGTCAGCGTCGAATGGGGCGAGGCTCGTCATCACTCTCTCCAATCGCCGGGACGCTCCTCGATTTCCAAAGATTCTAAATTTTTTTATCAGGCTGACCGTAAGGTCGCCGTGCCCACAAGGATTCTCCGATAGTCCGGGAATCTAGAAGGTCATTGAGACCCCCACATGACTCCGGCTCCCGCCGGCATCGAGGCGCCAACCGTGATCGGCCCGCAGGTCGACCCAGTCGCTCACCCTCAGGCGCAGTCCGAGGCCGGCGCCGGTGACGGAGTTCGAGTCGAGGCCGCGACTGCGGAGCCAGCCGTGGTCGAGAAAGCCCAGCATCCGCAGCCGGGCGCCTTCCACCGGCCTCAGGGACGGGCTGTAGACTTCGAAGGAGCCCACCCAGCCGTTGTCGGCGAAGTATTCCCGCTCCGCGACCCCGCGCACCGTTTGGTAGCCGCCGACGGCGAACTGCTCCACCGGCAGCAGGCTCGAGTCGGAGATCTGGGCCGATCCTCGCCAGGCCAGTCGCCAGTCCTTCCCCACGGCCCACCATCCGCTGCCGCGGGCGCGACCGATCCAATAGCTCGCACCGGCCCGCGGGTCGTAGTCCCGGAAGTCGGCA
>Ga0207814_101074_pt1:0-5000 | contig 10545 bp, 7 predicted proteins | sample TtaePargueraPR_7_FD_187755 | JGI IMG/M metagenome (GOLD analysis project Ga0207814, IMG submission 187755) | Aerobic enrichment media microbial communities from Bioluminiscent Bay, La Parguera, Puerto Rico - Tt and P1 (2) (SPAdes) | ecosystem: Environmental > Aquatic > Marine > Unclassified... | reverse complement strand
GGGAAAAGACACTGCTCAATCTGTTCAAGAACGCGTTCACCATCGCCCTGGTGGTCTTCGGCAGCATGCTGGCCCTGGCGCAAATCGGGGTGAACATCGCCCCCCTCCTGGCTGGTGCTGGGGTTGTCGGTCTGGCAATCGGTTTTGGTGCGCAGAAGCTGGTGCAGGACATCATTACCGGCATCTTCATCCAGTTCGAGAACATCATGAATGAAGGGGATGTGGTGGCTGTCGGCCAGTGGTCAGGTGTGGTCGAGAAGCTCACCATCCGCTCGGTGACCATTCGCGATCTCAGCGGCACGGTGCATTTGATACCCTTCTCTTCGGTTGATCAGGTCAGCAACATGATGCGGGGCTTCTCCTATCACGTGGCCGAAATCGGTGTGGCCTATGACAGCGATATCGATCAGGTGAAGGGTGCGATGCATGAAGCCTTCGAGCGGCTTATGCAGACCGAACACCAGGACGAAATCCTCGACGATCTTGATATGCAAGGCGTTACCGCCTTCGGCGATTCCGCTATTACCGTGCGCGCCCGGATCAAGACATTGCCAGGCAAGCAGTGGGGCGTGGGACGGCGGTATAATGAAATCGTCAAACTCGTCTTTGCCGAGCAGGGCATCGAAATCCCATATCCGCATGTCACCTATGTGCCCGCTGGCGGCGGCAGCGCGCCCAAGGCCCCGCCGCAGGTCACCGGTGGCGACCGGCCGAGCGGCGGTGATCTGTCGGGGAGCGAATAGCGTATTTCATCGCTGCATGTCATTTTTCCTCTGCTTGACAAGCAGTTGACGGGGTCTGCTCTACTGCGGCCCAGATGACGGTTGAGGCTTGGAAAAGACCTGATGGAAACGCTGCTCTCTCCGGTGGTCCTGTTCTTCCTGCTGGGGGCAATGGCCACGCTGATCAGGTCCGATCTGGCGATACCGGAAACCATCGGCAAGGCGATGTCGCTGTACCTCATGGCGGCAATCGGCCTGAAGGGCGGCGTTGAGGTTTCGCAGGCCGGCTTCACGCCCGACCTCGTGCTGGCCGCATTGGCTGGGCTGGCATTGAGCTTCTTGTTGCCGGTGCCGGTCTTTTTCCTGTTGCGCAGCATCGGGCGGCTCGACGGCACGAATGCAGCGGCGGTTGCCGCCCATTATGGTTCGGTTTCCGTTGTGACATTTGTCACTGGGGTGGAAGTGCTGACCGGGCGCGGGATGGCGCCTGCGGGGTATATGGTGGCGGTCCTCGCATTGATGGAGACACCTGCGATCATCTCCGGCCTGTTGCTGGCGAGCCGTTCTGGCGGCCAGGCGCTGCAGGCACGCGGCAAACTGCTGCACGAGACCCTGGCCAATGGCAGCGTGGTCCTGCTGGTGGGCAGTTTCCTCATCGGTCTGATTGCCGGCAAGCCCGGCTTTGAGCCGATCGCTCCCGTCTTTGAGGGCGCCTTCCGTGGCATATTGTGCCTGTTCCTGTTGGATATGGGCCTGATCGCCGCGCGTCGCTTGCGGGAAACCAGGAGCCTGACGCCGGTCCTGATGGTACTGGCCATCGTCTTTGCGCTCATGAACGGCCTGATCGGGGTCTTGGTGGGCGCGGGGCTAGGCCTTGATGCGGGGTCCGTGGCCGCGCTTGGCGTGCTGGCAGGCAGCGCCAGCTATATCGCGGTGCCGGCCGCTATGCGCCTGGCGCTGCCGCAGGCAGACCCGGGGCTTTATCTCGGCATGTCGCTGGCGGTGACCTTTCCTTTCAATATTCTGATCGGGATACCGATCTATGCCGCAGTGGCGGAGATGGTGGCGAGATGACAAGCAGGGTAGCCAACAAGACACGCCTCGACATTCTTGTGGATCGACCATTGCTCTCGGTGGTGACCGATATTCTGCATGACACCCGGGTAACGGGGCATACCGTGCTTCCCGCCCTCGAAGGCGAGGGTGCCCATGGCCCCTGGTATGAAGACCAGATTTCGGGGAGCCAGCGCAAGGTAATGGTGATTTGCGTGGCTGAGCCCGATACGGCCGACAGGGTGCTGACCCTGCTCCAACCGCTCCTGGACAGCCACGGAATCGTGGTGATGACGAGCCAGGTGGGCGTGGTTCGCGGCAGCAAATTCGCCTGACAAGGATGTGATCGCGCCGGGGGCTTTGCCTTAAGGTCATCTTAATCGCATGCGTTAATAATTTCAGTACGCGCCCTGTTGCGGCACGGCAGGCGCGTTCGTGACTTTCCTGTTATCGCGTATGCACGAGGCCCGAGATGACCCGATCCGGTGGTTTTTCGCTCCTTCTTCGTTTGGCGCTTGGCGTTGTCCTCGCCGGTCTGGCCCTGGCGGGGCCGGCGCAGGCGAACAGCGCCAGTTTCGTGCGCAACCTCTGGCCGGAAGCGGAGCGGGCCGGGGTCAGCCGACAGGCGTTCGAAGCGGCCTTTGCCAGCTATAGCCCCATTCCGCAGGTGATCGAGCTGACGCGCAAGCAGCCTGAATTCACCCAGACAGTGCAGCAATATGTCGACAAGCGCGTGACCGCAGCGCAGGCCGCCAAGGGGCAGGCGATGCGTTCGGAATGGGCTCAGACGCTGGCCGGAGCGCAGCAGCGCTATGGGGTGCAGCCTGAGATCGTGCTGGCCATATGGGGCATGGAAACCAATTTCGGCGGCTTCATGGGCGGCAACAACACCATTCATGCCCTGGCCACGCTGACCGAAAGTGGTTATCGCGCCAATTTCTTCCGCTCCGAACTGGTGACGGCGCTGCGCATTGTGTCGGACGGCCATGTGTCGCCCAATGCCATGGTCGGTTCCTGGGCCGGGGCGATGGGACATACCCAATTCATGCCCTCCAGCTTCATGCGCTATGCGGTCGACTACAATGGCGACGGGCGCAAGGACATCTGGAACTCGGTGCCCGATGCGCTGGGGTCGACCGCCAATTATCTCCAGAATTTCGACTGGCGGCCGGGGGAAACCTGGGGCTATGAGGTCAAGCTGCCGCAGGGGTTCAATTTTGCCGCGGCGCGGGAGATGGGCAAGGCGCCCCTGAGCCAGTGGCAGGCCATGGGCATCAGCCGCGCTTCGGGGAGTGCCTTTCCGCGCCCCTCAGACATGGCCCGGCTCTATCTGCCGGCGGGGGCCAGCGGTCCGGCCTTTCTGCTGTTGCCCAATTTCGATGTGATCAAGCGCTACAATAATTCGGACAGCTATGCCCTGGCCGTCGGGCATCTGGCGGACCGTATCCTGGGCGGCGGTCCCTTCGTGACGCCCTGGCCGGCGGGTGATTATGCGCTGAGCAAGGCGCAGCGGGGAGAACTACAGACCCTGCTGGGACGCGCCGGGTTCGACGTCGGCACGGCCGACGGTGTGATCGGTCCGAAGACCCGGGCGGGGGTGATTGCCTATCAGCAGGCGCGCGGCCTGCCGGCGGACGGACACGTTTCGGGTCTGCTGCTGGAGCGGCTCAAACGCTAGCCTGTGCCGACCTTCAGTTGATGCAGGTCTGCAAATGCCGGATTTCTGCGCTTCCGGTGCTCACCTACCCAAAGTAGGCTCCGCTCCGGTTCTCGAAATCCAGCGTTTTCGCCTCTGCCTGAACCGAAGGTCGACACAGCCTGGAGCCCGACCGATGGGCAGTCTCAGCGTTAACCTGTCGTTAACAAACTGCGCGCAATCTCATCGGCGCTTAAGTAGAGGGCAGGCCTGCGTACCCCATGGGACGCGCCTGCCCTCGCCCATTGCAGCGCCACAAAATCTCCGGCTTCTTGCGGCACACCCCGCCCTTTGGCTCCCTACACTCCTGATTGCTTTCCGATGCCCTTGCTTCGTTCCCTGCTTGCCGCCCTGACCCTGCTGGCCCTGCTGCTGCCCCATACGGCCCAGGCCGTTTCCATCATGGACCCGTTCAATGTGCCGCTGGCCATGGATGGCGGGACATCCAAGGTGGGCGACGGGATCGCCTATGCCGACGGCGCGCGGGCCAAGCTCGATGTCTATGCGCCCGAACAGCGGGGCGAATTGGCGCCGGTGGTGTTCTTCATCTATGGCGGTGGCTGGAGCCGTGGCGAGCGGGGCGAGTATGAATTTGCTGGGCGGGCCCTGGCGTCGCGCGGCTTTATCACGGTGATCGCCGACTATCGGCTTTACCCCGAAGTGCGCTATCCCGATTTTCTCGAGGATGGCGCGCGGGCCCTGCGCTGGGTGCAGGACAATATCGCCAATTATGGCGGCGACCCGAACCGGCTGTTCCTGGCGGGGCATTCGGCCGGCGCCTATAATGCGGTGATGCAGGCGCTCGATCCATCCTTCCGCAATGAGTATGGCGTCACCATGCCGATCCTGGCGGTCGCGGCGCTGTCGGGGCCCTATGATTTCTATCCCTTCGAATATGGCGAAGTGCGCGATGTGTTCGGCGAGGCGCCCAACCCGCAGGGCACGCAGCCGATCAATCTGATCACCGCCGAGGCGCCGCCCATGTATCTGGCCACCGGCACGACGGACCCGATCGTCAGGGTGCAGAATACGGAACGCTTTGCCGAGCGGCTGCGGGCGCAGGGGGTATGGGTGACCACGCAATATTACGACGGGTTCGGGCATATGGAGCCGGTGCTGGCCCTGGGCGCGATGTGGCGCTGGCGCATGCCGGTGCTGGACGACATGGTCGAGTTTTTCCAGCGCTTCGGGGCCTTCCCCAGTGGTGTGCCCTATCTGGCCGTGGCACCCGAGCCGCCGCAAATGCTGCCCGACTCGGTGGCGCCGATCGACCAGATCGTCAGCGAGCTCAACGCCATGTTCCAGCCCATCGAGGACTAGCGGGCAGGGGCGCAGCCCTCTGTGATGGCACATGTCAAAGAGCGTTCCGCGATGCTGGGTGCACGCCGAAGGGCCGGACGGCGTGACCACCTCCGGATTTGCACGGTGAAAAGCGGCTTTCGCCCCTAGTAAGTAAAAGAAGAGGCGAAAGCCGCTTCCCACGAACAGGATTTCGGACGCACGCATCGAGCGGCCCCCTTGCGGGTTGT
>Ga0207814_101072_pt1 | contig 10554 bp, 15 predicted proteins | sample TtaePargueraPR_7_FD_187755 | JGI IMG/M metagenome (GOLD analysis project Ga0207814, IMG submission 187755) | Aerobic enrichment media microbial communities from Bioluminiscent Bay, La Parguera, Puerto Rico - Tt and P1 (2) (SPAdes) | ecosystem: Environmental > Aquatic > Marine > Unclassified ... | reverse complement strand
GATCAGCGGCGACAGCTGGGATCAGACCGAGGTCCCCTGGGCGAGGAAACGGAGGCCTACCGGCTGGAGATCCTCGACGCCATGACCGAAGCGGTCCTGCGCACCGTCGAGGTGAATTCGCCTGACTATCTCTATACCGCCGCCCAGCAGACCGCCGATTTCGGCGCGGTTCAATGGAACGTGCTCGTCCGGGTCGCGCAGGTCAGCGCGACCTTCGGCGCCGGCATTGCGGCGCAGACCCTGACCTATGACACATAGCGAGGTCGACCAATGACGGAAACTGCGAGGCTTCGACTCCCGGAACTTGCCGCCGCCCAGGCACAGAAGCACGTCACACACAACGAGGCACTCGTCGCGCTCGACACGCTTGTGCAGATCAGTGTGCTCGACAAGGACCTGGACACACCGCCGGGCAGTCCCGCCGAAGGGGACTGTTTCATCGTCGCATCCGGCGGCACCGGCGACTGGACCGGCTGGGACGATCGCATCGCCCGCTACGAGGACGGCGCCTGGCGGTCCTATCTCCCAGGGGTTGGCGACGGCGAGGGCTGGCTTGCCTACGTACAGGACGAGGAAGCGTTCTATGTTCTCAAGCCGACGGGCTGGGAGGCCTTTGCCGGCTCCGGGCTCGGCACGGCCGCCTACGAGGACATCGGCACTTCCGGCGATACGGTGCCGAAACTCGATGGCGCCAATACGTTCGGCAACGCGCAGGTCATCGATACCGTGTCCCTCGTACCGCTCTACATCGTCACGGAGCATGACGGGGCGCAGAACGGTCCGCGCCTGATCCTCGACCGCAATAGCGCGTCACCGGCCGCTTCCGACCTGATTGGCAACGTGCGCTACACCGGGCGTAACGACGCGGACGAGACGCTGATCTACGCCCAGCAGTTCGGTCGGATCGTCGATCCCGCGAACGGCTCGGAAGACGGCGAGTTCGTGGTGCGAGCGGTGAGCGGAGGCAATGCATCGCCGGATCGCTTCGTGGTCGGCGGCGGCGCCTACGTCGGGGCGCCGACCGGTGGTGACCAGGGCTACGGTACCCTCAACGCAACGGCGGTCTACGACGACGGCGCGCTTCTCACCTGCATGGCGCTGCAGGACGAGTTTCTGGTAACCGGCACGGTCGACACCGGTCTCTGGGATTCCCGGGTTCCAGACCTGGTCGTTCCCGGGCAGGTCGAGGAGATCGAGGTTTTCGAGGAGATCGAACAGCCTGTCTCAAGCGACCGCGAGGCCCCCGACGGATCGCTGATCCGCACCATCGAACGCAAAATCGTGCGCAGGCCCAGGGTCGATCACATCCCGGTCTATGACGCCGAAGGCAACGGCATCGACATGGTCGTGCGGCCGGTCGTAGAGAAGCGCGTCACGCCACCGGCGACATTCCCGCGGCGGCACGAGGTCGCGCACCTGTTTAAGCGCATGCTGGACGACGGCTTCGATCCGCGTGATCCCGCCCAATACGTCGAAAAACTGCGCCGTGACAAGGCTTTGCCAGGCATGCCTGCGGCTGCCGAGTGGCGGCACAACGCGCTTTCGCTGGGCGAAATCGCCAGTCGCAAGTGGCTGGCTCTGGAGATGCTGGCGCTGGTCGTCGCAAGCCACGAAGACCGTATTTCGGCGCTCGAGGAGGTCGTGGGGAACTGACGCAAGTTCCGTCGTCGCGCGAAGGGTTGCCCTTAAGTCAATCACGCATAAGGCGAAAATAAGTCAGTATTGCTGCCCTATCTTGGTCACATTTTCTTAGCATTTGCCCTCCGCGCCCGGCCCCGAGTGGCCGGGTGTTTTGTGTTCAACCAGCAACGGATCCATAAATGATCAACCTACTGCTGGGGCGAATTGGGGTATTTGTCCTTGCCACGATGACGGTATCGGCCGTCATCCTGGTGTCCGGCGTGCCGGCTTCGGCACGTATCGTCGGCAGCGACCCTTCGGTGGCCTCGCCGGCGGGCGCAGCACCGCAGGGTGCCGCCGCCAATCAGTCCGTCTCCTCCTTCGGTGGCAGGTCGGGAACCCAGACCCTGGCGATCGCTCGCCGGTATCTCGGTGGCAATCCGACAGGTCAGCGTTCGAAGTGGTGCGCGGACTTCATGAATCTCGTGGAACAGAAGGCCGGTCGCGAAGGCTCCGGCTCGCGCGCGGCCAGGTCCTATCTGGCCTACGGCAAGAAAGTCTCCAAGCCACAGGTCGGCGATATCGTCGTGCTGTCCCGGACCGGCGGTGGCCATGTCGGCTACTTCATGGGCTGGAAGGACGGCAAGATCGAGCTGCTGTCCGGCAATCACGGACGCAAGGTCGGCATCGGTACCTATCCAACGTCGCGCGTCCTGGGATACCGGCGGCCCTGACGGCCCCAGGTATCTGCAAGCTACGTGAAAGGCCACTCTTCGGAGCGGCCTTTTTCCTTTCCGGTCGGGCATTCCCGGACGAGGTATTTTCGTGTTGCAGCCGGAAGCAGGCCGGTAAGTTCCGCGGGCTAGCCGGAGACCTTTCCAGCTCCCTTTGGTCCGGCGAACCGGGAATCACGCAGTACGGCGCCGCCAAGTACTGCCAGTTCGGACTGCGTCAATAGTTTCTGGCCGTCCGTGGACAGCAGGTACCAGACCTGGCGCGGATGGAACCAGGGCAGCGCCTGTCCCTTCAGACCCGCTTCGCCGAGCATCTGCATGATCGTCGAATGATCGTAGGTGACGAGGCCCGGATAGACCCAGCCTTCGGCTGTGTTCTTCTCGCCGCCCTGACCTGCCTGGACGAACGTCACAACGGCGAACGATGACCGGTGCATGACATCGCGCATGTTTTTCAATGCCTGGACGGTCATGTCGCGGCCGGAATGAGAGAAGATTGACTGGGCGACGATAAAATCGAACTGGCGTCCGAAGCCGCTGAAATCGAACTCGGCGTTGTGCTCGAATTTCGGCGCCTTGAGCTCGATGAATTGCGCGCCCAGTTCGGTCGCGATGACCTCTTCTATCAGCCAGGCATTCGGCTCGACCCCGCAATAGCGGTCCGGCAGCAGATAGGCGATCAGCATGCGCCCGCTTCGCAGTGAGCCGCAGCCGATATCGAGCACATGGTGCTCCTCGCGCAGGCCGAGCGCCGTCAGCAGCCGGAACTGTGTAGCGCCCATGAAGTCGTACTGCGCCGGCGGGCCGACATAGGCGCGATAGTGGTCGTCGCCAGGTTTCAGCGACCGGCTTTCGATCAGTTCGTCCATCTGCAATTCCAATCCGAAACGGCCGCAGTTCGGGGTGGCAGGCACGCCGCCACGTTCGCGATCTTTACCCCACGATGTCCGTCGTGGCGACAGGCCGTGGGCAATCGGTTGCCGGTTTCATCAACCAGGCCGCAATGCGCGGCCTTTTTTTGTCCGGGAGGCTGATTATGGCCAAGCAGAGTTTCGAAGCCGCGATGCCGCACGTGTTCCGGCACGAAGGCGGCTATGCCGACCATCCCAGCGATCCGGGCGGCGCCACCAAATACGGGATTACCCGTGCCACGCTGTCCGGGTGGCGCGGCCGGCCGGTCTCGAAGACCGACGTGCGGCGGCTGACGCGGGATGAAGCCGCGGCGATCTACAGGGCGCGCTACTGGACAGCCGTTTGCGGCGACGGGCTGCCGGCCGGCGTCGACTATTGCGTGTTCGACGCGAGCGTCAATTCCGGACCGGCCCGCGCGGCGAAATGGCTGCAGGCGGCCGCCCGTGTCCGGCAGGACGGCGTCGTAGGACCGGTCACGCTCGCCGCTGCTACCGCGCGGGATCCGAAGCGGCTGATCGAGGATATCTGCGACGTGCGGTTGGCGTTTTTGCGGGGACTGTCCAATTGGGCGGTGTTCGGCCGCGGCTGGGAACGGCGCGTCGCCGACGTCCGACGCGCGGCGCGGGCCATGGCGCGCGGGTCCGCGCCGGCGGAGCCGGATAACGAGACCGAATGCGACGGCGCGGCCGGCGGCATCTGGAAGGCGCTCGCCGCGTTCCTGCGGGCGATCCTGACGGGAGGCCGGTCATGATCGGCGCGCTCGCCCCCTTCATCGGTCCCGTCCTCGAGATCGTCGAGCGGGTCATCCCCGATCCCGTCGAACGGGCGCGGATCGAAGCCGAGCTGCAACAGGCAGCCTCGGATGCCGAAGCACGAATGGCCGAGGCGCAGGCCTCGATCGTCACCGCGGAGGCGCAGGGTTCGCCCCTTCAGCGCAACTGGAGGCCGGTCTTCATGATCGTCTGTATGGGCCTGCTGGTCTGGCACGCCGTCGCCGTTCCGATCCTGGCGGCGATCCTTGCCGTGCCGCTCGATGACGTCGTCGGGTTGAAGGCCGTGCCGGAGGGGCTGTGGACTCTGCTGGTCGTCGGCATGGGCGGCTATATCGGCGGGCGGTCGCTGGAGAAGGTGCTCGCGGGCCGGGGGAGGTGAGGGATGCGCGTCACGCAGACCCCGGCCTACCGCAAGGCTTTCGATCAATACATCCGCCACGGCACGCCGATCGGCCTGTCGCTGAAGGCAGATGGCGGGTCTTCGGATGCCCGTCCGACCACCCACTATATCTGGCGCACGCAAGGCGACGGCCGCGTCCGCCCCTCGCACCGCGCCAACGACGGCAAGATCTTCGGCCCAAATCATAGTTGGCGGACGATCCGCCCCCGACGGGGCATCCAGGCGAGGACTATGGCTGTCGCTGCTGGGCGGAGGCCTATGTTCCGGCAAGGAAGGAGTTTATCGACCAAACGACCATCGGTTGGTAGTAGACGGCGGCTACCGTTGGGATTGGTATGACTTCTTGCAGCACTATTACTTTGGTGGCGGGGGCGGCGTGACATTGTCCGAGATCGGACATCTGCGGGACGTGGTGAGTTATGTCGAAACACGAAAGTATGCAGAGTTTTCAAGTGATATAATATACTTTGCGCAAAGGGTGGGTGCGGGAAAATTTACCGTGTACAAAGATTGGAGCATAGATTTCAGCCATGTGCATTTCGTGCATGGAAGGGGGTTGGTAACGGCTAGGTTTTCCGGCGAGGTCCTGCAGTCAGACGGCTACCTGTCGGTGGACGGCAGGGCCGAATATACTTTCGAGGATACGTTTACGGATGATGCTAACATCCGGCAAAGACTGGAAAAGGTCGGGGTGCGTCTGAGCGACTTGCCCCACTGGTTCGTTGGTTTGTCGGACTTTGGGGGTACGAAGTACGAGATCGCCGACAGGTGGCTCACCAGGTTCAAGGGGCTTGTGCGCGACGAGCGCGTCGACCGCCAAGATGTCTGACCGTCTTCGCAAGACATTGGCGTTCACCTGGGCCGCATACAAGATCGTGGCCACTGTATCGGGCACCTTGCTGTTGGGCTTGATGCTGCTCGGCCTGTTGCGGGCCGGGCCTGCTCAAAAGATCGACCGCATGCCGCTGCACAGCGGGTTCGTCTTTTCGAAGGTGATCGGGCAGGGGCAGCCGGACCGGTACCAGCTGACCGACGCGCGCGGCGCGGTCGCCGTTGCAGCCGACGTCGTCGACTTTCGGGAGTGCGGTCCGATCGTCTACGGCTATCGCCGGGACGAGCGCGGGCATCCTTACTACTTCTTTTGCGCCTACGGCACCGATTGCCACGGTTCGCAGTATCTGAACGACGTCGAGTTGCGAAAGCTTGTCTCCGCGGGAAGCCTGCCGCCGTACCGGTGGTCCCTGGTTGACGAGACCGGCGGCCGCTTCGACTTTCTCTCGGGTATCGAAAGCGCTGGCGAAGCGCCGACTTGTTCCTCTCTCGGAGCTTCGGGATGAGACGCGCAGCCGATGCCGGTCCGGTCCCGAGCCGACTTCCCGTAGTGCTGCGGGTCGTCTGGAGAGCTTATAAGTGGCTCGCGATTTTGCTCGGAACCGTTGCCCTCGCCTACGGCGCCATTTCCGCTTTCCGGCTGGCGACGGATCATGGCGTGATGTCCGCGGTCGTGCCGCTGGAGAGCGGCTTCGTCTTTCACCCCGACGACGAGGATGCACGTTCGCTTGCCCATGATCTGCGCGATGCGGCGGGCAACGTCGTCATCTACTCAAATGTCGTCGAATTCACCGAGCATCGCGAATTCGTCTATGGTCTGAGACGGGATTTGCGGAACCACACCTACTATTTTTTCTGTCAGTACGGAGAGAACTGCGACCGAACGCAGCACTTAAGCCGGGCGGATCTCGACGACGTCACAGCAGCGCTTGGACTGCCCCGATTTGGGACTCGGGGCATGACAAGCGATCGCGATCGCCTCTTGCAAGGGCGGGGCGCGGGACAAAGCGCGGAGTGAGTATGTCTAGTCGCATGCGCGCGTTGGCGAAACGGGCGCGGACGATCTACGCGGCAGTCGCCTTCGTCTTGGGGACAGCCTCTCTGGCTGCATTCCTCGGCGTCTTCGTCGCCGGTGCCTTTCAGGGCCGGCCGGCCAGTCACCCCGACACGACCTCGATGCGAACCGGAAACGGTTTCATCATCGTGAAGTCGCGATCCAATCGCTTGACCGATACCTTCGGCGTGACCGACGAGCGAGGCAATCTGATCGTTGCTCCAGACGTGATCGACTACGTGGCCTGCAGGTCGGCAATCTACGGCTATCGCCGCGACGAGACCGGCCGGCCGGTCTACTTCTTCTGCGATGCCGGGGCGGATTGTTCTGGAACCCAGACTCTGGGCGATGCGCAGTTGCGCCGCCGCGTCGAGCAGCGCGGATTTCCGTCCTACGTGCACAGGCCGCGCTACTTCGCAGCCGAGCATACTGGCCTTCGGGAGGCCGCCACGCCGTCGGATGAATGCCGGGTCGCGCCGACTCGCGCCGGCGGGGCCTGAGAGGAGTCTTCGATGGCTCGGTTTCGCTCCCTGTTCCGTCCTGTATGGCTTGCCTACAAGTGGCTGGCGATCGCGGTCGGCACCATCGTCATCGTGCCGGGCAGCGCGGCGCTCTATGCCCGTCTGTTCGTGCCCGAGCCGATCGCCTCGGCGCAACTTCTCGATAGCGGGTTTGTGTTCGACGACGACCTGCAGGATGGCCGCATCGCCGGCCACCGTCTCGCGGACCTGGGCGGCCGTACGCAGGGCTTCTCCGATGTCACTCGCTTCACCGAGTACGGCGATGTGATCTATGGCGGGCGATACGATATCCGGCACAATGTTGTTTACTTCTTCTGTATCTACGGTACCGACTGTATCGATACCCAGTCGCTGAGCGAGTCCGAGTTGAACGCGATCACGGCCGCGCGCGGTCTGCCCCCGTATGGCGAGCCGGGCCGGACAAGCGACCGTCATCGGCTCGCCCGCGATGCGCGCTTCGACCGGTAGGACTGACAGGCGTCGATTTGCCGTGGCCCACTCCCGCCATTGGCACCCCGCCTACCGCGCGCTACCTTCCAGCTCCGCCCCTCAGGGCCTCGACCCTTGGGGTCTATGACCCCGTCCCACCTCGCGGAGCCTTTCCCTTGAACGTCACCGAAGCCGTCCGCTCCCGCCTGTCAGCCCGCGCCTTCCTCGACCGGCCCGTGCCGGAAACCACCATCCGCGAGATCCTCGACGCCGCGCGGTTTGCACCCTCCGGCGGCAATCTGCAGCCCTGGCACGTCCATGTGCTGACCGGTGAACCGCTGGCCAACCTTCTTGGCCGCATCTCGCCGCGCTTCGACCTGCTGCCGAAAGGCGAGGGGGCCGAGTACCAGGTCTATCCGAGCCCGCTCGGCGAGCCTTACTACGGCCGCCGCTTCAAATGCGGTGCCGATCTCTATGCCGCCCTCGGTATCCCGCGCGAGGACAAGCCGGGCCGCTATCGTCAATTCGCCCGCAACTTCGCCTTCTTCGGTGCGCCCGTCGGCATCTTTGTCTCGATCGACCGGCAGATGGGCCCGCCGCAATGGTCCGACGTCGGCATGTTCGTGCAGACGATCATGCTGCTCGCCCGCGAGAACGGGCTGCATACCTGCGCGCAGGAGGCCTGGACCTACTGGCACGAGACAGTAAGCGAGGTCCTCGGGCTGCCCGACAACCTGATGCTGTTCTGCGGCATTGCGCTCGGCTACGCCGACATGGACGACCCCGTCAACGGCTGGCGCACCGAACGCGCGGAGGTCGCGGAATTCGCGGAATTCCGGGGATTCGACTGAAGGTCTGGCGAATGAACGAACCATTCATCGTCCGTTCAGCCGGCGCCGACTAGGGTCCGCGCCATGATGAAACACACCCTGTTCAGCCTGGTTGCCGCCGTCGTGATCGCGACGGCCGGTACCGTATCGGCAATGCCCGGCGATGCCCTTGCGTGCTCGTTCCGGCTCGGCGAAACTTGCGGCCAGTCCGAAGACGCTGCGAAACCGTTTGGCGGGCCGGCCCTGGTTCTGCCCGGAATCGGGTCCCGTAGTGCGACGGTTCCGGCGCCTGCTGAGACGCTTCCCGGCAACCCGACACAGGTTGCCGGCGGCGGCTGTGGAGCAGCGGCCGCCTCGGCTGCGGCGGCGCAGGGCGGTCAGGTGATCGGCGCGCCCAGGACGGTCCAGCAGGGCAACCGGACGATGTGTGTCGTCACGGTTCTGATCAAGGATCCGACGGGCCAGCGGCCGCCGACCCGGCGTCAGATAACGGTGCCCGCCAACTGACCGGCTTTTCGGTCGAACCGAGTCAAACCGGGGAAGACAGATGCGAATTCTGGTCGTTGAGGACGACAAGGATCTGAACCGCCAGCTGGTCGGTGCGCTGACCGAGGCCGGATATGCGGTCGACACCGCCTTCGACGGCGAGGAAGGCCACTTTCTCGGCGACACCGAGCCCTACGACGCGGTGATCCTCGATATCGGGCTGCCGCAGATGGACGGCATCCGCGTGCTGGAGAACTGGCGCGAGGACGGCCGCAAGATGCCGGTCCTGATCCTGACCGCGCGCGACCGCTGGTCTGACAAGGTTGCCGGCATCGACGCCGGCGCCGACGATTATGTCGCCAAACCGTTCCACATGGAGGAGGTGCTGGCCCGCGTCCGCGCGCTGCTGCGCCGCTCGGCCGGGCATGCGTCGAGCGAAATCGAATGCGGCCCGGTCCGCCTCGACACCCGCTCTTCCCGGGTCACCGTCGACGGGTCACACGTCAAGCTCACGTCTCACGAGTTCAGACTGCTCTCCTACCTGATGCATCACCAGGGCCGCGTGGTCTCGCGCACCGAACTGGTCGAGCATCTCTACGATCAGGATTTCGACCGGGATTCGAACACGATCGAGGTCTTCGTCGGTCGCCTGCGCAAGAAGCTCGGGACCGACATTATCGAGACGGTGCGCGGCCTGGGTTATTCCATTAACGCTCCGGCGTCCGCGGATTGACGGGTCCGTTGATCCACAACGCCTGCTGTTGGGCGATCGCATTGCCGCACTGGGCGCCGGATCTAGTCCGAGGCACGCCATCGTTCGTATGGCAATCGTCGAAGCCGCAAAAACGAGGTTCGTGCCCCGGACTTGATCCGGCGCCCAGACAGCGTTTTGTCACGAGTGCCGTTGCAGTCATCTCACAACATGGCGCCACCCTATGACCACCGCGCGCAAACAGCCCGTCTCGCTTGCCCTGCGCCTGTTCGTGCTGGCCGCCGTCTGGAGTCTGATCGCGCTGGCGGCGGCCTACGTCGTGCTGATCTCCTTCTATCGGACCAGCGTCGAGCGCAGCTTCGAGGAGGTCATCGACCTGCATCTCTTCAACGTCGTGGCTGCCATCCAGCAGGACGAGGTCGGCCAGATCTACGGCAGTCCGCAGCTCGGCGATCCGCGTTTCGAGAGTTTCCATTCCGGTTGGTACTGGCAGGCGATCCGGCTCGGCGAACGCGACCAGGTCATCGTATCTCCGTCGCTCGCCAACGGGCGTCTGGCGCTGTTCAATCTCGAGGAAGTCCCCTTCGACGAGAATTTCCGCCGTGTCATGGACATCGACGGGCCGAACGGAGAGCGGTTGCGCGCCGTCGAGCAACTCGTCTTGTTCGATGCCAGCGGCGACCGGCTGGCCTTTGCCGTTGCCGGTGATCTCGGCCTTGTGGAGGCGGATATCGGCCGATTTCGCAATCTGCTCCTTGTCGTCTTCGCCTTGCTCGGCGTCGGACTGGTCGCCATCACCATGCTGCAGGTCCGGCTGGGGCTCAAACCGCTTCGCGCGGTCGGACGGGCGCTGACGGCGATCCGCGAGGGAAAGGCCGAGCGCCTCGACGGCACCTATCCCCGTGAGATCGCGCCGCTCACGACAGAACTGAATGCGCTGATCGAAACCAACGCCAAGACCGTCGAGCGGGCTCGGACCCACGTCGGAAACCTGGCACACGCGCTGAAGACGCCCCTCTCGGTGATCACCAACGAGGCCCGGTCGGAAGGTACCCCGCTCGGCGAGAAGGTGATCGAGCAGGCGATGGCCGGAAACTTCTGCCGCTGCGCCACCTACGCCCGGATCAAGAAAGCCATCCTCACCGCCGCCGAAAAATGACGACCATGAACCGCAGAAACTTTTTCAAGGTGTCGGCCCTGGCAGGCGGAGGCTTCATGCTCGCCTCATGGACGCGCGCCGAGGAAGCCGCCG
>Ga0207814_101071_pt1 | contig 10571 bp, 7 predicted proteins | sample TtaePargueraPR_7_FD_187755 | JGI IMG/M metagenome (GOLD analysis project Ga0207814, IMG submission 187755) | Aerobic enrichment media microbial communities from Bioluminiscent Bay, La Parguera, Puerto Rico - Tt and P1 (2) (SPAdes) | ecosystem: Environmental > Aquatic > Marine > Unclassified ... | reverse complement strand
GATGGCGGAGTTGCGCGGGCGGCCGAAGCTCGCCAGTGCGGCGGTTACCACCTGGCCATCCTGGGTGGCGCGACCCTCGATCTGGGTTACCGAGCTGCCGCGACGCAGTATGTCCGCACTGCGCGTGAGTGCTCCCTGACTGGCGGGAGCCACAAAAGAGATGGTCAGCGAGCGCAGCGGGGCGCTGTCCGCCTGCTCTTCAATGGCCTGGTAAACCAGTGCGGCCATCAGTCCGCCAAAGGCGGCGCGGCCCTGCATCCAGCCTTCCGGCACCTGCGTGTCCAGCTCACCGCGCGTGCTGCGCAGTGCCTCAGAGAAATTCATAAACCGCTCGTTATTCGAAGCTGTGGTCTTTGTCGGGGAAGACCCCGTTTTTCACGTCTTCCGCGTATTTGCGCAGGGACCCCGGAATGTCGCCGGCCTCGGCGAGGAAGTTCTTGGAAAACTTCGGCGGCTTTTCCGTGAGCCCGAGAATGTCATTGATCACCAGCACCTGGGCGTCGGTGTGGGGGCCGGCGCCGATACCGATGGTGGGCATGGAAACGGTGTCGGTGATGCGCTTGCCGAGGTCCGTGGGAACGCACTCCAGTACCAGCAGGTCCGCACCGGCTTCGTCCAGTTGCACGGCGTCGTCGAGGATTTCCCCGGCGCGCTCGTCGTCGCGCCCCTGTACCCGGAAGCCGCCGAGCTTGTGGACCGATTGCGGGGTCAGTCCCAGGTGCGCGCATACCGGAATGCCGCGCTCGGTCAGCATTTTCACGGTGGGCGCGAGCCAGGCACCGCCCTCGATTTTCACCATATGCGCACCGGCCTGCATGATGCGGGTGGCGTTGGTGAGTGCCTGCTCCGGCGTGGCGTAGGTCATAAAGGGCAGATCGCCCATGATCAGGGATTTCTTGTTGCCCCGGGCGACCGCTTCCACGTGGTAGATCATCTGTTCCATGGTGACGGGGATGGTGCTCTCGTAGCCCAGTACGGTCATGCCCAGGGAGTCGCCGATCAGCACGCTTTCGACCCCGGTCTTTTCCGCCATGGCGGCCATGGGGGCATCGTAAAGGGCGACGCAGATAAACTTCTCTCCGTCCGCCTTCATTTTTCTCAGGGTCTGAATGGTGATCGGTTTGGTCAGCTCACTCGGGGCGTAGGGCATGGTGATGACTCACGTTGTGGGCGGGTAGCCCGGTAACACAGGGGGCAGATAGTCCGTGCGGACTATCTGCCGGGATTGTAGTAGTGGCGACCACTGGTGACATTCAGCAGGTACTCCACCAGCTGCAGGTAGTCTTTCTGCTGGTCGACGATATCGATTTCCGCACAGTTCACGATCAGCAGTGGTGCCTGGTCGTAGTAATGGAAGAAGTTGGTGTAGGCCTCATTGAGAGTGGCCAGGTATTCGTTGCTGATACTGCGCTCGGCGGCAATGCCGCGCTTGTGGATGCGTTCCTGTAGAACGTTCAGCGGTGCCTGCAGGTAGATCACCAGATCCGGCTTGGGCGCTTCCAGGGTGAGGTGCTGGTAGACCTGCTGATACAGGGTCAGCTCATCGCTGTCGAGGGTGACCTCGGCGAACAGGTGGTCTTTCTCGATCAGGAAGTCAGCTACCCGCACCGGCTTGAACATGTCGTCCTGGCGCAGTGCCTGGATCTGCTGCGAGCGCTGCAGCAGGAAGTGCAGCTGGGTGGGCAGGGCGGCACTTTTCGGGTCGCGGTAGAACCGTTCCAGAAAGGGATTCTCTTCCGGCAGTTCCAGCAGGGTGTCGTAGTTGAAGGTGGCGGCGAGCTTTTTCGCCAGCGTGGTCTTGCCCACGCCGATGTTACCTTCCACGGCGATGAATCGCGGCAGGGCCCTGCCTTCGAGATCGAGTTCCTGGGCGAGGTTTTCCGCACTGTAGTCTTCGGCGGGAGCGGTGTCGGAAGTGGGAAGTCTTGTCACCGGGGGTGCACCTTTTCTTGCCTGTCTTGCTTGCCTGATTGTTGCCTATTTTGCCTGGATTTTGCCTTGCGTGTTCTGGCCCCGGGTTACAGGCGATGTAACCGGTTGGGCGGGCACTGGGTCAGCAGTGTCTGCAGCGCGGTGCCGTCGGGCATGCTCAGGTCCGGCGCCAGTTCCGCCAGGGGCTGCAGCACAAAATTGCGCTCGGCCATACGCGGGTGTGGTACGCACAGGCGCGCGCTGTCCAGCTGCTGGTTGCCGTACAGCAGGATATCCAGGTCCAGCGTGCGGGCCCCCCAGCGCAGGGTACGCTCGCGGCCGTGACGGTTTTCGATGGCCTGCAGGGCGTCGAGCAGGGCCTCCGGGGGCAGTTCCGTATCCAGGCGGGCAACCGCATTGACGTAGTCCGGTTGCTCACCGGGACCCACCGGGGCGCTGGCATAAAAGGATGAGCACGCCACCAGGGTGGTGTGCGGAATTTCCTGTATCTGTTCGAGGGCGCTGCGCAGTTGCGCCGCGGGGTCGTCCAGGTTGCTGCCGAGGCCAATATAACAGCGAGTCACTTGGGAATTCCGCTCAATTTGACGGGTGTTCCGCGCCGCCGTTCGGACGTTTGCTGCGGTTCCGGTTACGTCCGCCGCGATTGCGTCGGCCGCGACTTTTACTGCCGCGTGCGCCATTGCGAGGGACATCGCGGACCATCTGCTGGCGCTGCTGCTCGTCGGCCTGCTGGAATTCGGTCCACCATTGGCCGAGGCCTGCAGGAATTTCGCCACTGTCTTCGCGCAGCAGCAGGAAGTCGTAGGCCGCGCGGAACTTGGGGTGTTCCATCAGGCGGAAGGCGCGCTCGCCGCCGCGGCGCGGCAGGCGGGACTGCATCTCCCAGATATCCCGCATGGGCATGGAAAAACGCTTGGGGATTGCGGTGTGTATCAGCTGGTTGCTGGTGATTTTCTGCGCGGCCTGGGCCAGTGCGGGCACTGGTGGAATCCCTTTTTCCGTCAGGAACTGCTGTTCCGCGTTGACCGCCGGCCACAGCAGCGCGGCATACAGGAACGCCGGGGTTACTCGCTGGTCGTTGCGGATGCGGTCGTCGGTGTTGCGCAGCGCCTGGCGGGTGAGGGCGAGGGCCTCCGGGGAATCCAGGTGGCGGGCGTTGTCCGGAAACAGGTGGGGCCACAGGTGGTGCTCACGCAATAGCTCGAAGGTGCGCTCGCCCTGGCCACACATCAGCAGCTTCAGCACCTCGTCAAACAGGCGCGCGGGCGCAATGTTGCGCAGCAGTGGCGCCAGCTCCTTGAGGGGGGCCGCGGTGGCGGGTTCGATCTCGAAATCCAGCTTGGCGGCAAAGCGCACCGCGCGCAGCATGCGCACCGGGTCTTCTTTGTAGCGGGTTTCCGGGTCGCCGATCATGCGGATCTGGCGCTGTTCGATATCGCGGATACCACCGGTATAGTCGTGGATCTCGAAGCCGTCAGTGGTGTAATACAGCGCGTTGACGGTGAAGTCGCGGCGCACCGCGTCGCTCTCCAGGTCGCCGTACACATTGTCCCGCAGCAGCATGCCGTGCTCGGACTGCTGCGCTTCGTGAGCCTCGCCGTCGCTGTGGTGGCCGCGGAAGGTGGTGACCTCGATGACCTCGCGGCCGATACGCGCGTGCAGAATGCGGAAGCGGCGACCGACAATACGGGCGCCGCGGAACAGTTGCTTGGCCTGTTCCGGAGTGGCGTCGGTTGCCACGTCAAAATCTTTCGGGTGTCCGCCCAGCAGCAGGTCGCGCACACCACCGCCGACGATATAGGCTTCAAACCCCGCCTCCTGAAGGCGTTTCATCACGGTCAGTGCCGCGCGACTGACGTCGCGACGGGACAGGCAGTGGTCACTGCGGGGCACGACCACTCGGGATGTCTTGGTGGTGCCGGAAGGCTTGTTGCTGTCAGGTTTGGGCGGGCGACCATTGCCGGCGGGCGAGTTGGCGTTTGCGCCTTTTTCGGCCTTGGGCTTGTTGTGCCAGCGCTTGATACTGCTGATCAGGGAATTGAACATACGGCTTACTGTGTTATCCGCTTCGGCGGCTGTGGTCTTCCGGAGCGGTTCAGGGGGTGGCTCCGGCGCATGGCTCCGGGTATTTGACCAGTAGCACTCTGCAGGGTCTGGTTCCGGACTATTGTGGGGGCGGATTCTAACACACACAGCGCAATGCACAGCTGCCGGTCCCGCTCCCTGCGGGGGCCAGCAAATTGTGTGCATTCATGAAAAGAAAGAAAAGAAGGGAATTATTCTTATTCGGTATGAAGGCAGCGGCTTCCTTGCGCTATCAATTTGCTTTTCAGCAAACCCTCTCCCAGGCACAATCAGTCAGTTTGTCACGTGCTTGTCGTTATTTTTGTTGTCTTCTACTAAGTTATTGTTTTTGTTATTACTCTTTATTCTTATTGTTTATTTTTATTATTGATTGTTTTTATTTAGTTTTTACTGCTTATTAACTGTTGCCACCAAGGCAACTATTCTTTGTTTATTTTTATTATTGTCCTGAGCCTTATTGTTTTTATTGCTCAATCTTTGCTCCGGCATCGATCACTTTGGCTTTTATTATCGATCTGCCCGTTCTCATTATTTTTATTGTGTTTCGCCCGCTTATTGTCAGTTGTTATTAGGGCTTAAACAGTCATTTATTTTTATTCTTGGCTGTTATTGTTGTTTGACCTATACAAAGCAGATAGCGTGCCAACTTTAAAAAACTCTTATAAATCAATAACTTAACATTTCTTGGAACTTTTTTACGTCGCGTAAACACAGTTTTACGTTACGCATGGTGCGGTAGTTGTTACTCGGCTGGGAGAGGGGGTAACACTTTCACTTGTTACCAATTTATCCCGCGCCACCTCGCCAGCCCGGCCGCTAGCGGACAGTCCTGTCTTACCTGTAACCTGCTGATTTTCCAGCGGTTTATGCGTTTCCGGCGACGTGAGGTGGGCGCGAGGTGCGCACTTGCGGGGCGTGTGGGGCTAGGGGCTCCACAAATAGAAAGCCCCGGTAGCGGAGCTGTCCGGGGCCTCAGGAGGATGGGGTATGGTCAGGTAATCAGGCTTCCGCGACGCGCCTGGCTTTCTTGCGCGGGATCCCCAGCTTCTGACGGCGCTCCCACAGGCATTTGCGGCTGACCCCCAGTTTTTTGGCCAGTTCGGTCTCACTCATGGTTTCCTGGTGTTCCAGTACGAAGCGGGCGAAGTAGTCTTCCAGCGACAGGTCTTCCCGAGGGTCTGCCTGCAGGCTGTTGCTGCGGGGGCGGCGCTCCGGGTCAGCTTCGTCGATGGGCACCAGGTCCAGGTCGATATCCAGGGTGCGATGATCGATCTCGTCGGTGTCCTCGGTGAGGATCACGGCGCGCTGGATGGCATTCTCCAGTTCGCGCACGTTGCCCGGCCAGGTGTAGGTGGTCACGGCCTGGATGGCCTCGGGGGACAGCTTCAGGGTCTGACGATGGATCTTGGCGCAGAACTTCTCGAGCAGGCTCTCGGAAATGGCCAGCACATCCTTGCCCCGTTCGCGAAGCGGCGGCAGGGTCATCTGGACCACATTGATGCGGTAATAAAGGTCTTCCCGGAACTTGCGTTCAGAGGCCAACTGGCGAAGGTTCCTGTGGGTCGCGGCAACCAGGCGCACATCCACCTTGCGCGATTCGATGGCGCCGATCGGGCGAACTTCGCCTTCCTGCAAGACTCGCAGCAGGCGGGCCTGGGCTTCCAGGGGCAGTTCGCCGATCTCGTCCAGGAACAGGGTGCCGCCATCGGCCGCGGCGACCAGTCCCTCGCGGGCGGTCTGGGCGCCGGTAAAGGCGCCTTTTTCGTGACCGAAGAGTTCGGCCTCAATCAGGGTCTCCGGGATGGCCGCACAGTTCACCGAAATCAGCGGCTTGCCGTTGCGTTTGCTCTCTTCGTGGATCGCGCGCGCTACCAGTTCTTTACCGGTGCCGGTCTCGCCGTGTACCAGTACAGTGGCGTCGGTGGGGGCGACTTTGTGGATGCGCGCGTAGAGATCGCGCATCACCGGGCTGTCGCCAATCATGCCGGCGATGGCGCGGCCGTCGGTCTTGCTGTCTGCGGCCGCGGCGCCGGCGGCGCGATTCTGCTCGGCCTTGCCGATCACGCGGCGCACGGTGGCGAGCATCTCGTCGTGATCGAAGGGCTTGGCGATATAGTCGGCGGCGCCCATGCGCATGGAGTCCACCGCGGAGCGCAGGCTGGCGTAGCTGGTCATGATCAGCACCGGTACGTCGCCCGCCAGTTTCAGCAGGTCGGTGCCCGGCGCCCCGGGCAGGCGCAGGTCGGAAATGATGAGATCCATATCCGTGATGCGAAACTTGGTGGTCGCCTCACGTACCGAGCCGGCCTCACTGATCTTGTAGCGGTGCCTCTCCAGCAGCTTGCGCAGGGCTGTGCGGATAATGGCTTCATCTTCTACGATCAGGATGTGGCTCATGTGTTACGCCTGGTTACAAAATGTTCAGAGGGGCCTAAGTTTTACCTGTCGGGCGTTTCGATGCAACCCAAACTCACCGGTTTGTTCAAAAAATATCCAGAAATTCTCGTGCGCTCGTAACAGATGGGTCAGTGATCCTGCGCGTTTACGCCACTTTCCAGCGTGCGCTCCAGTGGTAATTGCACGATAAAGCGCGCGCCGCGCCCGTTTTCCGGGTGGGCGGGACTGACCAGTTCCAGCTGTCCGCCGTGCTCTTCCACAATGCTGTACACCATGGCGAGGCCGAGGCCAGTGCCCTCACCGGGTTCCTTGGTGGTGAAGAAGGGCTCCAGAATCCGCTCCCGGTGTGCCGGCGAGATGCCGGGGCCGTTGTCGGTGACCGCGACGCAGGCAAGCCCGGCGCGCACGTACCCTTCCACCTCGATGTGCCCGCCATCGGGGCTGGCATCGCGGGCGTTACTGAGCAGGTTGATGAACACCTGGATCAGGCGCTGGTTGTCGCCGAGTGCGAAGAGGTCCGCGGGTACCTCGTTGGCGAAGGTGACCTGGGTTTTGTCCCGCTGCAGGGACAACAGTTGCACAGCTTCCTCCACGCACGCGCGCAAGTCTACGGGCGCCTTTTCACTTTCCTGGTTTCCGCTGTGGGAAAAACTCACCAGGGAATGGACGATGCGGCTGATGCGCTGGGTCTGGCTCAGAATCTGGTCCGCGGTTTCCAGTACCTCCGGGTTGTCGGATTCGAACTGCAGGTTCTGCGCAAGGCAGGCGATGCCGGTGACCGGGTTGCCCACCTCGTGGGCCACGCCGGCGGCCAGGCGGCCCACGGATGCCAGGCGCTCGCTGTGCATCAGCTCTTGTTCCAGCACCTGGGTCTCGGTGATGTCTTCCACCAGCAGCATCTGTCCGTCACCGCGGGCGTCCTTGCCGGACTCTTTGTGTTCACGACCGTACTTTCCTGTGCGTTGCTTGAGTCGCGTCTTGTGTAGATTCAGCCAGTGACTGTTGCCATTCATTTCCACCTGCTGCTTGAAGCGGCTGCCGTCTTCGGATTCGGCGAACTCGCTGACCAGGGTGCGCCACGGTTCTGGTAGGTACTCCGGCTTGGAACCGATGACCTCGCTGGCGCTGACCCCGGTGAGATCGGCCATGGCGTAATTCCACAGCAGAATCTCGCCGTCGCGCCCGAGGGAGCAGGCGGCCATGGGCAGCTCTTCCAGCATCTGTCGGTGGTAGAGGCGCAGATTGTTGAGCTCGGCGGCGAGGCCGGTGAGCTGATTCTTGTAGCGGCTCAGGCGGGTTTCGATCAGGTTGATGTCCTTGTTGGCCGGCTGGTCGCTGGTCACAAACGGCAGGTGCCGGTCCACAATCTGGCCGGCCAGTACCCGGCCGAGCAGGCCGGACAGGTTGGCCTCGAGCTTGTCGCGCAGCTGGCGCAGCGCGTAGGGGCGGCGCTCGTTCTCCGGCAGGTTCAGCTGGCGCAGGGCGCGGCTGACTTCCTGGCTCGCGGTGGCGGCACCGAGGCTTTCCGAGAGCCGCATACGGAATTCCGCAGCCGATTGCACATCCAGCTCCAGGCGCAGGGCCTGGCTGATGGAGTCGTCGCTGCACAGGTCCGCGGCGTAGCGCTCGAGGCTGCTGGCGCGGGTAAAGATCGACAGGCCCACGAACAGCAGCACATTCACCGACAGGGACAGGGTGGTGATCTGCGGCCAGATCTCCATACCCAGGGGGATGCGATAGGCTCCGATGGCGATTCCGCTGTTGCCCACCATGGCGGGCAACAGCAGGCCGGCGGCCCAGACGAACATGCCCGCCAACAGGCCGCCGATAAACCCGCGCCGGTTGCCCTGTGGCCAGTGGATCACCGCGAAGATGCCGGGCAGGAACTGCAGCGAGGCGATAAACGCGATGATCGCCAGGTCGGACAGGGACAGGCGGTTATTCAGCAACAGGTAAAAGCCGAAGCCCGCCAGAAACAGTGCGGCTACCAGCGCCCGGCGCAGCCACAGCAACTGCCGGTACATATTGTCATCGGACTGCCAGCGGGTGCCGGGGAGCAGCCAGTGGTTCATCACCATGGTGGAGAGTGCCAGGGTGATCATGATCAGGGCACCGGTGGCGGCGGAAAGGCCGCCGACAAACGCGACGATGGTCAGCAGGGCCGAGCCGCTGGCACGAGGTACAGCGAGGGTGAAGTACTGCACCGGTTCGGCGACGTCCAGCGCAAAGCCCGCCCACATGATCGGGAAAATCGGCAGCGCCATCAGCAGCAGGAACAGCGGAAAGCCCCAGCTGGCCGTACGCAGCGCCTGCGTCGCCGGGCGCTCGGCGATACTCAGGTAGAAAATATGCGGCATGGCCACGGCGGTAGCGATAAACACCAGCAGCAGGGTGTGGGACGAGCCCTGCTTGATGGGCGAGTAGAGCAGCTGCTGCATGTCGCTGTTCTGCGCCAGCCACTGGTCCAGCCCTTCGAGACCGCCGAACACCCCGAATACCGCATAGAGACCCACCGCCAGCAGTGCCACCAGCTTTACCAGAGACTCCAGCGCCATGGCGCTGGCGAGGCCGGCCCGGCGTTTGCGGGAGGCGCCGTAGGTGCTGGTAAAGAGTGCCAGCAGTACACAGTAGAGGAAGGCGATCAGGTTCTTGCTGGTGACGCCACTGTCCGGCAGCGCCAGTGCGGCCGCCTGATCGCGGGACAGCAGCGCGAGGGTTTCCGCCACCGCCTGAATCTGCAGGGCGATCAGTGGCAGCAGGCCCAGCAGCATGAACAGGGTGGCCAGGGTACCGGCCTCGCGGCTGTGGTAGCGGAATACCAGCAGGTCTGCGGGGGAGGTGAGCTGGTAGCGCTGGGCCAGGCGCGCGAGAGGCTCCAGTGCCACCGGGGCAAACAGGAACATGGCACCGGTGCCCAGGTAGTAGGCGAGCACCCCATAGCCGTGCTGCCAGGCCAGGTCGACGATGCCGTAGTAGGTCCAGGCACTGAGGGACACCCCGAGGGAGAGCACATAAAAGAACGGGTGCCGGACCCAGTTGCTGGAAAGCCAGCCCTTCGAGGTGGCGAAGGCAACAAAGAACAGGGCAAAAATATACGCGACACCGATCAGCGCAATATTGACGATCTCAAAGGTCATCGGGCTTGCGCCTCCGCTGAATAAAGATCGCCAGCAGGATCAGGACGAACCACAGAATAAACGGGCGATACCAGGCGCCGGATGGATTGATCATCCAGGTGAATACGGTGGGACTGAATACGTAGCCCACCAGTACCAGCAGGATTAACAGGGTACGGTTGCTCATCAAAAACCTGTCGGTGCGTCCTGCGGCGAGGCGATGCGGCGGAACGGGGAAAGTTGGCGCAAAATGGTAATGCCCGGGCAGGGGATATTTCAACAGCGAGACAGGTCTCGCCGTCGAAGCCATTGCATTACGGGCTCACAGATTTCAGTAACCGGTTCCGCTTGTCGACCTGTTGCCGCTGCCAGCGCGCACAGGCCCAGCTGAGCACCTGTGGGGGAGGCTCACCGGCCAGGGTTTGCGGTGGGTGAAAGCCGAGGAAGGTCAGCGCCTGCACCAGGTTCTGCGATGGGGTGGCGTCGTCCAGTGGGGCAGCGTGATTCTGTTTGCTGAGCTTCTGTCCCCCCTCGTTCATCACCAGCGGCAGGTGACCGAACTGCGGTGGTTCGGCACCGAGTGCACGGAACAGCTGTCGCTGGACCCCGGTGCAGTCGAGCAGGTCCGCTCCGCGCACCACACAGCTCACCTGCTGGTGAATGTCGTCCACCACCACGGCCAGCTGGTAGGCATAGAGTCCATCCTTGCGTTTTAGGATCGGGTCTTCAGCAATGGGCTGGGTCTGTGCACCCTGCCAGATATCGTCAAAGTGTTCTGTGGCGCCCGCGCAGTGAAAGCGCAGTGCGTGGGTCCCCTGTTCACCGACACAATTCTCGCGCCGGTGGCCACCGGCGCTGCGCACCTGCTCGCGGGTGCAGGAGCAGGGATACACCAGGTTGTGCGCGCGCAGTTGTTCCAGCGCATTCTGGTACAGGCCGTGACGCCGGCTCTGCCACTGCACCGGGCTGTGGCTGTGGAGGCCGTGGGCATCGAGGGATTTCAGGATGCGCTCGGCGGCACCGGGCATTTCCCGCGGCGGG
>Ga0207814_101070_pt1 | contig 10583 bp, 10 predicted proteins | sample TtaePargueraPR_7_FD_187755 | JGI IMG/M metagenome (GOLD analysis project Ga0207814, IMG submission 187755) | Aerobic enrichment media microbial communities from Bioluminiscent Bay, La Parguera, Puerto Rico - Tt and P1 (2) (SPAdes) | ecosystem: Environmental > Aquatic > Marine > Unclassified ... | reverse complement strand
TCGATCGGCCCGCCGATCGTTTCCAGCCAGCGGTCGTAGAAGGCGGCGATCAGGCCTGCCGAACCGGGGAACCGGGCGGACAGTTCGGCGATGCCGTCGGCGCATTTGCGGCCGCGGTCCTGCTTCGAGTGCCAGCCAAGCGTCAGAACATGCGTGAGGAACCACTCCCGTTCCTCGCGGTGCGGGATCAGCGCCTCGTACAGATAGGCCGGATTCCAGTCGAGCAGGACGTTGCCGACGTCAAAGACGACGGCAGCGGGACGCACATCGTTGTCCAACAAACACACCCCCGATTTGTGCAGTGCGGATCGGCGTTTCGCATAGCACAAAAGCCATCGCGACCGATATCCCCCCGCCGGTTGCATCGCGCCGGGGACGGGGAAAGCTGGAAAACCGGTAAACGCCCGTTCAGCCGGCGAATTTCCGTGCCGCTATTCCTCGATGAAATCGCCGCAGCGCTGCGGCTCGCCGCTGCCCCAGGGCATGATCGGGACGGTCGAGGTGGAGTTCTTCGGGCTGCCCTCGATCAGCTTGTCCGTATAGACGACATAGACGAGAACGTTCCGGGCCGGGTCGCAGCCGCGCACGATGCGCATCTTCTTGAAGAACACCGAGCGGCGCTCGGTGAACATCTCGTCGCCCTGCTCGAATGTCTCCGTGAAGGAGACCGGGCCGACCTGCCGGCAGGCGAGCGAGACGTCGGAGAGTTCCTCGGCAACGCCGAACATGCCGCTCAGGCCGCCCTTCTCGGGAACCGTGAAGTGGCAGGCGACGCCGTCCACCACCGGGTCGTCGATGGCATAGGTGGCGAGCTTGTGGTCGGGGGTCAGGAACTTCCAGACCGTCGACTTCTTGAAGATCAGCTCGGGATCCTGGGCCTGCGCGGCGGGCACGGCGAGCGCAAGAAAAAGCAGGGTAAACAGCGAGAAAAGGGCGGCGGGCGCGCGCATCACGATCTCCATGGGCGTCGGAACCGGGCCATCCCGGCCAGGTTCCAGATAGGTATTGCGGCGGCCGGTTGCGAGCCCCGGAAGGGTGTTGCGTCAGTCCCCGGAGCGCCGCGCGGCGTCCACCGCCTGCTTCAGAACGTCCAGATCGCCGATATGGTTCGCCAGAAGCAGCACAAGGCGCGCATTCAGGGCGGCGCTTGCTTCGGCGTCGAGGTCGCGGTGGGCGTCGACGACAAGCTGGAAAGCCGCATCGGGATTGTCGAAGCGGGATTCGGTCAGAAGATCAGCCATTGGACACTCCCCTGGCGCGCGCCAGCGCAGCTTCGACCCGGGCGCGGTCGAAGGACCGGAAACGGGCGGCCAGATACTGGTCGGGACGGAACAGGTAACAGGCGCCGGGGGTGGCATCGTAGCGCTCGGCGAACAGGCCTTCGGCATCCTTAAGGTCGCCGCCGACCGCCAGCAGTGCCACCCCCTCCGGCACGTTCGGCGCGGCGCCGTTGGCCACATGGACCAGCGTGAAGTCGTGCGACAGGGCGTTCAGCAGCCAGACCTTCTCGCCTGCCGCATCGACCATCGGTGCGTCGGGCGCGGGATCGCCGAGCCTTGCGGTTCCGCCGAACGCGTCCCCGTCGGGCGTACTCAGCGGCGTGTCGTAGTGGGCGGCGGTGTGCAGGCGGCCCGAGTTGACCATCCGCCGGGCGAACGGAAACGCGCGGGCAAGCTTCAGCACCGCGTCGCGCATGTGCTTGTCGCCCGGGCTCTTGGGCACCATGAAATCGGTCGAGCGCGTGGAATGGCCGATGTTCACCTCGGCGGCCTGAACCCGTTCGAGGTCGTAGGTTTCCAGCAATGACGCCGGTGCCTCGCCGTCGATCACCAGGGCCAGCTTCCAGCCAAGATTGTGGGCGTCCTCGATGCCGGAATTCGCGCCGCGCGCGCCGAACGGCGAGACCTGATGGGCGGCGTCGCCGACGAAGATGACGCGGTCGTAGAGGAAATGCTCGTTGCGCCGACACTGGAACGTATAGACCGACACCCATTCGAGCTCGTAGGAGCGGCCTTCCATCATCCGGTCGAGCCGGGCGCGGACCTTCTCAGGTCTTGTTTCTTCCTTTGGATCGGCGTCCCAACCGATCTGGAAATCGACCCGCCAGATATCGTCGGGCTGCTTGTGCAGCAGCGTCGACTGGCCGTTGTGGAAGGTCGGCTCGAACCAGAACCGCCGCACCGCCGGGAAATCGGCCTCCATCTTGATGTCGGCAATCAGGAACTGGTCGCGGAAGACCTCGCCGACGAACTCGATGCCCATCAGCTTGCGCAGCGTCGACGTCGCGCCGTCGGCGGCAATCAGCCAGTCGGCATAGAGCTGGTAGGGGCCATCCGGCGTCTCAATGTCGAGGGTGACGCCGCCTCCGTCCTGGGCGATCCCGGTCACCTTGTTGCGCCAGCGCACCGTGACGTTGTCGAGCTGGCCGACCCGCTCGACCAGATACTTTTCGAGATAGTACTGCTGCAGGTTGACGAAGGCCGGCATCTTGTGGCCGTGCTCGGGCAGCAGGTCGAACTCGTAGACTTCCTGGTCGTGGAAATAGACCTTGCCGACTTTCCACTCGACGCCCTTTTCGGCGACCTGCTCGCCGGCGCCGAGCGTGTCGAGGACTTCGAGGCAGCGCTTGGAGTAACATAGTCCCCGCGACCCCTCGCCGATGCGGTCGGCATCGTCCAGAACCACGACCGGGACGCCGCGCTGGCCGAGGTCGATGGCAGTGGCAAGGCCCACAGGGCCGGCGCCGACGACGACCACCGGATGGCGCACCGGCGCCGCGGCGTCCTGATCGGGATGATGCGCATAGCCGAAGCTGAACTTGGCGTGGCGTTGCTGTGTCTCGGTCATTCGACGTCGATCCCCTCGTCGATCCCCTCCCGGGGCGCTTTGTTTCCCCGGCCCAAACCAGTTATCCGCTCATTCCCGCGAAAGCGGGGATCCAGCGCAACGATCCGGCGCAGCCACCCCTGGATTCCCGCTGGAGTTTATCCTCGGGCCGGCATGGCCGGACCCGGGGGCGGATTGAGCGGGGGTGGAAGGCCCTATGCCTTCGCCCGACGTATCGGGCCGGTCAGCCCTGCAACGCCGCCCACATCTCGCGGTCGCGGTCTGCCGTCCAGATCCTGGGGTGATCCAGACCGCAGGCCTCGTCATAGGCGCGGGCGACGTTGAACGGCTGGCAATGCTCGTAGATCGCGAACTCGCCGAACTTCGGATCCATCACTTCCCGCGACTTATCGAAGGCTTCCTTCAGCGACAGCCCCCGGGCCGCGCTTTCGGAGACGGAGCCATAGAGCGTCGTCAGGAAGTCGCGGGTGAGCGCGATGCCGTCCCGCACCATTTCCGGCGTATCGAGCGCATCGCCGCGGCCGGGCAGCAGCGCGCGCGGCTCGAAGGAAGCGAGCCGGTCCAGCGTCTTCGGCCAGTCGGCGAAATGCGCATCGCCGCAGTAGCAGGCGGAGTGGTACTCGACGAGGTCGCCGGAAAACATCACCTTGGAATCCGGCACCCAGGCGACCGTGTCGCCCGCGGTATGGCCACGGCCCATATGGATGAGGTCGACCCGGCGCTTGCCGAGCCACACAGTCATCTTGCCGCCGAACGTCATGGTCGGCCAGGTCAGGCCGGGCACGGATTCGGCCGCCTGGAACAGGCGCGGGAACCGTCCCAGTTCGGAGGCCCAGTCCTCCTTGCCGCGCTCGACGATCAGCGAGCGGGTGGCGTCGGAGGCCAGGATCTCGTCGGCGCCATAGGCGGAGGCGCCGAGCACCCGGACGGCGTGATAGTGCGACAGGACGACGTAGCGGATCGGCTTGTCCGTGACGCTGCGCACCCGCTCGATCACCTTTTCGGCCATCACCGGCGTCGCCTGGGCGTCGATGATCATCACCGCCTCGTCGCCGACGATGATACCCGTGTTGGGGTCACCCTCGGCGGTGAAGGCGTACAGCCCCTCGCCGATTTCCGAAAATGTGATGGTCTTCTCGGCGGTGTCGCCGGTCGATGCGAATGTCGCCATCGAATGTCACTCCATTGTCCATCTGTCCCCGAACGCCGCGCGGCGTTCTAGGGCTGGTATTTGACGATCTCCTGATCGATCGCACCGAAGATCGAACTGCCGTCGCCATCGAGCATCTCGATGCGCACCCGGTCGCCGAACCGCAGGAATTCGGTGCTGGGCTTGCCTTCGAGAATGGTCTCGACGGTCCGGACCTCGGCGATGCAGGAATAGCCGGCACCGCCCTCCGAAATCGGCTTGCCGGGGCCGCCGTCGAGCTTGTTCGAGACGGTGCCGGACCCGACGATCGCGCCGGCGCCCAGCGGTCTAGTCTTGGCGGCATGCGCGATCAGGGTCGGGAAGTCGAAGGTCATGTCCACATCGGCGCGCGGCTTGCCGAACGGTTCGCCGTTCAGCGACGTCAGCAGTTCCAGCGCGACCTTGTGGCCGTCCCAGGCATCGCCCAGTTCGTCCGGCGTTACCGCAATCGGCGAGAATGCTGTCGAGGGCTTCGCCTGGAAGAAGCCGAAGCCCTTGGCGAGCTCGGCCGGGATCAGGTTTCTCAGACTGACGTCGTTGACCAGCATCAGGAGCCGGATTCTGCTGCCCGCAACGTCGGCGCTCGCGCCCATCGGCACGTCGTCGGTGATCACCGCGATCTCCGATTCCATGTCGATACCCCAGGCTTTGTCGGCAATCGGGACGGGATCGCAGGGCCCGATGAAGGAATCCGAACCGCCCTGATACATCAGCGGATCGGTCCAGAAGGTCTCCGGCATCTCGGCGCCGCGGGCCTTGCGGACCAGCTCGACGTGGTTCACGTAGGCCGAACCGTCGGCCCACTGGTACGCGCGCGGCAGCGGCGCCATGCACTGGGCCGGGTCGAACGGCTCGCCGGCGACCATGCCGAGGTTCAGTTCCTCGGCGATCTGCCTGAGACCGGGTTCCACGGTGTCCCAGTCGTCGAGCGCATCCTGCAGGGTGCCGGCGGCCTTGCCGGCCGGCGTATAGCGTTCCAGATCGCCGGAGACGACAACCAGCCGGCCGTCGCGCGTTCCGTCACGAAGGGTGGCGAGTTTCAAAGGGCTCACTCCAACATCGGTGTGGCGAGGGAGATGCCCGGGTCGAGCCCGGGCATGACGTAGTGAACATGGGCACCGATTCCGGACCCCGCCGCCATTGCCGGGCTCGACCCGGCAATCCCGTGACGGAGTCGGCCCGGTTGCCTTGCCCTACTCCGCGGCGTGGCGGGGAACTTCGGGATGGGTCACCGGCTCGCCGTCGACTTTCCAGCTCTCCGCATAGTCCGGATTTTCCACTTCCCGGGCGCCCGGCCCCATTTCCAGCGCGTCGCGGGTGTCCAGCATGACCGCGTACTCGTCGGTCTCCTTCTTGGGCTGGACGAACATGCGCTGCAGCGCCTTGGGGTGCGGCCCATGCGTGAAACCGCACGGGTGCCAGGTGACCATGCCCGCCTCGATGTTGTCGCGGGAGAAGAAGTCGCCGTCGTGATAGAACAGCACCTCGTCATAGTCGTCGTTGTTGTGGAAGAACGGGATCTTGAGGGCGCCCTCGTCCTCCTCGAACGGCCGCGGCACGAAGGTGCAGATCACGAATCGGTTGCCGACGAAGGTGGTATGCGCGGACGGCGGCAGGTGGTAGCGGTGGCTCGCCAGCGGCCGGATGTCCTTGACGTTGAGCCTGACCACTGACAGGTCGCCCTGCCAGCCGATCGCATCGAGCGGATTGAACGGATAGGTGACCGTCGAAATCTCACCGTTGCGCTTGATCAGCACCTTCCATTCGTTCTCGTCCTGCTGGGCGAGAAAGGCGTCGTCGATTTTGGGCGCGTCGAGCATCGCCGGGTCGAACTGGGCGTGCTTGCCGACCATTCCGCGGTCGGGAAGCTTGTAGGAGCCGTTGGTCGACTCGATCGCCAGGATCAGCGTCGGTTCGCTCGGCTGCAACCGCCACATTGTCGAGCGCGGCAGCACCAGATAGTCGCCCTTGGCGTAGGTCAGATGGCCGTAGTCGCAGAACAGCTCGCCGGCACCGCGATGGATGAATAGAAGCTCGTCGCCGTCGCCGTTGCGGGCGAGATAATCCATCGGCTCGACGAGGTTCCAGTAGCGCACCTTGACGGATGCATTCTGCAGCACCGCCGGCGCGTCCCAGAACGACTTCTTGTCGGAATCCAGCTTGTTCAGATCGAAGGCGCGGGGGCGCAATGCGCCGGACCAGTTCTTCCAGGCCGTCGGCGGATGCTTGTGGTACATCATGGCCGCCGGGCCGAAGAAGCCTTCCTTGCCGAGCTCGCGCTCGAAGGTGCCGTCGGGCAGATCCGCGTGGGCCTGACGCGAGGCCTTGCCTTCCACACGGCTGACGGGGATGTAATCGCTTGCCATTGCCTCCTCCTGTGTCGCTGCCTATTGTCCGGTCGGCCTTCATCGGCCACGGGGAAACCATGGCACAGCCTACGGCAGGTTATTGTGTCGCAGTAATAGTTTCAGATGAAACAATTGTCAACGAAGAACGAGGGCAAGGCCGTCTCCTCGTCGCGCGGCGTGACAGGTGATGCGGCGCCGGACGAGGCGTCGGGGGCACAAGGTGACACGCTCAACCTCGAGGAATTCCTGCCGTACCGGCTGGTTATGCTGGCCGAGCAGGTCAGCCAGTCGCTGTCCCGGCTCTATTCGGACCGCTACGGGATCACCAATCCGGAATGGCGTGTTCTCGCCGGTCTCGGCCAGTTCGGGACGCTGACCTCGACCGAAATCGGCCGCAACAGCCGCATGCACAAGACCAAGGTGAGCCGCGCCGTCGCCGAGCTGGAAAAGAAGGGGCTGATCGTGCGCGAGACCAGCCAGGCGGACATGCGGGTCGCGCATCTGTCGCTGACGGACAGGGGCGCGGACACCTACCGCCGCCTGGTACCGCTGGCGCTGACATTCGGCAACCGGCTCGCCGGCGGCCTGTCAGCCGAGGAGACAGCCGTGTTCGAGCGGGTTCTGAACTCGCTGATGGAGCGCTCCGACGCCATCGCCGCCGAGATCGCCGAACAGGCCGGCAACAACGGGCAATAAATCCGGAACGGGCAACAGGCCCGGTCCCTCCGGCGAGGCTGGCAGGACGGGATCAATCGGGCAAGGGGGAACACCGTGAAGCTCTATACCTATTTCCGCTCCTCGGCGGCCTACCGGGTCCGCATGGCGCTCAACTACAAGTCGATCCCCTACGAGATGGAGCCGGTGCATCTGGTCCGCGACGGCGGCCAGCACAAGACACCGGCCTACAGGGCGGTCAATCCGCAGATGCGGGTGCCCTCTCTGGAACTCGACGACGGCACCGTGATCGTCCAGTCGCCGGCGATCCTCGAATATCTCGAAGAGGTCCACCCCGAGCCCGCCCTGCTGCCGGTCGATCCGGCCGCACGGGCGAAGGTCCGCGCCGTCGCCGCGGTGATCGGCTGCGACATCCACCCGCTCAACAACCTGTGCGTGCTCAACTACCTGAAGGGCGAACTGGGCAACGACCAGGACACCGTGAACCGCTGGTACGACCACTGGATCACGGAAGGCTTCGCCGCGGTCGAGGCGCTGATCGCGCCTAACGGCGCTTCGTCGGGCCGCTTCGCCTGCGGCGACACGCCGAGCCTCGCCGATGTCTACATCGTCCCGCAGGTCTTCAACGCCCGCCGCTTCAACGTGCCGCTCGACGCCTATCCGACGATCCAGGCCGTGGACGCCGCCTGCGCCGAAATCCCGGCCTTCGCCGACGCGGCGCCCGGAAACCAGCCGGACGCGGAATAGCGGCCCATGATGCGGCCGGCGGTCGCCCTCGCCTGTCTGGTCGCCAGTGGTCTGCTTGCCGGGTGCGCGGATCATCACAATTTCGTTGATCCGGCCGGACCCCGTCACGCCGGAGCCTACGGGCGGCCGGGCGCCGCACCGGCGCAGCGCGGTTCCATCAAGGTCGTGACATTCAACGTCGAGTTCGGCACCAATATCGAACAGGCGGCAGCGGAGCTGCGGGACGATCCGGATCTCGCCGGCGCTGACATCCTGCTTCTGCAGGAAATGGACGCGGACGGAACCGACCGGATCGCCGCCGCGCTCGGCCTGAACTATGTCTACTACCCTGCCTCGGAGCGCGACGGATCGAACCCGCTCGGTTATCCGGTCGTGCTCGGCAATGCGATCCTGACCCGTGGCCGCATCCTGTCCGACAGAAAGGTCGTGCTGCCGCACGCCAACTGGGCAAACGACCGCCGGCGCACCGCGACGGCGGCGACGATTCTGATCGGCGGCCGGCGCGTGCAGGCGTTCAGCGTCCATACCGAAACGCCGTGGATGAGCCTCGCCGACCGGCTCGACCAGGCACGCGCCATAACGGATGCGATCGACACCGGCGCCGACCTCGTCGTGGTCGGCGGCGACTTCAACACGCTCGACCGGATCAGCCGCGCCGAAACCGACCGGGTGTTCGCCGAGGCCGGCTTCGAACGGGTGTCGGCCGACACCGGCGGGTCGCTGCGCGTCGGTCTTATGGACTTCGACATCGACCACATTTATGCGCGGGGCCCCGGCGGCGCCGCCGCAAAGGTGATCCGCAAGGGCACCGCCCCGCGCAGCGCGGCCAGCGATCATCTTCCGGTGTGGGCGGACCTGAGGGTTCGATGACCGGATGGTGCGGACGCGCGTCTCGTCTCGACTCGACTGAAATGAGGCATCGAACCTGTTCCGGTCTGCCTGTTAGAGTGACGGCCGCAACGCGACCCTGATTTCCCGACCGGACCGGCGACGAAGTGCAAACACGTTTCAGACTCCTGCCCACCGTCGTCGTCTGCGTCTGCACGCTCGTGCTGGTTTCGGCAGGCTCCATCTTCGTACTTCACCTGCTCACCGCGAAGACGCTCGTGTCCGATCTGGTCGGCCGCGTCGTCGTACGCGGGCTCTCCGGGCTCGAACTGGCCCTGGAAGGCCATCTCGACCCGGCCCGCTACCAGACTCAATTCATTGCGTCGGCAATCCGGGACGGGGACTTCGACGATGCCGAGCGCGAGGACGTCGCCGCATTCGCCGAAGGGTCTTTCGCCGCAGCCCCGCAGCTCAGCGTGCTGGTCGTCGCGGATGCCCTCGGCAATGTCCTGCGCGTGGCAAGGGCTCCGGGAGGCGAGCTGGAGCGGGAATGGCTAAACCCGAAACCGGGCAGCCCGCTCGACGCAATCGCCGGGGAAACGCGGGCGCGCAAGCACCCCTATTGGGGACCGCCGGTATTCAGCCCCTTTACCGGGGAAACGCTGCTGAACCTACGCGTGCCGATCTGGCGCGACGACACCTATCTGGGATTTACCGCGGCGGGCATCTCGACGGCCGCGCTGTCGCAACTGGCGCTCGAGCTGAGCGAACCGCCGCGCTCCACAGTGTTCGTGATCTACCGCGACAAGGTGCTCGGTCATATGTACATGGCCCTCCGGACGCCCGGTCTTTCGCCTGAAAAGCCGCTGCTCGGCACCGGCGAGATCATCGACCCGGTGATCGGGCGGCTCGGCGACGCAAAGCCATTCGAAGCCGCCGGCCTGACGCTTCCGAAAGATATCAAAGTCCTCGAACTGGAGTCCGGCGGCACCGATTACCTGATCGTCACCAAGCCGGTTTCCGGCTACGGCGACGCACCCCTCGTCCTCGGTGCGTACAGCGTCTTGTCGGAAGTCGATTCACCGTTCCGCACCGTCTCCCGCGCGGTCACCGTCGGCGCCGCACTGCTTGTCTTCGCGCTGGCCATGGCGGTCCTGATGAGCCGGATGATCACGCGGCCGATCCGCCAGACGTCCGACCGGGTCGCGGCAATCGCGGCGCTGGAATTCGACTCGGTCGTGCCGCTGCGGCGAAGCTGGATCAGGGAAATCGACGATCTCGCCGGCTCGTTCAACGCGATGCTCGTGGGTCTCAAGTCCTTCCAGCGCTACGTCCCCCGCGCCCTCGTCACCCGGCTGATCCGGGAAAAGAAGGTTGGCGCGGGCACCGAAGAACGCGACATCACCGTCATGTTCACCGATATCGCCGGTTTCACGCCGATCTGCGAGGGCATGATCCCGGCCGAGGTCGCCGATTTCATCAATCACCACCTGACGATGGTCTCCAGTTGTATCGAGCGCGAGGGCGGCACGATCGACAAGTATATTGGCGATGCGATCATGGCATTTTGGGGTGCACCGCTGGATTCCGAAGAACATGCCTATCTGGCTTGTAAGAGTGTACTTGAAATGGAATTGCGTCTTAAAGATATCACGAAAAAGTTTACAGACTCAGGTATGCCTGAACCTATTGTGCGATATGGTATCAATTCAGGTCCCATGGTAGTAGGAAATATGGGTTCCGGAAAGCGATTCAACTATACGGTTATGGGAGACAATGTGAACCTGGCTGCACGACTGGAACCAGCGAATAAGATATTTGGTACCCGGATGCTGTTATCCGAAAATACCCAATCCTTTCTGAAGGATGAGTTCCTGCTACGGGAGGTGGCCTTGCTTCAGGTGAAAGGAAAAAATAAACCTTTGAGAATTTACGAATTACAGGCATTC
>Ga0207814_101069_pt1 | contig 10594 bp, 8 predicted proteins | sample TtaePargueraPR_7_FD_187755 | JGI IMG/M metagenome (GOLD analysis project Ga0207814, IMG submission 187755) | Aerobic enrichment media microbial communities from Bioluminiscent Bay, La Parguera, Puerto Rico - Tt and P1 (2) (SPAdes) | ecosystem: Environmental > Aquatic > Marine > Unclassified ... | reverse complement strand
AATCCGGAGGCCACATTTTCTCCGGAAGCCGCGACCAACCTGCGCAATTTCATGCTGACGGTCGTGCCCGTCGCCCAGCCCTTCTCCTGGATGCTGACGCTGACGCTGTCGATCTACATCGCGACCGCCATCGCGCGGCGTTCGGGCCTGATGAATCGGCCGCGCGACGACTGGCCCCGCGCCCTGCGCCTGCCGCGGCCGGCGATCATCGCCTTCATGGCGGCGATCCTACTGGGTTTCGTCTCCGGCGGGATCGGCCATGCGGCAAGCGCCTTTGCGGGTGCGCTTGGGGCCGGTCTGGCCATGGCCGGGCTCGCCATGCTGCATGCGCGTACTCGCGGCATGACGGTGCGGATCGGCATCATCGTGCTCGCCTATGTGGCGATTCTCGTCATCAGCCCGCTCATCCTCGTTTGCATTACCGCCGGCATGTTCGGCGCGGGACGCCATTTCCCGCTGTCGCCTGCCGGCCCCTCAAAACCAGATCTGAACAGGACTCACTGAAAGGAACAAACACATGCAAGTCATCCTGCTCGAACGCATCGCAAAGCTTGGCCAGATTGGCGACGAAGTCGCCGTGAAGGACGGATTTGCCCGTAACTACCTTCTGCCGACCGGCCGGGCGCTGCGCGCCAACGCCGCCAACCGCGCCCGTTTCGAAGCCGAACGCAGCCAGATCGAGGCCCGCAACGCCGAACGCAAATCGGGCGCCGAACAGATCGCCGACGGTCTCAACGGCAAGACGATCACCGTGGTCCGCTCGGCCGCCGAAACCGGCCAGCTCTACGGTTCGGTCTCGACCCGCGACATTTCCGAGATCCTTATCGCGGAAGGCTTCCAGGTGTCGCGCAACCAGGTCGACCTGAAGAACCCGATCAAGGCGATCGGCCTGCATGAAGTCGAAATCGTCCTGCACCCGGAAGTCGAGACCAAGGTCACGCTCAACGTCGCCCGTTCGAGCGACGAGGCCGAGCGCCAGGCCGCCGGCGAGGACCTGACCACAGCCGAAGCGATCTACGGCGTCGACGAGGACGCACAGCTGCAGACCTTCGATCCGGACGCCGAGGAAATTTTCGATAATCCGGCTGAAGAGACCGAAACGGAAGAAGAAGCGGCTTCCTGATTTCGGCACAAAGACGGAACGAAAAATCACGACGGCTCCGGTCTCCTGACTGGAGCCGTCTTGACTCGGACCCTATAAATTTCGTCCAATGGATTGAGTTTCCGGACGAAAACGATGCTGAAGACGATATTGGGGCTATTGGATAGGTTCCTCGACCGGCTGCAGTTGAAAGGTTCGCTGCAGATTACCTATCCGGACGGGCAGACCCGCCGCTACGGCGACGGGGTCGGGGAATCCGTCCATCTTGAATTGCGAAACTGGCGGACGCTGTGGCGGATCGTCGTGACGCCCGATCCGGCGGTTCCCGAAGCCTACATGGATGGCGACCTCGTTTTCCACGAGGGCGATCCGGTCACCTTCCTGAAAGTGGTCTATTCCGGCGTGACGGAGGCGCCGGCCCAGGATTTCCATCCGATCTTCTCCGCCGACAAGCTGCGCTACCTGCTGCGGCGCATCCACCAGTTCAATCCGCAAAGCCGCGCCCGGGCGAATGTCCAGCATCATTACGACCTGTCGCGCACGCTCTACGACCTGTTCCTCGACGAGGACCGGCAATATTCCTGCGCCTATTTCGAAAATCCGCAGGTTTCGCTGGAAGAGGCGCAGATCGCCAAGAAACGGCATATTGCCGGCAAGCTGCTGCTGGAACCGGGGATGCGCGTGCTCGACATCGGCTCGGGCTGGGGCGGGCTCGGCCTGACGCTGGCGCAGGACTACGGCGCACAGGTCCGCGGCGTGACCTTGTCCGACGAGCAATACCGGCTGTCGCGCAAGCGCGCCAAGGAAGCGGGACTTGAAGACAAGGCGCAATTCGACCTGATCGATTATCGCGAGGTCGACGGGCAATTCGACCGGATCGTTTCCGTCGGCATGTTCGAGCATGTCGGCGTCAACCACTATGGCGAGTATTTCAACAAGGCACGCACCCTGCTCAAGGATGACGGGGTGATGGTCATGCACACGATCGGACGGACCGGACCGCCGAGCGTGACGTCGGCCTTCATCCGCAAATACATCTTTCCCGGCGGCTACATCCCTGCCCTGTCGGAAATCATGTCGCCCGTGGAGCATTCAGGACTGCATGTGACCGATGTCGAGGTATTGACGGACCACTATGCGGAGACGCTGAAGAACTGGCGCGAACGTTTCATGGCAAGGCGCGACCAGGCGGTTGCGCTCTACGATGAGCGCTTCGCTCGGATGTGGGAATTCTACCTCGCCGCCTCCGAAGCCTCCTTCCGCTTCCAGGACATGGTGGTCTTCCAGGTGCAACTCGCCAAGAACAAGCTCTCCATCCCCCGAACCCGCGACTACATCACCGATTTCGACCGCGGGCACGGCGGGAATCAGGGCGGGATGCGCGCTGCGGAATAATCCCATTCGCGGACCCGAATCGCTTACAACGGTCAAGCGCTAAAATATTTTTCTGCCGGTTATGCACCGGCTGTGAATACCGGGTGCGAAGTGTAATGCGATGCCACGGCTCACCGATCAAGGGCTATAGGTGAGCCCCTATCAGGAGACGGAAATGGCTGACGCAGCCCTCAAATACGACGATAACAAGAACCAGGGCGAAGACCTCTACCGCGAAGCGCCGAACAACATCGAGGCCGAGCAGGCGCTGCTCGGCGCCATGCTCGTCAACAACGACGCCTTCTACCGCGTCTCGGACTTCCTGAAGCCGGAGCATTTCTACGAGCCGCTGCACCGCCAGATCTATGCGGTAGCCGCCGACCAGATTCGCATGGGCAAGGTCTCCAACCCGGTGACCATCAAGACGTTCCTGCCGGCCGAACAGCAACTCGGCGAGATCACCGTCGCGCAATATCTTGCAAGGCTCGCCGCCGAAGCGGTGACGATCATCAATGCCGAGGATTACGGCCGCGCCATCTACGACCTGGCGACCCGGCGCGCGCTGATCGGCATCGGCGAGGACATGGTCAACATCGCCTATGACGCGCCGGTCGAGATGGCGCCGCAGCACCAGATCGAGGATGCGGAGCGGCGGCTGTTCGAACTGGCCGAAACCGGCCGCTACGATGGCGGTTTCCAGCCCTTCACCGACGCGGTGCGCATCGCCATCGACATGGCCAATGCCGCCTTCCAGCGCGACGGGCACCTGTCTGGTATATCCACCGGCATCAATTCGCTGGACGCGCGCATGGGCGGGCTACAGTCGTCGGACCTGATCATCCTCGCCGGACGCCCGGGCATGGGCAAGACGTCGCTTGCCACAAACATCGCCTTCAACATCGCCAACGCGTTTCGCGGCGAACAGCAGTCGGACGGATCGGTCAAGGCCGTCGACGGCGGGGTCGTCGGCTTCTATTCGCTGGAAATGTCGTCCGAACAGCTGGCGACGCGTATCATTTCCGAGCAGACCGAAATCTCCTCTTCGAAAATCCGCCGCGGCGAGATCACCGAGAGCGATTTCGAAAAGCTGGTCGCCTGCTCCAACATGATGCAACGGCTGCCGCTTTATATCGACCAGACCGGCGGTATCTCGATCGCGCAGCTGGCGGCGCGAGCGCGGCGCCTGAAACGGCAACGCGGCCTCGACGTCATGGTCATTGACTACGTTCAGCTGATGACCGGATCGTCGGCGAAATCGGCCCAAAACCGCGTGCAGGAGATCACCGAGATCACCACCGGACTGAAAGCGCTCGCCAAGGAACTCAACGTGCCGATCATCGCGCTGTCGCAGCTGTCACGACAGGTGGAAAGCCGCGACGACAAGCGCCCGCAACTCTCTGACCTGCGTGAATCGGGCTCGATCGAGCAGGACGCGGACGTGGTGCTGTTCGTGTATCGCGAGGAATACTACCTCAAGAACAAGGAGCCGAAACCCGGCACCGAGGATCACCTCACATGGGAGAGCGATTTCGAAGACGCGAAAGGCAAGGCGGAAGTGATCGTCGCGAAGCAGCGCCACGGCCCAACGGGCTCCGTGCCGCTGGCGTTCCATGCGGAATTCACCCGCTTCTCCGACCTTGCCTATGACGACCATCTTCCGGAGCGGTTCGAGTAGCGTGAGGGTCACCGGAACCGGCGCGGATCCGCGACTTGCCGGCGGCAGGCTGTCCGTCGACCTGGACGCGCTGGTCGCCAACTGGCGCGACCTTGCCGACCGCTCGAAACCGGCGCGATGCTCCGCGGTCGTCAAGGCGGACGCATACGGGCTCTGTGTCGAGCATGTCGTCCCGGCACTGCTCGAGGCCGGCTGCGAAAGCTTCTTTGTCGCCCTTCCCGAGGAAGGCGTGGCGGTGCGCCGGATCACGCAGAAGGCTGATGTCTTCGTCCTCAACGGCGTGCATGAACTCTCCGCGGCGACGATGGTCGAGGCCGGGTTGATCCCGATCCTCAGCAGCGTCGACCAGATCGAGTTCTGGGGACAGTTCGGCCGCGAGCGCGGCGTTCATCCGCCCTGCGCCATCGGCGTCGATACCGGCATGAACCGGCTCGGACTGACCGTGGAGGAAGCGCTCGCTTTTCGAACCCGCAACATGGAAGAGCACCTCGTCTCGCCTGTCCTGGTGATGAGCCACCTCGCATGCGGCGACCGGGCGGACCATCCGATGAATGCCGTTCAGCACGAATCTTTTCAAAAGGTTGCGACGGCTTTCGAAGACATCGATTCAAGTCTCGCCAATTCCGCGGGGGTCCTCCTCGGCGACGGCTTCCTGTTCGACGTGACACGACCGGGCATCGCCATCTATGGCGGCTGCGCCTCGCGGGACCGGCCCAATCCGATGCGGCCTGTGATCACGCTTGAGGCGCGCATCGTGCAACTGCGCCGCGCCGCAAAGGGCGAAACTGTTTCCTACGGAGCCGCGCAGACCCTGGAGCGCGATACGGTGATCGCGGTCGTCTCGGTCGGCTATGCCGACGGCTATCCTCGCGCCGGTTCAGGCGCCGGCGTGCCGTTGCGCGACGCTGTTTCCGCCGGCCAGCACGGCCATATCGGCGGCGTGCGCGTGCCCCTGCTCGGACGCATCACCATGGACCTGACGCTGTTCGATGTCACCGACGTGCCGGCAGAGGCGCTCGAACCGGGCTGGATCGAGCTGATCGGACCGAACATTCCTTTGGATGACGCCGCAGAAGCCGCCGGAACCATCGGCTACGAACTTCTCACCGGTCTCGGCTCGCGATATGAGCGGCGCTATCTCAAAGCCGTCGAAAGCTGATTCTTCGAAAGTCCGTACTTGGCCAAGGTCCGCACACAATTCATCTGCCAGAACTGCGGCACCGTGCATTCGCGCTGGGCGGGCAAGTGCGATTCCTGCGGCGAGTGGAATACCATCGTCGAGGAGGACCCGACCGGTGGGATCGGCGGCGGACCGGGCAAACAGCCCAACAGGAAGGGCCGCGCGGTCACGCTGACCACGCTGTCCGGCGAGATCGAGGACGCACCGCGCATCCTGTCGGGCATTTCCGAACTCGATCGCGTGACCGGCGGCGGCATCGTGCGCGGGTCGGCACTGCTGGTCGGTGGCGATCCCGGCATCGGCAAATCGACACTCCTGATGCAGGCCGCGGCGGCGCTCTCGCGCCAAGGCCACAGTGTCATCTATGTCTCCGGCGAGGAGGCCGTGGCACAGGTGCGATTGCGCGCCCAACGGCTCGGCGCCGCAGAGACCGACGTGAAACTCGCCGCCGAAACCAATATCGAGGACATCCTCGCCACGCTGACGCTGGAGCAGCGGCCGGACCTCGTTATCCTCGATTCCGTGCAGACGCTGTGGACGGACGCGGCGGAGTCGGCGCCCGGCACGGTGACGCAGGTGCGCGCGGCCTCGCAGGCGATGATCCGCTACGCCAAGTCGACCGGTGCTGCGATCATCCTGGTCGGCCACGTCACCAAGGAAGGCCAGATCGCCGGGCCGCGCGTGGTCGAGCACATGGTCGACGGCGTTCTCTATTTCGAGGGCGAAGGCGGCCATCACTACCGCATCCTGCGCACGGTGAAGAACCGCTTCGGCCCGACCGACGAGATCGGCGTTTTCGAGATGACCTCCGGTGGCTTGCGCGAGGTCTCCAATCCGTCCGAACTCTTCCTCGGCGAGCGCAACGAAAACGCGCCCGGCGCCGCCGTCTTCGCTGGCATGGAAGGCACCCGGCCGGTGCTCGTCGAGATCCAGGCGCTGGTCGCCCCTTCCTCGCTCGGAACGCCGCGCCGCGCCGTGGTCGGATGGGACTCCGCGCGCCTGTCGATGATCATCGCGGTGCTGGAAGCCCATTGCGGCGTCCGGCTCGGACAGCATGACGTTTATCTCAATGTCGCGGGCGGCTATCGCATCTCCGAACCGGCGGCCGACATCGCCGTTGCCGCGGCGCTTGTCTCGTCTTTGGCCGGACTTGCCCTGCCGCCGGATTGCGTCTATTTCGGCGAAGTCAGCCTCTCGGGCGCAATCAGGCCGGTCGCGCATGCCGCGCAGCGGCTAAAAGAGGCCGAAAAGCTGGGTTTCAAGTCGGCGGTCATGCCGAAAGGCAGTCAGGATGTTCCCGAAGCGAGCCGGAAGAATTCAGTGGAAACTGGCAGTCTTCCCGATTTGGTTGCCCGCATTGCCGGGGGTACAATCCTGACTCGCGAACGCGACGAGAACGACTATTGAAGTGGCGCAGACGCGCCGGGGGACAATTGCACGCGATGGATCCATCGAGCGCGCCATCTTCGGAGACTGAAATCCATGCCCATCACCCTGCTTGACGGCCTCTTGCTGGGTCTGACGCTCGTTTCGGCCGTGCTCGCCATGGTGCGGGGCCTGTCGCGCGAATTGCTGTCGATCGTGTCCTGGGGCGTCGCCGCTGTCGCCGCCTTCCTGTTCTACAAGCAGGCCGCACCGCTGGTGGCGAACTATGTCGAAAACGAATTGATCGCCCAGCTGATCGCCGGCGGGCTGATCTTCCTCGTCGTGCTGATCATCGTCACGATTATCACGATGCGCATCGCCGACCTGATCATCGACAGCCGCATTGGCCCGCTCGACCGGACGCTGGGTTTCGTCTTCGGCGCTGCGCGTGGTATCCTCATAGCGGCCGTTGCGGTCTGGTTCCTGGGTTTCTTCGTCGGAGACCGTGATATCGCCTGGATCGACAACGCCAAATCCAAGCCATTTTTGGATTCCATAGCGCAAAGCCTGGTCAACATGCTGCCGGAAGATATCGACGAACTCCTGCCGGGCGGCTCCGACACAGCGGACAATACCGAGGCATGACCCCTATCGACCCAACCGCCCACGAGGCCGACGACCACTTTCACGACGAATGTGGCGTGTTCGGCATTTTCGGCCGTGCCGACGCCGCTTCCTTTGTCGCGCTCGGCCTGCATGCTTTGCAGCATCGCGGACAGGACGCCGCGGGCATCGTCACTTTCGACGGGTCCCAGTTCCACGCCGAACGCCATGTCGGCCTGATCGGCGACAACTTCACCAAGCCGTCGGTTATTGCCCGCCTCGATGGCGACCGCGCGATCGGCCATACGCGCTATCCGACCACGGGCGACACGGGGCTGCGCAACGTCCAGCCCTTCTTCGCGGAACTCGAATTCGGCGGCCTCGCCGTCGCGCATAACGGCAACGTCACCAATGCGATGACCGTCCAGCGAGACCTGCAACGGTCCGGCGCGATCTTCTCCTCGACCTCGGACACGGAAACGCTTCTGCATCTCGTCGCCGTCAGCCCCGAAAAGGATCTGCTGTCGAAATTCATCGACGGGATCAAGAAGCTGGAAGGCGCCTATTCCTTCGTCGCGCTGTCATCGAAGAAAATGATCGGCTGCCGCGATCCACTCGGCATCCGGCCGCTCGTGCTCGGCGACCTGGAAGGCTCTTGGATCCTCGCTTCCGAAACCTGCGCCCTCGACATCATGGGTGCGCGCTACGTGCGAGACGTGAAGCCGGGCGAAGTCGTCGTGGTCACCGAGAAGGGGCTGGAAAGCCATTTCCCCTTCGAGCCGCAAAAGCGCCGGTTCTGCGTCTTCGAGTATGTCTATTTCGCCCGTCCGGACAGCACCATCGAAGGCCGCAACGTCTACGAGGCGCGCAAGCAGATCGGCATGGAACTCGCCAAGGAGAACCAGGTCGAGGCGGACATCGTCGTGCCCGTGCCGGACTCCGGCGTGCCCGCGGCGATCGGCTATGCCCAGGAAGCCGGCCTTCCCTTCGAGCTCGGCATCATCCGCAATCACTATGTGGGCCGGACCTTCATCCAGCCGACGGACGCGATCCGCCACATGGGCGTGAAGCTGAAGCACAATGCCAACCGCCATTATATCGAGGGCAAGCGCGTCATCCTCGTCGACGACTCAATCGTCCGGGGCACGACGAGCCAGAAGATCGTGCAGATGGTGCGCGAAGCGGGCGCGAAGGAAGTGCATATGCGCATCGCCTCCCCGCCGACAGTTTCGTCCTGCTTTTACGGCGTCAACACGCCGGAGACCAACAAGCTGCTCGCCTCGCGTATGAGCGTCGAGGAGATGGCCGAATTCATCCGCGTCGATTCGCTGGCGTTCCTGTCGATCGACGGGCTCTACCGGGCCGTCGGCGAAGCCGCGCGCGACAATGACCAGCCGCAATTCTGCGACGCCTGTTTCACCGGCGCCTACCCGACCCGGCTGCTCGATCGCGACGGCACCGACAATGTCCGCCAGCTCTCGATCCTTGCCGGCAGCAACTGACACCTTCCCGCGAGCCTTTCCATGGACATGAAACCCGACCTTTCCGGCCGCCTGGCCCTGGTGACCGGCGCGTCGCGCGGCATCGGCCGCGAGATCGCCCTGCAGATGGCCGCGCTCGGCGCGCATGTCATTGCGGTCGCGCGGACGCCGGGCGGACTGGAGGAACTCGATGACGAGATCACCGCTGGCGGCGGCCAGGCGACGCTCGTTCCGCTCGACCTGACCGACGGCGAAGGCGTCGACCGGCTCGGCGGCGCAATCCACGAGCGCTGGGGCAAGCTCGACATCCTTGTCGCCAATGCCGCGATCCTCGGCCCCATCTCGCCGATCGGCCATATCAAGGCGAAGGATTTCGAGGCGGTCATGGCGATCAACATCACTGCGACATGGCGGCTGATGCGCACGTCCGACCGCCTGCTGCAGGAATCCGATGCCGGGCGCGCGATCATCATGTCGTCAGCGGCAGCGCAGGCCTGCAAGCCTTTCTGGGGGCCCTATTCCGCCTCAAAGGCCGCTGTCGAGGCGCTGGCGCGCACCTGGGCGGGCGAAGCGCAGAACACACCGCTTAGGGTCAACAGCGTCGATCCCGGAAGGACGCGTACCCGCATGCGTGCCCAGGCAATGCCCGGCGAGAACCCGGAGACCTTGCCGACGGCCGCATCGGTCGCCGAAAAGATCGTTCCTCTCGCCGGTCCCTCGATTACCGAGACCGGGAAGCTTTGGCACGCGCCAACAACAAGTTGGCGTTACTAAAAAGCAACGCCGGAAATATCAGCGCGTCCCGTAACAGAAATGTGTGACATCTATCGTCGCACGGCATTGTTCAGCCATTGACATAAGAGCGCTTCAAACAGAGATTTCGACCCGGGAGGAGGCAGTATGGTTGGAGCCTCTTTTGAACCGGTCCGAAAAACGTAAACGTAACAAGCTTACGAAAGTCGCCGCGAAAAAGCCCGGAATTCGAGTAGACCCTCATGTCGAAGAATTGCGCAAGGCGATCGGTTTCATGCAATCACGGCGCTTCCTCGAAGCCGAGGCAGCCTGTGACACGATACTCGCCAAAAATCCGGATCACTCCGAAGCCAATCACATAAAGGGCGTCCTGCATCTTCAGCGCAATGAAGGCGTCAAGGCAGAAGCCGTGCTGGAAAAAGCCGTGCGCGGCAATCCCGAGAATGGCGCAGCTCAAACAAACTACGGCAATGCGCTTTCGGCGATCGGAAAGCAGAGCCAGGCAGCCGACGCCTTCAGGGCCGCCATCCGCCTGACCCCGCGAGCGGTCCAGGCCTACAACAATCTCGCCCTGTTCGAGGCACGCCGGCAGAATTTCGAAGAAGCGTTCAGGCTCTACCGTATTGCGCTCAAGATCGAGCCGCGAAACGGCCACCTGCTCCTGAACCTGGCGAATGCGCTGCTGGCACATCAGGATGTCCGGGAAGCGATCGAGCACTACAAGGCAGCGCTCGCTACGCTGCCAAATGCCGCGGACGTTCACTACGGCCTCGCGCAGGCATTGCGCATTACCGGCGACATCGAAAAGGCGCTGGCACACTACGAGAAGGCAATGGCTCTCAATCCGAACCATGCCGACGCGATGCTTTCCTTCTCGCTGATCGCCGATGCTGCAACTGAAAAACAGCAAACCCGCATTCGCGCCGCCTATGAGAAATCCGCGCCGGAGAGCGAACAGCGCATGCTGCTCAGCTTCGCCCGCGGTAAAATCGAGGACCTGAACCAGGACTACAGCTCCGCATTCCATTTCTACGAGGAAGGCAACGGCATACGCGAGCGGC
>Ga0207814_101068_pt1 | contig 10598 bp, 9 predicted proteins | sample TtaePargueraPR_7_FD_187755 | JGI IMG/M metagenome (GOLD analysis project Ga0207814, IMG submission 187755) | Aerobic enrichment media microbial communities from Bioluminiscent Bay, La Parguera, Puerto Rico - Tt and P1 (2) (SPAdes) | ecosystem: Environmental > Aquatic > Marine > Unclassified ... | reverse complement strand
GGAGCGCGAGGGCGGCCCGTCCTACGGCTTCCGCAACATGATCACGGCGGCGCGGCTGATCGCCGTTGCCGCGCTGGAACGCGTCGAAAGCCGCGGCGCGCACTTTCGCGCCGATTATCCCGACACCGACCCGGCCCGGGCGCGGCGCAGCATGTTCCTGCTGCCGACCGCCGAGGCCGCCGCGCGCGCCGCCGGCGCACCGGACGAACTGGCCAAAGCCTGATCCGCGGCCGGAGCTTATTCCGGCCGGCGCACTCGCCCGACCTGCGCCGGTCCTCGACCTCGGGCCGGATTTCGACTAGGCAGTCGGTTCCGTTTCCTTCCAACCGGGGGCACCCATGTCCGATCCCAAGACCCTCCTCGCGCTCGCCGGCGCCAGTTTCGGCCCCGCGCCGCTGTCGCAGGCCGCGCTTCTGATCATCGATGCGCAGAACGAGTATCTGGACGGCACGCTGGCGTTGCCCGGCATCGCCCCGGCGCTTGCGGAAATCGAAACGCTGCTGTCGCGCGCCCGCGCGCTCAAGCGCCCGGTGATCCACGTGCGCCACATGGGCAAGCCTGGCGGTCTGTTCGACGCGGAGGGCCGGGCCGGCCAGATCGTCGACCAACTCAGGCCGGAAGCGGGCGAGCCGACGATCGAGAAGACGCTGCCGAATGCGTTCGCGGGCACCGACCTGAAGGCTCTGGTCGACGAACTCGACATCAAGCAGTTCGTCGTCACCGGGTTCATGACGCATATGTGCGTCAGCGCAACCGTCCGCGCCGCCGTCGACAACGGGCTGTTCTCGACGGTCGTTGCCAATGCCTGCGGAACCCGCGACCTGCCGTCGGCGACCGGCGGCGATCCCGTGCCGGCGCAAGCCCTGCACGAGGCGACGCTTGCCGCGCTCGCCGACCGGTTCGCGGTGGTCGTTCCCGGCGCGGGCGATATTCCGGACTAAACGCCGGCGATCCGCCGGGGGGATGTCCGGCGGGCCGGCCGGACGCCGTTGACCGGCGTCAATGGCCGGACGCCAATCAGGCACTACCGTCGTCCCGACACGTCCCAGGGAGGATAGACGGTATGAAACGGACAGCGATCCTGCTTCTCGCCGCTCTCGTTGCGGCGCCTTCGGTCGCGCAGGCAGCCTGCAAGAAGTCCGATGTCGGCGGCACCTGGATGCTCTATGCCGGGACGAACGATCCCGCAGAGCAATGGTTCCGGTGCCGGGTGAGGCTCAACAGCACCGGCCGACTGGCGGGCGGAAACAACTATTGCTGGCACATCTCCGGGCCCAGATCCTCGATCTTCGCGGCCGAGATATCGGTCAGCAGGTCGTGCCGCGTGTCAGGCTTCTTCGCCTCGTTCGGCGACGCGCAGACCTTCGATCATGCCTGGATGAGCGGCAACAAGCAGGTCATCTCGGGCGTCGGGCACAACCCGGACAACACGTTCACCTTCAACGCCGTGAGGCTGTAGCAACCCCCGGGGGGACGCCCCGGAGAGCGGCGGAAGGGTCGGGGATTCCGATCTCAGCGCTGGCCGGGCCGGAGCTGATAGAAGATGTGCGTGCCGACCTTTTCGACCTTTCGGAGCGCCCGGCTCCAGCGCGGGCGGACATAGGTCGCGTGATAGTGGGTCGCCTCGCCGACGCCTTCGAGGAAATAGTCCCCGTCGAGCGCTTCGCGGGCGATGTCCACGGCGGTTGCCCATGAGCCCTTGTCGTTGATCCGTTCGGGCTGGCCGTCGCAGGCAAACGAGAACTGGCAGCGGTTGCGCCAGGTCTGGTTCTGGAACACCACGCCGCAGACGTTGTCGGGATAGCGGTAGTCGAGCACGCGGTTGAGGACGACCTGGGCGACGGCGCGCTGGCCGGCGATGGATTCGCCGCGCGCCTCGAAGTAGACGGCGGTCGCCAGACAATGCATGTCGCGATCGTAGTCCTCGATCTCGATGCGGCCGCGCCAGACCTCCTCAAGCGGCGAGGTGAGCAGCGGCTGGAAGGCGATGACATGCTCCAGACCCGCGGTCGGGTCGAGCGAAGCCACCATGATCGGCTTACCGTTCTTGGGCGGATCGGCCTTGATAAAGGACTGGATGAGGGCCTTTTCCTCTTCCTTCGGCGGCTCGATCACGAAACGCGGCATGCGCACGAGGCCGCCGGCTTCCGGATCGACGCGGAACCGCTCGGGCTGGCCGGCGCGGCTCATCAGCAGGTCGCCCTTGGTCTCGCGGACGGCGACCGGGTATTCGGGAGCGCTCTTCTGCGCGTGCGACACGGATCCGGTGACGACCGCATCGCTGTCCTGCCGGGAGGTAACGACAAGCATGTCGCCGGGCGTGCCGAGATTGCCGAGGCTCAGGCCGACAGGCTCGTCGAGAATCGGTTCGGCGCCGCCCAGCGGAAGCGCCACCTGCGCGGCGTGCTTCGAGCCGTAGGGGCCCGCGACGAGCGTGGTCTGCCAGCGCTCCGCCGATGCCGTTTCCATGTCGACGAGCGCGCCGGCGTCCTGATAGGCAGCCTGAACGGTCGAAGACAGAATTGCTGCTGTTGCGAGGAGGTAGGGGCTGTAAGCCCGTACGCGGTGTCCCCCGAATAGCGCCGCGATACTCCGCACCACGCCTACTCCATAACAAAACCCACGCAAGTTCGGTTCCGGACCGCTTCCCACAGGCAGACATGCCGACAATCCGGAGGTGCGAGGCATCCGTCCTCCCTCGCAGGATCACGAACTTGAAGGAAAAATCTTTATGTTCGCTTAACTATGGAATTGGGCATCAGTTGGGCCGCCGGCGCCCCGTTTACCGAAGGCGGTCAAGACAGCCAGCCGGTCAGCACCAGGCCCTTGCAGCCGCCCATGGCGATGAAGACGGCGAGCAGGCCAATCAGACCGGCCTCGACCGCGGGGACGGAGCGCCGGGACGCACCCGACCAGACCAGGGGGACGGCGAACAGGACGGCAAGGATCAGAAGTCCCGTCGGCGACAGCGCCCAGTCCCAGCAGACCGTCCTCGGATTGCCCACTACTTGTCGCGCTCGATCGCTTCACCAAGGGCAGCCTGGGCGGCGGCAAGTCGCGCGATCGGCACCCGGTAGGGCGAACAGGACACGTAGTCGAGGCCGACCGTCTCGCAGAATTCGATCGAGGCCGGATCGCCGCCATGTTCGCCGCAGATGCCAAGCTTGATATCGGGACGGGCCGCGCGGCCGCGCTCGCTGGCGATCCGGACCAGCTCGCCGACACCGTCCTGGTCGAGCGTCACGAAGGGATCGGCTTCCAGCAGCCCCTTCTCGACATACTCGGCCAGGAAGCGGGCGGAGTCGTCGCGGCTGATGCCGAAGGTCGTCTGGGTCAGATCGTTGGTGCCGAAGGAGAAGAATTCCGCCGTTTCGGCGATCTCGTCGGCGCGCAGGGCGGCACGCGGCAGCTCGATCATCGTGCCGATCTGATACTCGATGGCCGTCCCCTTCTCGCGGTCGACCGCCTCGGCGACCGCGACGATGCGGGCCTTGAGCGTGTCGAGTTCGGCACGGGTGGCGACCAGCGGGATCATCACTTCCGGCGTCACCGCGCTGCCGGTCCTGGCCGCGGCCTCGACGGCGGCCTCGAAGATGGCGCGCGCCTGCATCTCGTAGATCTCGGGATAGGAAACGCCGAGCCGGCAGCCACGATGGCCGAGCATCGGGTTGAACTCGTGCAGCTCCTGGACGCGCCGGCGCAGCTTCTCCATGTCGGCGCCGAGCGCGGCGGCGACTTCGGCCAGTTCCTCGTCCTCGTGCGGCAGGAACTCGTGCAGCGGCGGGTCGAGCAGCCGGATTGTCACCGGCAGGCCGGCCATGATCTCGAACAGCTCGAGGAAGTCCTGGCGCTGCATGGGCAGGATCTTGTCCAGCGCGGCGCGCCGACCGGCCTCGTCGTCGGCCAGGATCATCTCGCGCACGGCGACGATACGGCCTTCCTCGAAGAACATGTGCTCGGTGCGGCACAGGCCGATCCCCTCGGCGCCGAACTCGCGCGCGGTGCGGGCATCGGCCGGCGTCTCGGCGTTGGTGCGCACCTTCATGCGCCGCGCCGTATCGGCCCATTTCATCAGGCTGGCGAATTCGCCGGACAGTTCCGGCTGCAGCATCGGCACCTTGCCGAGCAGCACCTCGCCGGTGGTCCCGTCGATGGTGACGACGTCGCCGTTTTTCAGCGTGGTCGCACCCGCCGTGAGCGTACCGGTCGCATAGTCGACACGGATCATGCCGGCACCGGACACGCAGGGCTTGCCCATGCCGCGGGCAACGACGGCGGCGTGGCTGGTCATGCCGCCGCGCGTGGTCAGGATGCCCTCGGCGGCGTGCATGCCGTGGATGTCTTCCGGGCTCGTCTCGACGCGCACCAGGATGACCGCCTTGCCTTCGCCGCGCATCGTTTCGGCGGTATCGGCGTCGAACACGATTTCACCCTGGGCGGCACCGGGCGAAGCCGGCAGGCCGCGGGCGATGGCGTTGCGTTCCGCCTTCGGGTCGATGGTGGGGTGCAGGAGCTGGTCGAGCGCGGCCGGATCGACGCGCTTGACGGCCTCCTCGGGCGTCAGCAGGCCCTCCTCGGCGAGATCGACGGCGATGCGCAGAGCGGCCTTGGCGGTACGCTTGCCGGCCCGCGTCTGCAACATCCACAGCTTGCCCTGCTCGATGGTGAACTCGAGATCCTGCATGTCGCGGTAATGGCGTTCGAGGATCTCGCAGATGCGGGTGAACTCGCCGAAGGACTCCGGCATGACGCTTTCCAGCGACGGCTTCTGCGAGCCGGCGGCGATGCGCGCGGCCTCGGTCAGGTCCTGCGGCGTGCGGATGCCGGCTACCACGTCCTCGCCCTGGGCGTTGACCAGGAACTCGCCATAGAGCTCGTTGGCGCCGGTGGAGGGATTGCGGGTGAAGGCGACGCCGGTCGCCGAGGTCTCGCCCATGTTGCCGAACACCATGGCCTGGACGTTGACCGCCGTTCCCCAGTTCTCGGGGATGCCGTGGAGGCGGCGATAGGTGTTGGCGCGCTGGTTCCGCCAGGATCCGAACACCGCGCCGATGGCGCCCCAGAGCTGCTGTCCGGGCGCCTGCGGGAACGGTTCGCCGAGTTCCTCGACGACACGCGCCTTGTAGCGGTCGACGATCTCCTGCCAGTCCTCCGCCGACAGGTCGGTGTCGAGTTCGTGTCCGTTGCCGTCCTTGTAGAGCTCCAGGATGTCCTCGAAATTGTGGTGGTCTAGGCCCAGCACGACGTTCGAGTACATCTGGATGAAGCGGCGGTAGGAATCGTAGGCGAAACGCCGGTCGCCGGCCCGTTCGGCCAGGGCCTCGACCGTCTCGTCGTTGAGCCCGAGATTGAGGACGGTGTCCATCATGCCCGGCATCGAGGCGCGGGCGCCCGAGCGGACCGAGACAAGGAGCGGGTTTTCGCGGTCACCGAAACGGCGGCCGACCAGCGCGCCGACATGATCGAGCGCCCCATTCACCTGATCGTCGAGATCGCCGGGATACTGCTTCTCGTGCTCGTAGTACCAGGTGCAGACTTCGGTGGTGATCGTGAAGCCCGGCGGCACCGGCAGCCCGAGGCTCGACATCTCGGCGAGGTTGGCCCCCTTGCCGCCGAGAAGTTCCCGCATTTCCGCCGCGCCCTCGGCCTTTCCGTCGCCGAAGGTATACACCCATTTACCCATGTTCAGCGTCCCTGAGATCGGCCCGGTCACGCCGGGCGCCAACCAAATCGCGCATATCGGCGGCAGTTTCAATGTTGCAATGCGAGATTGATCGTCGCGGGCCGCCAGAATCCGCGCCGGTCATGGTTAATCGTTCGTTAGCAAAGCTGTCGCAAAGTTTCCACAGACGCACACAATGCGCTTGCCGAGCAGGCGCACAAATTGCGCCTAACCTCGATTCGCGGTTCGAAACCCGAGTGCTTCCGTCTTCATTCCGGGTTGGCGTGACCGGATCGAAGACGTTGGAGAAGCGCCATGAAGCTCATTATCCCCGGTCTCCTGATGGCGGCGGTCCTTACTCCCGCACCGGCCTCCGCCGACCTGTTCGACAAGCGCCCGGACCTGCGCTTCTGCGCGGCCGGAATGATCGGCGGCTTCGGCAACGGCCTGGAAGAGCGGGCCTGCGCCAAGTATTTCGACCTGCCGTCCAACTACCACTTCGCCTGCGCACGCGGCGTGGTGCGCGGCTTCCAGACCTCGATCGACCGGGCCGCCTGCGTGACCTTCTTCGAAGGCCAGGTGGCCGCAGCACGCGCCGCCTACGTGAAGCCCGCCGGACGCTAGTCGCGCGCCGGGCCGGCTGGCATCTACATGTTGCCGGCGAGGCCGAGCACGCCGATCAGGATCAGGTAGAAGGCGACGACATAATTCAGCAGGCGCGGCATGATCAGGATGAGGATGCCGGCGACCAGGGCGACGAGCGGCTGGACCGATATGACGTCCAGGGACATGGGCGTTTCTCCGGATTGAGCATAGAATCACGTTGGGGGAAGGTGATCCTACACTCGCACCCGTGGCGCTTCGCCCCTTGAACCCGGTCGGGCTGTGGAAACCGTCCGCGAGGGCGAACGGCTGCATCGGTCCCCGCCACCTGCGCCCGGCTGCGACTGGCAATCCGGACTGGCATGATCCGGTTCCGGCATAACCGCGAGCGCCGCGTCGGGGCAAAGCCCGCAGCGGCGATCCCGATTTCATGCAGCGTGCCCTAGCTGAACAGCTTCAGGAACCGGCGCTGGCCCCTGGCGACCAGGATCATCAGGTTGCGGCCGCGGACGGTGTCCCTGCCCTGCAGCGGATCGGCCGGCGGACTAGACGATTCCCGGATGGCCGGCGTGTCGAGCTGGCGAATGCCCTCCCAGCCGTCCCAGATGTCGTTCCGGCGCGGCGCGTTCTTCATCTCGTCGCAGCGCGGCGTCCGGTAGTTCGAGAACAGCGCGTGGCGCACATGTCCGTCGATCGTGTTGATCCCGGCAGCGTGCATCAGACAGTAGTGGAACAGGATGATGTCGCCGGCATTGCCGGTGATCTCGACCGGCTCGCTCCGATTGATCAGCGAGAAATCCTTGCGGAACGACGCCGTCCTTGTGTTCGACATCGAGGAGGAGTCGGTCTCGTAGTCATAGAACAGCGTCCGGTGGCTGCCGGGCCAGACCATCAGCGCGCCGCCGCCCGAGGGAACGTCGTTGAGATAGGCCGCGACGCTCACCTTGAAGGGGATCTCGGTCACGTCGACATGGGCGCGGACCGGGATGTTCCGGTGCTCCGGCGTCGGAAAGATCGGATAAAGGCCGCGGAATCGCTCAGGCGGAACGACGTTACCGGCGCCCAGCAGCTGCTCGACCATCGCGAAGATGTCGGCGTTGCGGACGCTCAGATCGTCCAGGGTCTCGTTGCCCCAGATGTGGTCGCGCAGTTTGACCTTGCCGTATCTCGCCGTGATGCTCTGGTTGCCGTTGCAGTCGACGACATGGCCGCGCCAGGTCGCGGGATCGCCCCGGTCGAAACTGTCCGGCATCTCATCCCAGACCACGTCGACGGCGGCCTGCAGCTTGTCCGGGTCCAGGACGTTCTTCTTGACGACGTACCCGTGCAGCGCGAAATGCTCGATTTCGGCTTGCGTCAAACTCAGGGAGGGGCAATCGGCGTTGTCGCTTCTCATTGCCAAAGCACTCATACCCGCCTCCATCCTTTAATTTTGAAATATCCAATTGTGATTACTGGTGCAGTATTTCCTTTTTCCGTATTCCGGAAACTTAATCACTTATCGAATTAGCCGTCTACAAGGAATCCGCGAGTCCCTGACCGAATGCCAAGCTTTTGTGCAAGATGGCCATCAAATATCGTTGATCCAATACGATATTGACGAAATATCGGGCCGCACCGGCCATGGCAGAGTACAGAAAACGCAGTAGTGCGACGCCCCGGAACTGCTTCCGGCACAGTTCCGGTCCGGCATATTCCGGGTCAGAATGCCTCTCGCCGGCGCGGCTTGCCGCAGCCGGCGTGCCGGTCAGCCCTCGATCTTGGAAAAATCGGCCACGCGGTCCATGCCGGCGCGGATCTGCGAGAGCAGCCGCAGCCGGTTGTCGCGCAGCGCCGGATCGTCGGCGTTGACGGTTACCGTGTCGAAAAAGGTGTCGACGGGGCCGCGCAGCCCGGCCAGCGCCGACATTGCGGCGGCGAAGTCTTCGCGGTTCAGCGCGCCTTCCACCTCCGAGGCGACGTCGTCGATCTTTCCGAACAACACGCGTTCTTCGTCCTGCGCGAAGGCCTTTTCGTCGGCGTAGCCGGTATGCGAGCGGCCGTCCTTCTTCTCCTCGATGCGCAGGATGTTGGCGGCCCGCCGATAGGCGGTGAGCAGGCTCGCGCCGTCTTCGGTGTCGAGGAAATTGCCAAGCGCCTCGACCCGGCGGACGATCATCAGGAGATCGTCCTGGACCTGCCCTTTCCCAGTCGCGCCGGAGCCTGTCCTCGGGCTCGCCTCCGGCGAGACCCGGGGGGCGCTCCTCGCCTCTTGCCCCAAGGCGAAAACAGCGTCGACGAGGTCGTGTCGCGCGCCCTCCTCGCGAAGCTGAACTTTCAGCCGGTCGGCGAAGAAGTCGAGCAGATCGGACGCAATGCCTGCGATCTTTTCGGGCTCGACCTGGTGCACCCGGTTGATTTCCTCGCCGATCTGACTGTGCAGGTCTTCGCCCAGGCTGAGACCATGCGTCGCGACCGCAGAGTCGATCGCCTGCGCAAGCGCCTCGTCCGCCAACATCTGCGATTCAATCCGAAACGCCAGCATTCCGAAGATGGACCGCAGATGCAGACGCAGCTTGTTGTCGAGGATCACCCGGATCACACCCAGCGCCGCACGGCGCAGCGCATAGGGATCCTTCGATCCGGTGGGCTTTTCGTCGATCGCCCAGAAGCCGACCAGGATATCGAGCTTGTCGGCCAGCGCCACGGCGATGCTGACCGAAGCGGACGGCACGTCGTCGCCGGCGCCGGCCGGCTTGTAGTGGTCACGAATCGCATCGGCGACTTCCGGGTCCTCACCCTGGTCGAGCGCGTAGTAGCGGCCCATCAGGCCCTGCAGTTCGGGGAACTCGCCGACCATTTCGGTGACGAGATCGGCCTTGGCGAGCCGGGCGGCGCGTTCGGCCTTGTCCGGGTCGGCGTCGACCAGGGGGCCAAGCTCGCGGGCCAGCCGCGCGATGCGCTCGACGCGCTCGGCCTGGGTGCCGAGCTTTTCGTGGAAGACGATGTCCTGCAGCTTCTTCGCCTGCGCCTCGAGCTTCACCTTGCGGTCGGTGTCGTAGAAGAAGCGCGCGTCCGACAGGCGGGCGGCAATGACCCGGCGGTTGCCGTCGACGATCATGGCGCCGCCATCCTCGGCGACGAGGTTGGAGACCAGCAGGAACCGGTTGGCGAGCCCGCCGGTCTTCGGATCGCGCAGCACGAAGCATTTCTGGTTGGCGCGGATGGTGAGGCGGACGACCTCCGGCGGAATCTTGAGGAAGTCGGGATCGAACTCGCCCATCAGCACCACGGGCCATTCGACGAGACCGGCGACCTCGGCGACCAGTCCCTCGTCCTCTACAACTTCCAGCCCCTGCGCGAAGGCGAGGGTCGCGGCATCGTTGCGGATGATGTCGCGGCGCCGCTCCGGGTCGAGGACCACATAGGCCTTCTCGAGCTTCTCGACATAGTCGTCGAAACGGCGCACCTCGAATTCATCCGGCGCCAGGAAACGGTGACCGCGCGTGATGCGTCCCGCGCGCAGTCCGTCGACTTCGAAATCGACGACTTCGGTTTCCTCGGTCTCCGGCCCGAAGACGCAGAGGATCGACTGCAGCGGGCGGACCCAGCGCAGCGACCCGGTCCCCCAGCGCATCGATTTCGGCCAGGGGAAGCGGCGGATCGCGTCTGGCACGATCCCGGCGATTACCTCGGTGGCATCGCGTCCCGGTTTTTCGATCACCGCGACATAGAACTCGCCCTTCTTCGGATCGCTCTGGACCGTCGCCTCGTCGATCGAGGCCAGCCCGGCTGCCTTGAGAAAGCCGGCGACCGCCTGTTCGGGCGCGCCGACGCGGGGGCCCTTGCGTTCTTCGCGGGTATCGGGGCTGCGAGCGGGAATGCCCGTGACGCTGAGGGTCAGCCGGCGCGGCGTCGCGAAGGCGCGGGCCGCCTCGTAGACGAGCCCCGCCTCGACCAGCGCATCGGTGACGAGCTTGCGCAGGTCGTCGGCAGCGCGCGGCTGCATGCGAGCGGGAATTTCCTCGGAAAACAGTTCGAGCAGAAGATCGGGCATCGATGATCGGTCCGGCATCCGCCGGATCGGTCCCTGATTGGAGTGGGAGGCCCGCACTTAGCAAGACCGCCGGTCGTTGTCATCTCCCCAGGGGCCGCGAAAGGTTCGAAAATATCACGCCACGGCAGGTCAGGAATCGTCGGGATTCCTTAACTTTAAGCCGGCTAGCTAAGAGGCTGAACAGGAATCTCCGGAGCTGGCGCATCATGTTTCGTTCCCTACCGATCGTCGGAACCCGGCGAAACCGGCTCTTGTGGGACGTGGTCCTGATCGGCGGTTTCGCGTTCGCGGTGACCA
>Ga0207814_101063_pt1 | contig 10632 bp, 6 predicted proteins | sample TtaePargueraPR_7_FD_187755 | JGI IMG/M metagenome (GOLD analysis project Ga0207814, IMG submission 187755) | Aerobic enrichment media microbial communities from Bioluminiscent Bay, La Parguera, Puerto Rico - Tt and P1 (2) (SPAdes) | ecosystem: Environmental > Aquatic > Marine > Unclassified ... | reverse complement strand
AGGCCCGCCATGCAGGCGTCGTCGATTGCGTTGGGATCGAGGTCGCCGGCGACCGCCTCCCGCGCCGCCTTGCGCACGGCCCGCACGATCTCGTCGCGGCCGCCATAGTTGAAGGCGACGACGAGCGTCAGGCCGGTGTTGTCGCGGGTCAGGTCCTCGGCTTCGACGAGCAGCGCCAGAATATCGGCGGCAAGATCGTCGCGCCGGCCGATCACCTTGACCCGGACATTGTGCTGATGGAGCTCGGCGAGATCGTTGCGGATGAAGCGCTTGAGCAGCGACATGAGGTCGAGGACCTCGGTCTGCGGGCGCGACCAGTTCTCCGAGGAAAAACTGTAGACGGTCAGGTACTGGACGCCGAGTTCGCCGGCGGCGCGCACCACACGCCGCAGCGCCTGGACGCCGGCCCTGTGCCCCTGGGCCCGCGACTGGCCGCGGTTCGCCGCCCAGCGTCCGTTGCCGTCCATGATGATGGCGATGTGGCGCGGAATTTTCGAGGCGTCTCCCCCGCCGGTAATCGCCTTGGCACTTGATTCCATGTCGATACCGCCCCTCGACGGCCTGTCGTTTGCGCGGCGACGCGCTCCGATGAGCCGCTAGACCTGCAGGATTTCCTGCTCTTTCGCCACCAGGGTCTCGTCGATCTCGGCGACGAATTCGTCGGTCAGCTTCTGGACGGAATCGGAATTCTGCCGGTGCTCGTCCTGGCTAATCTCGTGATCCTTCTCGAGTCGCTTCAGGTGCTCCATACCGTCGCGGCGCACGTGGCGGACGGCGATCCGCGCCTGTTCGGCGTATTTGTGCGCGACCTTGACGATCTCCTGGCGGCGTTCGGCGTTCAGCTCGGGGATCGGGATGCGCAGGTTCTGGCCGTCGACGACCGGATTGAGGCCGAGGTCGGCTTCCCGGATCGCCTTGTCGACGGCGCCGATCAGCGACTTGTCCCAGACGTTCACCGAGATCATGCGCGCCTCGGGCACGCTGATCGTGGCGACCTGGTTGAGCGGCATCGGCGATCCGTAGGCATCGACGGTCACGGGATCGAGCACGCTGATCGAGGCGCGCCCGGTTCGAAGGCCGCCGAACTCGGTCTTCAGAACGTTGATCGCGCCCTGCATGCGCCGTTTCAGGTCCGCCAGGTCGAAATCGCCTTCCATAATCGCCTCCCGCCCGCTTCTACCGGGCATTTCAGTCATTCGCGCGAAGCTGCGCGATGTTTGGCGGCCGCGTCAACCGCTGACAACCGTCGCCATCGCCGTCCCGGCCAGCACCTCGCCGAGCGCACCGGCCTTGTGAATATCGAACACGATTATCGGGATCGCATTGTCCCGGGCAAGCGCGAAGGCCGCGGTATCCATGACCTTGAGGTCGCGCTTGAGCGCCTCCGCGTAGGTCAGCCGGTCGAACCGCTTGGCGTGAGGATCGGTCTTCGGATCGGCCTCGTAGATCCCGTCGACCTGCGTGCCCTTCAAAAGCGCGTCGCAGTTCAGCTCCGCGGCGCGCAGGGCTGCGGCCGTATCTGTAGTGAAGAAGGGATTGCCTGTTCCCGCCGCGCAGACGACGACGGTTCCCGACGCCAGCAGGTCGAGCGCCCGCTGCCGCGTATAGGTGCCGCAAACCGCCTCCATGGGGATCGCCGACAGCGCCCGGGCCGGGCATCCGGCCTCCTTGATCGCGGCGGCCAGCGCGATCGCGTTCATCACGGTCGCCAGCATGCCCATGTGGTCGGCGGACGCACGGTCCATGCCGTTGGCGGCACCGGCGACGCCGCGGAAGATGTTGCCGCCGCCGACGACAATCGCCAGTTCGGTGCCGGCCTTGGCGGCCGCCGACGCTTCGCCGGCGATCCGCCCCAGTACCGCCATGTCCAGACCGTGCGTCCCCTCGCCCATCAGGGCCTCTCCGGAGACCTTGAGGAGCACGCGCTTGTACGCGGGGGAGCCGGTCATGACGGTTGCCTCGTCAGCGATCTCGCCTCAGCCGCTGACCGCCGCCGCAACCTCGGCGGCAAAGTCCGATTCTTCCTTCTCGACACCCTCGCCGAGTGCGAAGCGGACGAAACCGGCGACCTTGACCGGCGCACCGGCGTCGGCTTCGGCAGCTTTGACCGCCGCCTCGACCGTGTTGTCCGGGTCGATGACGAAAGCCTGCTTCAGCAGCACGGCTTCCTCATAGAACTTGCGCACGCGGCCTTCCACCATCTTCTCGATGATGTTCTCCGGCTTGCCGGATTCCTTGGCCTGCTCGCGGAACACCGAACGCTCGCGCTCGACGACGTCGGCATCAAGGCCGTCGATATCGACGGACAACGGATTGGTCGCGGCGACATGCATGGCGATCTGCTTGCCGAGCGCCTCGAGCTTCTCCGCGTCGCCGGACGATTCCAGCGCCACCAGCACACCGATACGACCCAGGCCCGGCGCGACGGCGCTGTGCATGTAGGTCGATACGACACCCGGCGAGACCTCGAAGCCGGCCGTGCGGCGCAGCGTCATGTTCTCGCCGATCTGGCCGACCATCTCCTGCAGCTGTTCGGCGACAGTCTTGGACGTGCCAGGATAGTTGGCGTTCGACAGCGCGTCGAAATCGCCGCCGACCGTCAGGGCGACGTCGGCGATGGTCCGCACCATCGACTGGAACATCTCGTTGCGGGCAACAAAGTCGGTCTCGGCATTGACTTCGACGACGACGCCCTTGCCGGCGCTACCGGCAATCGCGACCAGGCCTTCGGCGGCGACGCGGTCGGCCTTCTTGGCGGCTTTCGACAGCCCCTTGGCGCGCAGCCAGTCGACCGCTGCCTCCATGTCGCCGTCGTTCTCGGCGAGCGCCGTCTTGCAGTCCATCATGCCTGCGCCGGTCTGATCGCGCAGGGCCTTTACCATCGTCGCGGTGACGTTTGCCATTTCGGGCTCCTGAATTCCGTTCGTGCGGGCCGGTCGTCCCGGCCCGCCATTGATGATTTGCGCGCTACGCCGCGACCTTACGCGTCTTCGCCTTCAGCAAGACGACGCGCCTGACCGATCCAGTCGTCACGGCCGATGCGGCCGTGCAGCGCCAGTTCCTCGTCGATCCGGCCGATGTCGTCCTCACCCAGCGCAGCGATCTGCCAGTAATGGAAGATGCCCATGTCGTTGAGCTTCTGCTCGAGCACGGGACCGACACCGGAAATCTTTTTCAGATCGTCCGGCGCACCGCGCGGCGCGGCCAGCAGCTCGAAGGTCGGCGCCTCGACCTCGGGAACGGTGATGACGTCCTCGACTTTGGGCTCGACTTTGGGCTCGACCGTCGTCTCGGCCGCGGCGGCCGCAGCTTCCGGTGCGGCTTCGGCAGGCGCCTCGGCGACGGCGACGACCTCTTCGACGATCGGCTCTTCCGCCGCGCCCTGGTCGATACCGACGTCGCCCTGCGCACGCGAAATACCGTCGATGGCGGCGCGGGCCACCATGTCGCAGTAGAAGTTGATTGCCCGGCCGGCGTCGTCATTGCCCGGGACCGGGAAGGTGATGCCGTCGGGATCGCAGTTCGAATCGACGACGGCGGCGACCGGAATGCCCAAGCGGCGCGCTTCCTTGATGGCGATCGATTCCTTGTTGGTGTCGATCACGAAAAGCATGTCGGGCTGGCCGCCCATGTCCTTGATGCCGCCGAGCGCCCGCTCGAGCTTCTCGCGCTCGCGGGTCAGCTTGAGGCGCTCCTTCTTGGTCAGCGCCATCGCCTCGCCGGAATCGCCGAGCAGTTCCTCCAGCTTGCGCAGCCGCTGGATTGAATGGGAAATCGTCTTCCAGTTGGTCAGCGTGCCGCCGAGCCAGCGCGAATTGACGTAGTACTGGGCGCAGCGCTTGGCCGCGTCCGAAACCGAATCCGACGCCTGCCGCTTGGTGCCGACGAACAGGATGCGGCCGCCCTCGGCAACCGTGTCGCTGACGGCCTGCAGCATGCGGTGCATCATCGGCACCGTCTGGGCCAGATCGATGATGTGGATGTTGTTGCGCTCGCCGAAGATGTACTCGGACATCTTGGGGTTCCAGCGGTGGCTCTGGTGGCCGAAGTGAACACCGGCCTCGAGCAGCTGGCGCATAGAAAAAGTGGGCAGAGTCATGGCTCTGTCGTCTCCATTTCCGGTTGGTCCTCCGCGGGCGGAGCCGAAGACCTCTTGCCTTCGACACCGGAGAGCACGGCCGCACAAAGACGGCGCGCGCGGATGCCCGCGTGCGTGATGGGGCTGCTTATATGGGGTCGCGCCCGCGAATTCAAGCGTTGCAGTGCAGCGCGAAACCGCGCGTTTGAACGGACCGCTGCGCCACTCAGATTTCGTGGACGTCGACCACGCCCGGCGCAGCGCGGATCGCCGCCGTCACCTGCGGCGCCACCCTGTAGCGGCGCGGCAGGCGGATCTCCACCTCCGAGCGCGGATCGTCGACCATCACCACGATCGACACCTCGCCGTCGCCCGGCTCACCCAGCCTCTTGGCGACACTGTCGACGGTGGCGGCACCCCGCAGGAAAATACGGATCCCGGCGGTGGCCGACTCGGCAATGTCGTCGAGCCGGCGCACCTTCTGCAGCCGGACCCGCTGCATGTCGCCGGACTGGTCGACCTGGACCAGCACCTCGACGCAGCTGCCCGGCTCCAAGAGGTGCCGGTTCTCGGCGAGGAACTCCGAAAACGCCACGGCCTCGACCTGCCCGGTCGGGTCCGACAGCGTGATGATCCCCATGCGTCCGCCGGTTCGGGTCCGGTTTTCCGTCTTCGAGACGACGATGCCGGCCAGCCGGCCCGACGCGCGGCCGGCCCGCGAGCTTTCCTCGAACTCGGCGATCGAACGCACCTTCCGCTGTTCCAGCACCGCCTGGTACTCGTCCAGCGGATGCCCGGTCAGGAAGGTGCCGATCGCATCGTATTCGCGGGTCAGGCGCTCGGCCGGCAGCCAAGGCTCGACGGCGGGAAGCGGCAGCGGTTCGGGCTGGCCGCCGCCGAACAGCTCCGACTGGCCGTTGACGCGCGCGTCCTCGCTGCGCGCCGCCGACGACATGATCATGTCGACGCCATTGACGATCCGCGCCCGGTTTGTCTCGAACTCGTCGAAGGCCCCCGCCGACGCCAGCCCCTCCAGCGCCCGCTTGTTGACGAAGCGCGGGCTGATCCGGGCGGCGAAATCGGCAAGGTCCCGGAACGGCCGGTCGCCGCGCACCTCGACGATGTGCTCCACGGCGGCGCGGCCGACATTGCGCAGGGCGGCGAGCGAATAGCGGATGGTGCCGTCCTGGACCGAGAAGTCGGCCATCGACTTGTTCGCCGACGGCGGGGCAACCTCGATCTTCATCCGCTCGGCCTCGCGGCGGAACAGGTTGACCTTGTCGGCATTGCCCATGTCGAGGGTCATCGAGGCGGCCAGGAACTCGGTGGGATAGTTCGCCTTCAGATAGGCCGTCTGGTAGGCGACCAGCGCATATGCCGCGGCATGGGACTTGTTGAAGCCGTAGTCCGCGAACTTCGCCAGCAGTTCGAAGATATAGTCAGCCTGGTTGCGCTCCACCCCGCGCTCGACCGCGCCTTCGACGAAGCGCTTGCGCTGCTTCTCCATTTCCGAGCGGATCTTCTTGCCCATGGCGCGGCGCAGCAGGTCGGCTTCGCCGAGCGAGTAGCCGGCCAGCTCCTGGGCGATCTGCATCACCTGTTCCTGGTAGATGATGACGCCGAAGGTCTCCTTCAGGATCGGCTCGATCTTGGGGTGGATGTAGTCGGGCGTCTCGCGCTCGTGCTTGCGGTCGTTGTAGGTCGGGATGTTGGCCATCGGCCCCGGCCGGTAGAGCGCCACCAGCGCGACGATGTCCTCGAACCGGTCCGGCTTCATGCCCAGGATGGCCGAGCGCATGCCGCCCGATTCCAGCTGGAACACGCCGACCGTCTCGCCGCGCGACAGCATCTCGTAGGTCTTCGCGTCGTCAAGCGGGATCGCCGCCAGATCGACATGAACGCCGCGGTCGGCCAGCAGCTTGGCGGTGATGTCGAGCACCGTCAGCGTCTTCAGGCCGAGAAAGTCGAACTTCACCAGGCCCGCCGCTTCCGTCCACTTCATGTTGAACTGGGTCGCCGGCATCGGCGAGCGCGGATCCTTGTAGAGCGGCACCAGCTGGTCGAGCGGCCGGTCGCCGATGACCACGCCGGCGGCATGGGTCGAGGCATGCCGGTAGAGCCCTTCGAGCTTCAGTGCGATGGCGAGCAGCCGCGCCGTGGCCGGGTCCTCGTCGCGGGCCTGCTGCAGGCGCGGTTCGCCCTCGATCGCCTCCTTGAGCTTGACCGGGTTGGCCGGGTTGGCCGGGATCATCTTGGAGAGCTGATCGGCGCGGCCGTAGGGAATGCCGAGCACGCGGGCGACGTCGCGCACCACCGCGCGCGCCTGAAGCGTCCCGAAGGTGATGATCTGTGCGACGTCGTCGCGCCCGTACTTCTCCTGAACGTAGCCGATCACCCGGTCGCGACCGTTCGGGCAGAAGTCGATGTCGAAGTCCGGCATCGACACGCGTTCGGGATTGAGAAAGCGTTCGAACAGCAGGCCGAAGCGGATCGGATCGAGGTCGGTGATGGTCAGCGCCCAGGCCACCAGCGAGCCGGCGCCCGAGCCGCGGCCCGGCCCGACCGGGATCTCGTGGCTCTTGGCCCACTTGATGAAGTCGGCAACGATCAGGAAGTAGCCCGCATAGGCCATGCGCTCGATGACGCCGAGCTCGAAATCGAGCCGCTCGCGGTATTCCGACGCCTCGGTCCCCGGCGCGGTGCCGTGCATGTCGAGACGCTTCTGAAGCCCCTCCTCGGCCTGGCGCCGCAGTTCCGTCGCCTCGTCGACCGCCTCGTCGCCGGCGGTCCCGGTGGTGAAGCGCGGCAGGATGGGATCGCGGGTCGTCGGGCGGTAGTGGCAGCGTTCGGCGATCTCGATGGTCGAGGCCAGCGCCTCCGGCAGGTCGGAGAACAGCGCCGTCATCTCGGCGCGCGACTTCATGTAGTGCTCCGGCGTCAGCTGGCGCCGGTCGGGATCGGCGACCATGCGCCCCTCGGCGATGCAGATCAGCGCGTCATGGGCCTCGAAGTCGTCGCGGGCGGCGAAGAACGGCTGGTTGGTGGCGACCAGCGGCAGCCGCAGGTCGTAGGCGAGCTCGACGAGCGCTGGCTCGACGGCGCGTTCGCTGTCGGTGCCGTGACGCTGCAGCTCGACATAGAGGTTGCCGGGAAACAGCTTCGCAAGCCGCTGCAGCACGTCGCGGGCGGCCTCGCCGTTGCGCAGCGCCAGCTGCCGGTCGACCGGGCCTTCCGGCCCGCCGGTCAGCGCGATCAGCCCGTCGGTGCGGCCCTCGAACAGCGCCTCGGCGATATGCACGTCACCGGGGCCGTCGCCGTTCAGCCATGCACGGCTGACCAGATACATCAGATTGCCGTAGCCGACCTCGTCGGCGGCGATCAGCACCAGCGAGGGCAGCGTGGTCTTGCGCGTACCGCGCGTCTGCTCCTCAATGCCGAGATCGACCGACATGGTCGCCCCGATGATCGGCTGGATGCCCGCGGCGACCGCCTTCTCGGAGAACTCGAGGGCGCCGAACAGGTTGTTGCGGTCGGCAATGCCGAGCGCCGGCATGTCGTCGGCGGCGGCCAGCTCGACCAGCCGCGGCAGCTGCAGCGCGCCTTCCAGAAGACGGGCGAGACCATGCAAGGCGTCATTCTGGAGCAGCGGCTGACCCGGGCCGCTACCCTGCTGCAGGCAAGGCCCGGCCAGTATCGCAAGAAGATCACGCGCCTCGCCATCGCGCTCGGCTTCAACGACGCGGCCTATTTCAGCCGCGCCTTCGCGCGCCGATACGGCGTGCCGCCCAGCCGCTATTCAGGCTGAAAAGACAAGATCACGCATTCGCCGCCAGCAACGCGGCATTGCCGCCCGCCGCCGTCGTGTCGATGCAGACATGGCGTTCCAGTACCAGCCGCTCGGAGGGGTCGGCTTCCGCGATTAGCGGGATGAGCGGGCCGGAGCGCTTCGCCAGCGCGATGCGCGCCGCGCGCAGATCGGACGCTTCGCTCCACAGCATCACCGCATCGAAGCCCTTGAGCGTCTCCAGATCCTCCCGGTCGAGGACAAAGGGGATCGCCTCGGCGCCGCTTGCCTCGCCCGCGACGACCAGCGGCACGCAGCCATGCGCGCGCGCCAGTTCCGCCTGCCTTTCGGCATCGGCCGCATCCGGACCGAGGCAGAGAACGACGCCGCGCGCGAAGGTCGACAGCCGGTTGGATTCGCCGGTGACGCCCGGCATGGGTGTTGCCGACAATGCCGCCTGACGCGCCGGCTTCAACTGGTCGAGCCGCGTCTGGACGGCGGTCGGATCCGCGCCGACCAGTTTTTGCGGCGTGCCGGAACGCGTTTCCTGGCGGACAAAGCGGGAGAGATAATGCGGCCCGCCGGCCTTCGGGCCCGTACCCGACAGGCCTTCCCCGCCGAAGGGCTGCGACGCGACCACCGCGCCGATCTGGTTGCGGTTGATGTAGATGTTGCCCGCCCTGACCTTGGAGGTGATGTCCTCGACGCGGTCGTCGATGCGGCTGTGCAGCCCGAAGGTCAGGCCGTAGCCGGTGGCGTTGATGTCGGCGATGACGCGGTCGATCTTCGACGCCTTGAAGGTCGCAATGTGCAGGACCGGGCCGAAAATCTCGCGCTCGAGATCCTTGATGCCGTTGACCCGCAGAACGCTCGGCGCGACGAAGGTGCCCTCGCCCGGCGTCTCAAGTTCCTTCAGCAAGCGATTCTCGCGGCGCGCCTTTTCGATGTGGTCGACTATGCCCTGGCGGGCCTCCTCGTCGATCACCGGGCCGGTATCGGTCGAGAGGCTCCACGGATCGCCGGCGCGCAATTCGTCCATCGCGCCGAACAGCATTTCGGAGACGCCCTCCGCGACGTCCTCCTGCAGATAGAGCACCCGCAGCGCCGAGCAGCGTTGACCGGCCGACTGGAAGGCCGAGGCGACGATGTCGCGCACCGCCTGTTCGGGCAGCGCGGTGGAATCGACGATCATCGCGTTGAGACCGCCCGTCTCGGCGATCAGCGGCGCGTCCGGCGCCATGTGCTGCGCCATGGACCGGTTGATCGCCTGCGCCGTCTCGGTGGAGCCGGTGAAGCAGACGCCGTCGATGCGGTTGTCGGAGGTCAGCGACGCGCCGACGGTCGCGCCGTCGCCCGGCAACAACTGCAGCACGTCGCGCGGCACGCCGGCATTGTGCATCTGCTTGACGGCGAAGGCAGCGATCAGCGGCGTCTGTTCGGCCGGCTTGGCGAGCACGCCGTTGCCGGCGGCGAGCGCCGCCGCGATCTGGCCGGTGAAGATCGCGAGCGGAAAGTTCCACGGCGAGATGCAGGCAAAAAGGCCGCGCGGTGCCGCCTCGCCCATCGTCTCGGCCTGGTTGGCGTAATAGCGCAGGAAATCCGCCGCCTCGCGCAACTCGCCAACGGCGTCGAGCTGGATCTTGCCGGCCTCGCGCGCCAGCAAGGCGAAGATCGGGCCGAAATTCTCCTCGTAAAGATCGGCGGCGCGGCGAAGAATCTTCGCGCGGTCCGCCACCGGGCAGTCCGACCAGTTTCGCGCCTTGTCGAGCGCGGTGCGGACGTCCTTCAGTTCCGCCTCGATCACCGTCCCGACGATGTCGGACGGGTCGGCCGGATTGACGGCCTCGCGCGCCTCGCCCTTGCCCCGCCCGCCAGCCAGCAGCGGCGCGGCCTCGAAACGCGTTTCGCGCCATGGCGCCCGCGCCGCCTCGACCGCCTCCAGATCCGTGCGGTTCCGAAGATCGAAGCCTTTCGAATTGCCGCGCACCGGCTGGAACACCTCGGCCGGCTTGCGTATGCGCGGATTGGCGGTCGGGTCGGCCAGCCATTCGGCAAACGGATCGGCGACGATCTCGGCGACCGGCACCGCATCGTTGACGATCTGGTTGACGAAAGAGGAATTGGCGCCGTTTTCGAGCAGGCGACGCACCAGATAGGCGAGCAGGTCGCGATGCGCGCCGACGGGGGCATAGATCCGGCACTTCGTCTTCTCGCCATTGAGGACGATACGATGCAGAGCCTCGCCCATGCCGTGCAGCCGCTGGAACTCGAACGTCTCCTTGTCCTCGGCCATCTCAAGGATGGCGGCGACGCTGTGGGCGTTGTGGGTGGCGAATTGCGGATAGATGCGGTCGGTCATACCGAGCAGCTTCTTCGCGCAGCAGATATAGGAGATGTCGCTCGCCTGCTTGCGGGTGAAGACCGGGAAATCCGGGAGCCCGTCGATCTGGGCGCGCTTGATCTCGGTGTCCCAATAAGCGCCCTTGACGAGGCGCACCATGATGCGCCGGTCGAGTTTTTCGGCCAGCGCGTAAAGCCAGTCCAGCGCCGGCTCGGCCCGCTTGCCATAGGCCTGCACGACAACGCCGAAGCCGTCCCAGCCGGCCAGCCGCTCGTCGGCCAGGACCGCGCCGATCACGTCGAGCGACAGGTCGAGGCGGTCGGCCTCCTCGGCGTCGATGTTGAAACCCATGCGCGCTTCGGCCGCCATCGCCGCGAGATCCGCGACGCGGGGCACGAGTTCCGCCATGACACGATCTTCCTGCGCCAT
>Ga0207814_101062_pt1 | contig 10640 bp, 7 predicted proteins | sample TtaePargueraPR_7_FD_187755 | JGI IMG/M metagenome (GOLD analysis project Ga0207814, IMG submission 187755) | Aerobic enrichment media microbial communities from Bioluminiscent Bay, La Parguera, Puerto Rico - Tt and P1 (2) (SPAdes) | ecosystem: Environmental > Aquatic > Marine > Unclassified ... | reverse complement strand
TGCTACTCGGCTCGAAGAAGGGCGGCAAGATGATGGGCATCGAGCCGCGCGCCAAGATCAAGGCCTTCGCCAATATCGGCTCCGACCCGACGCTGATGCTGACCGGCCCGGTCGACGTGACCGAGAAGCTTCTGAAGAAGGCGAAGATGTCCATCGACGACATCGACCTGTTCGAACTGAACGAGGCCTTCGCCGCCGTCGTGCTGCGCTACATGCAGGCTTTCGACATCGACCATTCGAAGATGAACGTCGCCGGCGGCGCCATCGCCATGGGCCATCCGCTCGGCGCCACCGGCGCAATGATCCTCGGCACCGTGCTCGACGAGCTGGAACGCCGCGACCTCAACACCGCCCTGGTGACGCTGTGCATCGGCGCCGGCATGGGCACCGCGACCATCATCGAGCGCGTATAAGGATCGGGAGAGACACGAAATGACCTACAAGAACTTCACCGTCGAAACCGACGCGGACGGCATCGCGCTCGTCACCTGGGACATGCCCGACAAGTCGATGAACGTCTTCACCGAGGAGGTGATGGACGAAATCGACGCGATCATCGACCAGGTCGTCGCCGACGACGCTGTCAAGGGCGCGGTGTTCACCTCCGGCAAGAAGGATTCGTTCTCCGGCGGCGCCGACATCACCATGCTGAAGAAGATGTTCGACATCATCCAGACCGAGAAGGCGAAGGATCCGCAAAAGGCGGTGCAGATGCTGTTCGACGGCGCCGGCCGGATGAGCTGGCTGTGGCGCAAGCTGGAGACCTGCGGCAAGCCCTGGGTCTCGGCGATCAACGGCACCTGCATGGGCGGCGCGTTCGAATTGTCGCTCGCCTGCCACGGCCGCGTCGCCGCCGACAGCGACGCCGTGAAGATGGCGCTGCCCGAGGTCAAGATCGGCATCTTCCCGGGCGCCGGCGGCACCCAGCGCGTGCCGCGCCTGACCAACCAGCAGGACGCCTTGCAGATGATGACGCAGGGCTCCACGCTGAAGCCGTCGCGCGCCAAGGCGATGGGGCTGATCCACGACGTCGTGCCGGCGAAGAAGCTGATCGACGCGGCAAAGAAGATGATCAAGGACGGCCTTTCGCCGGTGCAGCCCTGGGACGAGAAGGGTTTCAAGCTGCCCGGCGGCAAGATCTACACGCCGGCCGGCGCCAATCTCTGGCCCGCCGCCTCGGCGATCCTGCGCCGCGAGACCAACATGAATTATCCGGGCGCGGCGGCGATCCTGAAATGCGTCTATGAGGGCCTGCAGGTGCCGTTCGACACGGCGCTGACCATCGAGCAGCGCTATTTCGCCCATGTGCTGCAGACGACCGAGGCCGGCTCGATGATCCGCTCGCTCTTCGTCTCGCTGCAGGAGCTCAACAAGGGCGCGCGCCGCCCGGCCGGCGTCAAGCCGACCAAGTTCAAGAAGATCGGCGTGCTCGGTGCGGGCTTCATGGGCGCGGGCATCGCCTATGTGACGGCGAAGGCCGGCATCCCGGTCGTGCTGCTCGACCGCACCATGGAAGCCGCGGAAAAGGGCAAGGCGCATTCCGACGGCCTCGTCTCCAAGGCCATGCAGAAGGGCCGCGCCACGGCGGACGACAAGGAAGCGCTGCTCTCCCTGATCACGCCGACCACCGACTATGCCGATCTCGAGGGCGCCGACTTGATCATCGAGGCGGTGTTCGAGGATTCGGAGGTCAAGAAATCGGCCACCGAGCAGGGCGAGGCGCATCTGAAGCCCTCCGGCATCTTCGCCTCCAACACCTCGACGATTCCGATCACCTCGCTGGCGAAGAACTCGAAGCGGCCGAAGAACTTCATCGGCATCCACTTCTTCTCGCCGGTCGACCGGATGATGCTGGTCGAGATCATCATGGGCAAGCGCACCGGCGACAAGGCGCTGGCCGTCGCACTGGACTATGTCCGCGCCATCAAGAAGACCGGCATCGTCGTCAACGACACGCGCGGCTTCTATGTCAATCGCTGCGTGCTGCGCTACATGAACGAGGCATTCCAGATGCTCATCGAGGGCGTGCCGCCGGCGATGATCGAGAACGCCGCGAAGATGGCCGGCATGCCGGTCGGCCCGCTGGCGCTGACCGACGAGACGGCGATCGACCTCGCCCAGAAGATCATGAAGCAGACCATCCGCGACATGGGCGAAAAGGCCGTCGATCCGGAACAGGTCAAGCTGATCGACACGATGGTCGACACCCATGGCCGCCACGGCCGCAAGAACGGCAAGGGCTTCTACGACTACCCGGCGAAGCCCGCCAAGAAGCATCTGTGGCCCGACCTGAAGACGCTCTACCCGCAGCAGGACGCCGATTCGATCGACTTCGAGGAACTGAAGCAGCGCTTCCTCGTCGTCATCGCGCTGGAAGCCGCCCGCGTGATGGAGGAAGGCATCGTCACCGACCCGCGCGAGGCCGATGTCGGCTCCATCCTCGCCTTCGGCTTCGCCCCCTATACGGGCGGAACGCTCTCCTACATCGACGGCATGGGCGTCGCCGAGTTCACCGCGCTGGCCGAGAAGCTGCGCAAGAAATACGGCAAGCAGTTCAAGGCGCCGAAGCTTTTGAAGGACATGGCCGAAAACGGCGAAACCTTCTACACGCGCTTCGATCCGTATGCGGCGATGGATGAAGCGGCGTAAGTGAGTTGACTGGCTGAGTTAGGAGAACCCCGGGGTGTGAGCTCCGGGGTTTCGTACTTTTTACCGATCGCCGACTTAGTTCGCGTGAAGCGACGTGCTCACAGGGCACTTGGTGGACATTTTTCTATACGCCCTGCTAGGTTCGACCGCCGGGCCACTTCATCGCGCTAACGTAAAAATCTGGCCGAAGGTTTTCCCGAAATTTAAATTCTAAGAGGAAGCGTCGGAGGAATTTGCGGCGCTGGAGAATCAACAGCCGTCAAGCTACACTCAAATTAGGGAGAATTCACGCAAGCAGATCGCAAGCGTTCACCACTAAGATTACCTAAGTCGTTATTTCCGGTTAGCGGTTTCCAATGGATGATCAAAATCTCGAACAGTTAATTCCACGGGCGCGACACCACCGCATGAGTATGCGGGAAATGCAGGCTCAAGGAATAAGCTACATTGTCGGCAATACTGCAGCCGATGGAAAGATTCTTTTTCGCGGCACGGTTACGATGGCTGTACCACGCCATTTCTTAAGCGCGAATCCGCCTTTGGGAAGTATCGCTGTCGGCGACAACGAACCGCGCATTCCGTTCGACGTAAACGGCGCTGTTCGTCAGTTCCGGCTGATTCAAAAACTAGTCGAGCAATTCGTTAGTTCATCCGAACCCATAAAGATTGATTCTGCACTAATCCGTCAATTGCACGCTGCGGCAGGCGATCCAGGAAATCCCGATTTTGGAAACTTTAGAAGTGTTGACGTCGTCGTAGGCACATACAGAGCGCCTCCTCCAAACGAGATAGCTGCGCTTGTGGATACGTTCTGCGCAGATCTCAATTCACTTTGGGAGACAGAAAATCCCTTGCGCCTGAGTGCTTTTGCTCTTTGGCGATTTAATTGGATTCATCCTTTCGTCGATGCCAATGGGCGTACAGGTCGCGCGCTAAGCTATCTAATACTCAACCTTAAATTCGGTATGCTATTGCCTGGAGTTCCTACGCTTCCTGAACAGCTTAGCGATCGCCGGAGGCAGTATTTTGACGCGCTTGCGGTTGCGGACGCTACATACTCAAAGACTGGAATTGCCGAAATTGAGCCATTGGCGACCCTCCTTGAGGAGCTACTTATTCGGCAGTTGCGGAATTTGCCGGCGCAATCTGATCGCGACGAGGCTGCTATTGCCGATATTTTTCGGCGGCGCATCGCCTCCGCTGATCCGGCTACGCTACGCCGTATATACGGTGATAGCTTAGTAAGTTATCGCACTTGGGCCCACGGCGATGTCCTCATTGTCCATGTAGCGCCGACTCAAGCTATCGAAAATGCTGAAGCACTCTTCGAAAAGGAGGGCCAGCCTTTTCCTGGCTTGATCTCGGAACACGGCGACGCCGCGGTACTATCGCTAGGCACAGAGCACCGTGGCGCTATTGTGCGACCGCGCGCCTTCAAAGTCGACGCGGCGGCAATCCATCTCGACCCGAATGCGGCCGTAGTAGTTGAGTCACCGAAGATTTCATTTGCATTAAAAGAAGGAGCCGAAGATTGGGAAGTTGACGGGGCTCTATATGTACTTCGTTACGGAAATGAGATCAGTTCTCTCGGACTAATTGAAGTTCTTGATTGGCTGGTTCGCCGCCATATACAAGAAAGCTAAATATGGCTCTCACCCAGAAGGAATATGAGGATTTTCAAAACTTAGTTGGAGATAACGATGCCAACCATGAACTTGGTTGCCGACCTTACCTAGAACATGCGGAACACTTGCTGGTTCAGCGTACTCTAAGGAGTACTGCCCGCTTCACTGAGATACGCAGCTATGTTGGTGATGCTGATTTAGTAGTGGTGGCTGAGATCACGAACGACAACGGTTCGCCTGAGACTTGGGCGTATTTCTGGGAGTTAAAGGCACCCCAATGCTTCTTGTTCGAGTATGATGATAGCAAGAACCGTTGCCGTCCCACTGCCGATTTAGTTAAGGCCGAGAATCAACTACTCCATTATGTGGATGAGGCGGTCGCTAACGAAAACACTCGAAAGCGCCTTGGCGTAATGGACAGCAAGAATATCCGCCCCGGCGGCATTATTATCGGCACGACCGACACGATGTTGCGATCACCTAGGGATAAGAACGACGTCACAAAAGCATTAGCGGCATTGCAACTTCGTCGCGAAAGGCTTTATCGAGCAGAAAATATCCGCATAGTAACATGGGATAACGTTCTGGAAGAGGTGAAACCAAGCATAATAATTCAGCCCTAGATTCGATCGATTTCGACTGCCTAACAAAATCAACCGCTACGGCGAAGATAACGGCTAAAAACTTTGTCGGGGTTCGAAACCCAGAGAGCAATTTCCGGGTAATTTAATGCGGCCGCTCACCCCTCCACCCGCCTCCGCGCAAACAGCACCACCGTCAGGGCCACGGCCACCGGAAACGTCCCGACATAGCCGACGATCCCGATATTGCGCAGTTGCATGTCACCGGCCGCGACGCCGGCCAGGCCGGCGAAGGAGAGAAACCCGCTGACGAGAAATGCCAGCCGGATCGCCCGGTTCAGCCCGCCGCCGGGAAAGACCGGGGCGGCGCAGAGCATCGCGACCGCGAAGAAGACGTCCCAGGCGAGGATGTCGAGCGCGTAGACGATCGACGGCCAACGGAAGGCGAAGACGAGGTTCATGCCGTCGAACTCCGGCAGCCGGGCGAGCGTCAGGATGGCGAAATGGACGATCGAGGTCAGCATCGCGACCATCGCCATGAACAGCACCGCCATCAGGCTGAAGACCCGCCGCGCGGGCGACGCGAAGACGTGCACCGCCACCATGAAGCCGGTCATGAACGGCATCAGCAGCAGGATCAGGATTTCCATGGCGGTGAACCACGGGTCCGCGATCGGCGCGTCGGGCGCGGCAAGCGTCGCCAGCCCGGCCGCGAGGACGGCGACATAGGCCACCGAGAGGAGCACGGTGCCGATCCCGGCCCCGATCCCGAACAGGCGCGCCTCGCGGCTGAAGATCATGCCGTTTCCCCTCGCCGGTCTCGCGCCGCAGGATATCCAGAAAAAGACGGCCCGGCGCCTTTCGGCACGTTTTCTACCACGGCGGGTCTCTATTCCGGTGGACAAATTTTCCGCCCGCTGCCGCCAACCCGTTCTCCCCGCACGGCATTCGCCTGATGTCCCGCAATGTCCGTCCACCGCCCCGAAACCTCCGCGACACTGTCCCGGCACGAACCGGAGGCGAGGCATGGAGTTCGACTGGCGCAGGGCGATCGACCTGAATTGCGAGAAACTGTGCGACATCGCATTCCGGCTGCTGGTCATGGCCGGCATCCAGGCCGGGCGGACGAACCCGACCCTGCCGCGCGGTCTCTATCTGCGCATCCTCGCAATCCTCCGCCCCGCCGAATTCGCGGCCCGCCGGCTGATCGCGATGGCCGCCTGCAAGCTGGATTTGAAGGTCGGGCCTGTGCATCCGCGCGGCACCACCGAGCCGTCCTCGCCCCCTCGGGGAGAGGATACGGAGGCTTGCGAGCGAAGCGAACTAGCCGGAGTTGGTGAGGGGGCAAGGAAAAGGGAGGGTACGAACCCACGCATCCCCGCCTTCGCCCTCTTCGACCCGTTCAAGCCCTTCGCCGAGCCATGGCTGACGCCGGAGGAAATCGCCGCGCTCGACGATCCTCAAGTCTCCTGGTTCACCCCGGCCTCGCCGCCGAACGAACCCGTCGACGCAAGGGCGCTTGGCCGGCGCATCCGCGCGCTCGCCTATGCGCTCATGGATCTCGACGGTCAGGCGCTGCGGCTCGCCCGCTGGCGCGCGCGCCGCGCCGCCGACTCCGGCCGGCCGAAACGCCTCAGCCCCTTCCGCCCCGGCCTCCCGCCCGGATGGACCAAACGTCCGAAGACGGAGGTCGAGAGGGTGCTGAAGGAGTGCAACTTTCTTGGGCTCGAGGCCTGGGACACGTCGTGAGGGAGGGGCCCGCCAGCGACGAGCCGAAGGCGAGGAGCTTAAGGGCGGGACAGAGAGCGCCCGCCAGCGAGGGACAGTGAAGCTTAAGCGCGGGACAGACAAAGTCCCGCGGTGATGACGCGCGCCTTGCATCGCCCACCCTTCCCTTTCGCGCAGCACAGACTATGTTGCGTCGCGGGAGGCCAATTCCATTTTCTCAGGCCCCGATCCGACCGACATGCGCACCACCCAGGACAATCCCGCCTCCGGCGCGGCACCACAAGGCCCGGCATCCCGGGAGACGCCGGCCCCGATCGGCTTTTCCACCAGCCTGCTGTTCGCGATCGCCTGCGGGGCGCTGGCCGGCAATATCTATTACGCCCAGCCGATCGTCGCGCTGATCGCCGACGGGATGGGCATTCCGGCCTCGGCGGAAAGCCTGGTCTTCACGACCGTGCAGTTCGGCTACGCCATCGGCCTGCTGTTCCTGGTGCCGCTCGGCGACCTGTTCGAGAACCGCAAGCTGATCCTCGCCCTGATGGCGCTCAATGTCGCCAGCCTCGCCGGGCTCGCCCTCGCGCCCGGCCTGTCGATGCTGTTCGCGATGCTGCTCATCGTCGGCATCACCTCGACCGGGGCGCAGGTGATCGTGCCGCTCGCCGCCAGCCTCGCGCCCGCCGCGCGTCGCGGCCAGGTGGTCGGCAATGTCATGACCGGGCTTTTCGTCGGCGTCCTCCTGGCGCGGCCTGTTTCAAGCTTCCTCGCCGACCATTTCGGCTGGCGCGGCGTCTTCGTCTATTCGGCGGTGCTGATCGCCGGGCTCGCCGCCTGGAGCGTCTTCGCGATCCCGCGCCGGGCGCCGCAGGGCCGGCACGCCTATCTCAGGCTGATCGGTTCGCTGGCCGGGCTGATGGTCACGCAGCCGGTGCTGCGCCGGCGCGCCGCCTACCAGACGGCGATGTTCGGCGTCTTCACGGTGTTCTGGACCGCCTCGCCGATCGTCCTGCTGCGCCAGGGCTATTCGCCGAGCCAGATCGCGTTCTTCGCGCTGGCCGGCGTCTCCGGCGTGCTGGCGGCGCCCGTTGCCGGGCGGCTCGCCGACCGGGGCTATGTCCGGCCGGGCACGGCCGTCGCGCTCTGCCTCGGCATGCTCACCTTCGCGCTCGCATGGGTCAGCGACGCGAATTACTGGGTGCTGATGGTTGCCGGCGTGCTCATCGATTTCGGCGTGCAGGGCAACATGGTGCTCAGCCAGCGCGAAATCTACCAGCTCGACGAGTCGATCCGCGGCCGGCTCACCTCCGCCTATATGACGACGTTCTTTCTCGGCGGCGCGGCCGGTTCGGCGCTCACCAGCCCGATCCTCGAGACGTTCGGCTGGACCGGGATCTGCCTGCTCGGCGGACTGGTGCCGCTCGCGGCGCTCGCCTATTTCGCGGTCGCGGAGCCGCGTCGCTGACGCGACCCCGCAACCGCCGGCTCACAGCGCCGAACAGGTTTCCTCGACGGCTTCCTTCGTCACCCGCACGATCTCGTCGGCCTCGTCGGCCGTCAGGCACAGCGGCGGGGCGAAGCCGATGATGTCGCCCTGCGGCATGGCGCGGGCGATGACGCCGCGCTTCAGCATGCCGGCGACCGCCTTCGCGGCGACCGTCTTGCCCGGATCGAAGAAGCCGCGCGCGGCCTTGTCCTCGACCAGCTCGACGGCGCAGAGCATGCCCTCGCCGCGCACGTCGCCGACATTGGGATGGTCGCCAAGCGCTTCCGTCATCTTGTCGTTGAGGTACTTGCCGACCGTGCCGGCATTCTCCACCAGTCCGAGCTCGTCGATCAGCTTGAGGTTGGCGACGCCCGCTGCCGCGCCGATCGGATGCGCGGAATATGTCCAGCCATGGCCGATGGCGCCGAACTTGTCGGTGCCCTCTTCGAGGACTTTCCAGACCTTCTCGGAAACGATCGAGCCGGACAGCGGCGCATAGGCCGAGGTCAGGCCCTTGGCGATGGTGATGATGTCCGGCGCGATCCCGCAATGCGCCGAGCCGAACATCGTGCCGAGCCGGCCGAAGCCGGTGACGACCTCGTCGGCGATCAGCAGGATGTCATGCTTGGTCAGCACGGCCTGGATCTTTTCCCAGTAGCCGGCCGGCGGCGGCACGATGCCGCCGGTGCCCAGCACCGGCTCGCCGATGAAGGCGGCGATGGTCTCGGGCCCCTCGCGCTCGATCAGCGCCTCCAGCTCGGCGGCGCAATGGGCAGAGAACTCCTCCTCGCTCCAGCTCGCGTCCGGGCGGCGGAAATAGTACGGCGCTTCGGTGTGGACCACCTGCGGCAGCGGCAGGTCGAACTGCTTGTGGAACAGGGCCAGCCCGGTCAGCGACCCGGTCATCAGCCCCGAGCCGTGATAGCCGCGCCAGCGCGAGATGATCTTCTTCTTCTCCGGGCGTCCCAGCACATTGTTGTAATACCAGACCAGCTTGACATTGGTCTCGTTGGCGTCCGACCCGCCGAGGCCGTAATAGACCCGGTTCAGGCCCTCCGGCGCGCGGTCGGCGATCATCTTCGAGAGCGTGATCGAGGCCTCGGTGCCGTGGCCGACATAGGAATGGTAATAGGCGAGTTCCTTCGCCTGTGCGGCGATCGCTTCCGCGACCTCCTGGCGGCCGTAGCCGATATTGACGCAATAGAGCCCGGCAAAGCCGTCAAGCAGGCGGTTGCCCTCGCGGTCCTCGATAAAGACCCCGGAGCCGCCGGTGACGATCCGCTCGGGCATCTCGCCACGGGCGAATTGCGCGAGATGGGTGGAGGGATGGATGAAGTGGTCGCGGTCCCACTGCTCCAGCGGATCGTTTCTCAGCATTGTATCTGGTTTCCCGTTTTCGTGGTTTCGGTTTTCCGGTGCCAGGCGTCAGCTCCAGTCCCGGCAGACATATTTGACCTCCGTAAAGGCCTCGAGCCCCAAACGCGACCCTTCGCGGCCAAGTCCGGACTGTTTCATGCCGCCGAAGGGGATCGGCGCGCCGGTGACCTTGGTGCGATTGACGGCGACCATGCCGAACTGGAGCCCCCGCGAGGCGCGGTAGATGCGGCGCGGGTCTTGCGTGTGGAGGTAGGCGACAAGGCCGTATTCGGTTTCGTTGGCGCGGGCGAACGCCTCCTCCTCGGTGTCGAAGGGCGCGATCGCCGCGACCGGGCCGAAGGTTTCCTCGCGCATGATCAGCGCGTCCTCGGACACGTCGGCCAGCACGGTCGGCTGGAAGAAGAGCGGACCCGCCTTGTGGCGCCGGCCGCCAGTCAAAAGCTTCGCGCCGCGCGTCAGCGCATCGGCGACGTGATCGATCTGCTTGGAGACGGCGTCTGCGTTCATCAGCGGACCGATGTCGGGATCGTCCATGCCGTTGCCGACCGTCAGCGCAGCAGTCCGTTCCGCGAACGCCTTGCAGAATTCGTCATAGACCGGACGCTCGACGAAGAAGCGGTTGGCGCCGAGGCAATCCTGTCCGGAGGTGGCGAATTTCGCCTTCACGGCCTCGTCGACGGCGCGGTCGAGATCGGCGTCGGCGAAAACGAGGAACGGCGCGTGGCCGCCAAGTTCCAGCACCAGCCGCTTCACCGTGTCGGCGCCTTGGCGGTAGAGCAGCTTGCCGACCTCGGTGGAGCCGGTGAAGGAAAGCGCCCGCACGCGGTTATCCTCCATCCATGCGCCGACGATTTCGGGCGCATCGCCGGTGACGACGTTGAAGACGCCCGTCGGCAGCCCGGCCCGCTCGCCGAGCTCGGCCAGCGCCAGCGCCGACAGCGGCGTCTCGATCGAAGGGTGCACGACCACCGTGCAGCCCGCAGCGAGCGCCGCAGCGGCCTTGCGGGTGATCATGGCGGAGGGGAAGTTCCACGGCGTGACCAGCGCGGCGACGCCGACCGGCTCGCGCCAGACCTCCACCTCGGCATCGCCCAGATGCGAGGTCACGCTCTCGATGTTCGGGCGCTTGGTCTCCTCGGCATAGAACTCGATGAAGGAAGCGCCGTAGTCGATTTCGCCGCGGGCTTCCGAGATCGGCTT
>Ga0207814_101059_pt1 | contig 10653 bp, 3 predicted proteins | sample TtaePargueraPR_7_FD_187755 | JGI IMG/M metagenome (GOLD analysis project Ga0207814, IMG submission 187755) | Aerobic enrichment media microbial communities from Bioluminiscent Bay, La Parguera, Puerto Rico - Tt and P1 (2) (SPAdes) | ecosystem: Environmental > Aquatic > Marine > Unclassified ... | reverse complement strand
AGAGCGTAGGCGATGGCATCTTTCGCGGTAGCGAACTGTCCATTCAGTACTGCCTGGGTTGCCCAGGCACCCATCGCCTCGTGGTCCTCCAGATCTACCGGTGCACCGTCGGGATACGGCAGGCCGACGAGATCCGGATACTGAATAGAACCCAGTGCCTCGCGCTCCAGTTCTACGTAGCGCAGGCCGACGTTACCGGAGAATCGCAGCGAGGTTTCGTCCGAGCCGAAATCCAGGCGAACGTAGGCGGCACGGTTGGTCTCGGTGGTGTCGAACACTTCCGGCGCCTGGAAAATGCCCTCGGCCACGATGTCGTCGCGGGCCGGGTAGGGTTCCCAGGGATCACCGGACGGAGAAATAAACAGATCGCGGTAGCCCTTCATCACGCCTTTTACGTAATCCGCGTCGGGGAACAGGAAACCGCCGCCGGGCACACTCAGCACACCGCCACGGTGAAAGTCGGTGAAGCTCACGAATTCATAGGGCTGACCCGCCACCTCCGGATCGTTGAGGTAGTAGGGTGTATTCCACTCGGCGCCGATGGTGCCCCAGTTGTAGGACGTGGTACGCACCGTCTGTTCACGTTCGGCCAGGCGCGCGCCGAATTTTGCCGCGCGCAGCAAACCCAAAGGCTCCTCACTGAAGTGATAGGTGCCGTCAAAGCGGGTGGCGAAGGACTCCCCTTCGGAACGCTCGTAGTGGTCCATGGCGGAACGCCACCAGGAGTTTTCCGGATTTTTAAACCAGTTGGGGTCGCTGCTGCCGTCGTAGGGGACGTTGGGGTCCTGCACCACCAGGGTCGGCGTATCACCGCTGGCGTCGTAGGTCTGGGTCAGCCATTGACCGAGGGCAATCTGCAGATCGTCGTCCTGGGTTTCCGCCTGGATATACTGCAGATCGACGCTGTATTCCCAGTTTTCATTCGGGGTTACCGTCAGGTTGAACGCGAAATCATCCACCACCGTCTGGGTGTCTTTTACCCGGGTGTCGGTCTGGAATTTGGAGCCGTACTGGCCGTCCCCCGGCGCGTAGCCACCGCGCCAGCCGGCCTCGGTCACCATCGCGCCCTGCTCGAAGACCCCGTCGTCGCCAAACGAAAATTCGGTGCCCGCCAAGGGGCCAACGGTGCGTGCGGCATCATAGGCATCGCCCTGATATTTCACCGCATTTTCGGCCCAGGACAAGCGTGAATCCGAGCGCATAAACTGAGCGGTGGCCACCATGGTTTCTTCGGTGTCCGCCCACTGGAAGGCGGCTGCATAGCCCTTGCGGGTGCGCTCATCATTTTTCTTGAAGAAGTTGGAAGCATTGGGCACCCACACATTATCAAAACCTTCGGCGCCCGCGATGCCCTCGGCGTCGTAATTGATATAGGTATCGGACTGGATACCGTGGGAGGTGCCCAGCAGCTCCGAGTGCGCCACGTTGAACAATACTCCGAACTCGCCGGCGCTGGTGTTCCAGCGGTCGCTGTAGAGTGCCGACAGACTGGGCGTGCCATCTTCATCCAGGTCGCCTTGGGAGTAGTCTGCAGAAATCGAAAAGGTCTGTTCCGGCGTGTCGAAGGGCTTGCGGGTGCGCAGGCTCACGGTACCGCCGATACCGCCCTCCACCATATCCGCCGACTGGTTTTTGTAGATATCCACACCGCCCATCAGTTCCGGCGGCACATCCTGGAACGACAGCCCGCGGCCGGAGTTGGCAGTAAAGGAATCTCGGCCATTGAACTCGGAGCGGGTAGCGGTCATACCGCGGATAATCGCCCCGGAGCCCTCGACACCGAAGTGGTCCGGGTCGTCGGCACCGGCAAAGCGCTCGATGGAAACCCCGGGCATGCGCTGCATGGCTTCCAGCACACTGCGGTCCGGCAGAGAGCCCATGTCCTCGGAGGAAATGGAATCGACAAACGTATCGGCATTGCGCTTGATGTCCTGGGCGTTCTGCAGGTTGTAGCGCACCCCGCTGACCACCACCTCTTCGATGGCACTGGCCGATTCCTGGTCCGCGTCGTCGGATGTCTGTGCCTCCTGCGCAAAGGCCTGCTGCGCACTGAGGGCCGTCGCCGCCAGCGCGACAATCACTTCGGAAAGCTTGTTTTTCTGGAAAGGCTTTTTATTGAACACAGGCGTGCTCCCATCTCGCTTGCCGCCGGCGCTCCCGTCGCTATACACGAGTGATCGGTAAAGTGTTCGGGACGGCTGCTGCGGCTTGTTATTGTCAGTTATTGTGCCCGGGCCTTGTGGCCGGTACTTTTTTATTACAGATTTTGTTACCGCTAACAATTTCTAGAATTATTCACCCTGAGGTCTTCTGTCAAGGACTTTCAGCCCCCGGAAAACCGACAACCGGCGCACAACCAGAAGATTGTTACGCCACATGTTGTAAACGATTACATCGAATGGTAGCGTTAACGTTAATCGGCAAAGACCGAACCGGGCACGCGTGCCCCACAAATAGATATAAATACACAGATATAGCGATGACACGAGCGATACCACACTCCTCCCCCGTGTGACCACCGTTCTGCGTCAACAGCCCGCAGACGCCCCCAGGCGTCGCGCCACATACCGTATTTACAACAAAAAAGTCCGGAAAACCGGGCCAACGGGAAGGGTATCGACCATGAAAAACACACTGTTTCCGATCGCTGTGCTGGCACTGGCGATTGCCTCCGCCGGCTGTACCGAGAGAACCGTGAGAGGACCCAACGCCTCTGTCACCACCGACAACAACACACCACCGATAGCGGAAGCGGGAGCGGACCAGACCGCCTCCGCCGGCAGCACCGTTACCCTGCAGGGTACCGGCAGTGACGGCGACGGCAACGTTACCAGTTACAGCTGGAGCCAGATTTCGGGCCCGTCCGTAACCCTGAATACAGAAGCCGATGGCAGCGCCAGCTTTACCGCTCCGGCAACGGAAGAAGCCATTGACCTGACCTTCGAGCTGCGGGTCAACGACGACGGAGGAGCCACCAGTGACGCGGACTCGGTTACCGTCACGGTGCTTCCGGTTTACCAGAAGTTCTTCGGCACCGCGGTCGAACACGCCAACGACTACAACCAGCTCACCACGTATTTTGACCAGATCACCCCCGGCAATGCAGGCAAGTGGGGGTCGGTGGAATCCACCCGGGACGTAATGGACTGGACCGCGCTCAACACCGCCCACACCTTCGCCGCGGACAATGGCCTCGCCTTCAAATACCACACCCTGTTCTGGGGCCAGCAACAACCGGGCTGGCTGGAAGGTCTCAGCGTTGAAGAGCAGCGCGCGGAAATTGACGAGTGGCTGGACGAAGTCGCGGCCCAATACGCCGAGCTGGAAATGATCGATGTGGTCAACGAGCCGCTGCACGCGCCGCCGGTCTACAAAGAGGCCCTCGGCGGCGACGGCGAGACCGGCTGGGACTGGCTGATTACCGCCTTCGAGCTGGCGCGCGCGCACTTCCCCGAGTCCACGCTCATTCTCAACGACTACAACATTCTCAACCTGGAAAGTGCCACGGAGGATTACTTGGCGCTGGTGGAGCTGCTGAACAATCGCGACCTGATCGATGGTGTCGGCGTTCAGGCGCACTTCTTAGAGCAGTCGCTGGCGGCGGATGTAGCGGCCAACCTGGACACCCTCGCCAGTGCCGGGCTGCCGATTTATGTCTCCGAACTGGACATCAACTTCGCCGACGACGCGCGCCATGCCAACAAGTTGCGCGAGCTGTTTACCGTGTTCTGGGAGCATCCGGCGGTGGCCGGTGTTACCCACTGGGGTTACCGCCAGGGCTATATGTGGCGCAGCGAAGCCTGGCTGCTGGCGAGCGACGGCACCGAGCGCGCGGGCCTGCAGTGGCTGAACTGCTACCTGGGTGAAGGTGCAGACTGCGATGTGCTGGTGCCCGAATACGTCCCTGCAGGCTGGAGCGGCAGCGACGAGCTGCTCACCCTGGAAGCGGAGCTGTACGACGAGGGCCGCGGCGTACAGGCGGCCGGCGATATCATCGCGCAGACGGATCTGGGTGACTGGATTCGCTTCCAGGCGGTGGCATTCAACGAGGCCTGGGACAGCTTCAGCGTCAACTACGCCAAGGGCGCCGGTGAAGCCGGCAGTATCTCAATTCGCCTCGGCAGCCTGGATGCCGCGGATGCGCTGAATGTGCAGCTGCCGGCCACCAATGGCTGGAGTGATTTCCAGACCATCACCGCGGACTGGTCGCCGGTCTCGGGCACACAGGATGTCTATGTGCGCTTCAATGACGTGGCGGGCGTGGGCAATATCGACTGGCTGCGCTTCGGGGTTGCCGGTGCCGAGCCGGTCAACAATCTGGTGAGCAACGGCGATTTCGAGCAGGGGGCCGATGGCTGGGGCGCGGGCTGGGCCGGGGGTTCCCTGAGCACTTCGACCGATTACGCACAATCCGGCAACCGCAGTCTGCTGGCGTCCGGGTTTGGCAGTGGTGCTTATGCGACCTATGACCTGACGGCGTCCCTGCAGCCCGGAACCAATTACCCCGTGAGTGCCTGGGCGCTGCATACCGGTGCGGAGGCTGCGCAGATCACCATGGTTACGAAGCTGGCCTGTGAGGGCCAGGGCGATCAGTACATCTGGTTGAACAATCAGGGGGCGGCACCCGCGGCGACCTGGGTGCAGCTGAGCGGTATTCTGGAGATTGCCGCGGACTGCCAGATCAATGAAGCGCTGCTGTACTTCGAGAACACGCCCGGTGGTACCGATGTTTACATTGATGCGGTGGAGGTGATCGCGCCCGGCGGTGAGGAACCGGCGAGCGATAATCTGATTACCGACGGTGGTTTTGAAGGGGCGGCGCTGTCGTCCAGCTGGAGCGCCTGGTGGGCAGGCGGCACTTCCCTGGCCATCAGCGACGAACAGGCGCAGGCGGGCAGTCAGAGTCTGAAAGTTTCTGAACGCGTGGAAAACTCGATGCCCTCTTACGATCTGACTTCGAAAGTGGAAGCGGGCGCGACCTACGATGTAAGCCTCTTTGTGCAACATTCCGGCCCCGACGCAGCACCGATATCACTGACCCACAAGCTGGCCTGTGAAGGCGCGGACGATGCTTATGTGGGCGTGGCTTCTGCTGAGAGTATGGCGGCCAACACATGGACTGAAATGACCGGAACGCTGGAAGTCCCGAGTGATTGTACCGTCAATGAATTGCGGCTGTACTTTGAGGGCATCCCGGCTGCGGTGGAAACGCTGTATATCGATGAGTTTTCGGTTACTCCGCAGTAACTGGTGAACAGCTTCGTAGCTTAGCCCGGTGGCGGCAGAGCACCGGGTATCGGTTTTCAAAACCGCTGTGAATACATCCCTGTACGCTGCGTCAGCGACGTCCCTGTCGCTGACGCTTTTGAAAACCGATACCCGGCGCTCTGCCTGCAGTTTAAAACTTCTTACTTCGTAGCCTTTAGTGGCTGCGCTAAAAAAGAAATATGCTCAAGAACGTATTATTGAGTTGGGCAGCTACTGCCCTCGCCTCCCTGTTTTTTGCTTCCCACGCCCTCGCGCTGGGCTCCCCCTCCATTATTTCAAGTTCCCACGCACCCGAAGATTTCCGCCTTGTGGATAAAAAAGTGTCCGCGCAGCTGTTTGTGGACAAGAGCGCGGATACGGCCATCCAGTTGGCTATGCGGAACCTGCAACTGGACATCGAGCGGGTCACTGGCGCCAGACCGGCGCTGATTGATGCATTAAGGGATCTGGATTCCCCGGCCGTCATCGCCGGCGAAATCGGCAAGAACCCGCTGATTGACCGGCTGATCAGCGAACAGCGGATTGACGCGAGCGAGATAACAGACCAGTGGGAAGGCTATCTGATCCAGGTGGTGGAAAAACCGTTGCCCGGTGTGGGTCGGGCGCTGGTGATTGCGGGCTCGGATCGGCGCGGGGTGGCTTATGGAATTTATGCAATCAGTGAGCAGATCGGGGTTTCGCCCTGGTACTGGTGGGCGGATGTGCCGGTCAAGAAATCCGAGCGTCTGTACATCAAGGCGGATACGCGGGTGGTGGACTGGCCGCGGGTGAAGTACCGCGGGATCTTTCTCAATGACGAGGCGCCGGCGCTGACCAACTGGGTCAAGGAAAAGTACGGCGACTACAACCACAAGTTCTACGAGAAAGTCTTCGAGCTGATGATGCGCCTGAAGGCGAACTATCTGTGGCCGGCGATGTGGAACAATGCCTTCAGTGATGACGACCCGCTGAATATGGTGCGTGCGCACGAGTACGGCATTGTGATGGGCACTTCCCACCACGAGCCGATGATGCGGGCGGACAAGGAGTGGAACCGCTACGGGGACGAGTTCGGCTCTGGCCCCGGCAAAGGCAAGTGGGATTACGCCGTCAACGCCGACGGGCTGTATGACTTCTGGGTGGAAGGGGCCGAGCGCAACAAGCCCTACGACAGTATCTATACCCTGGGTATGCGCGGGCAGGAAGATACGCCCATGAGCGAGGAGCAGAATATCGGGCTGCTCGAGCAGATCGTGCGGGATCAGCGGGAGATTCTCGGCCGGGTATTTACCGACCGCCCGATTGACGAGGTGCCGCAAGTATGGGCGCTGTACAAGGAGGTGCAGGGCTACTACGAGAACGGTATGCGGGTGCCGGAGGATGTGACGCTGCTGTGGGCGGATGACAACTGGGGCAATATCCGCAGGCTGCCGACACCGGAGGAACGCGCGCGCAGTGGCGGCGCCGGGGTTTATTACCATTTTGACTATGTGGGCGGGCCGCGCTCCTATCGCTGGATCAACGTCACCCCGATCGCCAAGGTGTGGGAGCAGATGAACCTGGCGTACGCCTACGGTGCGGACCGGATCTGGCTGGTGAATGTGGGCGACCTGAAGCCGCAGGAATTTCCTACCGAGTTCTTTTTGCGCATGGCGTGGAATCCGGAGGTCTGGCCGAAGGAGCGGTTGCCCGAATTTGGTGAATTGTGGGCGGCAAGGGAATTCGGGGCGCAGCACGCCAGAGAAATCGCCCAGCTGGTACAGGACTACAGTCGCCACAACGGTCGGCGCAAGCCGGAGCTGATGGAGCCGAATACCTACAGCCAGTTTCACTATCAGGAAGCCAACCGGGTTGATGCGGAGCTGGCAGCGATGGCGGAACGCGCGGAGAGGATTTTTCAGGATCTGCCACCGCAGTACCGGGATGCGTTTTTCCAGCTGGTGCTCTACCCGGTGAAAGCGAGTGCGGCGGTTTCACAACTGTATATGACCACCGCCCGCAATCGCCTCTATGCCAGTCAGGGGCGCGCGGAAACCAATACCGTCGCGGAACAAGCCGAAGCACTGTTCACACTGGATGCACAACTGAGCGAGCAGTTCCACACCATCAACGGTGGCAAGTGGAACCATATGATGTCCCAGCCACATATCGGCTATACCCACTGGAACAACCCGCCCGCGAATACCCTGCCCGCCCTGGCCCGTTACCAGCCTCACGGCGAGGCGGATATGGGTGTGGCCATCGAAAACAGTCCGGATTTCTGGCCGGCCACCGGCAACCTCGCCCTGCCGGAATTCAGTCCTTACGGTGAAGCCAGCCACACTATCGAGATTTTCAATCGCGGCACTCTGCCGTTCGACTTTGCCGTCACCGCCAGTGCGCCGTGGATTCGCGTGAGTCACACCGAGGGCACCGTGCAGCAGCACACGGTGTCACTGGCAGTTTCCATCGATTGGGAAAAAGCTCCAGTGGGGAGACATCAGGAAAACGTGGCGATAAAAGGTACCGGTTGGGGCAGCGCAAAAGTACAGGTCAACACCTTCAAACCGGATGCGGATATCGAACAGAAGGTTCGCGGTTTTGTGGAAACAGATGGTTACCTTGCCATCGAGGCTGCAAACTTCAGCCGTCAACGGAATAGTAAAGGCGCCGCCTGGGAAGAAATCCCCCTACACGGTCGCACCCGCTCCTCGATTTCCGTATTCCCCGTCAGTGACCGGGTATTTGAAGATCCACGACAGGCACCCTATGTGGAGTATGACCTGACCCTGTTCACCAGTAGTGAAGTCCGCATCCAGGGACTGTTTGCCCCCAGCCTGAATTTCCAGCCCGATCGCGGGCTGCGCTACGCCATTGCGCTGGGTGAAGCGGAACCGCAGGTGGTGGATATTCTCGCGGATCCGTCAAAATCGGCATGGGAAACCGCGGTGAAAGACGGGGTGCGGATATCCGAATCCGTACACCAGGTTAAACAGCCCGGGCGACACAAACTGCGTATCTATGCGATGGATCCCGGTGTCACCCTGCAGAAAATCCTGATCGATACCGGCGGTCTGAAACCGTCCTATCTCGGACCACCCCAGAGCCAGTTTGTCGAGGCACAGCCATGATCAAATCCATGAAAGCCCATCGTCATATTGCAAATGCGCTGCTACTGAGTATTCCTGCCATCTGTCTTCCTCCGGACGTTCTCGCCGAGGTCTCCTTGCCGAGGCTGGTCAGCAACGGCATGGTGCTGCAGCGGGAAGCCCCGGTGAAGATCTGGGGCTGGGCGGATGCCGGGGAGCGGGTACAGGTGGAGTTCCTCGGTGAGCAGTACCGCACCGAAGCCAGCGACGGCGGCGACTGGTCCATCACCCTGAAGCCGGCGCCCGCCGGCGGCCCTTACACCCTGCAACTGCGCGGGGAAAATGAAATACAACTGAATGACATCCTGCTGGGAGACGTGTGGCTGGCCTCCGGGCAGTCCAACATGGAGTACCCGATCAACCGCATCGCCCACGCCTTTTCCGATGAGATTGCGGCGGTGAACAACCCGCGTATCCGCCAGTTCCAGGTTCCCCAGACGTACGACTTCAATACGCCGCAGGCTGACCTCTCCGCCGGGCAGTGGTTGCCGGCAACCCAGCAGAATATCCAGAACTTTTCTGCGGTGGCCTATTTCTTTGCCGACAGCATCCAGCAGAGGGAACAGGTGCCCATCGGCATCATCAACAGCAGCCTGGGTGGATCGCCGACGGAAGCCTGGGTGAGCGAGGAGACCCTGCAGCAGTTTCCCGCACACCTGGCAGAAAAGAAAAAGTTTGAGGACCCGCAGCTGATCGAATCCATAGAGCACGCAGATCGCACGCGCAGCGATCGCTGGTACGCCACCGCGGCACAAAAAGATCGCGGCCAACAGACGGGAGAAACGCCCTGGTATGCCCCCGAGCTGGCAACAAAAGATTGGCAGGCTTTTTCCGTTCCCGGCTACTGGGCCGAGCAGGCCGGGGTCAAAGAGAAAGGTATTTTCTGGCTGCGCAAAACCATCAGCCTCCCGAAAATGCACGCGGGCAAGCCCGCACTGCTGGAGCTGGGGCGCATCGTGGATGCGGATGAAGCCTGGATCAACGGCCACAAGGTCGGCAACACCACCTACCTCTACCCCCGCCGCCGCTACGCGGTACCGGGGGGCGTGCTGCAGGCGGGCGAGAACCTGATCGCCATTCGCGTGACCAACAGCGGCGGTGCCCGCGGTGGCTTTGTTGAAGACAAGCCCTACCGGTTGACGGTGGGCGGCGAACCATTCGATCTGCGCGGTCAGTGGCAATTCCGGCAGTCCGCACAGATGCCGCTGCTCGAAAGCCAGACCTTTGTACGCTGGAAGCCCGCCGGCCTGTACAACGCCATGCTGCACCCCCTGCAGAACTACCGCATCAAGGGTGCGCTCTGGTACCAGGGCGAGTCCAATGTGGGCCGGGCGCCGGAGTACCGCACACTCTTTCCCGCACTGATACGCGACTGGCGCGCGGGCTGGGCGCAGAATGCCGGACAGAAGCAACTGCCCTTTCTGTTCGTGCAGCTGGCGAATTTCCTCGAGCCGCAAACCGCACCCGGTGAGAGTGCCTGGGCGGAACTGCGCGCGGCCCAGGCCAGTGCGCTCGCACTGGATGACACCGCGATGGCGGTCATCATCGACGCGGGCGAGTGGAACGACATCCACCCACTGGACAAGAAAACCGTGGGCGAACGCCTGGCCATGGCGGCGGCCAACCGTGTGTATGGACATGCGGATGTCGCCGGCTCCGGTCCGCAACTGGCCTCGGCCAGTTTCAATCAAGACAAAGCAATACTGAAATTTACCCACACCCGGGGCGGGCTGGTTGCCCGCCCCTGTGCAGATACATGCGTGAATCGTGCAGGCGATTCGGCGCTATTTGAATTCGCCATCGCCGGCAGCGACGGTCGCTACCACTGGGCCAACACGCGGATTACCGGTAATCGTATCGAAGTATGGAGCGATCACGTGCAGCAACCGCAATCGGTACGCTACGCTTGGGCCGACAATCCCGCCGCGGCCAACCTGTACAACGGCGCCGGCCTGCCCGCAGCCCCCTTCCAGATCGACCGTACGCAATAAGCTCTAAATGCGGCGAGTGAAACGTCCTATCAGAAGCACACACACGAAGTAGCAAAAGAAGTAGCAAAAGAAGTAGCGAAAGAAGTAGCGAAAGAAGTAACAAAGAAGTAACGACAGGAGCAGTTCATGAACTACCGCCAACTGGGCAAGACTGAATATCGAGTCAGCGAAATCGGTCTCGGCTGCTGGCAGCTGGGGGGCGACTTCGGGCCCGTCGCCGGCGAGACCGCCGGTGCCATTCTGCAGACCGCGGCGGACTGCGGCATCAATTTCTGGGACACCGCCGA
>Ga0207814_101058_pt1 | contig 10653 bp, 8 predicted proteins | sample TtaePargueraPR_7_FD_187755 | JGI IMG/M metagenome (GOLD analysis project Ga0207814, IMG submission 187755) | Aerobic enrichment media microbial communities from Bioluminiscent Bay, La Parguera, Puerto Rico - Tt and P1 (2) (SPAdes) | ecosystem: Environmental > Aquatic > Marine > Unclassified ... | reverse complement strand
GCGGAGAGAGAAACGATCAGGACGAGGCTGGTAAGCGATCGCATGGGTATGGTCCATCCTTCGGGTGTCGAAAAAAGATCGCGCCGGGGCCGAAGCCCCGGCACGGATTATTGTGGTCGGGTGCCCGTCAGGGCTTACTGGACGGTATCGGCCACCTCGGCGCCGTCGGGCACCTCGTCGGTCAGCTCGCGGATCCCGGACTCGAGCTCCACCGGGACCTCGGCCGAGCCGGTGGGGAAGTTGCAGGTCTTGAGGACGTTGGCGCCGAGCCGGGCCCCGAAGGTGCTGTAGGCGGTGGCGATCTCCGAGTCGGACTTGCCTTCCAGCTCGCGCAGCGCGCGGAACAGCTCGATCGCCTCCTTCATGATCTCCGACTCGGTGCCGGCGAACAGCCGGGACTGGTTGAGCTGGGACTCCAGCTGGACGATGCGGGCCTCGAGGTCGCGCCGGATCCGCTCGGCCTCCATCAGCTGCTGGCGCAGCTGCGCGGGCTCGGAGCCGAGCTGCGCGAGCTGGGCCCGCAGGTCGGCGATCATGGCGTTGGCGTTGTCGAGGTCGCGCTTGAGGGTCTGGGCGAGGGCGGCGTCGCCGAGCGCGCGGTTGAGGTCGGAGCGCAGCGTGGCGTTCTCGTCGCGGAGCCGCTTCTGTTCCTCGAGGGCCAGCACGGTCTCGCGGTTGCGCTCGGTGATGATCGCGTCCTGGGCGGCGATCCGCTGCCGGAGCTCGCCGACCATCGCGGCCAGCGTGTTGGCGTCCTCCCGCAGGCGGGCGGCGATCTCGGTGGCGGACTCGCCGCTGCCGAGCGACGAGTCGTCCTCGGCGCGGTCCGCCGGCGGCTGGGTGATCAGGCTGAAGATCAGCGCGCCGAGCAGGGCGATGATGATGAAGCCGAGGATCAGGACCGCGTTCGACGGCTGCGACGGACGGGCGGCGGGGGTCACGACCGTGACCGGCACCGGGGTTTCCTCGGGCGTCTCGGCCGCGTCTTGTTCCGGGGAGGCTTTGTCCATGGGGGGGAATTCAGCGCTCCGCCGGGCACTTGTCGAACTCCGAATGCGCCCGCGGGGGGTCAGGCGGGGGGGACGAGATCGAGGAAATCCTGCGGGCTGGCGACCAGATGGTCCGGGGACTCGGCGGCGAGGGCCTCCGGGGAGTTGAAGCCCCAGGTCACTGCGGCGATCGGGATTCCGGCCTTCTTGGCGGCCCGGATGTCGCGGATCTCGTCGCCGACGTAGAGCATCTCCTCGGACTTCAGCGAGAAGGTCTTGCGGATCGCCCGGATGTGCTTCGACTTGCCGGTCAGCTTGGAGGTCGACGAGATGAAGTTGAACAGCCCGCGCAGGCCGTGGGCGCGGAGGAACAAGTCGACGTTGGCCGGGGCATTGGAGGTGAGCACCCCGAACGAGCGGGCCCGCGCCCGGAGCGGGGGGAGCACCTCGGAGATGCCGTCGATGAGCGGGAGGCGAACGATGTTGCCGCGCATCAGCGAGGTCCCGCGGGCGATCAGCGCCGGGACGCGCCGCTTCGGGATCTCGAGGTGCTTGAGCAGCTCCTTGAGCGAGAGATGGCGGAGGGCCGGGAGCTCGTCGGCGGCGACCTCGCGCAGGCCGTAGTCCGGCGCGAGTTCATTGAAGATCCGGCGGCTCTCCTCGAGGGTGTCCGCGAGGGTGCCGTCGAAGTCGAAGATCAACGTGCGGTAGGCCATTCGATGGTCGATAGGAACCGCCAGGAACGGCGGCTCGCCAAGGATAATTCACCGCTTTCGGAGCGGCGTGGCCGGTCCGGGCACGAGCGCCAGGTTGGGGTCGATGTCGGCGTCGAGCGGCGAGCTCCGCCCGGCGAAACGCTGGAGCAGCGCCGCAAAGCCGATCATCGCGGCATTGTCGGTGCAGAGGGCGGGATCGGAAGTGACCAGCGAGAGCCCGGCCGCGGCGCAGGCCTCGCCGAAGGCCGTGCGCAGCGTCCGGTTGAGCGACACCCCGCCGGACAGGGCGACCGTGTCGCGACCGGCCTCGCGGGCGGCGCGGAGGGTCTTGGTGACGAGCACGTCGATGACCGCCTGCTGGAAGCTGGCGCAGAGGTCGGCCAGGTCGGAGCTACGGGGGGTGCCGTAGTCCGGGTCGCGGTCGCTGAGCGTGTAGAGGACCGCCGTCTTGAGGCCGGAGAACGAGAAGTCGAGGCCGGGGTCGCGGAGCATCGAGCGGGGGAAGTCGAAGGCCTCCGGGTTGCCGCCGCGGGCGGCCCTCTCGATCTCCGGGCCTCCCGGGTAGGGGAGGCCGAGCATCTTCGCCACCTTGTCGAAGGCCTCGCCGGCGGCATCGTCGCGGGTCGACCCGAGCCGGCGGTAGCGGCCGGGGCCCTCGACGTCGAGCAGCAGCGTGTGCCCGCCGGAGACGACCAGGGCGACGTGCGGCGGCACCCCGGGGCTGCCGACGAAGGGGGACAGCAGGTGGCCCTCGAGGTGGTTGACGGCGAGGAAGGGGCGGTCGGCGGCGGCCGCCATCGCCTTGGCGGCGGTCGCCCCGACGAGCAGCGAGGAGGCGAGCCCGGGTCCGGAGGTGGCGGCGAACAGGTCGACCTGCCCGAGTCCGACGCCGGCATGCTCGAGCGCCTGCTCGACCAGCGGGCGGAGGTGCAGCGAGTGGTTGCGCGACGCCAGCTCGGGGACCACGCCGCCGTGGGCCCGGTGCAGCTCGATCTGGCTGGCGATCTCCGAGGACAGGATGCGCGCGGGCTGGCCGGGCGATCCGGACAGCACGGCGACCGCGGTTTCGTCGCAGGAGGACTCGAGGGCGAGGACAAGCACGGGGCGAGTGTCGGCCCTCCCGCGACCCGTGTCGAGGGGCCGTAAACGGGGGCTTGTCGGCGGCGGGCGGCCCGGGGATGGTCGGCCCGTGCAGGGAGCGGTCGAGGTCTTGAAGCAGGTGCTGCCGGTCTACCTGCTGCTGGTGGCGGGGGCGGCGCTGCGGCGCGGAGGGGTGACGCGACGCGAGCACGACGAGGGCGTCCTGCACCTGGTGTTCCACGTGATGTATCCCTGCTTCATCCTCGACAAGATCCTCGGCAGCGAGAGCGTGCGGGATCCGGGGGCGGTGGTCTGGGGCATCGGCGTGGGCATGCTGTTCGCGCTGGTGGGCTTCGGCATGGCCTGGCTCGGGGCCTCGCTGCTCGGCTACGAGCGGGGCAACGGCAAGCGGACCTTCACCGTCGCCACCGGGGTGCAGAATTTCGGCTACACGGCGATCCCGGTGGTCGAGCAGATGTGGCTCGGGTCCGGCGCGATCGCGATGCTGTTCGTGCACAACTTCGGCGTCGAGATCGCGATCTGGTCGGCCGGGGTGATGATCCTGTCCGGGGAGCGGGGGATCCCCTGGCGGCGGCTGGTCAACGGGCCGATGGTGGTGATCGTGGTCGGTCTCGGCCTGGTGGCGCTCGGCTGGGACCGGCACATCACCGGGCCGCCCCGCGAGGCGATGCGCTGGATGGGGGCGGGCAGCTTCCCGGTGGCGGTGTTCATCACCGGGGCGATCATCATGGACCTGATCGGCCGCGAGCGGCCGAGCTGGCGGGCCTCGCTGGGGGCGCCGGTGCTGCGGCTCGCGCTGATCCCGGCGATGATGCTGGTGGCGGCGCGCTGGCTGCCGATGCCACTGGCCCTCAAGCAGGTGCTGCTGGTGCAGGCGGCGATGCCCTCGGCCATGACGCCGATCCTGCTGGCGAAGCTCTATGGCGGGCGCCCCTCGGTCGCCGTGGAGGTGGTCGTCGCGACCACCGTCGTCAGCCTCCTGAGCATGCCGCTGGTGCTGATCCTCGGTCGCGATTGGCTCGGGCTCTGAGCTCGATGACGCGCTTCCGAAGCGAGAGAGGGAAACGTTTCCTGTGTCGTGGGAATTTCGCCCTCGCCTTCCACAGGCTCAGGGGATTAAACAGGATCGACATGTCGAACGATACCGAAACCGACGGCCGCAGCCGCTACATCGTGCCCAATCTCGACCGGGCGCTGGCGATGCTGGAGTTGCTGAGCGGTCGTCCGGAGGGGCTCAACGTCAGTGAACTGAGTGTTGAGCTCGGGATTCCGAAGAACAGTGCATTCCGCATTGCGGTCACCCTCGAGAGCCGTGGCTTCCTCGACAAGTCGGCCGGGACCAAGCGCTACCGGCTGACGCCGCGGCTGCTGATGCTGGGGGCGGTGTCCTCGACGGACGTGAACCTGTTCGAGAAGTCGGTCGACGTGATGCGGCGGCTGCGCGACGAGACCCACGAGACCGCGCTGCTGGGCACGCTGACCGGCGACGAGGGGGTGGTGCTCGACCAGGCGCTGGGCACCCATCCCTTCAAGTTCGCGGTCGACGCCGGGACCCGCTTCATGCTGCACACGGCCGCACCCGGCAAGGCGATGCTGGCGGCGATGGGCGAAGACGAGCGCCGTCAGAGGGTCCGGCGACTGAGCTTCCCGCGCTTCACGCCGAACACGATCACCAGCGCCGAGGAGTTCCTCGGCCACCTCGAGAAGGTCGCCCAGCGCGGCTACGGCTTCGACCTCAACGAGGAAATGGAGGGGCAGACCTGCGTCGGCGCGGCGATCACCGGCGCCACCGGGAGTCCGATCGCGGCGCTCTGGATCACCGCCCCGAGTTCGAGGATTCCCGATGGGCAGCTCGATGCGCTTGGTTCACTGGTAAAAGCCCACGCGGATGAAATCTCCGCGCGCTTCGGGGCGATCCAGTCGAACCAGGGATGAACGGACGGAAACGGAAGCCCGCGGCGATCTGCTGGCTGGTCCTCGCCGCGGCGGCGGCGGCCGAGGATCCGGGCGTCGCGTTCTTCCGGGAGCAGGTCAAGCCGCTGCTCGCCGAGCGTTGCTTCCGCTGCCATGGAGGCAGCGATGAGCGCGGCGAGGTCCGGGTGCGCGGCGGGCTCCAGCTGATCAGCCGCCGCGGCCTGCTGCTCGGGGGCGATCACGGCCCCGCCTACGATCCCGAGGCCCCGTCGCAGAGCCTCCTGCTGCGGGCGATCTCGTACGAGGATGAGGACCTGCGGATGCCGCCCCGCAACCGGCTGCAGGCTTCGGAAGTCGAGCGGATCCGCCGCTGGCTGGAGATGGGGGCGCCCTGGACGCCCGAGGACGCCGATCGCCTGGTCGAGGTCGACGAGGCGCTGGCCGGCGTGACCGAGGTCAACGACACGACCCGGGCTCACTGGTCGTACCGGCCGATGCGCGACCCCGCCCCACCGCGCGTCGAGGCCCCCGGCCATCCGATCGATGCGTTCCTCGAGGCGCGGCTCTCGGCCGAGGGCCTGCGCCCGGTCCCCCGGGCGTCGCGGTCGACGCTGCTGCGGCGGCTTTCCTACGACCTCACCGGCTTGCCTCCGACCCGGGCGGAGATCGAGCGCTTCGAGCGCGATCGCTCGCCGGACGCCTGGGAGCGGCAGGTCGAGCGCTTGCTCGCCTCGCCCGCCTACGGCGAGAAGTGGGGGCGCCACTGGCTCGACCTGGTGCGCTACGCCGAGTCCAACGGCTTCGAGCGCGATGCCGACAAGCCCTTCGTCTGGCGCTACCGCGACTACGTCATCCGGAGCTTCAACGAGGACAAGCCGTACGACCGCTTCCTGACCGAGCAACTGGCCGGGGACGAGTTGGCCGGGGCGTCCGCCGAGTCGCTGATCGCCACCGGTTACCTGCGACTGATGCCGTGGGACGACGAGCCCGCGGACCCCCTGCAGCACGAGTTCGACCTGCTCGACGACGTCGTTCGCACGACCAGCGAGGCGATGCTCGGCATGACGATCGGCTGCGCCCGGTGCCACGACCACAAGGGCGACCCGATTCCCCAGCGCGACTACTACCGCTTCCTCGCCTTCTTCCGCGGCATCCAGCCGATGGGCCAGGGCGGCCGGATGACCCGGGTGATCGACACGCCCGACGTCCGCGAGGATGCGGCGAGGCAGCTCGTGTCGCTGTCCCGCGAGGCGGAGGAGATCCGGATCCAGCTGGGGGGCATCGAAAGCCGGGCGATGACCTGGCTGCGCGCCAATCGTCCGGATCTCGCCGAGTTGGTGACTGGCCCCGCGACCGGCGATCGGGTCCTGGTCGGCGACGCCCGCGGCCGGCCGGCGGTGTGGCACTACACCACCGAACCACCGGCCGGGGACTGGTCGACGGTCGGCTTTCGCGCCGACGAGGCCGGGTGGCGGACCGGTGAAGCGGGCTTCGGCACGGTCGTTCCCGGAGCCGTGGCCCGCACCGTGTGGACCGGCTCGGACATCTGGCTGCAGACGACTTTTCCCCTCGAGCGAATCCCCGCCGGCGTGGTGCTCCACCTCTACCACGACGAGGACTGCGAGATCTACCTCAACGGGCGGCCGGTGCTGCGCCGCAGCGACTACGTCACCGGCTACCTGCGGCTCCCCGCGCCGGAGGAGTTCCTCGCCGCGCTGCAGACCGGTCGCAACGTGCTCTCGGTTCACGTCCGGCAGTCGGGCGGCGGCCAGTACTTCGATCTCGGCGTGGAAATCGACGGGCTGACGCTCGCGGACCTGGTCACCGCCGGCCGCGCGGGGCCGCTCCCGGAGGTGACGCGCGAGAACTACCGCCGGCTGCGGACCCGTCTGGAGGCGATCGAGCGGACGATCCGTCATCCGGGAATCGAGGCGCTGGTGATCCAGGAACGCGGCGCCGAAGCCGGGCCGACCCACGTGATGGTCCGCGGCAGCGCGCACTCGCCGGCGGACGAGGTGCAGCCGGGTTTCCCGGCGATCTGGGGCGGCGCGGCGGCCCGCATCCCGGAGCCGGCCGAAGGGGCCGCGTCGAGCGGCCGGCGGCTGGCGCTCGCGGAGTGGATCACGCGGCCCGACCATCCCCGCACCGCGCGGGTGATGGTCAACCGGATCTGGCAGCACCACTTCGGTCGGGGCCTCTGCGCCACCCCCAACGACTTCGGCTTCCTCGGGGAGACGCCCGCCCACCCCGAGTTGCTCGACTGGCTGGCGCTCGAGTTCGTCCGTCGCGGCTGGAGCATCAAGGCGATGCACCGGCTGATCCTCGGCTCGGAGGCCTACCGGCGGTCGGTCGCGGACCGCGGTCGCGCCGCCGAGGTGGATCCGGAGAACGAGCTGTGGTGGCGCTTCAACCCCCGGCGGCTGACCGCGGAGGAGATCCGCGACTCGATGCTGCGGGCGGGCGGCGAGCTCAACCGCCAGATGTTCGGTGAGGGGATCTACGTCGATCTTCCGGCCGAGGTCATCGCGACCTCGTCGACCCGCGGGAGGAGGTGGGGGAGCAGCCCGGAGGACCAGCGCCACCGGCGCTCGGTCTACGTGAAGCTGAAGCGCTCGCTGGTGCCGCCGATGTTCCGCGAGTTCGACTTCGCGGACACCGACAATTCCTGTCCGGATCGCTTCACGACCACCGTGCCGACCCAGGCGCTGGCGATGCTCAACAGCGAGTTCGTCCACCGGCGTGCCGACGCCCTGGCCGGGCGGATCGCCGTCGGGGCGGACGATGCCGCGCGGGTCCGGCTGGCCTTCGACCACGTCCTCTCGCGCCTTCCCTCGGATGCCGAGCTCGCCCGCTCCCTCCGGTTCCTGCGCGAGCAGCGCGAGGTCCACGGGCTCGACGGGCGCGAGGCGCTGGCCCGCTTCTGCCTCGGCGTTCTCAACTTCAACGAGTTCCTCTACCTCGACTGACCGCACGATGAGCTTCTGTCACCGCATCCATCGTCGCGAGTTCCTCCACCAGCTCGGCGGAGGCTTCACCTCGCTGGCCCTCGCCGGGATGCTGTCGCGCGACGGCGCCCTGGCGGCAGCCCCGGGCCTCGGCAACCCCCTGGCGCCGCGGCAGCCGATCGTCCCGGCGCGGGCGAGGTCGGTGATCTTCCTGTTCATGTACGGCGGGCCCAGCCACGTCGACACCTTCGACCACAAGCCGAAGCTTCACGGGCTCGACGGAAAGACGGTGGCGGTCAAGACCTTCGGCCGCGGCGGGAAGCGGAGCGAGGGGCGGGTCGTCGGGCCGAAGTGGAACTTTCGTCCGTATGGCGAGTGCGGGAAGCAGGTGTCCGACCTGTTTCCCCACCTGGCCCGGCACGTCGACGACATCGCCTTCGTCCACTCGATGACCGCCGAGTCGCCGATCCACGGCTCGGCGATGCTGATGATGAACAGCGGCTCGCTGCTGAGCGGCCGGCCGTCGCTCGGGTCGTGGGTGAACTACGGGCTCGGGAGCCTCAACGAGGACCTTCCCGGCTACGTCGTGATGCTCGACAAGAGCGGCGGGCCGATCTCCGGCGCCAAGAACTGGACCAGCGGCTACATGCCGGCGAGCTACCAGGGGGTGGTGTTCCGTCCCGACGGCAGCCCGATCCTCAACCTCGAGAGCCCGCCGGGGGTCGACCGCCTGCAGCAGCGCTCGCTGATCGACTTCGTCGGCGACATCAACCGCGGCCACCTGCAGGGGCGCGAGTCGAATTCCGAGCTCGCGGCGCGGATCGCCAGCTACGAGCTCGCCTACCGCATGCAGGCCGCGGCGCCCGAGGCCATCGACCTGGAACGGGAGCCGGAGCACGTGAAGCGGATCTACGGGATCGACGAGGACCGCACCGAGGACTTCGGGCGCAAGTGCCTGCTGGCGCGACGGCTTGTCGAGCGGGGCGTCCGCTTCATCCAGATCTACGCGGGCGGCGCCCACAACGACGACAACTGGGACGCCCACGGCGACCTGGTGAGCAACCACGAGCACCACGCGGGCCGGACCGACAAGCCGATCGCCGGGCTGCTGGCCGACCTCAAGCAGCGCGGGCTGCTCGAGGAGACGCTGGTCGTCTGGGGCGGGGAATTCGGCCGCCAGCCGACGGCCGAGTACGACGAGGGCACCGGGCGCGACCACAACAGCTACGGCTTCACCATGTGGATGGCCGGCGGTGGCATCAAGGGGGGGACCAGCTTCGGCGAGACCGACGAGCTCGGGGCCGAGGCGGTGCGCGACCGCGTCGAGGTCAAGCACCTCCACGCCACGGTGCTCCAGCAGATGGGGCTCGATCCGAACGTGCTGAGCTACTTCCACCGCGGCCTCGACCAGAAGCTGGTGGGAGTCGAGGAGGTCGAACCGATCCGCGAGATCATCGCGTGAGCGGCGGCTCGCCGTCGCCGTCGGGCCGCTTGAGCAGCTCGAAGAGCTCGCTGTCGGTGGTGAGGATCAGGGTGCTCTCCTTGTCGAGCACCTCGCGGTAGGCGTCGAGCGTGCGGGTGAAGCGGTAGAACTCGGCGGCATCCGGCGACTTGTTGTAGGCGTCGGCGTAGATGCGGGTCGCCTCGCCGTCGGCGTTGCCCTTGATCTCCTCGACCTGGCGGTAGGCGCCCGACTCGATCTCGCGCAGCTCCTTCTCCATGTTGCCCTGGATCTTGGCGGCCTCGCCGGCCCCCTCGGAGCGGAAGCGCTCGGCGATCTGCTTGCGCTCGCTGATCATGCGCTCGAAGATCCGCTGCTGCACGGAGGGGTTGTAGTTGATGCGCTTGAAGCGGATGTCGAGCAGCTCGATCCCGAACTCGGCCAGCTTGGGGGCGGCCTTGGCGAGGATCTCGTTCTCCAGCGCGGTGCGGCCCGACCGGATCGGCTTGAGCACGCCGACCTTGCCGGTGCGGTCGGCCTCGACCAGTTCCTCGGCCTGGACGACCTCGCGGTCCTTGGTGGTCCGCACCGCCTCGATGAGCTCGTGCTTGGCGATGGTGTTGCGGGTTTCGCTGCCGAGGATGTCGTCGAGCCGCGAGAGCGCGCTGCGCTCGTCGCGGAGGCGCTGGAAGTACTTCAGCGGATCGGAGATCCGCCAGCGGCCGAAGGTGTCGACCAGGATGTAGGTCTTGTCCTTGGTCGGCATCTCGTTGGCGGTGCCGTCCCACTCGAGGATGCGCTTCTCGATGCGGTTGACCCGCTGGATGAAGGGCGCCTTGAAGCACAGGCCGGCCTCGGTCACCGGCTCGCCGACCGGCTTGCCGAACTGGGTGATGATCGCCTGCTCCTGCTCGTTGATGCGGTAGGTGGCGGATGCCAGCAGGATCAGGCCGAGCACGACGAGGACGGCGACCAGGCAGCCGATGGATTGGTTCTTCGGGGAGCTCATGGCGTTACTTGGTGGCGGGGGCTTGGTCGAGGTTCAGCAGGGGGAGGATCTGGCTGGCCTCCTGGTCGATGATCACGCGGCGGCCGAGCTTCGGAACCACCTCGGTCATCGTCTCCAGGTAGAGCCGCTTGCGGGTCACCTCGGGGGCCTTCACGTACTCGGCATAGAGGGCGTTGAAGCGGGAGGCGTCGCCCTCCGCCTCGTTGATCCGCTGCGTCGCGTAGCCCTCGGCGTCGCTGATCCGCCGCTCGGCCTCGCCGCGGGCCTTGGGGATCGCGCGGTTGTAGAGGCCGTTGGCCACGTTGATCGCCTGCTCCTTCTCCTGCTGGGCCTGGTTGACCTCGTTGAAGGAAGCCTGGACCGGACGGGGCGGGTTGACGTCCTTGAGCTGGACCTGGTCGATGGTCAGGCCCATGCCGTAGCGAGCGGTGAGCTCCTTGAGCTTCAACAGCGCCTCGGCCTCGATATCCTGGCGCCCGACCGTGATCACCTCGTCAACGGTGCGGTCGCCGACCGCCTCGCGCATGATCGACTCGGA
>Ga0207814_101054_pt1 | contig 10689 bp, 12 predicted proteins | sample TtaePargueraPR_7_FD_187755 | JGI IMG/M metagenome (GOLD analysis project Ga0207814, IMG submission 187755) | Aerobic enrichment media microbial communities from Bioluminiscent Bay, La Parguera, Puerto Rico - Tt and P1 (2) (SPAdes) | ecosystem: Environmental > Aquatic > Marine > Unclassified ... | reverse complement strand
CGCCCGCCTGCTCAGGCAGCCATGGCTGCTCGCCGAGGCCGGTGCCTGGGCGCTGCCGTTGTGGCCGACCGCCGCCGTGATCGGTCGGTGGAGACGGCGCGAGTCCGGGCACAGCCAGGACCCAGCCACCCCGGTAGCGGCGGGCGCTGGAAGCCGGGTCTAGGGCAGGTCCAAGGGAGGCAGGACCCCGATCGAGGTGTCGTAGGCGTCGTCCTCGATGTCGTAGCCGTCGAGTTCGTGGAGTCCGCCGGACGGATCGCCGTCGAGCTTGAGCGGGCGGAACTGCTCGGAATGGGTGTCGACCCGGAACTGGAGCTCCATGAGGTCGCGGTTGGTCTCGGCGATCTGGTCCCTGAGGTAGCGATTCTGGGCGACCAGTTCGGCGAGCAGACGCTTGAGATCCGCGTCGCCGGGACTCGGCGCGAGACTTCCGTCGATCGAGGCGAGGCGGGCCTCGTTGCCGGCAAGAACCTGCTGGAGCGACGCCTGATGGCGCTTCAGCCCCTCGATGGCGGCCATGGCATGGGCGGTGGAGCTGCCGGGTTCGGTCGGGGCGAGGCGGTTGCCGGGAGATTGGGCGGCCAGGGACACCATCTGCTTGACCGAGAAGTAGTGGGTGGTGGCGGCCCCTGCCATGAGGGCGAGGGCAACGCCGGACAGGATGGGAACAAGGGCGGTTTTCATGGTTCGGCGACAGGTTCCGCCGTGGGCGCGGCGGGGAGGGAGTTCAGAAGCTCCTGAAGGCGGCGAGCGGCCTCGTCGAGGCGGTCGGCGTTCTCGTCGAGCGCGTGGATCGAGTCGGCGAGCACGGCCCCGACGGTGTCTCTCTGCGCATAGCCGAGTTCGGGGTCGAAGCCGGGTTCGGAGAGTGCGAAGACTTCCGCGCCGTCGGCGTCGGGCACCAGCACATGGGGCCGGATCGAGAGCGTGATTTCCGATCCCCCGGAAAGCCGGACCGTCTTCGAGAAGGGCGGCGCATGCTCCGGATGCTCCAGCTCCCAGCCCACCGGGGCGGGGGAGAGCGGCTTGGCGGGGAAGGGGGCGATGATCTCGACCTCCGAAGCCGCGTGGCGGGATTCGGCCCCGGGCTCGACCTCGACGCGGACACCCGGAAGCTCGGCGGGCGGCGGCGGTTCCTCGGCGAGCGGCTCATCGTCGGGGCCCCTCGCGTCGTCCTCGTCGGGAGCGTCCTCGGAATCCGGGTCCTCGGAATGTGGCACGGCGAGTTCGGGGGAGATGAGCACGGGGGGAGGCATTTCCCCCTGCTCCTCGAGCAGCGCACTGAGAACGGGGTCGCGCTCGGAGTCCTTCGGCGCGATGTCCTGGGCGGCTGCGGCGGCGGTGAGTGCGATGGCGGCGGAGACGGCGGGCTTCATTTTTCCGAGATCTCGATGGATTCCGTGGTGTTGAGCGTGGCTTCTTGAGCGGTGCCGCTGCCCTGGTTCTCGGGAAGGGTCGGGCTGTCGGCCCGGAGGCTGCTCTCGGGGATGGAGGCGATGACCAGCGAGTCCCACTCGGCGATCAGGCCCACCGCCTCCTCGCGCAGGGCCCGGGACTTGGTCTGGTAGTCCCCGATTCGGGAGAGCAGCGAGCGCGCCTTGGCCACGTCCTCGGTGTTCCAGCGGATCACGCCGCTCTGGTAGAGGACGGGCACGTCGAGAACGATCCGGCCGAGGTCCTCGTCGGCCGGGCCGCGGGCCCCGAGGACGTGCTGGATGCGCAGGTTGGTCTCCTCAAAGCCGCTGACCTCGTTCTTGGCAAGGGTCTGCGGCTCGGCCGGCTTCGGCCGCGCGGGAGCGTCGCCCGGAAGGCCGTCCGACGAGGGAATCGCGGCGTCGGGCTCGGGCTTCGGGGCCGCGGCGCTCGCCACGCTGCGCCGGGCGGAGGGGCGGTCCTGAGCCGCTGTCGGCGGCGGATCCTGCACGATGACCGGCTTCGAGAGGTAGAGACCGCAGAAGACCGCCGCCATCGAAGTGCTGATGACCAGCAGCCAGGGGTAGGCGCGCTGGGTCGGGCAGGCTCCTCGACGCTGGTTGGCGGAGGACGGCGGTCCGCCGAGGTCGAGGGGATGGCCGGCCGGCGCGGGCTGCGGCTCGGGCCGCGGCGCCGGATGGCTCGGCTCGGGGGTCGTGGGAAGGGGTCGCATGGTGGTCAGCGCTCGTTGGTGACGGATTCCTCGGGAACCGGGACCGCGGCAGGCGGCTTGGCGAGGACGGCGTGGGTGACGATCGTCTGGTCGGACACGCCGGGGAAGGTGGTGATGGTGAGGCTGTCCTGGGTCATCCGGAGCTGGCGGAAGACGCCGGCCTTCTCGGAGAGGGCCTGGACCCCGGGAACGACCTCGAGGGCGCCGCCTTCGCTGGTCTGGCGCCCGATGCCGTCGGAACGGTAGATCTTGTACTCGCTCGACTGCTCGACCTCCCCCTCGGCAGAGAGACGGACACTGATGCCGTCGGTGAAGGCGCTCAGCCGCAGCGGCTTGATCGCCACGGGGAAGGCCTGGTCGCGGACGATCTTGAGGCGCGAGGTGACGATGAAGTCACCGACGTGGCGGAATTCCGCGGCACCGGCCGCGGCGATGAGCAGGAGGAACGACGCGATTTGCTGACCCAGGCACTTCATTCTCCGACATCCCACAGCGAGTCCTTCGGATCGCCGGAGGGGTCGTACACCCCGCCGCCGCCGTCCAATACAACCGGGGGGGAAACCGTGACCTTGATCGCCTTCGAAGCCCCGTCGAGGCCCGAGACCTGCGGAAAGCTCGTGTCCTTGGTCGGGAGGTAGGGGAGCAGCTTGGCATGGGTCAGCGTCGAGACCGCGACCGTCGGATGGTCGGCCAGGTAGGTGCGCTGGGCGACATACACGCCGCGGAGGATCTCCGAGGCCTCGCGGCCCGCCTTCCACTTCCCGACCGCACTGGAGAACATGATCCCGGTGGTCATCAGGGCGATCAGGAGAAAGATCACCAGGGACATCTCGATGAGCGTGAAGCCCGCCGCGCGGACGCCCCCTTTCGCTGCTGGAGCCTTCATGATCGATGCAAGGAGTCTAGATGGTTTCGGATGCCTTTGAAAACAGGAAATGTGAATGATCAATCATCCTTGAAGAATTTCCAATGCTTCGGCGAGGTTCTGGCGGAATTCCTGGTTGGCCCAGAGGGCGCGGAGCGCGGTGGTGAGGACGAACAGCCCGACGCCGCTGAGGGCGACCCAGGCGCACCACCAGGTCACCGACTTGCCCTTGGGGGCGACCAGCGGGACGTACCAGGCCGAGCGGTCGACCACCCGGGTGGTGAACATCTGGTTGTGCTGCTTGAACTCCGAGATCAGGGCGTCGGCGGCCTTGCTGTCGCGGGCGATGTAGCGGTGGCGGTACTTTCGTCCCGGGACGTTGGGCATCTCCTCCGCCCGGATGCCGGCCGGCATCACTTCCGGGGGCCGCAGCGAGTAGACGTGCGTCTCGTGCACGAACTTCTCGCGGAGCCAGCGGTCGAAGCGGGTGAGTTGCATTGTTCGGGACGGGGTTCGGGTTCAGCCACCCATGCCGCTCTGCATCATCTTCGGACCCATCAGGAAGATCGGCAGGAAGGTGCCGATGAAGACGGCGGCGATCAGGCCCACCGCGATCAGCAGCACGATGAAGTTGATGGTGGCGGTGAAGGTGCCCATGGCGTTCTCCGCGTCCTCCTCGTACATCGTCGCCAGCATGTCGAGCTGGGTGTCGAGGGAGGCGGACTTCTCGCCGATGGAGAGCATGTGGACGACCTGGGAGTCGACCGAGGTGTACTTCGAGAAGGCGGTCGAGAGGGGAACGCCGGAGTTCTCGTACTTGTCGGCGGCCTCCCGCAGTTCGTTGTAGAACGGGGTGCCCTTGACACTGTTGGCGGACACCCGGATCGCCTTGGCGAGGTTGATCCCGTTGGCGTGGAGGAGCTTGATGGTGCCGAGGAAGGTCATCTGCCGCAGGCTCATGATGAGCTGGCGGAGCAGGGCCCACTTGGACATGGCAAGCCCGAGGATGGTGTTGCGGACCTGCGGGGAGCGCCAGATCACGATGATGATGCCGATCACCAGGGCGATGAACACCGGCCAGACCCGCTGGGTCGTGTGGGCCACGGCGAAGGAGATCGCGGTGAGTCCGTCGGGCTTCTGGTGGACGGACTTCAGCATGTCCTCGACCTGCGGCACGATCTTGACCTGGGAAACGATGAAGGCACCGGTGAGGATCGAGATGACGATCGCAGGCATGGTGGTCGCCTTGCGGACCGCCTTGGTGAAGTAGAGCTCGGTGGTGAAGCGGTCGGACAGCGCCTTGAAGGCCTGGTGGAGCTGGCCGGCGTCGGACCCCGCCTGGATGAGGCCGATGATCATGTCGCTGAAGCGTCCGGTCCGGCGGAAGGCCTCGTGGACGCTGATACCGGCATTGATGTCGTTCCGGACCTGCTCCAGCGTGTCGGCCATCACCTTGTTGGGCAGGCCCTGCCCGTAGTACTTGAGGGCGTCGGCGGTGTTGATCTGGGCCCGCAGCATCGAGCTGATCCCGCGGAAGAGGGTCACCAGCTCCTTCTTCTTGAAGGGCTTCGGGGCGGCGTTCTTGCCGATGGTGATGCCCTTGCCCTGGGGCGCCTGCTTGGCGGCCTGGTGCGGGACGGAGGGCTTGGCGGTGGCGGTGGCGCTAGTCATCGGAGTAGGTCATGTCGATCACTTTCGAGATCGCGTTGAGGTCGGTCTTGCCGTCGCGCAGGAGCCGGAGCCCGTTGCGCCGCAGGTTGGGAAGCTTGCCCTCGTGCTGGATCTGCAGCTCGAGGTCGTAGGGCGAGATCTCGCCCTTCGAGAGCTGGTCGGAGACCTTGGGAGTGATCGGGATGATCTCGAGGATGGCGGTCCGGCCGTTGTAGCCGGTCCCCCGGCACTCGGCGCAGCCGCCCGGCTTGGCGGTGAAGAGGGGAATGTCGGACCAGGAGTCGTCGAGGTTGAACACCCGTCGGTCCTTCTCGCTGATGCCCTGCTGCGGTTCCTTGCAGTAGGGGCAGAGGACCTTCGCCAGCCGCTGGGCGCAGGCCGCCTTGAGCGTTTGGGCGATCTTCCAGCGCTCGATCCCGAGCTGCTCGAAGCGCTCGATGATCTGGGAGGCACGCGGCGTGTGGATCGTGGTCAGCACCTTGTGGCCGGTCACCGCCGCCTCGATCGCCAGCTCGGCGGACTCGGTGTCGCGGACCTCACCCATCAGGATGATGTCCGGGTCGCTCCGCATGAAGGAGCTGATCATCGGCTTGAACTCCTTCGGGCTCTTGAGGTCGCAGTGGGTGATTCCGGGTACCTCGTCCTCCACCGGGTTCTCGAGGGTGAGGATGTTGACCTCGGGTCGGTTGAGCTCGCGGAGGATCGCGTTGAGGGTGGTGGATTTGCCGGACCCGGTCGGGCCGCTCATCACGATGATCCCGGCCGGCACCTTCATCACCCGGTACAGCTCGAACAGGGTCTCGTCGTCGAAGGCGAGCGTCCCCTTGCCAAGCGTCACGTTGATGTGGCCCTTGTCGAGCAGACGCATGGTGACGTGGTAGCCGCGGTAGGTGCGGTGCCGCTCGAAGCGGATGTCGATCGGGCGGTGGAAGTACGAGATGGTGAAGCGTCCGGAGATGCCGGGGGTGGTGTTCCGGATCTCGGTCGGGAGCTTCATCAGGTTGAGCAGGAACGCGTCGAGGCGGTCCTTGAGCTTCATCGGGATCTCGACCCGCTGCTGGAGGTCGCCGTCGACCCGAAAGGTGTAGTAGAAGACCTCCTTCTCGACCTTGAAGTGGATGTCGGAGGCCCGCTGCTTGACGGCGTCGGCCATGATCGTGGCCACCAGCTGGGCCATCGGCTCGGTGTAGTCGGTGGTGACGTCGAAGTCGCGGATGCCCTCGTCGAGGTCCTCGACGTCGATCGCCTCGAGGTCGGAACGGCTGGGGCCGTTGCTGCTGGCGACCGACTCGATCGCGCGGCTGATCTCCGACGCGAGGGTGACGATCTTGATGATCTCGAGGTCCGGGAAGCGGGGGGCGAGGTACTCGTCCGCCAGCGGGCTCCAGGGGTTCGCGATGGCGACGATCAGCTTGTCGCCGGTGGTGCAGATCGGGCTGAAGAACCCGCGGGTGAGGACGGTGGGGTCGCAGTAGGTGTGGAGGGTGCCGTCGCAGAACTCCGCGACCTTCGGGAAGAAGGGGAGTCCGTTGATCTTGGCCACCGCCGCCATGAAGCAGTTGCGCGTCACGCGGTTCGGCACCTGGTCGTGGGGGAGCTCGCCGAACTGCGGGTCGTGCTCGGCGAGCGCGTCCATGATGCGCCCGCTGATCAGGTCGTTGAAGGACATTCCGTCGAAGTCGATCACAGCCCGAAGTGTTTGCGGTTGAGGAAGGTCCAGCTGTCGTAGTCGAGCCGGACCGACGTGATGAAGGGGCGGATCGCGAAGCGCCGGTTGACGCCCGCGAGCACGCGGGCGGCCATGATGCGCGAGGCGATCGGGTTGAGCGCTCCGGTGCCGATCGCGTCGGTGTCCTCGGCGAAGATCACCGGGGCCAGAAGTGCTCGCGCCAGCTCGTGAAGCTGGGTGTAGGCCTCGTAGAAGGCCGAGGGGGCCATCAGCTTGCCGGCGAAGGGAATGAGGGGCGGGGAGGGGGAGATCACCGAGGCCACCACGTGTCCGATGCGGGCGACCTCGATGGCGATCCTCTCGTCGTCGGCGCCCTGCATGCGGGCGAGCGCCTCGAGAAGATCGATGGGCTGGTTGGCCTCGGCGGCCTGGCGGAAACGGCTGGCGAGTGTGCCGAGCTCGGTTTCGTTCGCCAGTCCCGCCACCCGGAAGGCCTCGGTGGTCTGTTCAAGGCACTTGGACAGACACTCCGAGATCTCTTCCGTGGCATTGTTGAGGGAGACGCTCATGGGCCAACTGCGGGTTGCTTGCAGGTTCTCAGCGGCGGACGCGGCTGAACTTCGCCTTGGTCGAGGTCTGCTGGCGGACGCGCTGCACCTCGGGCTCCGGGGCGGCGTCGCGGCGGAGTTCCTCCTCGGTCGGGTAGTAGGGAGCCTGCTGCGGGCGAAGGCCGCGGATGCCCCGGCGGAGGTTCGGCTCGTGCGCCGGGCCGGGATTGCAGGTGGGGTCCACCCAGTCGGCGTCGCGGGTCAGGTTGAGCGCCGAGTGCACCCGGTTCGACTGGCGTCCGGTCTGGCCGACGTTGCTCGGGTCGTAGGAGGTCGGGGTGACGATGAAGACGAGGCTCGACTGCTCCTTCACGGTCTCCTTGCTCCTGAAGAAGAAGTTGAGCACCGGGATGTCGCCGAACAGCGGGACCTTGGTGTTGTCCTTGCTCTCGACCTCGCCGTAGAAGCCGCCGACGACGAGCGAGTGGCCGTCGGGCACGCGGGACAGCGACTCGATCATCGACTCGGTCACGCGGGGATAGACGTTCTCGGTGGTCGCGCTCTTGACCTGGTCGACGATCTGGGCCGAACGCGGGCGAAGCCGCATGCGGACGGTGCCGTCGGGAAGCAGGGTCGGGGTGACCACCATCGAGATGCCGATCTCGCGGTGACGCTCCGGATCCTCGGAGATCGTCGGGTCGCTCTGGTCGATCTTGTAGCGGACCTCCTCGCTCACGCTGGAGGTGCTGGTGCCCTGGTTGGTGGTGGTGGTGATGATCGGGACGCGGTCGATGATCGAGATGACGCCCTGCTCGTTGTCCTCGGTGATCAGCGTCGGGTTGGAGACCTGGGTGGCGAAGCCGCCCTCGGCGAGGGCGCGCATCACGCCCTGCATCTGGATCGGGCTGAGGACCAGATTGGCGGTGTCCCCGAAGGCATACTCGATGCTGTTGGAGGTGTTCGGGACGTCGAGCAGCTGGTCGCTGATGCCGAACACCGAGTTGAGGCTGCGGGCGACCTCGAGGGTCGTCCCCGTTTCACCGAGCGAGCCCGACCAGTCGACGCCGACGCGTTCGGCGGCGGCGCTGTTGACGCGGAAGATCTTGGTCTCGACGATGATCTGGCCCTTGGCGGTGTCGATCTTGTGGAGCAGCTCGCGCGCCTGCTCGATGCGGTGGGCGGTGTCGATGATGATGATCGTGTTGGTCTTCGGCTCGAAGTTCACGATTCCGGTGCCCGGGCTGAGGACCGGCTTGATGAGCTCCTTGATCTGCTCGACGTCGGTCGGGCGGAGGTAGCGCAGCTGGTAGGTGAACTCGGCGCTCGGCAGCTGGTTGAGCTGGGCCTGGGTGAGGGCGTAGACGGTGTTGCCCTTGGTGTAGAGCATCAGGCCGTACATGAACGCCAGCTCCTCCATCTGCTGGAGCGGATTGCCGTCGTTGAGGTGACCGGTCACCCGGTAGTCCGGGGTGTTGATCTTGATGTTGTGGAAATACTGGCGTCCGGCCTGCTTGGCGAGGAACTGGAAGATGTCGTTCAGCGCGGCATCCTTGATGAGGTAGCCTTCCTCGGACTCCTGGATCGGCTGGACGGCGGCATCGTCGGCCACCTCGTCGGCCGGGGGCGTGACCGGCTCCAGCGCGGGGGCGTCGGGGCTGGCGTCGGGAGCGGGCGGCGGGTCGAAGTCGCCGGGGGCCGGGGGCGGGTCGAGCGGCTGTCCGGCGGGCGGATTGACGACCAGGTCCGGGACGGCCGGAGGCGGGAGATCGGGAAGTCCGGGATCCGCCGGCGGTTCCGGGACCGGGGGCGGGGTGAGATCGTCCTGGGCCCTGAGGGCGAGACCCGGGAGGGCGCAGAGCGCGGCGAGCAGGGTAGCGTATTTCAGTTTCATGGATGTCCGGGATTCAGGATTCGGAGATTCAGCGGTTGGTGGAGAGTCCGTTGGTGGGTGTGATGGACAGGGGGGCGTTGCGGCCCTCGGGGACGAAGCCGGGCGGGAGTGGGACGTCCTCGCCCTTCGACATCCCGGGGGCGATGCTCAGGCGGATGTTGGCGGTCTCCCCCGAGAGGGTGTTGCGGAAGGAGACGGAGTCGGTGGAGACCGCGATGACCTGCACGGTCAGCATGCGCCCGCGGACGTCGAGCGGGATGCGGTCGCCGACCCGGAAGCTGCGGTCGCCGACCAGGAAGGTCTGCTTGCCGGGGATCACCGCGTTGATCTCGATGCCGCCGACGATGTCGCCGAACGAGAGCTGGGGGGCCTTCTTGACCGTCGGGCGGTTGGCCAGCTGGCGCTTCGGCTTCGGCGGCTTGTAGTTCGGGTCCTGGTGGAGGCCGAAGGGGTCGGTCTGCCGCTTGCCGATCGAGAGGGAGCCGATGATCGTGCGGACGTAGGAGTCGACGTGGAGCCCGGCGAAGCGGGAAGGCTTGGACGCCAGGTCGGGGTCCGCCTGGTCGACCGCCGAGGGCGCCGGCTCTCCAGCGGCGGCCTGGGGCACAAAGCTGCTTGCCGACTGGCCGAAGGCGGCGCCGGCGCAGAGCAGGAGGAGTAGGGGAGTAAGCGGGGTCTTCATTGTTCCCAAGCGGTGTAACTGAGGCTGACGTTCAGGTTTCCCGAGTTCGTGGAAGGCTCGATGCGAAGCTCCTGGAGCTGCAGCTGGGGCATTCTCGTCTCGAGCTCCGCCAGCGCCCGCTGCATCGAGCGGAAGGTCGCGCGGAAGGACAGGCGGACCTGGCCGGCGGGCTGGGCGGAGACGGTGGCGAAGCCGCCCTTGCCGCTGGGGTGGTCCTGGGCGGTCTTCTGGAACTCCTTCGACGGAAGGAGGTCCTCGATCTCGCTGAGGTGGGAGGTCACCGCGCTCGGGGTTTCCTCGGCCACGAGGGCCTCCCAGCGCTGGACGCTCTCGCGCTTGCGGGCGATCTCGTTCTCGATGACCAGGGCTTCCTTGCGGTTGCGCTCGTAGCCCTCGTAGTGGGTGAGTTTCTCCTCGAAGGATCGGGAGATCCGCGACTTGATGCTCATCAGGCCGAAGACCGCGAGTCCCGCGATCACCAAGGGGAGGGCGATGCCGAACAGGGCGATGGATTTCTGGTAGAGGTTCATGGGGCCTTGGAGGTGTTCAGTGCCATCGGGTCCGCGGCCTCGAAGCGCTGGGTGATCGTGAGATCAAAGAGATAGGGGTAGCTGGATTCGTCGGTCAGGGATGCCTGCTCCGGCGGCACCGGCTTGAAGCCGGAGTTCTCCTGGGTGCGGACGCTGACCACCAGGCTCCGGCTGGGCAGGTCGGCGGCGAAGGCCTGGTTGCCGGTGAGCTTGGCCAGGTCGGAGAAGACCGCGGAGATCCCCTCCCGGGTGTTCAGGTCGGCGAGCCGTTCGAGGGCCTCCTCCCGCGCCAGGCCGTTGATCCGCCACTCCTTGACGAATCCGACCTGGGTCTGGCCGGGGACGTTCTCGGGCGAGGCGTTGTGCCGGAAGCTCCGGACGAGGAAGCCGCTCTTCTCGGGAAACATGCGGCTCAGCAGCTCCAAGCTCACCCAGGCCTTCGAGCGGTCCTCGAGGAGGTTGTCCCAGTGCTGGATGCGCTGGCGCTCCTTGCCGAGGGTCGACAGCCGGTTGGTGAGGTTCTGCGCGTCGCTGGTCCTGAAGGACCATTGCGGCTGGCGGACCATGTCGAGAAGGCTGAGACCGACCCAGGCGGCCGCCAGCAGCACCAGGGCGACCAGCCCGAAGCGGGAGTACTTGGCCGCTCGCAGGAGTTTCATCTCCCCCCGGCTCGGGTAGATCTCGGTG
>Ga0207814_101051_pt1 | contig 10703 bp, 6 predicted proteins | sample TtaePargueraPR_7_FD_187755 | JGI IMG/M metagenome (GOLD analysis project Ga0207814, IMG submission 187755) | Aerobic enrichment media microbial communities from Bioluminiscent Bay, La Parguera, Puerto Rico - Tt and P1 (2) (SPAdes) | ecosystem: Environmental > Aquatic > Marine > Unclassified ... | reverse complement strand
CTCACCCGCCGATCCGGGTCCGGAGGCCAGGCTGAACCCGTTCAACACCACGAACTCGGTCGTGCTCGCCAGTTGGATGGTGGCGTTGCCCGAGGCGTCGGGCGTGAACCGGACCACCGAGTTCACGAACTCGCCTTCCGACGATTCCCCGGGCCGGACGTTGGTGTTCATGCCCGGATGTGCCGCGCCGTCCACCGTCCCGACGGTGACGCTCGGAGTGACGATCCCGTCTCCGCCGGCGAAGCCCGCGTTCCCGGCGACCGTGTACGGATCGTTGTGGAAGAGGGTCAACTCGTAGGTCGCCGCGGGGTCGAGGCCGGTGAAGTCGAGGGTCGCGGACCCGTCCCCGCCCCTGACCACCACCAGCTCCTCGACCACGTTGTCCCAGGGGGTGCCGGTGATCTCGCCAGCGCGGTCGTCGGAGGGGCCGCGCGAGGTGATGTATCCGGTGCCGCCGGCAGTCGCGGTGACGCTCATCGCGCCGATGGTCTTGCTGATCGAAACGTCATTGGCGTCCTTGTCGACCTCCCAGACTCCCCAGCCGGTCTGGACCTCCTGCCCGGCGTCGCCCGCCCGGTGGAAGTCGATCCGCAGGGCGATCCCCGGAGCCGGCGCAGGAACCGACGTGTTGTCGCTCGGGTCACTCCCGCCGGTCACCTCGTCGCCGTCGCCGTAGGAATCGCCGTCGGAATCGAAGGCATTCGGGTCCGCCTTGTTCTGGCTCGGCGGATTGTGGTCCGCAAGGTCGGGGTTCTCCTCGCCATCCATCAGGCCGTCGCCGTCGCTGTCGGGATGGAGCGGGTCGGTCCCGGTCGCGCCGGCCCCTTCCCAGACCCCGGAGCCGTTCTCGACGCCGTCCCCAAGCCCATCCTCGTCGGTGTCGGCCTTGTCGGCGCGGGTCCCCGCGAAGAACTCGTCGTAGTTGTCGATCCCGTCCCCGTCGAGATCCGCCCCGAAGTCCGAGTCGCTCGGATCCGTCGGATCGAGGCCACCCAGCAGGTTGTTGGCGACCTCGTAGGCGTCGCTCATGAAGTCCGCATCGGTGTCGACACTCCATGGGTTCGTCACGAAACCGTCGCTTCCCTCCAGCACCTCCTCGCCGTCGAGGAGCCCGTCGTCATCGCTGTCGGCGTCGTTGGGGTCGGTCGGGGCCCCGGGAACCCCCTCGGGCGGATCACCCTCGAACTGGCCCTCCTTGTAGGGGTTCAGGGCACCGGTCAGTTCGTCGTTGTCCCCGATGCCATCCGAGTCGCTGTCGGCGAGGATGGCGCGGGTGGACCCGAATCCGTGATCCGAGTCGAAAGCGTCGAGACCGAGGTGTTCCTGCAGGTTGGTGAGCCCGTCGCCGTCGTCATCCTCGGCTGGGACCAGCGCGGTGTCCGACGGCGGATCGGTGTTCGCCAGTTCGTAGCCGTCGCTGATGCCGTCCGAATCGACATCCGGCACGGAGGCCTTCGCGACGAGGTAGGCCTCGACCTCGCCGCGCTGGCTCTCGTCGAGGAGATGGTCGTAGATCAGCACCTCCGACACCAGGCCGTTGAAGTCGTGGGAGTTGTTGCCGTCGTGGAAGCCGAAGAGCGTCACCGGCCCGCCGGAGGGGCCCTCGAAGGTCGTGGTCGCGTCGAAGTCCGGGTTGGTGCCCGTCAGCGTGCTGCCCAGTTCCCCCCAGGTGGAGGTCCCGGTGCTGGAATCGAAGCTGTAGAACAGCACCGCCCATTTCTCGCCGGCGAGGGCCTCGGCACCATGCCCCACCACGATGGTGTCACTCTCGGCATCGCGCAGGTAGGCCCCGGCGGACCCGCCCGCGGCACGCAGCGTGCGCAACTGCTGGGTGACGTCCCCGTAGTCGGTCAGCAGCGTCCCGTTGGCGCTGGAAGTCGGGCCCTGGTAGACCACGAGGTAGATGGTCACGTCGGCGGAGTCCGCCCACTCCTGCCCGAACTGGAAGCGGGTGTTCTCCAGCGTGACCGCGTCCTGCACCCCCTCGCCTCCTTCCACGACCAGGGTGCCGGGATTGTTCGCGGTTCCCGCGGCCGGCGGACCGGCGTCGTTGACCCCGGTGGTCCCCTTGTTGACCCAGGTGGTGACCGGGTCGCCGTCGCCCAGGGTCGAGTTGCCCGAGCCATCGACGTCGGAGGCGTCGAGCCAGACATCCAGTCCGGTGGTGTAGGTCAACTGGGCGTGAGCGCCCGCCGGAATGGCGGCCAGCCCGCAGATGGACAGATAGGTTCGGATGCTCATCAGGTTCGGATCTTGGGTTTTCGGGTTTTCGCCTGCCTTCGGATCCGTCCCGCTCGAGGTATTCCCCGAACTCATGCCAATCGATCCGATGGCGATCTACGGACTTAAGCCCAGGCCGCCTCGAATTCGCATTTATTGCCGATTTTTTCCTCTTCCCGCGCCACGACGCCAGCAAGACGCAACGGCCGCGGCCTCCTCTCGGAAGGCGATCGCAGGGACATCCCCGCGGACCCGCATGTCCGCGCCTCAGCGCGCGAGCGCGCGGAAATGATCCCTGACCTCCCCTTCGCTCAGCGGGCGCCCGTAGAGGGCCACCTCGTCGATTCCGCCGACCCACTGCCGACGTTCCCCCGTCGGCTGCGGCTGGAGACGGCCGATGATCGGTCGCATCCCCACCCCCGAGAAAACGAGCGAAGCAGGCACCTCGTCGGACAGCTGCCCGTCGACGTAGATCCGGATACGGTCGCCATCGTAGATCGCCGCCGCGTGGACCCAACGGTGGAACAGGTGGGACTCCCGGGAGTAGGTGTTCAACCCGCCCTCGTAGCCGGCGGGCGCACGGAACAGGCCCCGCAGCGCGAAGTCCGGGTGGACGTGGTCGATTTTCTCCCCGCGCCGGCCCATCCGCTCGAGCAGGAAGTAGTGGGGCGCGTGCCGCACCGTTCTGGGCATCGTCAAGCCCTCGGGCAGGCCGCCGGTCGTCTCCATCGACAGGATCGAGCCGATCTGCTCGCCGGTCGAGTAGAACAGGCACTCGACGCTGAAGCCGCCGTCCGGCCGGAACTCGAACGAACGGTCCGCCGCCATGGCGAATCCACTGAGCGAGGCGTCGTCGACCAGCAGGTAGCGATGGTCCGGTTTTCCCGCCAGCGACGCGCCCTCGACCAGCATCAGCCCCGATCCTCCCATCTCGTCGGGCACGACCCTTCCCGGTCCCACTTCCTCGAAGCGCCAGAACGAGTGCGGCTCCGAGCGCTTGACCGCCGCCTGGTAGGCGGGGCTGCCGGAGGACCCCGCCAACCGGGGCAGCGGCGCCTCCCGCAGGAAGGTCATCGTCCCCGGCGTGAGGACGCTGAACTGCCGCCCCACGCCGATCTCGCTGCCCGCCTCGAGTACCAGTTCCTCCCGGGTCCGTCCCGACGGACCGAGCGTGCAGACCTTCAGCTGGCCGCTGAAGGCGCGGACGCCCGCCCGTTCGCCCCGGACGGTGACCCCGAACTCGCTCGCACGGTCGACCACCGCGGCCTCGGGAAGATGGACGATGAACGGCGATCCCTTCCCGCCGCTGCGAAACGCCACCTGGCCGCTCACCACGCCGAATTCCTCGCGGTCGATGAGCTCCACCTCGGCCGGACCCCGCAGGTAAACCGACTGTCCGCCCGACAACGACAACCACAAAGAGCCGTCGTCGACCCGCAGGCGACCCGCAGGCAACCGCGTCCCTGCCTCCGCGGAGGACTCGGCACTCCAGCGGACTCCTTCCGCCGCCGAGACCACCGCCACGATCGGGCCCACCGGCTCCACGTCCTGACCGGCCACCTTGCCCGGCTCCATGTCGTCCACTCCGCCACGCCACAGGAAGAGGCCGACGGAAATCACGGCGGCGGCGGCCGCGCCCCACAGCACCCGACGACCGAAGCTCGGCCGGATCACCTTGGCCGGCTCGAAGCTCTCGTTGCGCCCGCGTTCCTCCAAGGCCACGTGGACCGTCGAGTGCCAGCGATAGTAGTCCCTGGCGTCGCGGTCCTCGATCAGGATCGACTCGAGATCCTGCGCCTCGTCGGGCGACAGCGAGTCGTCGCTGAGGCGCGAGAGCAGGTGGACCAGTCGGGCGGACGGTGGCTCGGGGCGCATGATGGTTCAGGTGGGCAGGGAAAGTCCCTCGTCGGAGAGGCGGCGGCGGACGCAGGAGACCAGCAACTCGCGGGCCTTCTCAAGCCTGCGGTAGAGCCGGTGCGCGGACTCGCCCGAGCCCTGGGCGAGTTCGGCGATCGACTGGCCGCTGCTGTAGCGGGCCTCGACGACCGAGCGCATCCGCGCGTCGAGCCGGCCGACGCATCGCTCGAGCGCGCCCAGCAAGTGGTCGCCCTCGGCCCCGGCCGGGTCCTCGCCGGCGAGCGCATCCACCAGTTCGTCCGAGAAGACGAGCCGGTCACGGGTGCGCTTCTTGCGGTGCCGCAGCACCTCGAAGTAGGCGAGCCGGTTGGCCCAGGGCAGGAACGGCCGCGAGCTGTCGAAGGTCTCGAACTTCTCCCACAGGCTGATCGCGGTGTTCTGCATCAGGTCGTCGAGGTCCGCCGACTGCGGGTGAATGCTATAGATGAAGCTCCGGATCGCGTTCTGATTCGGCATCAGGAGCTCGAGGAACTCGCGGTTTTTCAGGGAAGGCTCCGGGTTCATGGTCTCGCGCGGCGCGGGAGCGATGCCCGCCCCCACTGATGAACCTAAGCGCGAGAGCCCCGGTTTTCGCGGAAATTTCACCGATTCCACGCCGCCTCCACGCCGGGGGCGTGACTTTTGTCGCGAATTCCAGGCCGTGGCCGCTTAGGACCATCATGAGATCACGCTCGACCCTCTCCCGCCGGCGCCGGACCCCGGGTTTCGCGCTGGTGGTGTCGCTGACGCTGATGGTGCTGCTCAGCCTGCTCGCCGTGGGCCTGCTCTCCCTCGCCTCGGTCACCCTCCGGCAGTCCACCCACACCGAGCCGATGGCCGCCGCCCGCGCCAACGCGCGACTCGCGCTGGTGCTGGCCCTCGGCGAACTCCAGTCGCAGATCGGAGTCGACCGCGCCATCACCGCACCCTCCGACCTCGTCACCGCCGGCTCCGGACGCCGCCATCTCACCGGGGTCTGGGACTCTTGGGATGTCGACCCGACCAACGGCGCCCCGGACTATGACAGCGAAAAAGACCGGAGGTTCCGGCGCTGGCTGGTGTCCGACGCCGACCGGGAGAGCCTGGAGGATCCCGGTTACCCGATGGACGCGGCGCCGGCCGACAGCATCGAGCTGATCGCCGCCGGTGACGACGACGACCGCGTGCTCGCCGGCCGGGTGGCGCTGCCGGACGACCAGGGCGCCTATGCCTGGCACGTGGCCGACGAGTCGCTCAAGGCCCGCGTCGACACCATGCGCGACCCTCGGGCCGACACCCTGGCCAGGAAGCGAAGCCTGCTCGCCGGCCACCGCAGCGGCACCCGGTTCCTGACCCGCCCGGACGGCAGCAGCTTCGGCTTCCTGCCCGGGGACGACTCGCCGGAGGCCTTCCGGGAGGCGCTGCCGGTGGTCCGCCGGCTGACCGGCCTCAACCAGGTCGACCTGCTTGCCGGGGACGCGGTCTCTGCGGAGACCCGGCACGACCTGACCACCCACTCGCTCGGATTGCTCACCGACGTCCGCAAGGGCGGACTGAAGCGCGACCTCACCTGCGCCTTCGAGGCACAGGGCGGCCTTCCCGCCGAGCTCGGCGGGCGTCGGCTCTACGAGTCGACCCTCGGTGTTGACGGCGACTCCGATCCCTTCTGGTCCGCGCTTTCCGGCTACTACAACAGCTACAAGGAGCTGGGACAGGCCGAGGGGGTTCCGACCTACCGTCTCAGCAGCCTGCAGCCGGTCGAAGTGGACGGTCAGGTGGTACCGGAAGACTACCTGGTCACCCCGGTGATCGCCAAGGTCGAGATCCTCTTCACCTTCGTGGTTCGCGACACCCACGGGCCGTGGGTTTCCAGGGTCCCGGCGGCCAGTGGCGACAACAAGCGGAACTACATGCTCCACATGGTGTACCTGCCGATCGTCACGCTGCACAACCCCTACAATGTGGCGCTCGAGTTCGAGCGCATGAAGCTGGTCCTGCGGGACATCCCGGTGGCCTTCAACTTCTACGTCAACGGCCAGAGGCAGAACGACCGCCTGGTGCCCTTCAACGAGATGTTCATCGTGAACACCGGTGGCGCCGCCGGCGAGAAGGCCTTCCACCTCGACCTGGCCGACTGGACCTACGCCGGCCAGGCCCGGCCGTCCCAGCCGCTGCGCATGGAACCGGGCCAGACGCTCGTCTGCGGTCCCTACCTCGACCCGGCGGCCGGCTCGATCGACACCCTCCGCGGCCACGCCGGCCTGGGAGACAAGGTCGGCTCCGACCCCTCGGTGGCGATCAAACTGCGGCCCGGTTTCTCCGGCAAGGCCGTCGGCATCAGCGTCGACTGGCTCACCCCGCCCGAGTTCGAGACCGATCAATCCTCCGACGGCCGCCTCGGGGTCCTCGGCCTGCGGCTCAATGACCGCATCCGGATCGAGTCCGCCGTCCGGCGCCCGCTGCGCGGCGTGCAGGATCGCTGGGAGCTGGACGCCAACATGATGTTCCGCAACCGCAACGTGCCCTATGGCGGGCTGCGCTTCGACTACTCCGACGAGGCGACCCTTCTCGAGCACTTCGACCGGGTCCACACCTACCCGGTCACCGGCGACCTGCGGGCCTCCGAGATCTACGAACCCTACGGCAAGCCGCTGGCGGCCCAGAACCGCGCCCAGGCCGTGGTCGCGTTCTCGGCCTGCGCCCGGACCTGCAACGGGGGCGTCTATGAGACCGGATCGCGCGACGAGCTCCCCGGCGCCCTCAACGAGCAGCGCGACGGCCGCCTTGCCGGCAAGCCCTTCCTCCACCACAACCCCTCGCGCTCGATGGTCAGCATCGACCTCAAGCGCGACGAGCCCGGCCGCTTCTCGCACGAGCTGAACTTCCAGCCGCTCAAGGGCGAGCTCGACGACGTGCTCGAGATCGATGCCCGCAACCGCGGCGCCGCGCTGACCGGCAACACCACCATCTCCGGAATCAAGAGCGGCGCGCTCTTCGACCTGCCGTCCGGCCCGATGCAGACCCTCGCGGGCTTCCGGCGCTCCAACGCCCTGAGCTCGACCTACCTGCCGAACTTCCTCCAGCCGCTGGCCAACTCGGCGGCATCGCCGCTGATCGATACCGGCAAGGTCGTGGAGGAGGGGCTCGCCGAGTATCCCCTCCTCGACCACTCGTGGCTCGCCAACCATGCGCTCTACGACGGTTTCTACTTCTCGACCGCCTGCGCCGCCGACGGCCGATCCGCGACCGACCGCTTCCAGTCGTTCCTGCGCTCGGAGTCGCCGCTCGACAACCAGTGCTACCAGCCCTGGCGCCCCGAGGGGGCCGCTGCCGGGGACCTGGCGGCCCGCCTGTTCGCCGGCAGCGACCCCGCCCCCGAGGCATGGCGCGAGATCGCCGCCTGCCAGATGGTCAAGGGGCCCTTCAACGTCAACTCGACCCGGGTCCTCGCGTGGAAGGCGCTGCTCTCCTCGCTGCAGGGCACCCCGATCCCGGTCTGCTGGGCGAAGAGCCTGGACCTCGAGTCGGTCGTCCCGGTCGAGGCCCCGGTCACCGGGCTGAGCCTTCCGCTCGGCGGCCTCGCGACTTCCGCCAACCCGGACCCGAACAAGGTCGACAACCGCCGGACCAACGAGTGGAACGGCTACCGCACGCTCTCGACCGGCGAACTGGACGAGCTCGCCGAGCGCATCGTCGAGGAGGTGCGCGACCGCGGCCCCTTCCTGTCGATGTCCGAGTTCGTCAACCGCCGCCTCGGCCCGACCTCCGACCAGACCCTCGGCGGCGCCCTTCATCGCGCGATCGAGAAGTCGGCGATCAATGGCGCCGTCTTCGATGACATGGTGCCCGTCCGCACGCAGGACGTCCTCGATCCGGACGAATACGGTTTCGCCACGCCGGAGGCGGCCACCGGCAACCCCGCCGAGGGTGCCCCCGGCTGGATCACCCAGGGCGACCTCCTCCAGATCCTCGAGCCGCGGGCCACGGTTCGCTCGGACACCTTCGTCATCCGCACCTGCGGCCAAGCCCTCGACGGAAACGGCCGGGTGATCGCGTCGGCCTACGCCGAGGCGGTGGTGCAGCGGACTCCCGAGTATCTCGACCCCGCCACCCCGCCGGCCGCCCGGCCCGGAACCGACGCCATGCCCGAGGTGAACCGTCGCTTCGGCCGGCGGCTCGAGGTGGTCTCGTTCCGCTGGGTCCCATCCGACGAACTCCGCTCATGAATCCGATCCGTTTGACCATTGCCGCCTTCCTCGCCGCCGCGTCGGTCGCCACCGCCGAGCTGCGCACGCTGACACTGCGGGTCTACCTTCATGACCCGGTGCATCCCCGTGGCGTCGATCTCAGCGCTGCCGGTCCCGACGACGCCGAGGTCCCGCTCCCCTTCCGAGCCGGCAAGCTCTCGCTTCCCGTCGAGGTGCAATTGGAGGACCACCTGCTCCTGCTTCGCTCCGACGACGGGAAGCCCGCCGCCTCGACCAAGGTCCCGGCGACCCAGAAGCGTGCCGTGGCCATCGTTCTCCCCGACCCGGACAAGGAGTCCGCCCCCCCCTACCGGGTGGTCCTCGTCGACGACGCACCGGACCGGTTCCGCTGGGGCGAGTCGCGCGCGGTCAACCTGCTCGGCATCGACGCCGCGATCGAGGCCGGCGAGCACCGGGTCGCGCTGCGAGCCGGCCGCACGACGGCGGTCCCCGCGGTGCGCCAGGTCAACGAGTTCAACATCGCCCAGACCAACTTCTTCTACCGCAGCGGCGAGGAGTGGCTGCCCTTCACCGAACGTCAGCTCCAGTATGTCGACGACTCCCGGCGCATCTTCCTGATCCACGCCACACCGGGCTCCCGGCGCCCCTTCGTCACGACGCTCGTCGATTACCAACCCGTCGACCCGGGGGCCGAGTGAGTCACCGGCCAGCGCAGTTCGCGGCCATCGCCGGGCGGGCGCCGCTGGCGTAAGCGATCGCAACGGTTTTTCGCTCTGGGCGATTCGCGGCGGGGCCCGGTTGCTGCCATCCAAGGACTGCTCGCAGCAAAGCGCCTGCACCGGCGCGACCGACCGTGCGGCGGAGGCCGCGAATCCCGGCGTCTGGATGCAAGGGCACGCCCGGAACGAGGCGCTGGATCGGCCCACGAAAAAGCCCTGCAGCTGCGTGAGCTGCAGGGCTTTGAAAGTGGCGCACCCGCAGGGATTCGAACCCCAAACCTCCTGATCCGTAGTCAGGTGCTCTATCCAATTGAGCTACGGGTGCCTTTCGCTCCGCTCGCGCGGCGCGGGCCGGAAGAAAGCGACTTCCCCGGGCCCGTGTCAAGGAATTCGATAGGGAATCCCCCAGGGTTTCGACACCAGGGAAAGGCGGCGTTGGGGGAGATGGAAGCAGGATCCGTGGGATGATGCAGGATGAAGGGGATGGAATCGGATGGTGCACGCCCCGGGGTCCGTTCCACGGCGGGGAGCCCATCCGGGGAGCTGGGGTCCACCGTGGGCTCGCCAGGCGGTTCATCCTGACCATCCGATTCCATCCCATCCATCCTGCTCCCCATTCCCCCCCAGCCGTTTGCTCCCGAATGGAGGAGCCTTGGATTCCTCCCCGGCTGGATGGCGCTGGAATCGTCCCGCTCGCCGCGGGCTTGAGCCCAGGCCCCCTTCCGTGCTGGAATGAAGGGCATGAGATTCGTGCTCCTGCTGCTCGCCCCGCTGCTCCTGTGCCGTTGTGGCGGCGGCTTCGGCTTCGGCGGAACCAGCGTCCACAGTTCGCCGACCGTCATCAACGTCTCGGGCTGGGATCCCAAGGAAGTCCAGCGCGGCGGCTCGCGCTTCCACGAGAAGGACGTCAGCGCGCTCAAGCGCAACGGCGCCCGGGCCCTGATCGCCCGCTCGGCCAAGGGACCCGCCCCCGACGACAAGTTCCCCGACTTCCTCGCCTCGGGCGACCGGGCCGGGTTGATGCTCGGGGCCTACCACTTCGTCACCACCGGCGGCTCCGCCGCGGCCCAGGCCGACGCCTTCGTCAACCGCATCGCCTCGGTCGCCCGCAGCCGCGGGATCTCGCGGCAGCCGATCCTGCTGGTCGGGGACTTCGACACCCACTCGACGCCCCAGCGGATCGTCGATTTCATCGACCGCGTCGAGCAACGCACCGGCATCGTCCCGGTGATCTACCTCGAGAACAGCGACGGCCTGCGCGACCGGTTGAGCCGCGCGACCCCCGAGCAGAAGCGCAAGATCCGCCGCGCGCCCTACTGGCTGGCGCTTTACAGCGAGAAGGGCACCGAGCGCACGATGGCCTCCTTCGAGACCCTGACCCCCGACGCCCTCACCGAGCTCTACGGCATCTGGGACAACTGGTCGATGTGGCAGTACGGCGGGGTCGTGTGGGCCGGCGGCCGCTCGGATGCCCGCCACTATGACACCTCCTCGTGGCGCAGCCCGCGCTACTTCGGCGACATGGCCCACCCGATGGAGCGCAACGTGTTCCGCGGCAGCGACGGCGAACTCCGCGCCTTCTGGCGACGCCACGGCTACGCCTCCTGGTAGGCAATCAGCGTTCGAGCACCGGATCGAACCACATCCCCCAGTCGGAGCGGTTGCCGTCGCCGGCATCGTC
>Ga0207814_101048_pt1 | contig 10727 bp, 9 predicted proteins | sample TtaePargueraPR_7_FD_187755 | JGI IMG/M metagenome (GOLD analysis project Ga0207814, IMG submission 187755) | Aerobic enrichment media microbial communities from Bioluminiscent Bay, La Parguera, Puerto Rico - Tt and P1 (2) (SPAdes) | ecosystem: Environmental > Aquatic > Marine > Unclassified ... | reverse complement strand
CAGCCGATGCGGGGAGGTGAGGGTGGCGATGACGTTGTCGCCGCGCAGCCTGTCGTGTTCGGGCACCCAGACCAGATCGAACCAGGACGCCGGCGCGCCCGGGCTTTGTAGAACAACCGTCACAGTGCGTCCGTTCGAGCGGCGGCGGATCATGCGGGCATAGGGGATCGACTGACGGCCGGAGACAACGAGCACGTCAGGCCACGGCGGCGCGATCGACCCGTCCGGCGCTGCTGGCCCCCACGGGGCCATGCTGCGGTGGATCTTGCCCGGGGAGACGCGCTTGATCACCGGCTCGATGCCGAGCGCCTCAAGGATGCCGAGGCACTGGACCTCGTGGCCCGAGCCGCCGGCGGTCAGCGCCCAACCGGTCAGGGGGGCGGAGTCAGGTTTAGCGGAGGTCAACACGGGCGTTCCGGCTTTGCGATGGTCATGGGCGCCGACATAGACCCTCGTGGCGTGGCTGTCATCTTTACGTATGTCAGCGACGGGTGGCCGCCTCATGGTGCACGCCTAAAGCTCGAGCTCCCAGTTCTGGCCCACCAGATCCTTGCCGAAGCTATGGTGCGGTTCCTCCGCCACAAGCCGGAAGCCTTCGTTTTCGTAGATCTTGCGCGCAGCATGAAGGCAGTCGTTGGTCCACAGAACGATTTTCCGGTAACCGGCGGTGCGAGCAAAGGACAGGCATTCGCCGACCAGCCGGCGACCGAGACCGGTGCCCCGGGCCTCCGGCTCCACATAGAGGAGGCGAAGCTTGGCGACCTCGTCGGTTTCCCTGACCAGGAACACCGATCCGACAATGTTGCCGCCGCGCTCGGCGATCCAGCAGCGTTCGCGGGCGGGATCGAAGTCGCGAACGAACCGGGCGACAATATCCGCGACCATCGGTTCGAATGTTTCGTCCCAGCCGTATTCCTGCGCGTAGAGCGCGCCGTGGCGGTGGACCACCCAGCCCATGTCGCCCGGCCGGTTCGGGCGCAGGACGATCGGTTCATCCCGGATACCGGGCGCGCCGAGCAACCTTTCGATCGTTGCCATGGCGGATAGGAGGCGATTGCGGTTGGCGGCGGGCAGATCGGATAGCAACTGTTCGACCTGATGCGCCGAGGCCCGGTCCAGGTCTGCGAAGGCGGCGCGACCGGTGTCGGTCAATGTTAGCAGCTGGCGCCGGGCATCGCTGTCGGAGGGGGTGCGGTCGATCAGTCCCTTCCTTTCGAAACCACGCAGCATCCGGCTCAGGTAGCCGGGATCGAGGCCGAGGTCGCGGGTCAGATCGCTGGCGGCGACCTCCTCCCGGCTGGCGATCTCATAAAGCACCCGTGACTCGGCAAGCGAATAGGGGCTCTTCAGCAAGCCCTCGTTCAGCAGGCCGATCTGGCGGGTGTAGAAACGGGTGAAGCGACGGACTGCGGCGGTGTCTGTGCCGGATACGGACATGCGCGGGTCTCCGAATATATTGATATTGTCAAATAAATGATTGCCAGAGTCAATTAATCAGGCATCGGCGCCGCGGTTCTGTCAGGGCGAGCACGACATATTGTGTCGCGCGGGCGCAACGATTATTCCCTTGGAGGCCATCAGCCGTTCGAACCCGAACGGCGACCGATCCGATCAGGAGCCGACTTGAAAGCCCGTCTCGACCAGATCGACTGGAAAATTCTCCACGAACTGCAAGCCGACGGGCGGATTACGAACGTCGAGCTGGCCCGGCGTGTCGGTATCTCGGCGCCGCCATGCCTGAGGCGCGTGCGGGCGCTGGAGGAGGCAGGCATCATCCGTGGCTATCGTACGCTGCTGGACGAAAAGAGCCTTGGTTATGATGTCATGGCATTCGCTTATGTCAGCCTGACCAGCCAGGCCGAAGCGGACCTGATCGCTTTCGAGGAGCATGTGGCCGACTGGCCGATCATTCGCGAGTGCTACATGCTGTCCGGTGAAGTCGACTTCCTTCTGAAATGCGTCGCCAAGGACCTGCGGGCCTTTCAGACCTTCATTATCGACCTGACGGCGGCACCCAACGTCAAAAGTGTGAAGACGACCCTGACGATCCGCCAGTCGAAATACGAACCGGCGGTGCCGCTGGACTAGGTCGCGCAGCGGCGGTCACTTCGCTCCAAGCCCCAACAGACAGGAAACGGTCATGAGCAGCATCCGATACGTTGTGGAGGGCGGCAGGAAGCTGTCGGGCACGGTGACGCCGGCCGGCAACAAGAACGCTGCTCTACCGATCATTGCGGCGACGCTGCTGACCGATCAGCCGGTGCATCTCGGCAACGTGCCACGCATCCGGGACGTCGAGACGCTGGTCGACCTGATCCGCTCGCTGGGGGCGGAGGCCGAATGGAGCGGGCCGCAGTCGCTGACGATCCACGCCAGGGAAGTGCGTGCCGTCGATCTGGATGCCGATGCCTGTGCGCGTATCCGCGCCTCGATCCTGCTGGCGGGGCCGCTGCTGGCGCGCTGCGGCGAGGTCACGCTACCGCCGCCGGGTGGCGACGTGATCGGCCGGCGGCGGGTCGATACCCATTTCCTTGCCTTCGAGCAGCTCGGTGCGGAGGTGCACAGCTCGCGCAACTATCGCTTCAAGGCCAACCGGCTGAAAGGAACGGACGTGTTCCTCGACGAGCCGAGCGTGACGGGGACGGAAAACGCCCTGATGGCAGCGGTCGCCGCGGAAGGCACGACGGTGCTGAGAAACGCCGCGTCAGAACCACATGTCCAGGATCTCGCGGAGTTCCTGGTGGCGATCGGTGCCAAGATCGAAGGCATCGGCACGAATACGATGGCCGTGCACGGGACGACCTCGTTCCGCGGTGCGACCTACGATATCGGTCCGGACCATATCGAGGTGGGTTCGCTGATCGGGCTGGCGGCGGTGACTGGCTCCGACCTGCGCATCAAGGATGCCGGGGTGGCGCATTTGCGCGCGATCCGCATGAATTTCGAGCGGCTCGGCGTGGAATGTGCCGTCGACGGCAACGACATTCTGGTCGCCGCAGACCAGGACATGCGCATTCACCCCGATCTCGGGGGGCATATCCCGAAGATCGAGGATCAGCCCTGGCCGGCGTTTCCCGCCGACCTGATGTCGATCGCCGTGGTGACCGCGACGCAGTGCGAAGGGGTCATTCTGATCTTCGAGAAGATGTTCGAGTCACGGCTGTTTTTCGTCGACAAGCTGATCAGCATGGGCGCGCGGATCGTCCTGTGCGATCCGCACCGGGTGCTTGTGACGGGGCCGAGCAAGCTGCGCGCGGCCAACCTGACCTCGCCGGATATCCGCGCGGGCATGGCGCTGCTTATCGCCGCCATGTGCGCGGAAGGCACCAGCATCATCCACAATGCCCATCAGATCGAACGGGGATATGAGCGGATCGACGAGCGCCTGAACGCGCTGGGGGCCTCGATTACGCGCGAAACGAGCTAGGCAGGGCCAGGCGGCGCGAACCGCCCGCCGGTCCGTTACTGGAAGGTGATATCGAGGATTTCGTAGCCGCGGGCGCCGCCGGGCGCGGCCACCTCGATGGAATCGCCGACCTTCTTGCCGATCAGCGCACGGGCGATCGGCGAGGAAATGGAAATCTTGCCATCCTTCACGTCGGCTTCCATGTCGCCGACGATGCGGTAGACCTTCTCCTCGTCGGTGTCCTCGTCGACGATCTTGACGACAGCCCCGAATGTCACGGTGTCGCCGGCCAGTTTCGTAATGTCGATGACATCGGCGCGGCCGAGCTTGTCCTCGAGCTCGCCGATACGCGCTTCGTTCAGGCCCTGCGCTTCCTTGGCAGCGTGATACTCGGCGTTTTCCGACAGGTCGCCATGCGCACGCGCCTCGGCAATCGCCTGAATGATGCGCGGACGCTCAACCTGCTTGAGCCGCTTCAGTTCACTGTCCAGGGCCGCGTAGCCCTCGGTGGTCATCGGAATCTTGTTCATCGAACGTCGTCACTCCAAACACAAATTGCCCGCAGGGCGACTCAGAGCCGACGCCACGGCAACATGGGAATGTTCGAATATGTGCCGAAAAAGCGCAATGCCCTCTTTTTGGGACCTGTTATTGCGCTGCGCTGGCGGATTCTTCCGCCGTATTTCCGGCGGCCCCGGAAACGGAACCGATGCCGACATAGGCCTGTAGCGGCTCGACTTCAAGCGTTCCCGTCTTCATCGCCTGAATGCCCTCCGCCGCCGCGACGGCGCCTGCAACGGTGGTGTAGTAGGGCACCTTGTGCAGCAGGGCGGTGCGCCTGAGCGATCGTGAATCGCTCAGCGCCTGGGCGCCTTCCGTGGTGTTGAACACGAGCTGGACCTCGCCGTTCTTGATCGCATCGACGATGTGCGGACGGCCTTCGAGCACCTTGTTGATCTTCATGCACTCGATGCCTTCGGCCGCGAGATAGCGCTGGGTGCCGCTGGTCGCGACGATCTTCAGTCCGTTATCGACCAGGATGCGCACCGCTTTCAGGATCTTCGGCTTGTCGGCATCGCGCACGGAGACGAACACGGTGCCTTCGACGGGCACGCGGGTGCCGCCGCCGAGCTGCGACTTGGCGAAGGCCAGCGCGTAATCACGGGCAAGGCCCATGACTTCGCCGGTCGACCGCATCTCCGGGCCGAGCACCGTATCGACCCCGGGGAACCGGGCGAACGGAAAGACAGCCTCCTTGACGGCGGTGTGGTCGAGCGGACGGCTGGACAGGCTGAACGCGTCGAGCGGCTCGCCGGCCATGACCTTGGCGGCGATCTTGGCGATCGGCACGCCGATCGTCTTGGCCACGAAAGGGACCGTCCGGCTGGCGCGCGGGTTGACCTCTAGGACGTAGATATCGCCGTTCTGGATCGCGTACTGCACGTTCATCAGGCCGCCGACTTCCAGCGCAAGCGCCATTTCGCGCGTCTGGCGCTCGATTTCGGCGATGGTCTCTTCAGGCAGCGAATGGGCGGGCAGGGCGCAGGCGGAATCGCCGGAATGAATGCCGGCTTCCTCGATGTGCTCCATGACGCCGCAGATAAATACGTCCTTGCCGTCGCACAGCGCGTCGACGTCGACCTCGATCGCGCCCGACAGATAGCTGTCGAACAGCAGCGGGTTCTTGCCGAGAACGGTGTTGATCTGGCCGGTCTTGTCGTTGGGATAGCGCGCCTTGATGTCTTCCGGCACCAGCGCGGGCAGCGTGCCGAGCAGGTATTCGTCGAACATCTTCTCGTCGTGAATGATCGCCATCGCCCGGCCGCCGAGCACGTAGGAGGGCCGCACGACCAGCGGGAAGCCGAGCTCGGCGGTGACCAGGCGGGCCTGCTCGATCGAGTAGGCGATGCCGTTCTTGGGCTGGCGCAGCCTCAATTTGTCGAGCAGCCGCTTGAAGCGGTCACGGTCCTCGGCGAGGTCGATCATGTCGGGCGAGGTGCCGAGGATCGGCACGTCGGCCTCCTGCAAGGCCTGGGCGAGGCCCAGCGGCGTCTGGCCGCCGAACTGGACGATGACGCCCTTGAGGCTGCCCTTGGACTGTTCGGTCCTGACGATTTCCAGAACGTCCTCGGCCGTCAGCGGCTCGAAATAGAGCCGGTCCGACGTGTCGTAGTCCGTCGAAACGGTCTCGGGATTGCAGTTGACCATGATCGACTCGATGCCGATCTCGTCGAGCGCGAAGGCGGCGTGGCAGCAGCAGTAGTCGAACTCGATACCCTGGCCGATACGGTTCGGCCCGCCGCCGAGGATGATCACCTTGTCGCTGTTGCTCGGTTCGGCCTCGTCGACGGCTTCGCCGACGAAGGGGGCTTCATAGCTCGAATACATGTAGGCGGTGGGCGAGGCGAACTCGGCGGCGCAGGTGTCGATGCGCTTGTAGACGGGGTGGACGCCGAGCCGCGCGCGCAGCTCAGCAACAGCCCGCTCATCGATGCCGGCCAGCTCGGCCAGACGGGCGTCGGAAAAGCCCATCGCCTTGATCCGGCGCAGCGCGCCCGGCGTTTCCGGCAGGCCGAGACGGCGCACGTCGGCTTCCATGTCGACGATTTCGCGGATGCGCGCGATGAACCAGGGATCGTACTTGCTGGACGTGTGGACGAGTTCCTCGGTGGCGCCTGCACGCAGGGCCTGGGCGATCTTGAGGATCCGGTCGGGCATCGGAGCGCCGAGGGCGGCGCGGATGGCGTTCTTGTCGTCGCCCTGTCCGAGGCCGGGAATCTCGATGTCGTTCAGGCCGGTCAGGCCGGTCTCCAGACCGCGCAGGGCCTTTTGCAGCGATTCCGGGAAGCTGCGGCCGATCGCCATGACCTCGCCGACCGACTTCATCGACGTCGTCAGATGGGGTTCTGCGCCCGGGAACTTCTCGAAGGCAAACCGTGGGATCTTGGTGACCACGTAGTCGATGGTAGGCTCGAAGGAGGCCGGCGTGGCGCCGCCGGTGATGTCGTTTTCCAGCTCGTCCAGCGTGTAGCCGACCGCCAGCTTCGCGGCGACCTTGGCGATCGGAAAACCGGTCGCCTTGGAAGCCAGTGCCGAGGACCGTGACACGCGCGGGTTCATCTCGATGACGATGAGCCGGCCGTCCTCGGGGTTGACCGCGAACTGGACGTTGGAACCGCCGGTTTCCACCCCGATCTCGCGCAGCACCGCGAGCGAGGCGTTGCGCATCATCTGGTATTCCTTGTCGGTGAGCGTCAGCGCCGGCGCGACAGTGATCGAATCGCCGGTGTGGATGCCCATCGGGTCGATGTTCTCGATGGAGCAGATGATGATGCAGTTGTCGTCCCTGTCGCGGACGACCTCCATCTCGTACTCCTTCCAGCCCAGCACGGACTGCTCGATCAGCACCTCGTCGGTCGGCGAGGCGTCGATGCCGCGCTCGACGATCTCGAGGAACTCCTCGCGGTTGTAGGCGATGCCGCCGCCGGTGCCACCCATGGTGAAGGAAGGGCGGATGATCGCCGGCAGGCCGATTTCCTCGAGTGCCTTCAGCCCGTCGACCAGCGAATGGGCGAGCATCGACTTCGGCGTCTCCAGGCCGATCTTGGTCATCGCCTCGCGGAACAGTTCGCGGTCCTCCGCCTTGTCGATGACTTCGGCGCGGGCGCCGATCATCTCGACCCCGTACTTCTCCAGCACACCGGCCTGGTTGAGCGAGAGCGCGGTGTTCAGCGCGGTCTGGCCGCCCATCGTCGGCAGCAGCGCGTCCGGGCGTTCCTTTTCGATGATGCGGGCGACGACTTCGGGCGTGATCGGCTCGATATAGGTCGCATCGGCCAATTCCGGATCGGTCATGATGGTCGCCGGATTGGAATTGACCAGGATGACCCGGTAGCCCTCGCCCTTCAGGGCCTTTACCGCCTGGGTGCCGGAATAATCGAACTCACAGGCCTGGCCGATAACGATCGGACCGGCGCCGATGATAAGGATGGATTTGATGTCGGTGCGTTTGGGCATACGTCTCGGCGCGCTGGCTTAAGCGGGCGGTTCGCGCCGCGGAAGGCGGTGCGGCTCGCTCGCTGTTTATGGGTATCGATTGGCCGGGCGCGATACATAGGGGAAAAAGCGCGGCGGCGGAAGCCCGTCGCCGCGCGTCTGTGCGGAATGTGCCGCAGGGGGTCAGGCGGCGCGAACCTCGTGCAGGAACTGGCCGACCTCGTTCGACAGCCCGTCGGCCTGTTCGGCCAGCAATCTGGCGGCCTCGAGAACGGTGCCGGCAACGGTCTGGGTCTGCTGAGTTCCCTCGCTCACCCCGGAGATGTTCCGGTTCACATCGTCCGTGCTCTGTGCGGCTTCGCCGACATTGCGGGCGATTTCGCGGGTCGCGGCGGTCTGTTCCTCGACTGCGGAGGCGACGGCGGACGCAATCGCGCTCATGTCTTCGATCCGCTTGACGATGCTCTCGATGGCGTCGACCGTCATTTTGGTGTCGTCCTGGACGGACTTCACCTGGGCGGCGATCTCCTCGGTGGCCTTGCCGGTCTGGGTCGCCAGGTTCTTCACCTCGGCGGCGACGACCGCAAAGCCCTTGCCGGCTTCGCCCGCCCGGGCAGCCTCGATTGTGGCGTTCAGAGCCAGCAGGTTGGTCTGCTCGGCGATCGCGTTGATCAGATCGATCACCTCGCCGATGCGGCCGGCATTGTCGGCCAGGCGGCCGATCAGCTCACGGCTCTGCTCGGCCTCGCCGACCGCGGCGCCGGCCAGTTCGGAGGAATTGGCGACCTGACGGCTGATTTCGTCGATCGAGGCCGACATTTCCTCAGCCGATGCCGCCACGGTCTGCACGTTTGCGGACGCCTCGGTCGAGGCAGCCGCGACCGCGCCGGCCTGTTCGCTCGACCGGTCTGCGGTCGCCGACAGCTGGTCGGCGGCGACCTGCATGTTCTTGGCAGCCGAAGCGACCTGCTCCAGCAGGGACTTCGCCTGGGTTTCGAACCCGCCGGTAATCTGGTCGACGCGATTGGCGCGGCGGTTGCGTTCCCCCTGCTCACGCTCGGCTTCGGCCTGCAGTTCCTCGTTGCGGATCATGTTGTCCTTGAAGACCAGGACGGCACGGGCCATCGCGCCGATCTCGTCGCCACGGTCGGTGGCGGGGATGTCGACGGTCTTGTCGCCTTCCGCCAGGTCGTTCATGGCGTCCGTCATGCTGGTGATCGGACGGGTGATTCCGCGCGCGACGAAGTAACCGGCAAGGATCACGATCGCGAGAATGCCGATGCTGATCAGCGCCGTGAAGTTTCGCATCGTGTATGCCGGCCCCATCATTTCAGCGACGTCGATCTCGCCGATCATCGCCCACCGTACGCCTTCGAAGTCGAACGGGCGGTAGACGGACAAGACCGGAATGCCGCGATAGTCGAGGATTTCGGCGTGACCCTCGTCACCGGCCAGCGCGGCCTTGACGGTTTCGCCGTCAACCTTCGACTTCAGGATCGTCGACTCCTTGGAGAAGCGCGAATCGCTGCGCATCAGTTGGTCCGAGCCCACCAGATAGGTCTCTCCGCTTTCGCCCATGCCCGCGGACGACTGCATGACCGCGTTGATGCGTGCGATCGGCATCTGGAAAGCCAGAACGCCAAGGAACTTTCCGTTGTGCACGACCGGCGTCGCGATGAAGCTGGCAGCTGCGCCATAGCTCGGCGCATAGGGAGCAAAGTCCGTAAACGCCACCTTGCCCGCGGCCGGGTTGGTGCTGGCAGCACGGAATACGTTACCGAGATCGGAGTCTTTCCATTCGCCGCTGTTGAGGTTGGTCGCGTAGTCCAGCTCCTTGAACACGGAGTAGACGATATCGCCCCGCGGGGAGATCAGGAAAACGTCGTAATAGTCGCGCGCGGTCAGGAAATCGCGGAACCAGGGATGGTAGTGGCCATGGCTGGCGCTGTAGGCGGACCCGTCCGAAGCGGCATCGAGCATGTGCTTCTCGCCGGTCGGATTCGGATTGGACTCGATGTAGAGGTCCTGGAGCGTCGACAGGGCACCGCCGGAGGCATCCAGATCGCCGAACCCGCGCTCGAATTCGACAAGGGCATCGGACACCATCTCGTTCCCGGCGACCACGGCCAGATCTTCTCGGATCGAACCGAGGTAGGTTTGAAGGGCATCGTAGCGTGCCTAGGTCAGCGCCGAGTATTTGTCGATGGCGCGTGCCTCAAATTTATTTGCCGATTGAATATAGCTGATGGTTCCGACGGCTATTACCGATATCAGGGCCGCCGCAGCCACCAGTACGGGTATCTTCCATGCCAGTTGCATGTTGGAGAATATCTTCATTTTACTTGGTCCCAGCTCTCGCCTAATGATGATATTTTATGTATAGTTGCGAATGCCGCCGTGTAGTGTGGGCAATGCGCAACTGATATTTCAATTTAAGCTGTTGGAGTTAATTAATTGTGTCTTCGGAGGATGTGCCTATTCACGCGGGATGTTTGTATAGGTCGTGTAAATATCTAATATAAACTGGATTTATACATTACCCTACGTAATTAGGGGCGCCGCTTAACCGAACACACTTTGGGCACGCTCGTTCACATGGGCGCCCTGCCGGGCAGGCGCCGAACGGGGCCTGGCGTCATCCGTATCCGGAGGAGAACGGAAAGGTCCCGCCGGTCGAGTGGGCGGGCAAACCGGGGCGGGCCTACTGCTCGACCGTTTGTTCCGGCGGCGAATCGGCTAGCGGCGTCACGTCATTGCCGTTGAAATCGCCTATGCCCTGCATCACCGCATAGCAGGCCAGCCGGACCGTCTTGGGAATTGCGACACGTTTTCCGTCGCGCTCGCCCTTTTCGTAATACTGGATCATCCGCTTCTTGAGGCCGAGGACGTCAGCGGCCTCTTTCTGCTTGAAACCCATGGACTTGCGCCAAGCGCGAAACTGAACGGCCGACATCGGCCGATCGCCTTTCCCCGTATTCGGCATCGGTCGCCGCCCCCTTACTGCGTCACATAAATTTCATACGCGTGACATGCACTTTGTGCGTTTTTTGTCTTGACGGAGTCGCACAATGTGCACATATTGACCTCACGAAAGCGCACTTGGTGCTCCCGATCAAGTGGGAAATGCCGCCAACGGGAGCTGGAAAGGAGGTGCCATGCTTGTCGATCTGCTGATTTCACGTGCGGCCATGGGCCCCGGGAACATGGACATGCACCGGTCGGCGCGGCTTAATTGCCGGCTGACCGCACTTCTGCGGAGGGCCGGACGGCTGTTCGGCTGACCACAGCGAAACGCGCGAAAACGGGGCGCCGATGCAAGTCGGCG
>Ga0207814_101047_pt1 | contig 10733 bp, 8 predicted proteins | sample TtaePargueraPR_7_FD_187755 | JGI IMG/M metagenome (GOLD analysis project Ga0207814, IMG submission 187755) | Aerobic enrichment media microbial communities from Bioluminiscent Bay, La Parguera, Puerto Rico - Tt and P1 (2) (SPAdes) | ecosystem: Environmental > Aquatic > Marine > Unclassified ... | reverse complement strand
GGATGCGGAAGACCGCAACGAGATGATCCTCGGCATGATCTCGCAGCTCGACGAGCGGCTGCGCGACAACCCCGACGATATCGCAGGGTGGCAGCGCCTGATCCGCTCCTATGTGGTTCTCGGCCGCAAGGCGGATGCCGAGGAGGCCTTGTCGCGCGCATCGGAAGCCTTTGCCTCCGACGCCGAAAAACGCGACACAATCGTCAAATTCGCGGCGGCGCTCGGCATATCTTCGGGAGGAACGGTGCAATGACCCGCAAACAGAAACGCTCCGTGGTGATATTCGGCGCACTCGCCATGCTCGGCATCGCGGTCGCGCTGGTGCTGACCGCGCTGTCCGACCAGGTGACCTTCTTCCGCACGCCGACGGAACTGCTGGCGGCGCCGGAGGAAAACAGCGGCCGCATCCGTCTCGGCGGCCTTGTCGAGAACGGGTCGGTGAAGAAGGACGATTCCACCGTCGAATTCGCCATCGAGGATGTGAATGATCGCGTTGTCGTGCGTTACGCGGGTATCCTGCCCGACCTGTTCCGCGAGGGGCAGGGCGTTATCGCCGAGGGCCAGCTCCAGTCCGACGGCACTTTCCTTGCAGACACGGTCCTGGCCAAGCATGATGAGAACTACATGCCCAAGGAGGTCGCCGACCGGCTCAAGGAGCAGGGCTATTGGCAGGGCGACGAGGTGAGCGCAACGCAATGATCGTCGAAATCGGACATTTCGCCCTCGTGCTGGCTCTTGTGCTGGCGATCATTCAGACGGTGGTGCCCTTCGTCGGCGTCAAGAGCGGCGACACCCGCCAGATCGCCATGGCGCCGAATCTCGCCTTTGCGGTCTTCGCCGCCATCGCGTTGTCTTTCGCGGTGCTGACCTGGGGCTACGTGACCTCCGATTTCTCGATCCTGAATGTCTGGGAAAACTCCAATTCCCAGCAGCCGCTGCTGTTCAAGTTCACAGGCGTATGGGGGAACCACGAAGGCTCGATGATGCTTTGGGTGCTGATCCTGTCGCTGTTCGGCGCGCTGGTGGCCCTGTTCGGCACGAACCTGCCGCCGACATTGCGCGCCATGGCGATCTCCGTGCAGGGACTGATCGCGGTCGCCTTCCTTGGCTTCATCCTGTTCACCTCCAACCCGTTCGAGCGCCTGTCGCCCGCGCCGCTGGAAGGCCAGGACCTGAACCCGATCCTGCAGGATGTCGGCCTCGCCATTCATCCGCCGCTTCTCTATCTCGGCTATGTCGGGTTCTCGATCTGCTTTTCGTTCGCCATCGCGGCGCTGATCGAGGGGCGTATCGACGCGGCCTGGGCGCGCTGGGTGCGGCCCTGGACGCTCGCCGCCTGGATATTCCTGACCGCCGGCATCGCGATGGGGTCCTACTGGGCCTATTACGAGCTCGGCTGGGGCGGCTGGTGGTTCTGGGATCCGGTCGAAAACGCCTCCTTCATGCCGTGGCTCGCCGGCACGGCGCTGCTGCATTCGGCGGTGGTGATGGAAAAGCGCGAGGCGCTGAAGGTCTGGACCATCCTGCTGGCGATCCTGACATTCTCGCTGTCGCTGCTCGGCACCTTCCTGGTGCGCTCCGGCGTGCTGACCTCGGTGCATGCCTTCGCCACCGATCCGACCCGCGGCGTCGTCATTCTCGGCATTCTTGTCTTCTTCATCGGCGGCGCGCTGTTCCTATTCGCGCTACGGTCCTCGTCGCTGTCGAATGGCGGCATGTTCCATCCGATTTCCCGCGAGGGCGGGCTGGTGCTCAACAACCTCGTCCTGACGACCGCAACCGCGACGGTCTTCGTCGGCACGCTCTATCCGCTTCTCATCGAGGCGCTGACCGGCGAGAAGATTTCCGTCGGCGCGCCCTATTTCGACGCGACCTTCGTGCCGCTGATGATCCCGTTGCTGCTCGCCGTGCCGTTCGGTCCGCTGCTCGCCTGGAAGCGCGGCGATCTCTACGGAGCGGCACAGCGGCTCTATGTCTTTGCCGGCGTGGCGCTCGTCATCGGCCTGATGACCCTTGTCTTCGCCGAGGGCATGCATGTGCTCGCGGTCCTGGGTATCGGCATCGGCGTGTGGCTGCTGCTCGGTTCGTTTGCCGAGATCATTCAGAAATCCGGCTGGCCGAAAGCAGGGCTTTCCGTTGCCGCTGCGCGACTGCGCGGCCTGCCGCGCTCGGTATGGGGTACTGCGTTTGCTCATGCCGGGCTCGGCGTCTGCGTGCTCGGTATCGTCTCGGTCTCCTCCTTCCAGCAGGAAGAGGTGCTGCGCATGAAGCCAGGTTCGATCACCGAGCTTGCCGGCTACACGATCACGATGAAGGGTATCGAGGAGAGGCAGGGGCCGAACTATACCGAGGACGTCGCCAGCTTCGAGGTCTATCGTTACAGCGATTACCTGACCACGATCACGCCTGCCAAGCGCATCTACACGGCGCGGCGCATGCCGACGACGGAATCCGGCATCTACACGACCGGCTTCAGCCAAGTCTATATCGCGCTCGGCGATCCGGTCGAAGGGACCGACGAGATCGTTGTGCGCCTGTGGTGGAAGCCGCAGGTGACCCTGATCTGGCTCGGCCCGGTCCTGATGGTGTTCGGCGGACTGTTCTCGCTGTCCGACCGGCGGCTGCGCATCGGCGCGCCGAAACCCTCGGCGAAACGCCGCGAGACACTGGCCGCGGCGGAGTAGGGACGCGAAAATGAAACGTCTCTTCGTTGCATTCGCCTTCCTCGTTCTCGCGATATCCAGCGCACACGCGGTGACGCCGGACGAGATGCTCGACGATCCGGCGCTCGAACAGCGAGCCCGCGACATCTCGGCGAAATTGCGCTGTCTCGTCTGCCAGAACCAGTCGATCGACGATTCCGATGCCTCGTTGGCCCATGACCTTCGCGTGATTGTGCGCGAGCGCCTGGAGAGCGGCGACACGAATGAAGAGGTGATGGATTACGTCGTCTCGCGATACGGCGAATTCGTCCTGCTGCAGCCGCGATTCTCCGCGCGCAACCTGCTGCTTTGGGGCACGCCGATCATTGGTCTTCTGCTCGGCCTTGGCGCCATCATCTTTCTTTACCGCTCGCGCAGCCGCGCCGCGCCGGTCAACCGCCTCAGCGCCGAGGAACAGGATCGGCTCTCGAAAATTTTGGGTGAAGGTGAAGAGAGCGGCCGCTAGAACCTGATGCGGTTCGCAACAGGGAGGCTGCCATGGCGACCGAAAAACGCGAGTTCCCATCAGCGGACGGCCATACGCTGGCCGCCCGGCTGGATTTGCCGGACGGCACGCTGCGTGGCTGCGCGATCTTTGCCCATTGCTTCACCTGCACCAAGGACTTCCTCGCCGCGCGGCGTATCGCGGCGAACCTGTCACGGCTCGGCATTGCCGTGCTGCGTTTCGATTTCACCGGCCTCGGGGCGTCCGAGGGCGAGTTCGCCAATACGTCCTTCCGCTCCAATGTCGACGATCTCGTCGCGGCGGCGGATCACTTGCGCGAAACCTTCGAAGCGCCGGTCCTGCTGATCGGCCATTCGCTCGGCGGGGCTGCCGTTCTGGCGGCGGCGCACGATATCCCCGAAGTCAAAGGCGTCGTCACCATCGGCGCGCCCGCGGATACCGAACATGTGCTGCGCATGTTCAAGGAGGATATCGGAGACATCGAGCGCGATGGCGAAGCCGAGGTCTCCCTCGGCGGGCGCAAATTCCGCATCGGCAAGAAATTCCTCGAAGTCGCGCGCAAGACCAATCTTCTGGACCGGCTGCCGAAACTGAAGGCGTCGCTTCTCATCATGCATTCGCCGCTCGACGAGGTGGTGGGCATCGACAATGCCGAGCGCATCTTCATGGCCGCGCGTCACCCGAAGAGCTACATCTCGCTCGACCACGCCGACCACCTGCTGACGAGGCCCGAAGATGCCGAATTCGCTGCACAGGTGATCGCCGGCTGGGCGCACCGCTTCCTGCCGGCCGATGAGCCACAGGGCGAAAAAGCGATAGAAAACATTCGCGTATCCGAAACGCGTGAATCGAAGTTTCAGAATATTGTGCAGGCCGGCGTCCATCGGTTCTTCGCCGACGAGCCGGTTTCGGCAGGCGGCACCGACAGCGGGCCGTCGCCCTATGACCTTCTCGGCGCGGCACTCGGCGCCTGCACCGCGATGACGCTGCGAATCTATGCGGATTTCAAGAAGCTGCCGCTCGGCGCCGTGACCGTCGATGTGAGCCACGCCAAGGTGCACGCGCAGGATTGCATCGAATGCACGGAGGAGGAGCGCTCCCATGGCGGCAAGATCGACCGTTTCGAGCGCCGCATCTCCGTCGACGGGGAGGTGGCGCCCGAACTTGCCGACAAGCTGGAAGAGATCGCCAACAAGTGCCCGGTCCACAAGACGCTGGAGGGAAGCGCCAAGGTGGTGACGGTGGTCGAGCGGACCGAATAGGCTGGCTGGCAGGCCTCTCCCGATTGAATCGACAAGGCTGTTGCAACTCTCACTTGTCCCGCTTTCATTGACTCGTTAGCGTTGGACGGGGTGGTTTTTCTCGGGGGGTTGGAACATGTCCACACGATTTCTTGCTGCAGTTCTTGCGATCATTTTCGCTGTAGCCCGGTTGCCTGCCGCGCAGGCCCAGGAAGTCATGCAGCCCGACGATCTCCTGACGCTGGCAAAAGGCGCTGTTCTTGTCTCCGCATCGGTCGACGAAAACAGGGCATTGGCGCTGACGGATGGCGATCCCGAAAGCAATTGGAACGCCTCGACGAAGAAATTTCCGCCGCCTTATGTGTTCATTTTCGAACTCGTCGCTCCCGCGACGGTTTCCGAGGTCGGAATCATCGGCGCCGGGCAGCGCCCGGGTGGCGTCGCCGGAGGGTCGGCGGGCAACGTCACGGTGGAAGGATCGAGCGAGGGGCCGGAATCCGGATATGTCCCGCTCGCCACGGTCGATGCCGCTCCGGATGGCACGACCATGGCGCCAAGCGCCGTGTCTGCTCCGCTGCGCTGGCTGCGTTTCACGGTCAACGGCGCGCAATCTTCGGATGCCTCGTGGCTCTATTTCACCGAGGTCGTCGCGCATGGAGACATGACGCCGCCGGATAATCCGGAGCGCTTTGCCGGCGTGTTCCAGAGCGGACGGGCCGACTTCATCGAGTTGAAGCAGGACGGCGCCTCGTTGACCGGTTGCTTTGTCGAGAACGGCGGCCGCAGCCTCGGGACGCTCTCCGGCTCCGTCAATGACGGCGTTGCGCTGCTCAACTGGACCTCGGACCAGGGCATTACCGGCAAGGCGCTGATGACGGTCGACAGTTCCGGCGCATTGGCCGGTGTGCGTTACCGCCAGCGCAGCCGCTATGCCTGGGGCGGACCGACAGCGCCCGCCGGAACCACGACACCGTGCAGCGACGTCGAGCCGGTCAATCCCATCATCTCCGCGCTGCGGGAGGCCGGCGAAGTCCAGATCTACGGTATCCTGTTCGACCATGACAGCGACGTGCCGAAAGCCTCTTCGCATGCCGCGCTCCAACAGCTTCACGAGGCGCTGTCCTCCGAAACCTCGATGAGCGTCGTCATCGAGGGACACACCGATTCCGACGGTGACGACGCATACAATCTTGATCTGTCGCATCGCCGCGCGGCGTCCGTTGTCGCATGGCTGGTCGATGCCGGTATCGCCGCCGGTCGTCTGCAGCCTGCGGGCAAGGGGGAGAGCGAGCCGGTGGCGAGCAATTCCACCGCCGACGGAAAGGCGCTCAATCGCCGAGTCGACGTCGTCCGGCAATAGTCGGCCCGCCCCGGCCGGCTCTTTTCTTTCCAACCTTACGAAAATTTCATGTTGCGGAAAGCGGCGTGTAATCTTCGCTTCTCTATATCCGTCCTCAAGGCCGGGGATGTCCCGACCCGCCAAAACAAGAGCTGAGGACAGAACTTATGACGACCCCCAATAATTCCCCTCGCAAATCGATCGGCAAGAAGCTGGCCGCCGCGCTCGTCGCCTCGACGGTGCTTGGCGTCGGTGTTGCCGGTTTCGAAGCGGCGACCGGCAGCGTAGCGCAGGCCGAGGCCGTACGCGTCGAGACGCCCGCGGCGGCGCCGAGTTTCGCAGACATTATCGAAAAGGTTTCGCCCGCCGTCGTCTCGGTGCGCGTGAAGACGAATGTCCAGCCCGCCTCGAGCACGCAGTTCAACTTCAACGGCCAGGACTTCGACCAGCTTCCACCTCCGCTGCAGAAATTCTTCCGCGACTTCGGTCCGCGCTTCGGCAATCCCGACGGCTTCGACAATCGTCGTTCCGACCGTCCGCAGCGCCCGCAGCGCGCCCGTCCGGTCGCTCAGGGCTCCGGCTTCTTCATCTCCGAGGACGGTTACCTGGTCACCAACAACCACGTTGTCGATAACGGCACGGAGTTCACGGTCGTCATGGATGACGGCACCGAACTCGATGCCAAGCTCATCGGCACCGACCCGCGCACGGACCTCGCGCTCCTGAAAGTCGAGGAAGCCCGCAAGTTCACCTATGTCGCCTTCGCGGACGACCAGAAGGTGCGCGTTGGCGATTGGGTCGTTGCAGTCGGCAACCCGTTCGGACTGGGCGGCACCGTCACCGCCGGCATCGTTTCGGCGATGGGCCGAGACATCGGCGCCGGCCCCTATGACGACTTCATCCAGATCGACGCGGCCGTCAACCACGGCAATTCGGGCGGTCCGACCTTCAACCTCAATGGCGAAGTCGTCGGCATCAACACGGCGATCTTCTCGCCGTCCGGCGGCAATGTCGGCATCGCCTTCGCCGTGCCCGCCTCGGTCGCCAAGAACGTCATCGACGAACTGATGAATGATGGTTCGGTCGAGCGTGGCTGGCTCGGTGTCGCCATCCAGCCGGTGACCGCCGACATCGCGGAATCGCTTGGTCTCGACAAGACCGACGGCGCCCTGGTCGCCGATCCGCAGGCAGATGCCCCGGCCGCCAAGGCAGGCATTCGCGCCGGTGACATCATCGTCGCCGTCAACGGCAAGGACATCAAGGGCCCGCGCGAACTGGCACGCGAGATCGCCAATTTCGACCCCGGCACCAGCGTCGACGTGAAGATCCTTCGCCGCGGCAAGGAGCAGACCATCTCTGTCAAGCTCGGCGAACTGCCGACCGAACAGACGGCGTCCGCGCCCCAGGCTGCGCCTGATCAGCAGTCGGAGACCGCGCTCGCCGATTACGGACTGACCGTTGCTCCCTCCGAGGATGGTCCAGGTGTTGTCGTCACCGGCGTCGACCCTGACAGCCCGGCTGCCGATGCGGGCATCCGCCCCGGCGACAAGGTGGTCGAGGTCAACAACGAATCCGTGGCGTCGGCCGGCGATATCGAGAAGGAACTCAAGGCGGTGACCGCCTCCGGTCGCAAGGCCGCCCTGATGCTGCTCGAGCGCGAAGACGCAAGCCGCTTCGTCGCGATCCCGACCGAGCGCGGCTAAGCGCAACAAGTTTGCCTGTCCGGATTAAACCATGTCATCCCCCCGGACAGACAATGACGACGGCGGCAGGTCTTCCCCCTCAACCTGCCGCCGTCACACCCATCCAGACTCCGGCTTTTCTTTTGCCCTGAGCCGCGCAATAAGCGTGCCCATGAAAGTCCTGATCATCGAAGACGACGTCGAGGCCGCCGCCTACCTGAAAAAGGCGATGGACGAGGCGGGCCACACGGCCGATGTCGCCCATAATGGCGATGACGGATATGCCATGGCCGATACCGGAACCTATGACGCCCTCGTGGTCGACCGGATGCTTCCCAAGCGCGATGGACTGTCGGTGATCTCGTCGCTGCGCGCGAAGGGCGACATGACGCCGGCGCTGGTCCTTTCCGCATTGGGAGAGGTCGACGACCGCGTCACCGGCCTGCGCGCCGGCGGTGACGATTATCTCACCAAGCCCTACGCCTTTTCCGAACTGCTTGCCCGGCTGGAAGTGCTGCTGCGCCGCCAGAACGGGACCGAGCAGGAGACCCGCTATCACGTTGGCGATCTCGTGCTCAATCGGCTGTCACACGAGGTCAAGCGCGCCGATCAGGCGATCATCCTGCAGCCGCGCGAATATAGGCTGCTCGAATATCTGATGCGCCACTCAGGCCAGGTGGTCACCCGCACCATGCTGCTGGAAAATGTCTGGGACTATCACTTCGATCCGCAGACAAATGTCATCGACGTGCATATCTCGCGCCTGCGCTCGAAGATCGAAAAGGGTTTCGACAAGCCGCTGCTCCACACGATACGCGGTGCCGGTTACATGATGCGCGATTGATCATCCATGAAACGCTTCCTGGCAGCCTTCAACACCACGGCGGCGCGTCTTTCGGCGCTCTATCTCATCCTCTTCCTGGCCTGCGCGGTCATCCTCGTTTTCTACATGACCGGTTCCGCGGCGCGGTTTCTGGTCAATGAAACGCGAGAGGCCATCGCCGAGGAAGTTCAGGATCTCGGCGGCATCTATCAGCGCAACGGCCTGCGCGTGCTTGTCCGCGAACTCGATCGCCGCTCCCGCCGGCCGGGCGCCAATCTCTACATGATCGCCGACAATACGGGGCGGTATCTGGCCGGTAACGTGATCGCCCTCCAGCCCGGCGTCCTCGACACGCAGGGCTGGACCGAAAAGCCCTTCGTCTACGCCCGGTTCGGCGACGATGTCACTGTTCTCGACAATCCGGACAAGGCGCCGCATGCCCTGGCGCAGGTCATCGTCGTCAATAACGGCATGCGCATCCTTGTCGGCCGCGACCTTGGAGAACCGCAGCGCTTCCGCGAAATCGTCCGCCAGGCGCTGATCACGGCGCTTGGAGTGATGGCGGTGGGCGGCTTCCTGATCTGGTTCTTTGTCGGCCGACGCGCCTTGCAGCGCATCGATCGGGTGTCCGAGGCAAGCGCCCGCATTGTCGCCGGCGACCTCTCGGGCCGCTTGCCGGTCTCCACCGCCAATGACGAATTCGACAGGCTTTCGACAAGCCTTAACGGCATGATCGAGAAGATCTCGAAGCTCAATGACGGGCTGCGCGACGTCTCCGATTCCATCGCCCACGACCTGAAGACCCCGCTGACCCGGTTGCGCAACCGCGCCGAGGCCGCTCTGGCGGGCGATCCGGAAAAAGCGGACTACCGGCACGTACTGGAAGACATGATCGGCGAGGCGGACCAGCTCATCAAGGTTTTCAACGCATTGCTGCTGATCAGCCGCGTCGAGGCGGGCTTTTCCAAGCAGAAGCTCGACGAACTCGATCTGTCCGCAATCGCGGCGGAGGTGGCCGAGCTCTACGAACCGCTTGTCGAGGATGCCGGCATGACGCTGGTGAACGAGACCGAGGCGCCGCTGCCGATCGCCGGTAACCGGGAACTGATCGGCCAGGCAATCACCAATCTGATCGACAACGCGATCAAATATGGCGGCAAGCCCGACGGGAAGATCATAATCTCCGCAGAACGCGATACAACGGGCCGGTGGTTGCGCCTCGCGGTCTCCGACCAGGGGCCCGGCGTGCCTGACGAGGACAAGGAACGCGTCAAGGGGCGTTTCGTGCGTCTGGACGAGAGCCGCACCAAGCCGGGCTCCGGCCTCGGCCTGAGCCTCGTATCGGCGATCATGGGGCTGCATGGCGGCGATCTGACTCTGGAGGACGCCGACCCCGGCCTCAAAACGGTGTTGTCCTTTCCAGTCTCCAAGCCTTAGATCTGAGTTCGGCAGTTTGAATCGGTTTCGCAACAGCGGTAGCCAAGTTGCGGAAATGATTCACGGATTGCGGAGGGGAGCTTGGCCGAGGACGGTACGACCTGGTTTGAAGCGCCGGCGAGGACGCTTGACGCCGGCGACGCGGAAGCGATCGGCACTGCACGTGCCTCGCTGGCCGTTGCCGCGGAAAAGGCCGGTGCCAGCCGTCTGAAGGGGCTAACAGACGAGGGCGGCCCGCTCGCCGATTTCCTTCTCGCGGTGATGGTGCTTTCTCCGTTCCTTGGACACCAGATAGAGCGCCAGGCCGCCACGCTCGAAAGGCTTTTCGATGCGCCGCTGACAACGCAACTGCAGGCGATCATCGACCGCACCGAAGCCAGACGGCACGGCGAAGGGATCGCCGACACCGAAAGCGCACTGATGACGGACCTGCGCCGCGAGAAGGCGGCGCTCCATCTGCTGATCGCGCTCGGGGATCTCTCGGGCACGCTGCCGGTCATGCAGGCGACCGACTGGCTGTCGCGCTTCGCCGAGGTCTCGCTCGGCGCGTCGCTCGCCTTCCTGCTGCGGGACGCCCACAATGCCGGCAAGCTGGTCCTTTCCGATCCGGGCGAACCCGAGAAGGGGTCCGGCTGGATCGTGCTGTCGATGGGAAAGCTCGGCGCGCATGAACTGAACTATTCCTCCGATATCGATCTGATCGTGTTGTTCGATCCCGATCCGCCGGGGCTGACCTGGCCCGACCACTACATGATCGGCGAAACTTTGAACCGCATGACCCGCCGGCTGTTGCGCATCATGCAGGAGCGGACCGGCGACGGCTATGTCTTCCGAAGCGACTTGCGCCTGCGCCCCGATCCCGGCGCGACGCCGCTGGCGATCGGCGTGGAGGCGGCGCTCGTCTATTACGAGGCACGCGGCCAGAACTGGGAGCGCGCCGCGATGATCAAGGCGAAGCCCGCAGCCGGCGACATCAAGGCTGGCGAGCGCTTCTTATACGAACTGCGCCCCTTTATCTGGCGCAAGCATCTCGACTATGCCTC
>Ga0207814_101046_pt1 | contig 10757 bp, 10 predicted proteins | sample TtaePargueraPR_7_FD_187755 | JGI IMG/M metagenome (GOLD analysis project Ga0207814, IMG submission 187755) | Aerobic enrichment media microbial communities from Bioluminiscent Bay, La Parguera, Puerto Rico - Tt and P1 (2) (SPAdes) | ecosystem: Environmental > Aquatic > Marine > Unclassified ... | reverse complement strand
CACCTTCAGAATCTTTTTGATGTCGTGGATAAAGCCCATATCCAGCATGCGGTCGGCTTCGTCCAGCACCAGAGTTTCCAGCTGGTCGAACTTGATCGCGCGCTGGTTGTACAGGTCCAGCAGGCGGCCCGGGGTGGCCACGAGAATGTCGGCACCACCGCGCAGGCGCATCATCTGCGGATTGATTTTCACCCCGCCGAACACCACCGAGTGACGCATGGGCAGGTACTGGCTGTAGCTCTGCACATTGTCGAACACCTGCGCCGCCAGCTCGCGGGTGGGGGTCAGTACCAGCGCGCGCACCTGATTATTGCGCGCGCGCTCGCCGGCACTCAGCTTGTGCAGCAGCGGCAGGGTAAAGCCGGCAGTTTTGCCGGTACCGGTCTGCGCCGCCGCCATTACATCACCACCGCGCATCACAACGGGGATGGCCTGCTCCTGGATCGGAGTCGGTTTGGTATAGCCCTGCTCCGCAACGGCGCGGGCGATTTCCGGCGCGAGGCCGAGATCTTCAAATAGCATAGAAATTCTTACTTGAGAGCGGTCGGCGGAACAATCACATCGACCTGCGTTGAGCCGGAGTTGTCACTCCAGGCAAAAAATTTGAAATGCTCATTCCGCCGCGCCCGTCGTCTGTGTTCAGGGCCGATGTTCCACGAAATAAGATCGGTTGCCGCCAGAGGCGTTGGCCAAAAGTTCTCTTCTGGCTTGGTGCGGCATTCAGTAGAGAGGAATCGGAGACACCGCGTAGCACAGTGTTCCAGAAATGAGCCGAAAATCACTCCGGCCTACAGATGACGCAACTGGCGGTAGCGCCAGCCGCGGCACTATAACACAGCGCGGCAGACTGCCCAGTTTTATTTGCGCGGACGCACCCTGGGCATTTTTTGCGCATTTTTTCCCGCGGCACCCCGTGGAACCTGCCGACGATCAATCCCCGACCGTACCATTTCTCCACCACAAAAACGGGGAGGGCAAATTATGTCTGGTACGACACGCACTTCATCAACATCGACGCCAACGCGAGGGCCGTCGTCGCAGGGATATACCGACATTAATCGGCATACCCTGAGCGACGGGCGCGTCGTCAGTATCCGCCCGGTGAAAGCGTCCGACGGGGAAATGGAGCGGGAGATGATTGAGCACCTGTCTCCGGACTCCAGTCGCATGCGTTTCCTCGGTGGGATTGGCCAGGTAAGCCAGCAACTGATGCGCGTGCTGACCGATAACGACGCCCAGCACGAGGCCTTCATCGCGCTCGCGGAGGACGAATCGGGCACACTGCACGCGGTCGGCGTGGCCAACTTTGCCTGCGACCCCGACGGTAAATCCTGTGAATGTGCCGTTGTGGTCGCCGACGACTGGCAGAATGCTGGCCTCGGCAAGCTGTTGCTGCGCGAGCTGGTCGACGCCGCCAAAGCGGACGGACTCGACGAGATCTACTCCATCGAATCCGCCGGTAACAACGCCATCGACCACGTGGCGCGGGAGCTGGGTTTTGCCTGCAAGGCAGACCCGCACGATTACACCACCCTGCGCTACTCGCTCAACCTGCACTGACAGTCCTGCAGTGACAATACATCCATACAGGCAGACGACAGGCGGCGGGTAAATACCCGCCGTTTTGGTTTTTCTCGCTGGCGGGCACTCACCGTCAATATGCAGTAGTTGTGCGATATGTTTAGGGGGCGTTAAAAGCTTGCCAAGCGATGGAAGCTCCGGCAGTTTGGGCTATACAAAATAAGATCCAATAATAAATTCGGAGGTTCCCATGGAATCCGGCCCCCTTATCTCCATCGGTCTGCCGCTGTCCCTGTTCATCATCATGGTCGGCATTGGCATGACCCTCAGCGCACGGGACTTTCACCAGGTGACCGTCAAACCTGCCGGTCTGATCCTTGGCACCATCACCCAGATTGTGGTCATGCCCCTGCTCGCCTTCGCGCTGGCCTGGCTACTGCAGTTGCCGCCGGCCATGGCCGTGGGACTTGTGGTCATCGCCGCCTGCCCCGGTGGCACCACCTCCAACCTGTTTACCCTGCTGGCAAAGGGCAACGTGGCGCTGTCCATAGTGCTGACCGTCTCCGCCAGCCTGATCACCATCATGACCCTCCCCCTGTTCGCCAATTTCGCCCTCAAGGTCTACTTTGGCACCCAGCAGGACATCACCCTGCCCCTGGGCAAAACCGTACTGATGCTCTCGGCCATCGTGCTGTTGCCGGTGGCCCTGGGTATGGCCATCAAGGCCCTGCGGCCGGCACTGGCAACGCGGGCCGAGGGCGCGGTCAGTCTGTTCGGAGGCGTGGTTCTGGCCGCGCTGATCATTGGCATCGTCTACGGCATGCGCGACCGCTTTGTCGACCTGCTGATCCAGGCCGGCCCCGCCACCGTCGCCCTCAACATTTTGGGTATTGCGGTCGGCCTGCTGTGCACCCGTGCCGCCGGGCTGGGCCACCGCGAGCGCCTGGCGGTAGCCACAGAGCTTGGGATCAAGAACGGCACCCTCGGCCTGATGGTCACCCTGACCCTGCTGCACTCCAGCAATATGTCGATCCCCTCCGCCATTTACGGGGTCGTCATGTTCCCGCTGGGCTTCCTGCTGGCCGCCTACGGCCGCCACCTGGCGAAAGCCCGCGCACGCGCGGATTCCGGGGAAAGCGCGTCCCACCCTGCCGAAGTGGGATAACCCCAAAGCCCCACTATCTGGTATTTCCCCACCCTGCCCAGTAGAGTGGCCTCACGATAAAAAGTGAGGCCACTCATGCTCCGGACCACGCCTGTTCACTCCCTGTTCTTCGCCTGCCTGCTCCTGCTCTGCGGGCACAGCCTAGCCGGCGCAACACAACCTGCGGCCCCCTCCGGAAAGCCCGCCCCGCTCATCGAGCACCGCGACATCCCCTGGGCACAGGCGGGCGACAAGACACTCACCACCGATATATTCGTGCCGGACACCGGGCGCAAAAGCTACCCGGTGGTGGTGATCTACCACGGCGGCGGCTGGCTGATCAACGACAACAGCATCATGGAATCCACCGCGCGCTACCTGGCCGCGCACGGCGAATTTGTGGTGGCCAACATGAACTACCGCCTGCTCGGCGATAACCAGAACACCACCACCCTCGACGACATAGTGGAAGATGCCCTCGGCGGCATCCTGTGGGTGAAGGATCATATTGCCGAGTACCAAGGCGACCCGGCACGCATCGCCGTTACCGGCGACAGCGCCGGCGGCCACCTCAGCGCCATGGTAGTGCTGGCGGCCGACAACCTGAGCAGCGCGCCCTTCGGACCAGAAAACCTCGCATTCCGGCCAACCTATATGCCCGCGGGAGAAACACCGGAACAGGTCGCTGCAAACGGAGGACTGCGAGTGCAGGCCGCGGTGCTCAGCTACGGCGCCTTTGACATGGACGACAGGACGCAAAATGGCTTCGAGTCCGCCGACAACTTTTTCTGGCAGATGGCCGGCGCCGAGCCGCGCGGTATCTTTGGCAAAGACTTCAGCATCGATACACACCCGGCACTCTACCGCGCAACCTCTCCGATCCACCTGATTCCCGATGTCCGCAAACGGAAGCTGCCTCCAATGTTCGTGCACGTCGGTAGTCGGGACACCACAACACCACCTGACGCCGTGCGCGCTTTTGCAGAGAAGCTGAAATCAGCGGGGCAGAGCGTCGCGTACAAAGAATACGCGGGGAAGAATCATGCGTTTCTGGATACGGGGTGTAACGAATACCTTGGCAACTGCTTTGACGAGGATGCACCGGATACTCTGGATGACATGATCCGGTTTATGCACAAGCGCCTTTAATCCTGACAGCACAGTCGCCTGAGCGGTTTGCTAGAAATCGAAGAGTTCGCCTAGCAGGCCGCCTTTCTTCTTTTTACGGTAGCCATAATCGCCTGAGTGCCGAGACGGTTCCCGATAGTCTCCTCTGGCTTGAGGCTGCGACTGCGGTACCGATGCGCTGCGCTCAATGATCTTGTCCAGCTCCCCACGATCCAGCCATACCCCTCTACATTTGGGGCAATAATCAATTTCTATTCCCTGACGTTCGGTCATCACCAGGCTTTCATCACTGCATATGGGACATTTCATTTTTCCACTCCATTGATTTAACGAGTTACCCAGGCGTTTCAATCCGCTATTCAACAGGTGCGCACAAATAAATGTGGCCGCACCATGACCAAATTCACTACACGTTCTCAGACACTTTACAACCTTGTCTGTTTTTCAACAGTCTCCGATATAAACTTCCAGATAGACACATAGTAGCTAAAATCAGGCGTTTATCTGTTTCCCAGAGCACGGGCGGATGTCGAGACAAACGGTCATATTCCCTCACACCGCCGGGCCGCGGGACACTGGTCCCTAAAAACAAAAAAGCCCCGCACTGCGGGGCTTTGCATTCAGCTTACTTCGGCAAGGTTGCCTTTGCTCTCCAGCCACTGCTTGCGGTCGCCGGCTCGCTTCTTGGCAAGGAGCATGTCCAGCAGCTGGTTGCTGTCATCGCCGGCATCGATATACAGCTGCACCAGGCGGCGGGTGTTCGGATCCATGGTGGTTTCGCGCAACTGCAGCGGGTTCATTTCACCGAGGCCCTTGAAGCGGGTGACCTGGATCTTGCCTTTCTTTTTCTCAGCAGCGATGCGGTCGAGAATGCCCTGACGCTCGGCATCGTCCAGTGCGTAGTAGACGTCTTTGCCAATGTCGATGCGGAACAGCGGCGGCATGGCGACGTAGACGTGGCCGTTAGTGACCAACGGACGGAAGTGGCGCAGGAACAGGGCGCACAGCAGGGTGGCAATGTGCAGGCCGTCAGAGTCGGCATCGGCGAGAATACAGATCTTGTTGTAGCGCAGGCCTTCCAGGTTGTCACTGCCCGGGTCGACGCCGAGGGCGACGGCGATGTCGTGCACTTCCTGGCTGGCGAGAATCTCGCTGGAGTCCACTTCCCAGGTGTTCAGGATCTTGCCGCGCAGGGGCATGATGGCCTGGAAATCCCGGTCGCGGGCCTGCTTGGCGGATCCGCCCGCGGAGTCCCCCTCCACCAGGAAGAGTTCCGAGCGGCTGGCATCGCCACTGGCGCAGTCCGCCAGCTTGCCGGGCAGTGCCGGACCCTGGGTGACTTTTTTGCGCGCGACTTTCTTGGCGGAACGCAGGCGCTTCTGCGCGTTGCTGATGCACAGCTCGGCGAGCTTGTCGCCGTCTTCGGTGTGCTGGTTCAGCCACAGGCCGAAGGCATCCTTGGCGACGCCGGAGATAAACGCGGTGGCCTCGCGGGAGCTGAGACGCTCCTTGGTCTGCCCGGAAAATTGCGGGTCGGCGAGCTTGGCGGACAGTACGTAGCTGCACTGGCTCCAGATATCTTCCGGCCCGAGCTTGACGCCGCGGGGTAGCAGGTTGCGGATCTCGCAGTACTCGCGCATGGCATCCAGCAGGCCGGCGCGCAGGCCGTTGACGTGGGTGCCGCCCTGGGCGGTGGGAATCAGGTTTACGTAGGATTCGACGGTGACTTCACCGCCCTCGGGCAACCACTGCACGGCCCAGTCCGCGGCTTCGGTCTCGGCGGAGAAGTTGCCCACAAAGGGTTCCGCCGGCAGCACTTCCCAGCCCTGATTGGCCGCGGCCAGGTAATCCTTGAGGCCGTCTTCGTAGTACCACTGATCGGACTCACCGTCCTGCTCATTGATAAAGGTGACATCGAGACCGGGGCAGAGTACCGCCTTGGCGCGCAGCAGGTGGCGCAGGCGCGGTACCGAGAATTTGTGTGAGTCGAAGTATTTCGGGTCCGGCAGGAAGCGCACGCTGGTACCGGTGGTGCGTTTGCCGCACTCGCCGATCACTTCCAGGTCAGATGCCTTGTCGCCATTCTGGAAGCCGATGCGGTGCACCTTGCCGTCGCGCTGGATGGTCACCTCCAGCACTTTGGACAGGGCATTCACAACGGAGACGCCCACCCCGTGCAGACCACCGGAGAACTGGTAGTTGTTCTTGGAGAACTTGCCGCCGGCGTGCAGGGTAGACAGGATGACCTCGACCCCGGGGCGGCCCTGCTCCGGGTGAATGTCCACCGGCATACCGCGGCCGTCATCGCTGACGGAGATGGAGTGGTCCTTGTGCAGCACCACTTCGATTTTTTTGGCGTGGCCGGCGAGGGCTTCGTCGACACTGTTGTCGATCACTTCCTGGGCCAGGTGGTTGGGCCGGGTGGTCTCGGTGTACATGCCCGGGCGTTTTTTCACCGGGTCCAGCCCCGTCAATACCTCGATATCTTCTGCGGAGTAATTGGCCATAGAATTCTTGTTCGCCGTGGCCGGCGCCTACTGCTTGGAGTTGTTGTCAGGTGTTTTTTTACCCGTTATGCCGGGTATTGTTATTCGTTCGGAAACAGGAAATCTACCAGTGCCCCGGTATAGCGGGCAAATCCCTGGAAGCTGTGGTCGCCCCCCTCTTCGATGGTGTGGCGCTGGCCGCGGTAGAACTGCTCGGCCTCGCGGCAATCCAGGGTCTCGTCACCACGCTGGGCGAGCAGCCAGTAGCGGCTGGCAAGCTCGGCCGGTATCGCGGCTTCCAGTTGCTGCATGTTTTCCACATCCGCCGCCTGCAGGCGGTAGGTCTGTATCTCGCCACTGTAGGGCTTGAGGTCCTGCCCGACATAGCCCGGCATAAAGCGCGAGGGCGTAACCGCGGGATTGACCACAACCGCCGGCAGCCTGTGCTGCTCCGCCAGCCAGGTGCTCCAGAAACCGCCCATGGAGCTGCCCACCAGGCCCACAGGGCCTGCGTGCGTGGCGACGAACGCCTCCAGCGCACGGCCCAGTGCCGCCGCCGCTTCTGCGGGATAGGGCGAAATCAGCGGCGCGTAGAAGACGATATCCGGGCGGTTCTGCTGCAGCCAGTCTCTGAGCAGCTGGCACTTGTAGGACTGCGGCGACGACAGAAAGCCGTGCAGATAGACCAGCAGCGGGCGCTCGCCGGCAACCGTCTGCTCGTGTTCGGAAAGAGAATCGTGTGATGACATGGCGGGGATTATAGCGGTGCCGCCGGCAGAAGTACCGGCGGCAATTCCGCGAATCGCCGGGAAGAGTTAGCGCAGGGATTCATCCAGGCTGGCGAAGGCCCGGCGCATATCCACTTTCATATCGCGCCAGAAGGTGACGCTGGTAAACCGCTCGAACCGGCCCGCGGGCCCCAGGCTGCCGAAGTTTTCCCCGATGTCGCGGCGATCGCTGAACCGCATCACCGCGTTGCCATCGCGGTCTTGCAACTCGCCGGAGAGGGTGCCGTAGGCGCTCTGGTCGGTGTAGACCCGCCACAGCCAGGGCTGGGGATCGAGCGGTGCGCCGAGGGAGAAACGGCTCAGGTCCAGCTGCATCACGTAATCCGCCTCCGCCCTGTCGGCGACCAGCTCGCTGCGGCGCGGCGCGAGGAAGCGCTCACTCAGGGTTTCACCCATCACTTCCTGCAGCCGTTGCATATCCTTTTCACGCAGCTCGTAATCTTCCGCGCGCAGCGGTGAACCGACGCGGGGGAAGCGCTTGGTGTACTCCACCCCCACCGGCTCCAGATACACCTTGGCACCGCTGAGGTCGAAGGCGTAGGCCGCGCTGACGCTGTCCAGCCCGGTTTTGCGCGGCAGCAGGCCGTCGGCTTCATCCTCTGGCGATGCGACCGGCTGCTGCGCACAGCCCGTCAGCAGAACGGTGGCCAGTACCAGGAGTGACAGGACTTTCTGATAAATCTCGGTGTGAATTGTCGGCATGGTGACCTCACTTCCAGATGTGCACGTGTGTTGTTGCGACAGAGCAATGCCCCAGCCCAATACTCTACCGCAGGAAATCCGATACCACTAAATCGCAAATTTTCGTGCCATCTTAGGATAGACGGGCGGCCAGTGAGTCGCAGAAAAACGTCGGCAAGTGCAATCGGATGATTGGTCGGGTTTTTTGCCGCAGGCGCTGGCTCAGTACCCGGAGGAGGCCAGGTCCACGCTGTATTCGGCAATGGCGACGCGTTCGACACCGGTGTCGTAACTGCCGTCATCGCGCAGGTCAAACCAGCGGTAACCGGGCATTTCACTGTCGACGGCAAAAGGACCGCTGCCGGGGGTGAACTGAACCGAAGTGGACGGGGTGGCGTGCAGGCCGATGTGCCCGAGGTGGCTGTCGAACTGCTGGTGGACATGCCCCCAGGCGATAGCGCGCACGTTGTCCGCAGCGCGAACCAGCTCGATAAACGTCTCGCGGCCCTGCTTGAGCATGTGGCCGTCGATCCAGTGACTGCCCACGGGCACCGGCTGGTGGTGCATCATGATCAGTACCGGGTGTTCGCGACTCTCCTGCAGCAGCTGGCCAATACGTTCGATCTCTTCGCCACTGAAACCGCCGCTGATCTGCCCGGGAACACTGGTATCGAGCAACAGCAGGCGCCAGGCACCGAGGGCCACGAGTTCCGGCCGCCGTCTGGGGGCCAGTTCATCCATGCGCTGGGGGTTGTCGTGGTTGCCGGGCAGCCAGTACCAGGGAGTAGTGACCGGCTGCATCTTGTGCAGGAAGCGGCGATAGGCGGCCTCGGAGCCGTTGGCGGAGACATCACCGGTGACCACGATCAGGTCGGTGGAGGCCGAATCGGCGGACACGGCGGAGAGCACCTCGTTCAGGGTGTGCCCGGTATCCAACCCCAGCAACTGATAATCCGGCCGACCGCCAATATGGGGGTCGGTGATCTGGATCAGCCGGTGTGCCGGTTGTACTGCCTCGATATTCACTGTCTCACCTTGCCGTAACATCCGTGTTCGCTTGTGCGATGCCCGGCTGGCTTCAGGTTTGACTTCCGCGGAACGGGAGCTGGACCTCGGCGCGGCCGTTTGCCAGGCAATGCGCCAGCCATTCGCTCAGATAGCGGTTGACCTGCTGGCGCTCGTCTTCGTTGTGCATGGCCGGGTTGGGATAGCTGAAATTCAGCCCGTCACCACCTACCGGCCCCTGGCCATTGACGGCCACCACTTCGGCCATACGCGCATCGTGGTAGAGGCGTACGGTTATGGGCGGCGGCATCAGCCAGTTGTTATCCGTCTGGTTGTCTCGACCGGAGGCCTGCAGACACACCTCGGTGGTGTATCGGCTGCGCTCCACCACGGCCACTTCCAGGGTGCCGTGGGGCATCTGGTAGGACCAGCTCTGGTTGCTTGCCAGTTCCGGCATCAGCTTGCACAGGCGCAGGTAGTTGGCATCACAGTCGGCGTGGTAGGAGGACAGATCCACGCGATAGCGCTCTCTGGCGCGCATTTCGCCTGCCCGATTTGGCCCACCGGCCCCTGTTAGCCCTTTCGAGCTACCGGATTCCTGCGCTTTTGGCTTGCTGCGGCCAGTGCCTGCCGGTACCGCCATTATCGACACTCCTGTTGAGTCCGCGCCGTGATTTAGCTCTCAAATTGCCCGTGTTTTCGGGCTTTCACCGTCTCAGTGAGGGGCTTCAACCTATTCAAGAGAGAGACCACTGCGTCAGCGAACAGATTTTATACACCCGGCACAAAACCGTGCCGGCACACGCACAACCTTGGCAGCCGCAGATGGGGATTACCATTTGTCTGTAGCTATCAGCGCCCGAGGCGATCGCGATTCAGCTGCAGCCACTGCAGGCTGATGATGCTGGCGGCGTTGTCGATCACGCTATCGCCGCTGACCAGCGCGTCCAGCACCCTGTCCAGCGGGAATACCCGCAGGTGAATGTCCTCGTGCTCGTCGGCCAGGCCGAAATGCCCGCCAACACCACTCAGGTCGGCGCAGGCACAGAACAGGTGCATCCGCTCATTGGCGCCGCCGGGGCTCGGCAGATAGCTGCGGATAAAGTGCAGGTCGGCCACTTCCAGGCCGGCCTCCTCCTGCAGCTCGCGGCGAGCGACATCCTCAAGGGACTCCCCCTCTTCGACCATCCCGGCCACCACCTCCAGGCACCAGGGACCGCTCTCGCGCTCCAGGGCACCGACGCGGAACTGCTCGGTAAGCGCCACCAGCTGGCGCTCCGGGTCGTACAGCAACACCCCCACGGCATTGCCGCGCACAAACAGCTCCCGCTCCATTTCGCCGCTCCAGCCACCGCGGTAGAGGCGGTGGCGCAGGCGCAGCTTGTGGATCTGGAAGAAGCCGTCGTATTTGATCTGACGGGAAATGACGTCCACGGCACCGCGGGTAAACGCCGGCTTCAGGTCCTCGTGCTCACTCATGATGTCCGCCCTGTGTTACTGCATCCTTCGATCAGTCGAAACCGACATCGTTGTAGGGCGGGAATCTGGCGAGGATCATGCTGGCCTCTTCCCGCAGGCGGAACAGCTGCTGCTCCGGGGCATCGTGGCGTCCCGCCACCGACGGCATACTGCCGCGCCACAGCGGAGCTTCTTCCGGCGACAGCACGTCCACGATCAGGGAGGACTCGCGGTACTCGCGCACCCGCAGCGGCGCCCTCCAGCCAAAGCCGAAGTAGCGGTAGCCGCCGTAAATGCTGAAGGGGTCCTCATAGACGGCAACCTTGTCGCTGCTGAACAGCTGTACGCGCACCAGGAAGTCCGCTTCTTCGCGGCTCTCCACCTGGCGGTACTGGCCTTTCAACACATCGTTGACCGCCTGGTTGGCGCGCTTGCTCTCGAACGGAGACACAGGGCCGTTCGCCAGTGTATCCAGCAGGTAGTAGCTGCGCAGGTTGGCAAACTTGAAGGCGGGGTCGTAATCCACCGCCACCGGGTTGGGGCTGG
>Ga0207814_101045_pt1 | contig 10758 bp, 8 predicted proteins | sample TtaePargueraPR_7_FD_187755 | JGI IMG/M metagenome (GOLD analysis project Ga0207814, IMG submission 187755) | Aerobic enrichment media microbial communities from Bioluminiscent Bay, La Parguera, Puerto Rico - Tt and P1 (2) (SPAdes) | ecosystem: Environmental > Aquatic > Marine > Unclassified ... | reverse complement strand
CCTGACCCACCAGGTTTGCCCCCAGGCGTATAGCTTTGGCGGCATCCACCCCATCGCGAATGCCGCCGGACGCAATCAGCGGCGTCTCCGGCAGGGTCTGGCGCACCGCCCGAATGGCCTGGGCGGTGGGAATGCCCCAGCCGGCGAAGGCCATGGCGACCCGGCGTTGAGTCTCGCCCGCTGCGCGTTCCGCCTCCACCGCGGCCCAGCTGGTGCCGCCAGCGCCGGCCACGTCGATCACCGCCACCCCCTCTTCCACCAGCGCCCGGGCCACATCGGGAGAGATGCCCGCGCCCACTTCCTTGACCACCACCGGCACCTCGAGCGACCTGACCAGCGTGCCGATGGCCTGAAGCACGCCACGCCAGTCCCGGTCGCCGCCCTCTTGCACCGCCTCCTGCAGGGGATTGAGATGGACAATCAATGCATCCGCCTCAATCATCGCCACCGCCCGCAGCGCCCAGTCGATCCCCTGCGGCTCTCGCAGCTGACCAGCGCCGATATTGCCAAGCAGGGGGATATCCGGGGCGATACGTCGCAACTGTTTTGTCAGCCCATGATCGCTGCCACTCTCCAGTGCGACCCGCTGGGAACCGATGGCCAGTGCAATACCCAGATATTGCGCGGCTTCGGCCAGGTGATGATTGATTGCTTTGGCCCGCGTAGCACCGCCGGTCATGGAACTGATCAACACCGGCGCGCGCATTGGTTTATGGAAAAGTCGTGTGCTTAGATCGATATCGTCCAGGTGCAACTCTGGCAAGGCGCAATGGGCGAAGCGATAGTCGGCAAATCCCGTCAGGGTCGAAGCATTTGCCCGGCGCGTATCCAGCACGATGTCGAGATGATCGTTCTTGCGTTTCACCAAATCGTCATCGGTCATATCGCGCTCCCGCTGGAGATTCAGCCTGTTGCTGCTTCAGGCGTTGCTTGAGTTTTCTGACATCGGGCGCGTAAAGAAAGCCGAAGGACACCGCGCCCTCTCGATGACGTACGGCATGATGTATTCGGTGCGCCTGGACCAGGCGCTTCAGGTAGCCGCGCTTCGGCTGCCAGCGAATCGGCCAGCGTCGGTGCACCATACCGTCGTGAAACAGCGAGTACACGATGCCGTAAAGCGTGATGCCCGATGCGATTGCCATGAGTGGCTTCCAGTAAAGATCACCCACCGCGAACAGGCCGACCACCACCAGCGAAAACACAACAACATACAGGTCGTTTTTCTCGAACACGCCGTCAGTATTTTCATGATGGGATTCATGATGGGACTTGTGCCAGCCCCAGCCCCATCCGTGCATGATGTACTTATGGGCGTACCAGGCGAACACCTCCATGCCCAGGAAAGCCGCAATCACCAGTACGAGTGTCCAGAACCAGTCCATTATTCTTTACAACCCTCCTACGCCGGCGTCTTGAATAAAGGTACGGACGCGAAAAGCAGGCACACCAGCGCCACGGCAACCAGGATGCCGCCGGGCTGTGCCAGCTGAGCCCAGCTGTCGCCGCGAATCAATGCTCCGTAAAACCCTTCAATCGCCCAGGCATTGGGTGTGAACAGGCTCACCGTCTGCAACCAGTCAGGCATCATAAAACGTGGCACCATCGAGCCCCCGACGGCGGAAATGATGAGCACAAAAAACGCAGAAAAGGTTGTCGCCTGTTGCGTTGTTCGGCACAGCGACAAAAGTAAAAGTGCCAGCCCGGCACTCGCGGCCGCGCAGGCCAATGCCATCACTATGACTTGCGGCAAAGCGCGCTCTATCTCCAGCCCAAACCCAAACCTTGCGACCAGGAATATGGCACTGGCCTGCAAAAAACCCAGCGTCAACAGAAACAGAAACCGTCCCAACAGTAACCGGGCATGCGCGGCTTTGCTCAGCAGCAGGCGTTCGGAGATACCATTTTGACGCTCCTCCAAACTGACCATGCCGGCATTTACGGCGGACAATAACAAGAACAGAATAGTGGTGGCGCCGGCATAGTAAGCAATACCGCTGAGCCCGGATACAGACGCTGGCGCCTGGCCGTAAACAGGCTGAAACTCGATAAGCGCGTCCTCGGCGGCTGCGCTGTTCGGTTCGCGGGTCATTGCGCCTAAAGCGGCGTCCAGCCGCGCCTGCTGTGCGGGAGTGAAGCCATTCACTAACGCTTCTGTACTTTGCGCAAGCCGTCGCGCAAGAAGTTGTGGTTGCTGGGAGGCCAGGCTTTGCCGTAACCAGCCTTGTAAAGACAGGGCCGCAATTTCACGGGTAGGCTCGCTGACGATGGTAAACAGCGGCCCCTTGTTATCGCCTGGTTGCCCGTGGATGATCACCGCGGTATCGAAATTGCCTTGTCGCACCTCTTCCAGTAGTTGCGCACGGCTCGAATCGGGCAGAACGGTAATCTCGACCTCTTCAGATTGTGTCAGGTACTGCGCGAAGTCTTGCATTACCGGATCTTCCGTTTCCAGCACCAGCCCTACCCGTAGGTGCAGGTCACCTTCCGCCGCGCCGGAGAAAATGCTGGCAAATATGGCGAAGACCAGGCTGGGTAAAGCAAATGCCAGCAGCAACGCACCGCGATCACGCCACAGGCCCAGGGCCATCACCCGGAAAATGGCCCTCATGATTCCGGCTCCCGCTCAGGCTCGGGCTCCACCACAGACTCGGTTCGGGCACCGGTAATGTGCTGCATCACATCTTTCAATCCGGGCCGGCGCACCGAGACCTCGGCAATGGCATCACGCGCTCCGGCACCGTCACGGTAGAGGTGATCGATCAAGCTATCCAGCGGCAGGTCACTTTGCAGACACCATTCACCGCTCTCATTAGTACTCTCATCATTTTGGCGGCGAAAACCGATCTTCTGCAGCCGCTCACGGAGTGCCGGGGGAAGCACGGGAGCCGTACGTACAACGAATAGCTGACTGTTACCGAAGGTGTCCTCAACTAGTGCCTGGGGCTCGGCCAGGGCTCTCAGCTGGCCGTGGTGAAGAAGGGCTACCCGGTGGGACAGGGCTTCAGCTTCCTCTAACTCATGGGTAACAACAACGACCGTCGCACCTTGCTCGGCGCGCCGGCGAATAAGGTCGTGGATTGACATGCGCACACCCAGGTCGACCCCGGCTGTGGGTTCGTCCAGCACCAGTAGCGACGGGTGCGAAACCAGGGTGGCCGCCAGATGTAAGCGCCGTTGCATACCCCCGGACAGTTGCTCTACCCGTACATCGGCTTTGTCGGCCAACTCGATTTCTTCCAGCGCCTGGCTGACCCGTGCGCTTATCTGCTGGCGACGGACACCGGTGCAGCGGGCAAAAAACTCCAGGTTCTCCCGCCCCGTCAGGTGCCGGTACAAACCCAGGAATTGGGGGGTGAAGCCGATGGAATGATGGTAGGCCTTGCCGGGATAAAGTGGTTTCCCTGCAATGAATATCTGCCCGGAAGTGGGGCGCAACTTGCCGGTAATGGCGCGCAACAATGTCGATTTTCCGGCGCCATTGGGCCCGAGGATGCCGAGTATCTCACCTGGACGTACCTCGAGAGAAACGTCGTTCAGGGCACTGCGGCTACCGTAGACAACCCGTAGCTCATCAATGGTGAGTGCTGCCGTCGCCGTCATTCGTCAGATCTGACTCCCGAGCCTTTGCGCCGTGCCGTTGAAGGTAGCGAACTGCTGCTCCACAAGCGCTGCGAGCAACGAATCCTCGTGCCCTGCCCTGCGCAATTGCTCTCTGGCCAGTGCCTGTGCGTTGCTTAATGCGCCGCGAACTTCTTCCGGGGAGTAAAGAGAAAGCAAAGTGGTCTTCGCGACATCCTGCCCCACGTCCTTACCGGTCTCTTGCGCAAAGCTACTGTGGTCCAACATGTCATCGTAAAGCTGAAACAGCAGGCCAAAGGCACGGGCAAAGCCCGTCAATGCCTCGATCACTTCGGCGTCCAGCCCCCTGAGCCGTGCGCCGGTGACAACAGCAAACTCAAACAGGCAACCTGTTTTCTGGTGGTAAAGTTGCTCAATTTCGCTTTTGGCGCCCACGGGCTCGTTTTGTAAATCAGCGATCTGACCACCAATCAATCCCATGGAACCAATCACGTCACTGAGATGCGCGCTCACGGCGACCTTGATAGCAGCACCCACGTTCGGGCAACTGGCGATAGTCCCGTATGCGAGGTTGAGTAAATTTGTCGATGCAAGAATGGCGGTGCTTTCGGAAAAGCGTACGTGCGTGCAGGGGCGATCGCGGCGCATCGTCGCATCGTCCATGCAGGGCAGATCGTCGAGAATCAGCGAAGCGGTATGCACCAGTTCCGGCACGCAGGCCATACGGAGCGCATGACTGCCAGGGAGGACGGGACTGTCAGTGGCCGCGTTCGCAGCCAGAAGCGTAAGCAGCGGACGCAAGCGCTTGCCCGACCCCAGTACGGCGTAGTGCATGGCTTGATGCAGATGCGTGGGCGATGTTTCCGGAGCTGGCAGAAGCTCCAGCAGGGTTGCGTTGACCATGCTCTTTAGATGGACAACTTCCATCGGTGGCGTCATTGGCGCCGAGATGGTTATTGGTGCCTGATTCGTACTACCTTGGGATGCGACAGTTACAGACTCTGCGACAGGCACTTGCGGCTTGTGTGTAAAGGTCACCCTATTCTCCCGGTTGAATTATTCTACACGTGACAGCATAGCCTACGAACGGGTTGCTAACGCCCGCCAGTGCACCGCGGGTCTGCCGTCATCACCACGAAAGACGGGCGACTACACGTGCCTCATCCGCATGCAGAGAAAACGACCAGCCATTGCGCTCACACAGCCGTTGAACGATACCCAGCCCCAGACCATACCCCTGGGACGACTCCGTCGGTGTGCGCCCCTCCTCCGCGTCACTGCACACCTGGTTGCTAACGAACAGCTCATGCTCCCGGATGCGAATCGTGATCGGCACCTGCCCGTTGAGGGTGTGCTCGAACGCATTGCGCACCAGATTATTGACCGCGATAGAAAACGCCTGGGGATGTCCGCAGACTCTGGGTGCTGCGAGGTCGTCGATATCCAGATCGACGCTCTTGCCGTTCAACAGGTGGCGCTGCTGATCGATGGCCTGACTGACCACCGGCGCCACTAAAAACTGCTCGCTATACAGCCCACTGTCGGTTTCACGAGCAAGGCACAGGAACATTTCAACGGTGGCTTTCATTTCGAATGTCGCTCGCTTCACTCGATCCACCACCTTCGCATCCGCCGCTGACAGATCGCTCTGTTCCAACAGCTCAAGCGCGCCCATGATCACCGTGATCGGCGTCCGCAACTCATGGCTGGCGGAACCGGTAAAGTAACGCTCCCGCTCAATAAATGCGCTGATTCGCGCAAGCGTCTTCTCGATAGTCGTTGCGAGCAGGCCAACCTCATCATCACCGAACCGGCTAGCCTCGATACGTTTATGATCTTCGTCGGATAGTTGCTGCGGGTCGATTTCTGCGACCACTTTAGCGAGGTGCGCGACCGGGGCGACCGCCCTGCGCATCACAACAAGTCCCAGCCCGAACCCAAGCGCCCCGAGCGCACTCACAACACCCGTAATGACCAGCAGCAACCACCAATCCTCTGACGACGCAGCCTCGATATCAGAAACGTCGAACACCACAAAAGCGCGTCGTTGTTCGTTGGCGCCAGGTACCACCGCCACATGCAACTCTTCGGCCTCGAACTCGTACAGCCCCTCACCGGGGTTGGTCTGCGCCCATGCCCTGAGTGACACCGGCAAGCTGGCAACCTCCTCATAGCCACGAAGGTTCATCGCCAGAGAGGGATAGTTTTCGGCAGCACTCTGCAGCTGCTGCGCCAGCACACGGTCTTCGCTCAGCCGGATCGCGGCGAAGAACGCGAACCCCCAGAGCACGCTGAGTACGGCAACACACAGCGCGAAGGCAATGGCAACACGTGTGCGCAGACTGTGCCGGTACATTACTCGGCTTCCTCCACAATGCGGTACCCAATGCGATGCACCGTGTGTATGAGCGAGTGGTCAAACGGGCGATCGACGGCCTGCCGCAGTTTGTACATGTGTGAACGAAGCGCGTCACCATCGGGCCGCTCGTCCGCCCACAATAGGGTTTCGAGATCATCGCGCGCCACGACGGACGGAGCCGCTTCCATCAATCGCTGCAGCAGTCTCATCCCGGCGGGAGCAAGATCAATCCGCTGCCCCGCACGTTGTACTTCCAGCGTGGAACGGTTCAGTGTCAGATCGCCGACCGTCAACAGGTTGGAGGCCTTTCCGTGGCTACGTTTGTATAGCGCCTGCAGTCGCGCGTGCAGCTCTTGCAAAGCGAATGGCTTAACCAGATAGTCATCGGCTCCCGCCTCGAATCCCTTGAGCTTATCGTCGAGCGTGTCTCTTGCGGTTAGCATAAGCACGGGTGTTTCTACCGGGGATTCAGCCCGCAGCTTTTTACAAAAACTCAGCCCATCCATCCCCGGGAGCATCAGGTCCAGAACAATAACGTCAAACCGATTCTTCAACGCCAGGTGCATCGCGCTGATCCCGTCATAGGCAAAATCCATAAGATAGCCATGCTTTTCGAGATACGTGGCAATGTTCTCACAAATATCGCGGTTGTCTTCGACAACCAACGCTCTGATCGGCGCGGCACCCAGCGTGTGTACCATCCGCTATCCCCTTACCAAACTCAATTTTCCAGGCACGATTTACCAGGCACGATCTACCAGGCGTAGTCCAACCGAAGGCCAATAAGCGGCTCGGCTTCGCTGTCATCCTGCACTACCACGCCCCGGCGGTAGTCAAACTCTGACTCGTCGCTCGACGATGCAGCCGTTACGTTGATGACATCGAGAAACGCGGTGACATCGATGGGCCCGAAGGCACGCCGGTAGTCCACGCGAACATTCAATGAACCGGCACCACTGGTGCGGCCGACATTCCGCTCAAGGATCTCTTTGGAGTAGCGCAGTGGCTCCCCGACGCCCAACACGTCTGAGTGGATAATAAAGAGGTCATCTGGCGTACCGGAGAGGTACTTGTAGCGCCCGGCGACCTTCCAGCGGCTGCTGATTTCCCAGGTCAGGCCGAGGGTAGCGACATGCTCGCGGCTGAAGTCTGCGGCAACCTCACCCCGACCGTCTTTGCGGTCGACGACCGCATCGTTGTATGAATAGGTAGCGGTCGCGTAAAGGCCCTCGCGAATCATGCCGTTGGCCACAACGTCGACGCCATACGACGTGCCGTCCCCAATGTTTGCAAAGGTCCCGCTTGCCCGGTCAAGGTCTACCACCAGGTTGTCGAGGTTTTGATAGTAGGCCTCCGTCAACACCGACCAGTTGTTGTTCGGGAAGTACTCATAACCGATACTGGCGTGGGTGATCTCTTCGTTCTCAAGCGCGTTCGCTTCGTTCGCGGCAAGCTCCAGGAACCGCGGCGACTGATGGAAGAGTCCTGCCGTCGCAAAGTATCGGACCTTTGTGCTGGGCTGCCAGTTGACGCTGAATCTGGGGGACGCAAAGCTCTGGTCGGCAAAGCCGTCGTGCTCGAACCGCATGCCGGTGCGGAAATCCCAATCGCCGCGTTCAAACAACTGCTCGACGTAACCGGCGTAGTTGGTTTCCTTCTGGACCAGCGAAGAGTTGAGGCTCTCGGGCGTCAGCACAATAAAGCGCTGGTCGGGGTCTGGCCTGAAATCATCTTCGTCGTAGACATATCGGATCCAGTCGCCATCGAGAACGGTGCTATAGTCCAGTTCAATCTGCGTTACCCGGGTACCGGCACTGAACACACCCCATGGGTTCACCATTTCGAAGTCGCTGCGCCAGCCGATCTCGGTCTCGGCTTCACCGACGGTAATAATGTCTTCCCGCACCGGAAAGTCGGACGCAGGTGATCCCTCAGGGACCAGGTCCGGAAATGACTCCCCCTCTGAACTGACCTTGTCGCTTGCGCGGTAGTACACCTTGTTGGTCCAGACCGCGTCTTCACCGACCAGGGATCGCAAGGTCATACCGTACAGATCACTGTCCTGTTCAGAGTCCTGCAGTGACGCATCCTCGAAATTGGGCGACGCAAACACGTGGGTTACACCGCGGGTGTAGTCCTCATGCGTATCCATCAGGAGAACTTCAAAGGTGTGGTTCTCGTTAAGGGGGTTGACCGACTTCACGATCACGTCTCTCAAGACCGGCTCGCCGATATCGAGCTCTTCGATGGTTTCAAACAGAGCGCCGAAATCCAGTCGTCGGGCAGAAACGAGCAAGGTAGAGTCTTCCGTAATACCGGTAGGACCGTCATAACCAATCTCATAGCCCGCAAGGTCGTAGCGGAAACTGGCGGAAGGGCTGGGGTTGCCGTCGGCGACTTCCAGATTGAGCAGCGATGCCGCCCGGCCGCCATAAGCCGCACTCCAGCCACCCGGTGAAAACTCGGCACCGCCGATCACGTTCGGTGCGAATATCGAGAAACGGCCACCACCGCCGACATCCTCTTCTTCCCCCAGGGTCGCATCAAAGTGCACCGCCTTGTCAAAGGGAAAGTCATCCACGAATATCAGGTTATCCCGGGGGCCACGGCCACGCACGCTGAAGCTTGCGAACTCACTGGCGGAGGCCAGGCCCGGCAAGCCGTCCAGGGAGAGGAGCGGGTCTGCACCGCCACCAACCGCACTGCGCAACGCTTCGCGATCGAGGTAGGTACTGTTAACGGCCAATGCTTCCGCCTGCTGCGCTCGAACTTCCACTTCCTCCAGTGCCTGCTCCCCAAGTTCGAGTTCGACCTTGACGTTTTTGCGCGTCACCACACGAATGCTGGGCTCATACAGGGAATTGAACCCGCCTTTGGCGACGCTCACCGAATAGAGGCCGGGGTCGAGCTGGTCAATGACGATGCGACCCTGCGCATCGGTCTGTACCGATCGTGTGGTATTGGTTTCCCGTTCCTCCAGTGTGATCTGCACGGATGACAGCGGCCGGTCGGTATACTGGTCTTTTATGATGAAGGTCAGCGCGCCGGGCGCCTCTGCGGCCTGAGTGACAAGGGGTAATCCAATCAGGTGTGCCGATAAAGCCAACCACGATACCTGTCTCAATTGCTTGCTCATGTTGCCGTCCCCAAAAATTGGCCGTATTTATTTGATGAAACGCCGGCAGGCTAGCAATACCGATGTGACTAAAATGTCGCTGGGATGTGAAAACTACGTGAGAGCCCAGTTACCTATCGCCAGCTTACCGCAAGGAAAACATCGAAACCGCACTATTTGGCATGTAAAGTTGGTTGTTTTTTAATCTGCTGGAAAAGGCTGTATTACACTTTTTATTCCATGGGTATTTAAGGAGTTACCTTGAATGAAAAGGATGTTGAAATTTTCACCGATCTTGGCACCTCTGGCATTGGCGCTGAGTACTACCGCCGCGGCCAACCCACTCGGCTTGACCGGACCACAGGACATGATTATCCGGGTCGGCGGCTATTACATTGAGCCCAATGACGACCAGGTTAGCTTTGTCGACGAGACCTTCGAGTACTTCGATGCGTTCCGCTCAAATGTTGACCCGGGTTCCGAGTGGGGCTGGTATATGAACCTCGAGTGGAAACCCCACGAGCACTGGGGCATCGAGCTTGGCTATATGGATGGCGACAGCCATAACAGTAGCCATGGTGACGACTTTTTCACCTTCGGCTTCGACGAGGTCGACTATCGTGACGTGGTGAGTTTTGATGCCGACATCAGCACCCTGAGCCTGAAATACTACCCCCTGGATGACACCTGCCTGGTTCAGCCGTATATCGGTGGTGGTATCAGCTATACCGACTTCGGCGACGGCAGCCTGAGACGTGAACTGCGGGACGACCTGGCAGACTTTGGCCTGCGTGGCGACTTCGATATGGGGTATGCCTGGGGCTATACCTGGCAAGTGGGCATGGACTTCAACTTCGGGCGCGACAGCTCCTGGCTGGTCAACGTCGCCGCACTCTACGCCAGATCCGAGACAGATCTGCGGTTAAGTGTATTTGACGACGTACCGCCGCCCGCGGATGTAGAGCCTATCTTTGAGTCCTACTCCGGCGACTACAGCTATGATCCCTGGATGTTTAATCTGTCAGTAGGGTACAAATTCTCCTTCTGACGCACTGGATTCGGCAGATTTTATTGGGCGCTTCGGCGCCCTTTTTTCTGAGCAGGATCAATCGATCCGACGGCGTGCTTCACTGGACCGGCGGTTAATCGGTTCACGCACCCGGCGTACCTGATCGCGCCTATCCGTTTTCTTGTTGGACTTCTTTTCCTTCTTCTTGTCATTTTTCTTTGGCTCTTCACGCTCCTGGCGCGGAGCTGGCTTTGCGGCAGCGTTGCGCCGATCATCCGGCGTAGCACGCGGGCGTTGGCCGCGCTGGCTTTGTGGCTTGGGTCTGTCGCGCACCGTGCGGCGATCGATTGCCGGACGATCTACTTCGGGAACAACGCGTGGGTCGCGAATGCCAGTGGGCTTGTCCGCAACTTTAACCACCCGCTCGTCCCGACGTGGATTCGGACGTGGATTCCGGTGTTCATCGCGGCGTTCATTACGGCGATCCCAGCTACGGTTATCCGCCTGAGACGACCGCCGCTGTGACTCGGCTTTGCCAGCAAACCCATGTTCGCCACCTCGGCCAGAATTTTGGCGCTTCTCACGACGATCGAGGACTATCTCACGACGATCCTCGCGCTTCTCACGACGATCCAGGACTATCTCATGACGATCCTGCCTCTTCTCAAGTCGATCCAGGGCTTTCTCCCGACGATC
>Ga0207814_101044_pt1 | contig 10770 bp, 8 predicted proteins | sample TtaePargueraPR_7_FD_187755 | JGI IMG/M metagenome (GOLD analysis project Ga0207814, IMG submission 187755) | Aerobic enrichment media microbial communities from Bioluminiscent Bay, La Parguera, Puerto Rico - Tt and P1 (2) (SPAdes) | ecosystem: Environmental > Aquatic > Marine > Unclassified ... | reverse complement strand
CCGCGCCGCTGAGCGAGCCCATGCCGCCGACGACGACCACCACGAAGGACAGCACCAGGAAGTCCATGCCCATATGGTAGTCGGGCGACAGGATCGGCGTGTACATGACGCCGGCAAGCCCGGCCACGATCGCGGCAAGCGCGAACATGATGGTGAAGCGACGGTTGATGTCGATGCCGAGCAGGCCGACGGTGTCGCGGTCGGCCATGCCGGCGCGCACCACCATGCCGAAGGTCGTATACTGCAGGAAGGCGAATACGCCGCCGATGATGGCGAGCGAGAAGATCAGATAGACCATGCGCCACCACGGATAGACCACGGTGCCTGCCTCGAGGCCGATCATGGTGCCGAAGTCGATCATGCCGCGCAGCTCCACCGGGGCCGGCTGCGGAATCGGGTTGGCCCCGAAGAAATGCTTGATGATTTCCTGCAAGACGATCGCCAGGCCGAAGGTGACCAGGATCTGCTCGGCGTGCGGCCGCTTGTAGAAGAACCGGATCAGCCCGCGCTCCATGGCGAGGCCGACGAGCAACATGACGGGGATGGCGAGCAGGATCGATACGGGAACCGAGAAGTCGATAAGGACCGCGCCGAACTCGCCGAACCAGTCCTCGATATATGGCGTCCGAATCTCGAGCGGCGAGCCCCAGGCAGTCGTCTTGTCGGGATCGAGCGCGACCTTTTCCAGCGTCAGCAGCTTGTTCATCGTGACGGCGCAGAAGGCGCCGAGCATGAACAGCGCGCCATGTGCGAAATTGACGACGCCGAGCGTGCCGAAAATCAGAGTAAGGCCAAGCGCGATCAGCGCGTAGGCGCCGCCCTTGTCCAGCCCGTTCAGGATTTGAAGAAGAATCGCGTCCATCGGCTGCCCTTGGTCCCGTCGATGTCGTCCACGAACTTAATACTGAGATATGCCGGCCGGTTCCACCTTTCGGTCGGAGTCCGGCCGGCTGTGCCCCATGGCAAGGGCGTTCTAGGTCAGGTCCGGATCAGGCGCCCGGGTTGCAGGATCCCAGCTCACCGCCGAAGATCGCCGGATCGTAGGTAACCTGCTCGACCGGCACTTCCTCGACGACTTCGAGGAGGTCGAACTGCGACGTCGGGTTCTCGTTCCCCTTCACGACCAGCACCTTCTTGAAGCACTGGTGGTCGGCGGCGCGATACAGCGTCGGGCCGTTGCCCATGCCGTCGAAGTTGAAGCCCTCGAGGGCCTCGCCGATGCCGCACGGATTGAAGGTGCCGGCACGCTCGGCGGCGTCGGCATAGAGCAGCGTCTGGACGTAGCAGGTGTGTGCGGCCTGGGACGGCGGGAAGCCGTATTCCTGACCGAACGACTTGACGAACGCCTGCGAGCCTTCGTCCTGCAGGGTCCAGTGCCAGTTGGTCGAACCGAAGATGCCCTTCACGTTCTCGCCGGCGCCCTGCGCCATCAGGCGCGAGTAGAGCGGAACGACGATGGCGAAGTCCTTGCCGTTGACCTGCTTGTCACGCAGACCGAACTGAACGGCCTGGGTCAGCGAGTTGACCATGTCGCGGCCGTAGTGGTTGAGGATCAGCACGTCGGCGCCGGAGTTCAGCACCGGCGTGATGTACTGCGAGAAGTCGCCGGCGCCGAGCGGCGTGCGGACCGCTTCAACGGTCTCCCAGCCGAGGGCCTCGGTCGAGTTCTTAATCGACTCTTCCTGGGTCCAGCCCCAAGTGTAGTCGGCGGTCAAGTGATAAGCCTTGCGGTCGGAACCGTATTCCTTGTTCAGGATAGGGGCCAGCGCCGCACCGGACATGTAGGCGTTGAAGAAGTGGCGGAAACCGTTGGCCCGCTTGTCCTTGCCGGTGGTGTCGTTGGAGTGGGTCAGACCGGCCATGAAGATCACACCGGCTTCCTGGCACAGCGACTGCACCGCGATGGCCACGCCCGACGACGAGCCGCCGGTGATCATGATGGCGCCGTCCTTCTCGATCATCCGCTTGGCGGACGCGCGGGCGGCGTCGGACTTGGTCTGCGTGTCGCCGGTCACGAAGGCGACCTTCTTGCCGAGCACGCCGTTGCCCTTCAGGGCCGTCGGCTTCATCGTGTTGAGCATGCCGCCGTCGCCTTCACCGTTGAGGTGCTTGACGGCGAGCTGGTAGGCGCGCAGTTCGTCGGCGCCCTCGTCGGCGTAGGCGCCGGTCTGCGGCACGTTGAAGCCGAGGGTGACGGTCGAGCCGGTCGGCTCGTTCAGGTAGGCCGCGCGGGCCGCGCTGGTAAAGATGGTCGGCATCGCCAGACCGGCGCCGACCGCAGCCGTGCTCTTCAGGAGCGTACGCCGGTTGATATTCTTGAGACCACTCATATGGGGTTCTCCCTAGGAAAGACGGTTCGTTGGTAATCCGTTTGACTGGTGAGTAGGCTCACCTGCCTACGACGCTGGCGCACTTTTGAAAAGAACACAATAAACCATTGTATTAGAACGAGAATTCTGTAAAATTCCCGTTGTTCGCGCATGCAAAAATGTAAATTTTTTACATTGCAATGCAGCAATCCCGCAACTTGGGGGGCTGTCGGCCGACGGCCTTGCAGGCAGGTTTCCCCAAGGCGCCGCAACGCGTTAGGCAGGAGAAACGGCAGGCCATGGCGGCGACGATCGTTGGTCTGAAAATCCGGGAAACCCGGCGCGCGCTCGGGATTTCCCAGTCCGAACTGGCGCGCCAGATGGGCATTTCGCCGGCCTATCTGAACCTGATCGAGTTCAGCAAGCGGCGGATCGGCGGAAGTCTCCTCAAGAAGGCGGCGGACTGCCTCCACCTGTCGCCGGCGGAACTCGACGGCGCCATGGAGCGACGGCTGGCGACGGAGCTGCGCGAAATCGCGGCCGACCCGAATCTGCGGGCGGGCGGCCTTAGCCCGGAGAACATCGACGCCTTTATCGGCCGGTTTCCGGACTGGGCCGGCGCGCTTGCCCAGGTCTATCGCAGCAATCGCGCCAACGGCGAGCTGGCGACGGCGCTATCGGACCGGCTGACCCACGACCCCTATCTCAGCGACGTCGTGCATCAGATGGTGACGCACATATCGGCGATCCGCTCGACGTCGGAGATCCTCGATGAAATCGAGGACATCGAGACGGCACAGCGAGCGCGTTTCCACCGGACCCTGGCAACGGAGAGCAGCCGGCTGACCGACGTCGCGCAGGCGCTGGCGCAGTATTTCGACAAGGCCCATACGGCCGAACGCACGGCGACTCCGGTCGAGGAAATCGAATCGTTCATGCTATCGCACGACAACCACTACGAGGCGCTGGAGGTCGCCGCCGAGGAAATCCGAGAGCGGGAATTCGCAGACGGCGTCGCTGCCGGCGGCATGGCCCGCGAAAGCGCGATGGCCGCGGCGCTGGAACGGCGTGGCGTCACGGTCGGCAGCGATCGGGATGCCGGAAATTCAGACGCCGGGGCGCCCGCGGACAGCGGACGTCACACGGTGCCCCTGCCGCTCGGCGCCGGGTCCGATGTCAGCGTGGGCCGGCTGGCTGAGGCGGTGGTCTCCGAATTCATGGACGAGGCGATCGCCGACCTGATCACGGATCAGCTGGGCGCGGTGGCACGGCGGCATATCGGTGCAATCCTGAACACCTATGCGGCCGATGCGCTGCTGCTGCCAGCAGCCGAGTTCCAGCATTCGGCGAAGCGGCTTCGCAACGATATCGAGGCACTGGCGCAAACCTGGCAGGTCGGGTTCGAACGGGTCTGCCGAAGGCTCACCGCCGTCAGCGGGCGCGACAGCGAGGGGCCCGGGTTCGCCTATCTGGCCGCCAACGCGGCGGGCAACACGATCGACCGGCGGCCCCGGCCCGACCTGCAGTTTCCACGTTACGGCTCGGCCTGTGCGCTGTGGGCGATCTACCGGGCCTTCGCTGTCCCGGAGACGGTTATCCGCCAGGTCGCGATGTTCCCCGACGGCGAGAAGGTGCTTTTTGTCGCACGTGCCCGGCGCACCGGACCTGCCGGGTTCGACCGCCCTGCCGATTTCGTGTCCGACATGATCGCCGTTTCGGCCGAGGCCGCTGAGTCGACCGTCTACGGCGACGGCCTCGATTTTGGGCCGCGCGGCAAGGCGGAGCCGGTCGGGCCGAATTGCCGGATCTGCCCCCGCCAGGATTGCCTGCACCGCTCCGACGACCCGCTTATCGGCCGCCTCCAGGGATGAAGACGACAGCACTGCACCCCGGGCCCTACGAAATTCGCACTCGCAATATCCCCGCGCGCCATCGTAGACTCGACGCCAACAAAGTCGACTGGCGCGACGGGCATGGCGGTTTCCATGTCGTATCCGGTCCGTAAGCGCGGGGCAGTCATCTAGGGGGAGTGACGGGCCTGTGAGCAGGCACGTGCTGATCGTCGAAGACGAAGAAAACATCGTGGAGTCCCTCTCCTTTCTGCTGCGAAGAGAGGGATTTCAGGTGACGTCGGTGCTCGACGGCGGGCAGGCGATCGAGAGCATCGACACCGACCGGCCCGACCTGCTGATCCTCGACGTGATGTTGCCGGGCGTCGACGGATTCGAAATTCTGCGTACGATCCGTTCGAAACCCGACATCAAGGACCTGCCGGTCGTCATGCTGACGGCGCGGATGCAACAGCAGGACCGGCGGCAGGCCGAGGAGATCGGCGTCAATGCCTTCGTCACCAAGCCCTTCTCCAATGCGAAGGTCGTGTCGATCGTCAAGAGCCTGATGCCATGAGCGAGAGCCGCGATCCCGACCTCAGGAGCCGCAAGGTCCGCGACGCGGCCCTAGTGCTGCCGTTCGTCGGCGCCTTCCTGCTCATGCCGCCTTTCATCCGCACCTTCGCCTCGGACAGCTATCTGGCCGGGATCCCGGTCATCATTGTCTATCTGTTCGCCGTGTGGTTCGCACTGATCCTCTGCGCCTGGCTGCTTGCGGGGCCGCTGCACGAAACAATGGAAGCGGAGTCGCGCGGGGCGAGTGACGCGGATACGCCGGAGGGCTGATGCTTTCCGCCAATCTCCTCCTCTTCGTCTGCATCTCCTATGTGGCGCTGTTGTTCCTGGTCGCCTTCGTCGTCGACCGCCAGGCCCAGCGCGGCCGCATCGGCTGGCTGCAGTCGCCGCTGGTCTTCACGCTTTCGATCTCGATCTACTGCACGTCGTGGACGTTCTACGGTGCCGTCGGATCGGCGGCGCGCAGCGGGCTGGAGTTCGCCACCATCTATCTGGGGCCGACGCTGGTCTTCATCGGCTGGTGGTGGCTGCTGCGCAAACTCGTGCGCATCGGGACGGTGCACCGTATCACCTCGATCGCCGACCTTATCTCGTCGCGGTTCGGCAAGAGCCCGACACTTGCGGTTTTCGTGACGCTGATCGCGGTGATCGCCACAACGCCGTATATCGCGCTGCAGCTGCAGTCGGTCACGCTTAGCTTCAGGGTGATCAGCGGCGGCCCGGAATCCGGCGGCCTCAACGACGGCGCGACCGCCTTCTGGGTCGCCGCCGGCATGGCGCTGTTCACGATCCTGTTCGGAACCCGCAACGTGACCGCCAACGAGCGCCATCACGGCGTCGTGGCGGCAATCGCGGTCGAGGCGCTGGTCAAGCTGTTCGCGCTGATCGCCGTCGGCCTGTTCGCCATCTACGGGATATCGGGCGGCGTCGGCGACGTGTTCTCGCGGGTGTCGCCGGAGTTCCTTCACGCCAACGACGTGTTCGGCGTGCGCTGGGCCGCCCTCACCTTCTTGTCGGCGACCGCGATCATCTGCCTGCCGCGCCAGTTCCAGGTGACGGTCGTGGAGAATGTCGACGAGCGGCATCTGGCAACCGCGTCCTGGCTGTTCCCGCTCTACCTCGTGCTGATCTGCATCTTCGTCGTGCCGATCGCGGTCGCCGGGCTGTCGCATCTGCCGGCCGGCTCGAATCCGGACATGTTTGTGCTGACGCTGCCGCTGTCGGCAAACCAGGGAGGTCTGGCGACGTTTGCCTTCATCGGCGGCTTTTCGTCGGCCACCTCGATGGTCATCGTTGCGGCCATCGCGCTGTCGACAATGGTGTCGAACCACATCGTCATGCCGGTCGCGCTGAAGGTCTCGCAGTCGGGTCACTACACGAGCGGCGATGTGCGCCGGCTGCTGCTGATCAGCCGGCGGGTCAGCATCGCGGTCATCCTGATGCTCGGCTTCGTGTACTTCCGCCTGACCGACGGGTCGGAAGGCCTGGCGTCGATCGGCCTGATCGCCTTCGCCGGCATCGCGCAGGTGCTGCCCGGCGTGATCGGCGGCGTGATGTGGCGGGGCGCGACGCGCTACGGCGCGCTGGCGGGCCTCGCAGCCGGTTTCGGCATCTGGGCCTACATGCTGCTGATTCCTAGCTTCCGGGCCGAGTTCGCCTTCATCGAGGCGCTGGTGTCGATGGGACCGTGGGGGATCGCCGCGCTGCGGCCGCAGGCTTTTCTCGGCATGACTGTTACGGACCCGCTGGTGCATGCCCTGTTCTGGAGCCTTGCCGCCAACACCGCGCTGTTCATCTTCGTCTCGCTCGCAACCAATCCGACGCCGCTGGAGCGCCTGCAGGGCGCGCTGTTCGTCGACGTGTTCCGGACGCGCCCCGGCGAAACCCCCGGCGTCATCCACAGGACCGCGCAGTCGGAAGACCTGTTCGTGCTGGCGCAGCGCATTCTGGGCGGCGAGCCCGCGCGCCTGCTGTTCGAGGACATCGCCCGCTCGCAGGGAATCCGCAGCGGCCTGCCGATCGCCGACGACGCCTTCATCGCCCGGATCGAACGCGAGCTCGGCGGCACCGTCGGCGCCGCCTCGGCGCACGCGATGGTCTCGCAGGTCGCAGGCGGCGGCACGATCAGTCTGACCGAGCTCATGAAGATCGCCGACGAGACGGCGCAGATCCTCGAGTACAGCCAGCAGCTGAGCCAGAAATCCGAGGAACTCGAAAGCACCGCGCGCCAGCTGCGCAACGCCAACGCCAAGCTGCAGGAACTGGCCAACCAGAAGGACGAGTTCCTGAGCCAGGTCAGTCACGAACTGCGCACGCCGATGACGTCGATCCGGTCGTTCTCCGAAATTCTTCTGGAGACGCCCGACGTCACCAGCGCCGAGGCGCAGCGCTTCCTGACGATCATCAACGCGGAGTGCCTGCGCCTGACCGGCCTGCTCGACGAAATCCTCGACCTGAGCTTCCTGGAAAGCGGCAAGGTGTCGTGGAACCTGGTTCCGGTGGATGCCGAGTCGGCCCTGAACCGGGCGCTCGACTCGATTTCCGTGCTGGCGGAAAAGAACGGCGTAACGATCGAGATCGGCGAGCGCGCCCGGCACGTGACGGTGATGGCCGACTTCGGCCGGCTGACACAGGTGTTCCTCAACATCCTGAACAACAGCGTGAAGTACAATTCCGCCGAGGCGCCGCGGATCGAGGTGAGCAGCAGCCACAGAAACGGCGCCTATGTCGTGTCGATCGCCGACAACGGACCCGGGATCGCCGAAAGCGACAGCGAAAAGATCTTCTCGAAGTTCACGCGCGGCACCGGGCGTCACGAGGTCGGCAGCAGCGGGCTCGGCCTGCCGATCAGCCGGGAGATCCTGCGCAAGTTCAGGGGCGACGTCGTTCTGACATCCAATGGCGGCCCCGGGGCGCATTTTGAGGTAAGATTGCCGGCAGCATGACCGGTTTGCCGTTTCGACCGGGCGCACGTCTTGCGGCGGCGCCCGCGTTCGCGCATGCTACTGGTATGATGACTCAACGCGCGCCGGCACGACGGCGCAAGCTTGCCGACCAGGTCCAGGAACAGCTGCTGGGGCTTATCCGCAGCGGCGAGTTCAAGCCCGGCGACCCGCTTCCCTCCGAACGCGAGCTGATGCAGGCCTTCGAGGTCGGCCGCCCGGCCGTGCGCGAGGCCATGCAGGCACTGCAGGGCATGGGGCTGGTCGAGATTCGGCACGGGGGGCGGGCCCGTGTCTCCGAGCCGTCGCTGGGGCGCATGGTCGACCAGATGAGCGAGACGATGCGCCATCTGCTGACCCATTCGCCGGCCAGTCTCGAGCACCTGAAAGAAGCCCGCGCGACCTTCGAAATGGAAATGGCCCGGATCGCGGCGCGGCGGCGGGCAGACAGCGATCTTGCCCGGCTTTCCCGCGTTGTGGAGAGCCAGGAAGCCGTACGCACGGACCCGGAACGCTTCCTTGAGTTCGATGCCCAGTTCCACCGCGAACTGGCCGCCATCAGCGGCAATCCGATCTTTACGGCGCTTTCCGAGGCGATCTTCAACTGGCTCGTGCACTTCCACGTCGACCTGGTCCGCGTTCCAGGCCGCGAACAGCTCACCCTAGACGAGCACCGGCAGATCATCACCGCGATCGAGGCGGGCGATCCCGATCTTGCCGCCAAGGCAATGCTCGATCACCTGAGCCGCGCCAACAGCCTGTATCACCGCTCGCATTCCACCAGGCGCGCAGGCCGGAAAAACAGCCCCGCCGCCGATAGCTGACTTCGCCATACTGGTGATACCTCCGCCGCATTCTGCCACGTGCCGAGGCAGGCGGTTGCGGCCGCATGGCCCGCGCCCGGCACGGCGCCGGCATTCCCTTGCGGCACAGATGCAAGTGGTATAATCTGATCAAATAACAAGAGGCGCTTCCCGAAAAACGGGGGCGGCATCGAGGGAGAGCGTCGGGGATGTCTGAACAGTCGTTGCGGGCCATGGCCGGCTCGCGGTCACTCAAGGTCGGTCATTTCGTTGTCGAATTCGCCACGCCCGGCATCGGCTACATCATGAAGAATGCCGGCTGCGATTTCGTGCTCTTCGACACCGAGCACTCCGGCTTCCACAACGAGACGATCAAGAACGCCCTGCGCTTTTTCGAGGCCGCCTCGCTGCCGGCGATCGTACGGGTGCCCTCCAAGGAGTATCACCACATCGCCCGCGCCCTGGACATGGGCGCCGAGGGGCTGATGGTGCCGATGGTCAACGACGCCGCCGAAGCGCGCGGCATCCTCGACTGCATGAAATACACACCGGACGGAAAGCGCGGCGTGGCGCTCAGCGTCGCGCACGACAAGTACGCGACCGGCGACGTGTTGCCGAAACTCGCAGCCGCCAATGCGCGCTCGACGCTGTTCGCCCAGATCGAAACGGCGGAAGGCGTCGAGAACGTCGAGGAGATCGCCGCGGTCGACGGCGTCGACTGCCTCTGGGTCGGCCATTTCGACCTGTCCGCCTCGCTCGGCATTCCCGGACAGTTCGGCCACAAGAAATTCACTGACGCGATCACGAAGACGATCGCCGCGGGCCGGAAGCACGGCAAGGCGGTCGGCCGTCTGGTGCCGGACACGACATCGGGCATCGCGCTCTACAAGGAAGGCTTCGACTTCATCTGTTATTCCGGCGATGTCTGGGTGCTGCAGACAGCGCTCACCGCCGCGGTCGGGGAAATCCGGGCCGGCTGCGGCCGGGCGCTGGCCGGAAGCGGCAAGCGCGGCGCTGCCAAACGCACGGCCGGGAGCACCCGGAAAACGACCCGGGCGAAGAAGGCCGCCGCGACGTCCCGATCCACAAAAAAGAAGGCGAAGTAGGAGGCGGTCATGGACACCTTCCGTGTCGCGCTTTCGGGCGACTTCCGCAAGGCCGACGGCAGCCCGACCTATCCGAGTTTCGACCTGACGCCGCTGACCTCCAACCCGGCCGTGGACGTGGTGTGGGTGGACGCGGTCGACGGCGTCATACCGGCCTCGGGCCTGGAGGGCTGCCACGCGCTGATCCTCTTGATGCCCCGCTTTACCCGGGACTCGGTGCCGCCGGGCGATACGCTCGCCGCGGTGGCGCGGTTCGGCGTCGGCTATGACAATGTCGACGTCGAGGCCTGCAACGACAACGGCATATCGGTGATCATCACGCCGGACGGCGTGCGGCGCCCGGTAGCCGTATCCGTGATTACCTTCATCCTCGCCCTGTCTCAGAAGCTTTTGATCAAAGACCGGCTGTGCCGCGGCGGTCCGGACGGCTGGGCGCAGCGCGCCGACCACATGGGCGACGGCCTTGTCGGCAAGACGCTCGGCCAGCTCGGCATGGGCAATATCGGCGCGGAAGTGTTCCGCATGGCGGCCCCTTTCGGGATGACGCCGATCGCGCACGACCCCTATGCGGACCCGGCGCTGGCCCGCGAGCTCGGCGTCGAACTGGTCTCCGAGGAAGAGGTGTTCCGGCGGTCGGACTTCCTGTCGGTCTCGATCCCGCTGTCGGAGGCGACCCGTCACTTCGTCAACGCCGAGCGGCTGAAACTGATGAAGCCGACCGCCTACCTGATCAACACGGCTCGCGGGCCGATCGTCGACCAGCGGGCCCTGCACACCGCGCTCATCGACGGGACCATCGCCGGTGCCGGCCTCGACGTGTTCGAGGTCGAGCCCTGCCCGGCCGACGAGCCGCTGCTCAAGCTCGACAACGTGATCTGCGCCCCGCACGCGCTGTGCTGGACCGATGAATGCTTCGCCGGCAACGGTGCGGCCGACGTCGCCGCCGTCCTCGACATCATGAAGGGCGGGACGCCGCGCGGCATCGTCAATCGCGATATCACCGGCGACCGGCGCTGGTCGGCAAAGCTGGAGAGCTTCGGGAGGCGCTTCGGATAGACGCGTCATCGCTTTGAAGAAAGGCCGCCGGCAACGACCGCCCGGCCGCAAGGGAGGTACTGACATGGATAGAAGGAAATTCCTGGTTTCGGCGTCAGCGCTCGCCGGCGCTTCCGCCTTCGGGCTGCCGAACCTGGCCCGGGCAGAGG
>Ga0207814_101041_pt1 | contig 10795 bp, 8 predicted proteins | sample TtaePargueraPR_7_FD_187755 | JGI IMG/M metagenome (GOLD analysis project Ga0207814, IMG submission 187755) | Aerobic enrichment media microbial communities from Bioluminiscent Bay, La Parguera, Puerto Rico - Tt and P1 (2) (SPAdes) | ecosystem: Environmental > Aquatic > Marine > Unclassified ... | reverse complement strand
GAGCCGATCATCGGCGGCGGCGCCGGCACCGGCCTGTCGGCCAAGTGCGAGGAAGCCGGCGGCATCGACCTGATCGTCATCTACAACTCCGGCCGCTACCGCATGGCCGGCCGCGGCTCGCTCGCCGGGCTGATGGCCTATGGCAACGCCAACGACATCGTCGTCGAGATGGCACACGAGGTGCTGCCGGTCGTGAAGAACACGCCGGTGCTCGCCGGCGTCAACGGCACCGATCCGTTCTGCATATTCGACAAGTTCCTCGACGACCTGAAGGCGCTCGGCTTCTCCGGCGTCCAGAACTTCCCGACGGTCGGCATCATCGACGGGCTGTTTCGCGCCAATCTCGAGGAAACCGGCATGTCCTACGGGCTGGAGGTCGACATGATCGCCGCCGCCCACGCCCGGGACATGCTGACGACGCCCTACGTGTTCTCCGAGGACGATGCGACCGCGATGGCCAGGGCCGGCGCCGACATCATCGTCTGCCATCTGGGGCTCACCACCGGCGGGTCCATCGGCGCGGAATCCGGTCGCCGGCTCGAAGACGCGCCGGCGACCGTCACCGCCTGGGCCGACGCCGCGCTGAAGGTCAACAAGGACGCCATCGTGCTGGTGCACGGCGGTCCCGTCGCCCAGCCCGAGGATGCCGAGTTCGTCCTGAACAACACCGACAACTGCCATGGGTTCTACGGCGCCTCCTCGATGGAGCGCCTGCCCACCGAAATCGCACTGACCGAACAGACCAGGAAGTTCAAGCAAATCGGCCGCGCCTGACAGCCAGGCGGGACGGTCGCCGGACACCGTGCCGGCAGGAAGGGAATTGGAGGGAACGTCAATGACGGGTCAAATGATCGGAGCCCTGATCCTGTGGCTGATCGTAGCGATCATTGTGATCGTGGTGGTCGTCTACCTGCTCAACTGGCTCTATCACCGGTCGACCAAGGAAGTGTCCTTCGTGCGCACCGGTTTCGGCGGCCAGCGCGTGGTGATCAACGGCGGCGCCTTCGTGCTGCCGATCATCCACGAGATCACGCCCGTCAACATGAACGTGCTGCAGATGGAGGTGATCCGCGAGCAGGAACACGCGCTGATCACCAAGGACCGCATGCGCGTCGACATCATCGCCGAGTTCTATGTGCGCGTTGCGCCGAACAAGGACGCGGTGGCCGCCGCCGCGGCGACCCTCGGCCGGCGCACCATGGAGCAGGAACGGCTGCATCAGCTCCTCGGCGGCAAGTTCGTCGGCGCGCTGCGCTCCTGCGCGGCCGAAATGACCATGGAGGAGATGCACGAGCAGCGCGGCGACTACGTCTCCCGCCTCAAGACCGCGGCCTCCGAGGCGCTGGCCCAGAACGGTCTCGAGCTTGAAACCGTCGCGATCACCGAACTCGACCAGACCGACCTGGAATACTTCAACCCGTCCAACCGGTTCGACGCCGAGGGTCTGACCCGGCTGATCGAGGAAATCGAGACCCGCCGCAAGCTGCGCAACGATATCGAGCAGGACACGATGATCCAGATCCGCACGCGGAATCTGGAAGCCGAGAAACAGTCCCTGGACATCGAGCGCGACAGTGAGACAGCCCGACTGGAGCAGGAGCGCGAGGTCGAGATCCGGCGCGCCAATCAACGCATGGAACTGACCCGGGAGCGCGCCGAGCGCGAGACCCAGGCAGAGCAGGCCGAGATCGCCGCCCGCGAGCAGACCGAGAAGGCCCGGCTCGCGCAGGAACGCGCCATCGCCGAAGCCCGCATCTCTTCGGAAGAGGAAACCCAGCGCCGTGAAATCGAGCGCACCCGTGCGATCGAGGCCGCCGAGATCGCCGCCCGCGAGGAAACCGAGAAGGCGCGGATCGAGCAGGAACGCGCGGTGACGCAGGCGCGGATTTCCAACGAAGAGGACACGCGCCGCCGCGAGATCGAGCGCACCCGCGCCATCGAGGCGGCCGAGATCGCCGCGCGCGAGGAGACCGAGAAGGCGCGCATCGCCCAGGAGCGTGCCGTCACCGAGGCGCGCATCGCCAACGAGGAGGAGACCCAGCAGCGCGAGATCGAACGCGGCAAGGTCATCCAGGCCGCCGAGATCGCCGCCTACGAGGAGACGGAGAAGGCGCGCATCGCACAGGAGCGGGCCGTCACCGAAGAGCGCATCGCCAACGAGGAGCAAACCCAACAGCGCGAGATCGCCCGGTCCAAGGCCATCGAGGAAGCCGAGATTGCCGCCCGGCAGGAGATCGAGAAGTCGCGGCTCGCACAGGAACTGGCGATCACCCAGACCCGGATCGCCAACGAGGAGGAAACCCAGCGCCGCGAGATCGAGCGTTCGAAGGCGACCGAAGCCGCCGAGATCGCCGCCCGCGAGGCGATCGAGGCCGCGCGCATCGCGCAGGAGAAGAAGCTCTCCGCCGACCGTATCGCCAGCGAGCAGGAGACCCGCTACCTGGAGATCGAGCGCAACCGGACGCTGGAGGAAGCCGATATCGCCGCACGCGAGGCGACCGAGGCCGCGCGCATCGCGCAGGAGAAGAAGCTCTCCGCCGAGCGGATCGCCAGCGAAGAGGAAACCCGCAAGCTCGACATCGCCCGCGCCCGGGTGCTGGAGGAAGCCGAGATTGCCGCGCGCGAGGCGACCGAAGCCGCGCGTATCGCCCAGGAAAAGAAGGTCGCGGCCGTCCGCATCGCCAGCGAGCAGGAGACCCAGGGGTTGGAGATCGAGCGCAACCGCGCCGTCGAGGAAGCGGAGATCGCCGCACGCGAGGCGACCGAGGCTGCCCGCATCGCCCAGGTCAAGCGGGTCGCCGCCGAGCGCATCGCCAGCGACCAGGAGACCCGCAACCTGGAGATCGCCCTGGCCCTCAATCTCGAGGAAGCCGAGATCAAGAAGAACGACAAGCTCGACCGCAGCCGCATCGCCGCCGAGCTTGCCGTCGAGAAGGAGCGTATCGGCTACGCCAGAACCCGCGAGATCCTCGAGGTCGAGCATCGCAAGGAAGTCGAGCTTGCCGAGAAGGCCCGCGAGATCGAGATCTCCGGCCGCGAGATCGAGCGCACCGAGGCCAATCGCGAGGTGCGCAAGGCCGATATCGCCGCGATGACGGAGATCGAGCGCGCCAACGTCGCCCAGGATCGTCAGATCGAGGAAGCGCGTCTGGAGCGCGCCCGCGCCATCGAGCAGCTCGAGATCGCCAAGCGGCAGGCCTACGAGGAATCGGAGATCGCGGCCCGCGAGGAGATCGAGCGCGCCCGCATCGCTTCCGACCGGGGCATCGACGAGGCCCGCATCGGCCGCGACCGCGACCTGCGCCGCCTCGAGGTCGAGCGCGAGAAGATCGTCGAGATGGCCGAGATGGAGAAATCCATCGAGCTGTTCGGCAAGTCCAAGGAGCGTTCCGCCGCCCAGATTGAGGCCGAGAAGGCACGCGCCAAGGCCGCCGAGGCTGAGGAGCACGTGGCGACGGCCCGCGAATCCGAGGCCGCCAAGCGCCTGCGCTCCATCGAGCTGATGATGGCGGAGAAGGACGCCGAGGCGAAGAAGATCGACGCCGAGGCCGAGAAGATCCGCGCAGCCGTTGCCGCCGAGGCCCAGCGTCTCGTCAACGAGGCGGAGAACCTGCTCACGCTGGAAGCCCGCGAGTCGCTCTACCGCCGCAAGCTGCTCGACAAGGTCGAGGGCATCGTCCGCGAGAGCGTCAGGCCGATGGAGAAGATCGAAGGCATCAACATCATGCACTTCGACGGTCTCAACGGCGGCGGTGGCGGCCACAAGAACATGACCGACGAGGTCATGGACTCCGCCCTGCGCTACCGGGTCCAGGCGCCGATGGTCGACAACCTGCTCAAGGAGGTCGGCATCGAGCCGGGCAGCGTGAGCCGGATGGGCGACGTCATCCGCTCGGCCCGCGACATGCAGAGCATCGCCAAGGCGGCCGAGTCCGAACAGAAGAAGCGCGACGGCGACGATGACGGCGGCAAGGATTAGGAGCGTTGAAAATGCACCGAAGTCAGGATGCGCATCCTTCCAGACACCGCTTCGATGGTCGTCAGGATGATGGCCGGGTGTCGGGCAGCACGACGGACCTCATGGTGAGCGGGGCTCGTAAGTGCCCGTCTCGAACCGTGGGCAAAGCGCTCCCGCGCGAAACCACTTCAAGTTAACGGGAACCCGGACCAATGCCGAAGGTCTACAGATCCAGTGTCCTCAACGCCCCCGCCGATCGGGTCTGGAGCGCCATACGAGACTTCAACGGTCTGCCGAGCTGGCATCCCGGCATCGCCGAAAGCCGCATCGAGCAGAGCCAGCCCTCCGACAAGGTCGGCTGCGTCCGCAACTTCAAGCTCAAGGACGGCGGCGGCATCCGCGAGCAGCTTCTGGCGCTGTCGGACTACGACTACTCCTGCACCTACTCGATCCTCGAGTCCCCGATGGGGGTCGACAACTACATCGCCACGTTCCGCCTCGTGCCGGTCACCGACGGCGCCCGAACCTTCATCGAATGGGAGGCGGAGTTCGACTGCGCGCCGGAACGCTCCGGCGAACTGGTCGAACTGATCGGAGACGGCGTGTTCCAGGGCGGCTTCGACGCCCTGAAGGGCCGGTTCCCGGGTTAACGGAGCGGACGGTCGGATGGTCAAGATCGATGTCAGCACGATCGTAAACGCCCCGATCCGGCGGGTCTGGGCGGTGCTGCGCGATTTCAACGGACACGACCAGTGGCACCCGGTCGTCGCCGAAAGCAGGATCGAGGAAGGTCTTCCCTCCGACGCGATCGGCTGTGTCCGCAGTTTCCGGCTAGAGGACGGAGCGGAGCTGCGCGAGCAGCTTCTGACCCTGTCGGACCGCACCCATTCCTTCAGCTACTGCCTACTCGATACGCCGATTCCGCTGCTCAACTACGTCGCTCACGTCCGGCTCAAGCCTGTGACCGACGGCGACCGCACGTTCTGGCGTTGGTGGTCGAGTTTTTCGACCCCGCCCGGCCGCGAGCAGGAATTGAAGAAGATGGTCGAGGAAAACATCTACGGCGGCGGCTTCAAGGCCGTGAAACGCATCGTCGAGGGCTGACTTCACAGGAGAGTTGCATGCCAGTAGCGCTCAAGACATTCGACAGGCTCCGCGACGCCGCGGCCGCGCTCGGTTCGGAAACCGGCGCCCGCTATTTCGGCGGCGGGACGCTTCTCGTCCGCAACATCGTCGAGGGGTCCGTACAGGCGTCGAGCATGGTCCGGGCGACCGAGCGCGCCATGACCGAGATCCGGCCCGCCGGCAGCCGTTTCACCATCGGCGCCGGTGCCACCATGGCCCAGATCGCAGCCCATCCGGATCTGCGCTTTCTGGCCCCGGTAGCGCGCGCGATCGGTGGCCCCGCGATCCGCAACATGGCGACGGCCGGCGGTAATCTCTTCGCGCCCTATCCTTACGGCGATTTCGCCGTCGCCATGCTGGCGCTGGAGGCAACCGTCTCGGTGCAGAGCGGCTACAGCCCGCGCGATGTGCCGCTCGACGAATTCATGACGTCGGCCGAACGGGGCAACCGGGCGATCGTCGGCACCATCACCTTTCGCCGGCCGGATAGCGAGTCCGCGTTCCGCTTCGTGAAGGTGTCCCGCACCCATCCCAAAGGCGCCTCGGTGCTGACCATCGCCGCCCATCTGCCGCTCAGCGGCGGCCGCCTGTCCTCGCCGCGCATCGCCTACGGAGCCATGGCGCCGACGCCGATCCGGGCGAAGGCCGTCGAATCCGCGCTCAACGGCAAGACCCTCGATGAGGCCGGCATCGCCCAGGCGCTGGCGGTCGCCACCGACGGCTGCAATCCGCAGACCGACCCATTTGCAAGCGACTGGTACCGCCGCGAGGTGCTGCCGGTACATCTGAAACGGCTCCTGTTGGGCTGAGCCCCATGTTGGACGGAAGGATCGGGAGAAACCCATGACGCTGACACCTGTCCAGTTCACGCTCAACGGCGAGGAGCGGGCCGAGTTCGTGCCCAGCGGCACGACGCTGATCGCTCTGCTTCGCGAGAAGATCGGCGTGAGCTCGCCGAAGATCGGCTGCTATCAGGGCGCCTGCGGGGCCTGCACGGTTCTGGTCGACGGGGCCCCTCAGGTCGCATGCCTGACGCTGGCAGAGACCTGCAACGGCAAGTCGATCGAGACGGTCGAGGGGCTGACGACAGGGGCCGATTACCATCCCCTGCAGAAGGCGTTCATGGAGCACTACGCGGCTCAGTGCGGCTTCTGCACGTCCGGCATGCTGATGGCCGCCAAGGCCCTGCTCGACAAGAATCCCAATCCGTCCCGCGAGGACGTGATCGACGCCATCTGCGGCAACATCTGCCGCTGCACCGGCTACGAGCCGATCATCAACGCAATCCTGTCGGCGGCGGGAAGCCGCAGTGGCGCCCGCACAGCCTGAGGAGGTGAGCCGTGATCCGTTTCAAGAAGGAAGTCTTCGCCGACGAGCGCAACGATGACCTCAAGGAGGTCGGCGTCACACGCCAGCGCTATGACGCTCTCGGGCACGTCACCGGCCGCACGACGTTCTTCGACGACCACCACGTCCAAGGCATGTTGCACCTGCGGCCGGTGCGCAGCCCGCACCACCACGCCCGCATTCGCTCCATCGACACGACGGAGGCCGAGCGGGTGCCGGGCGTCAGGCGCATCCTGCGGGCCGGCGACGTTCCGCGGAACATCTACACGGTGCTCGAACTGATCGACATCGGTCCCGCCGACGAGCCGGCGCTCGCCTTCGACAAGGTCCGCTACAAGGGCGAACCGGTCGTCGCGGTGATCGCCGACTCCATGGAAGCCGCGGCGATAGGCGCCGCCAAGGTCAGGGTCGACTACGAGCCGCTGCCGACCGTCTTCGACGTCGAGGAGGCGATGCAGCCGGGCGCGCCGCTGATCAACGAGTATCACGGGCAGAACTGGTACAATTACGACGGCAAGGACCATCAGCCGGTGCGCATGGGCGACGTGGAGCGCGGCTTCCAGGAGGCCGACCACGTTATCGAGGAGCGCTACCAGATGTCTCCGATCGAGCACGCGCCGACGGAGACGCAAGGCTGCATCGCGGTGCCCGATACCGACGGCCGCGTCACCGTCTACACCAACACCCAGGGCCTGTTCTTCTCGCTCGACGTGGCGGCGATGATCCTGCAGGTGCCCTCCAACAAACTGCATTTCGTCGGCGGCACCGTCGGCGGCGGGTTCGGCGGCAAGGTCGATTCCCTCGTTGAGCCGCTTGCCATCCTCGGCGCCATGCTGACCGGCAAGCCGGTACGCTATCTCTTCACGCGGGAAGAGGAGATGCAGGCCGGCCCGCCGCGCGGCGCCGAGCGCATCTACATCAAGGACGGCGTCATGAATGACGGGCGCATCGTTGCCCGCAAAATGCGCATCTACGTCGATGCCGGCGCCTATTCGCGGCTGACGCCCTACGGTGCGGTCAAGGCGGCGGCCCATTGCCCGGGCCCGTACACGATCCCGAACGTCCTGTGCGAGGCGCGCTGCATCTACACCAACCGCACGCCGGGCACCGCCATGCGCGGCTTCGGCGTCACCGCCTCGGACTTCGCGCTTGAAATCCAGATGGACAAGCTGGCGCGGCTCGTCGGCATGGATCCGATGGAATTCCGCATCCTCAACGCCTATCGCGACGGCGACATGAAGGCGCACGGCAAGCGGACGGAGGGCGCTGCGCTGATCGAGTGCGTCCAGGCCGCTTCGGAACTGGCCAACTGGCCGATCGGCGAGACCTACAAGGCGATGTCCTCGCGGCAGGGCGGCGGCTGGTCGCCGTCCGACCAGCCCGCACCGCCGCCGCCCGCCCAGTCCGCGCCGCAGCCGGCCGCCCAGCCCGCTTCCGGCGGGCGCTACGCAAGTATCTTCGACGGCGGGAGGCGCTGATCATGGCCATCAAACGTGGACGCGGCATGGCGTCGGTCAACTATCCGACCGGCATGAATCTCGGCGGAGACCCGAGCCAGGCGCTCGTGCACGCCAATCCAGGCGGCAAGTTCATGGTGTCCCTGTCGAGCATCGATCTGGGCCAGGGCATGAAGACGATCGCCCGCCAGATCGCCGCCGAGACGCTCGGCGTTCCCACCGAGGACGTCGTCGTCGATACCGCCGACTCCGACACCGGCCCGCAATGCATGGGCAGCTTCGCCTCGCGCGGTACGCATCGCGTCGGCAACGCGGTGATCATGGCCGCCAAGGAAGCCCGTGCGGTGCTGCTCGAGGCGGCCGCGGAGAAGCTCGAGGTCAACGCATCCGATCTCGAGACGGACGGCAAGGGCAACATCCATGTGCGCGGCGCGCCGGCCAAATCGATCACCGTGCAGGACGCCTCGCTCGCCGCCCAGTTCGAGCAGGGCCGGACGATTTCCGGCCGCGGCATCTTCCTGGTGCCACGCTCGTATCCCGACCCGCTCACCGGCAAGATGGATCCGGCGACCTGTTATGCCCACGCCTGCACCGTTGCCGAGGTCGAGGTCGACGACGAGACCGGCGAGGTGACGGTACTGTCGGTCAAGAGCGCCTTCGAGATCGGCCGCGGGCTGAACCCGGCAATGGTCGAGCAGCAGCTCGTCGGCGGCGCTTGGATGGGCGTCTCGCACGCCCTGTACGAGACCACCGAGCCCTACTATCCCGACCGCGCGCATGGTCCCACCGACTTCGTCGAGTACCTGATGCCCGGCCCCGGCGATCTCGCCGAAAACGACCTCGTCATCCTTGAGCGCCCGGCCGCCGACGGCCCCTATGGTGGCAAGGGCATCGGCGAAATGTGCGCGACCCCGCCGATCCCCGCGATCGCCAACGCCATCTTCGATGCGGTTGGCGTCCGGGTCGACGAAATGCCGATTACGCCGGAAAAGGTACTGAAGGGGATCAAGGCATTGCGCGGGACGGCGCATTAGGCCCATGGCGAAGCGGTCTCCACATTCACGGCAGGGTGCCCCGGACCTGATCCGTGGCCAAGTCGGGCGGTTGCCGTGCAATGCGATCGGCTCCGATATAGCCGAACCGCTGCTCTGGGTCCCGGGTCGAGCCCGGGACACGCGCCCTCGAATTGCGAGACGGTTGTGCGGTCACCTGGCAGGTATCGGGCGATGAGCCAACCGCGCGCCGCCACCGACTTCGCCGATCCCGACGCACTTGTCGCCGCGCTGCGGGAGTCGAAATACGTCGCCGACGAGGGCCTGGCCACGGCGGTCTTTCTGGCACTGAAGCTCGGCAAGCCGCTGCTGCTCGAAGGTGCGCCAGGCGTCGGCAAGACGGAGGCGGCCAAGGCCGTCGCCGATATTCTCGGGCGCCGGCTGATCCGGCTGCAGTGCTACGAAGGCATCGACGCCGGCCACGCGCTTTACGAATGGAATTACCCCCGCCAACTTCTGGCGCTGCGCCGCGACGGGGAGGAGGCGTCGGACCTCTATGCCGACGAGTTCCTGATCGAGCGGCCGCTTCTCGCCGCCCTCAAGGAACCCGAGCGCACGGTTCTCCTGATCGACGAGATCGACCGGTCCGACCACGAGTTCGAGGCCTTCCTGCTGGAATTCCTGTCTGATTTTCAGATCTCGATCCCTGAGACCGGCACCCGGCGCGCCGCGGTGCCGCCGGTCGTGATCCTGACGTCGAACCGGACCCGCGAGCTGCACGAGGCGCTCCGCCGCCGCTGCGTCTACCACTGGATCGCCTATCCCGAACCGGCCAAGGAGGCGGAGATCATCATGCTGCGCTCCGGCGACGTGGCCGAGGCGACCGCCCGCGCCGTTGCCGCCGCCGTGCACGACCTCCGCGGCCTGCCGCTTTCGAAGCCGCCGGGCATTTCCGAGGCCGTCGAGTGGGCCAATGCGGCAAGCCTGATCGAGGGCACCGGCGGCGCGCGCTGGCCGGAAGCCTTCCGCCGCGCCATCGGCGTCGTCGTCAAGGACGAGGAAGACCTCGCCTATCTCGACGACAAGATCGACGAGATCATCGCGAAGGCCTGCGCATGACGGCGCCCCTTTCCATCCCACGTCATGCCCGGACCTGTTCCGGGCATCCACGCACGGCGTTTGCCGGGACGAAGCCGTGGATGGCCGGGACAAGCCCGGCCATGACGGGAGAAGGATTGGGTATTTTTGCCATTGGAAGCACGGGAGGGATGGAATGATTTCTCTGCCCCGTGCCGCCCGGCCGCTCGCCGGTTTCTGTTCATTCCTGCGCGGTTTCGGTTTTGCCGTATCTTCCGACCAGACGGTCACGTTCCTGGCCGCCGTCGCACTGCTCGGCCCCCGGTCGATGGATGACATCCGCCGCGCCAGCCACGCCGTGCTTGCCCCGCCGCCGCATCGTATCTACGCATTCGACGCTTTGTTCCGCGCCTGGTTCCACGGCGAGGTCGAGGCGATGCCGGCCGGCGACGAGACCGGCGAGGAAACCGTCGCCAAGGACGATCGCGGCGAGCGCTTCGAACCGCCCGAGGCGACCGAGCTGAACGAGTCGGGAGAGGCCTCGACCCGGACCGAAGTCCTGTCCTCGCGGGACTTCAGGGCGGACGACAATGTCCATCTCCGGCGCTTCCTGCGCGATGCGCCGCGCGCCTTGCCGCGCCGCCGGTCGTTCCGCCGGCAGGCCGCCGGCTCGGGACGCTGGATCGACATGCGCCGGACGATGCGCGCCGCCGTCCGCAACGAGGGCGACGTGGCCGCCTTCGCCCGCGCCCGCCACAAGCAGCGCCAGCGCAACATCCTGATCCTGATCGACGTATCGGGCTCCATGAAGACCCATACGGAGGACTACCTGAGGATTG
>Ga0207814_101039_pt1 | contig 10831 bp, 8 predicted proteins | sample TtaePargueraPR_7_FD_187755 | JGI IMG/M metagenome (GOLD analysis project Ga0207814, IMG submission 187755) | Aerobic enrichment media microbial communities from Bioluminiscent Bay, La Parguera, Puerto Rico - Tt and P1 (2) (SPAdes) | ecosystem: Environmental > Aquatic > Marine > Unclassified ... | reverse complement strand
CACCTGAGGCCGCGGCCAGCGAAATGTCCGATTCCGTGATGCCGCCGACGCCCGAATGGACGATGCGGGCCTGCACTTCCTCGTTGCCGATGCCTTTCAGCGCCGCGTTTATGGCCTCGACCGAGCCCTGGACGTCCCCCTTCACGAGAATGGGGAATTCCTTGATCTGGCCTTCCTTCAACTCGCTCATCATCTGTTCGAGCGAGCCCTTCGGGCCGGTGCCCGCCGCGCGCACCTCGCGATGCTTGCGGTCGCGGTAATCGGTGATCTCGCGCGCGCGCGCCTCGCTCTGGACGACGGCGAACTGGTCGCCGGCCTCGGGCGCGGAGTTGAAGCCCAGCACCTCGACGGGCACGGAAGGGCCTGCGGTTTCGACCTGGCTGCCCTGGTCGTCGATCAGCGCGCGGACCTTGCCCCAGGCCGAACCGGCCACGACGATATCGCCGATGTTGAGCGTGCCGCGCTGGACGAGAACGGTGCCGACGGGGCCACGGCCCCTTTCGAGCTTGGCCTCGATGACGATGCCTTCGGCGGCGCGGTCGGGGTTGGCCTTGAGTTCGAGCAGTTCGGCCTGTAGCTGGATCGCCTCGATCAGCTTGTCGAGGTTGGTCTTCTCGACGGCCGATACCTCGACCTCGAGCACGTCGCCGCTCATGCTCTCGACGATGATCTCGTGCTGGAGCAGGTCGGTACGGACCTTGTTCGGGTCGGCCTCCGGCTTGTCCATCTTGTTGATGGCGACAATGATCGGAACCTCGGCGGCCTTGGCATGGTTGATGGCCTCGACCGTCTGCGGCTTGACGCCGTCGTCGGCGGCAACGACCAGGATAACGAGGTCGGTGACCCTGGCGCCGCGGGCGCGCATGGCGGTGAAGGCTTCGTGGCCAGGGGTGTCGATGAAGGTGACCTTGCCGCCGCCGGCGGTGTTCACCTGGTAGGCGCCGATATGCTGCGTGATGCCGCCGGCCTCGCCGGAGACCACGTTGGCCTCCCGCAGCGCGTCGAGCAGCGATGTCTTGCCGTGATCGACGTGGCCCATGACGGTCACGACCGGGGCGCGCGGCTTCAACGTCGCGGCGGCGTCCTCCTCGCCGATGAAGCCTTCTTCAACGTCGGCCTCGGAGACGCGCTTGACGGTGTGGCCGAATTCCTCGGCGATGAGCTGGGCGGAGTCGGCGTCAATGACGTCGTTGATCTTGTGCATCTGCCCCTGCTTCATGAGGTACTTGATGACGTCGGCGCCGCGCTCGGTCATGCGGCTGGCCAGTTCCTGGATGGTAATGGCTTCCGGGATGACCACCTCGCGGGAAATCTTGCCCTGCGATTCCGCGGTCGACGTGACCTTCTTCTTCTGGCGCTCCTGGCGGCGTTTCAGAGACGCAAGGCTGCGCTGGCGCTGGTTGTCGTCCAGCGCATTGGTGATGGTGAGCGTGCCGCGCTCGCGGCGGTCGCCGCCGCCCTTGGCCTTGCGGGGCGTGCGCGTTTCTTCCTCGCGCTCCTTGCGCGACTTGATGGGCGTACGCTCCTTGGCTTTGGCTTCGGCGGGCTCGGTGCGGCGGCGCGCGGGCGCGTCCTGTTCTCCGCGCATGGCCTCGGCCTGCACGGCGGCTTCATCAGGGGCTGCGGACGTTTCGTCCGGCTTGGTCTGCGGTGCGGTTTCCTCCGCAGGAGGCGCGCTGGCGGCCTCTTCCTTGCGTCTGGCCGCTTCCTCTTCGCGCCGGGCCTCTTCCTCGGCGCGGCGCTTTTCTTCCTCCACCTCGCGGGTCTTGGCCTCGCTGAGGGCGCGGGCGCGGGCGTCGCGCTCCTCGCTGGAGAGATTCTTGAGCGCAGGGTCGGCAGGCGCCGGCGCGGCCTCGTTTGCCGCGGATTCGGCTTCCTGCTGCGCGGCCTCGGCCTCGCCCGGTGAACTGATCACCCGCTTCTTCTTTTTCTCGACCAGGACGGACTTGGACCGGCCATGACTGAAATTCTGGCGCACGTGCCCTGCATCCACGGTCCGCTTGAGATTAAGCGTCATGGTGCGAGAACCACGAATGGTCTTGCCGCCGCTGGTTTCCTTGGTTTCGCTCATTCTTCTTCCGTTTCCGGCACTTGCGCTGAATTTTCGGCTTCGCGCCCGGTCCGGAATCTGTCCAGACGCGCCGCCGCAGCAAGAAAATTCCCGGCCGGCACGCCGATTTTCAGTGCTGCATGTACCACATTTGGCCTGCCTAATGCCAAACTCAATTGTTCACGGTTAAAGCAGGCGACCGTTTTTCTGCCCCGGCCGCCCTCTTGCGCCGCCCCGGCATAAAGCCTGCCGAGCTTTTCGCATCCGTCCTCGCCGGCGTCGCTCGCATGAACGAGCGCAATGGCCTTACCCGCCTTTATAACCTCCGCGACCTTGTCGAAACCGCAAACCACGCCGCCGGCCTTGTTGGCGAGGCTGAGGCGCTGCAGGGCGTCGCGTTCGAGCAATCCGTCGACCTGTTGCGGCAAGGCGTCCGTTACGGTTGCGCCTGTCCTGAAACCGCGGTCGAACGCGCGCGTCCCGACTGCCTTGTCGAGTATATCACGGCTGCAGGTGAGCCAGACACCACGCCCGGGAAGACGGGACCTCAGATCGGGAACGACCCGGCCTTCGGGGTCGAGGACGAAGCGCAGCAGGTCGCCGGGCGCACGGCGCTCGCGCGTAACGGCACATTGCCGCTCCGTCTCGCGTCCCTTCGATCGTGCGCTGCCTGCCATTTCGGCCCTCTCCTATACCCGATACCGCTCACGGCCTTGGCTTACGCGCTGGCCGGATTGCCGGCGGTCTCGGCTTCGGCCGGCTCTTCCGCAGCGGCCTCTTCCGCTTCGGGTTCCGGGTTCAGGTCTTCCTCGGTGATCCAGCCCGCCTTGACGCGCGCGGCCATGATCATGGCCTCGGTGTCCGGGCGGTTCAGGTTGTAGGCGTCGAGAATGCCGGCGTGGCGAACGGACTCGCCATCGACCTTCTCGTGCCACCCGATCAGGTCATCGGCGATGCAGCCGGCAAAGTCCTCGAGCGACTTGATGTCGTTTTCCCCCAGCGTGACCATCATTTCGAGCGACATGCCGTCGATCTCGCCAAGTTCCTCGGCGACGCCCAGCTTTTCGCGCTGCTCGTTCAGCTCCTGTTCGCGGCGCTCGAGATACTCGCGGGCGCGCGTCTGGATTTCCAGCGCGGTGTCCTCGTCGAAGCCCTCGATATTGGCGATCTCGGCAATCTCGACATAGGCCGCTTCCTCGACCGAGCTGAAACCTTCCGACACGAGAAGCTGGGCGATGACCTCGTCGACGTCGAGCGACTCCATGAACATGTTGGAGCGCTCGGTGAACTCTGCCTGGCGCCGGTCGGACTCCTCGGCTTCCGTCAGGATATCGATGTCCCAGCCGGTGAGATGGGATGCGAGCCGGACATTCTGGCCGCGCCGCCCGATGGCGAGCGAAAGCTGCGTGTCGGGGACCACCACCTCGATGCGCTCGGCCTCCTCGTCGAGCACGACCTTGACGACCTCCGCCGGGGCCAGCGCGTTGACGATGAAATGGGCGGCGTCGGGCGACCACTGGATGATGTCGATCTTCTCGCCCTGGAGTTCGTTGACCACCGCCTGGACGCGGCTGCCGCGCATGCCGACGCAGGCGCCCACGGGATCGATGGAGGAATCGTTCGACAGCACAGCGATCTTGGCGCGGGAGCCGGGATCGCGGGCCACCGACTTGATCTCGACGATGCCGTCGTAAATTTCCGGCACTTCCTGGCCGAACAGCTTGGCCATGAACTCGGGCCGCGTGCGCGACAGGAAGATCTGCGGCCCGCGCTGCTCACGGCGCACGTCGTAGATATAGGCGCGGATGCGGTCGCCGTAGCGGAAGTTCTCCCGGGGGAGCGACTCGTCGCGCCGGACAATGGCTTCGCCGCGACCGAGGTCGACGATGATGTTGCCGTACTCGACCCGCTTGACGATGCCGTTCACGACCTCGCCGACGCGGTCCTTGTATTCCTCGAACTGGCGTTCGCGCTCGGCCTCGCGCACCTTCTGCACGATGACCTGCTTGGCGTTCTGCGCCGCGACGCGGCCAAAATCGAGCGGTGGCAATTCCTCGGCGATGTAATCGCCGAGCTGGGCTGCTTTGTTGCGCTTGGTGGCTTCCTTCAGCGAAATCTGGGTCGCTTCCATGGTCACGGTGTCGACCACTTCCAGCAGCCGCGTCAGCTCGATCTCACCGGTTTCGGGGTCGATGACGGCGCGGATTTCGTTCTCCGAGCCGTAGCGCGACTTGGCGGCTTTCTGCACCGCGTCTTCCATGGCCGCGATCACGATCGTGCGGTCGATGGATTTCTCGCGCGCGACCGCGTCCGCGATCTGCAACAGTTCCAGCCTGTTCGCGCTAATGCCTGCCTGAGCCATTGAAATGCCTCCAGTACCCTTTTATCTCTCGTTCGTCTCTCGTTCCTGCCTGCGCCGGGCATGCCCGGCCGGCGCGAAATTCTTTTGCCCGCGTCAGGCGGGCTTTTTCCTCAGCGCCCGCTTGAGCACATCGTCGTCGACGCTCAGCTTCGCATCCTCGATCAGCTCCGCCGCGAGACCGATGACCTGGGGCTCGTCGAAACCCTCCAGTTCAACCCTGAGCAGAACCTCTCCATTCTCGAAGCCGACGATCTCGCCCTTGAAGCGGCGGCGGCCGTCGACCAGTTCCTTCAACTCGATCCGCGCTTGCTGCCCGGCCCAGGTGACGAAGTCTCTCGGCCTGACCAGCGGCCGCGCCAGCCCCGGAGACGAAATCTCCAGGTTGTAGCCGCCCGGCATCGGATCGTGCGCGTCGAGCAGCGGCGACAACCGCCGGCTCACTTCCGCACAATCGTCGACAGACACCGCGCCACCGGGCCTGTCGATCATGATCTGCACCGTCGTCCCGTCCTGGCCCATGATCCGCGTGCGAACCAGTTCGAGACCGAGTTCGCCGAGCACGGGAAGCGCCAGGGCAGACACGTCCGCGGCGGTTCCGGTCTCCCGGATGAAACGCTCATCCATGTCGCGCCGCGCCTGTTCCATGGAACTAACCGGAAACTCCTCTCGCCTCATGGGCCCGAAGTATCCGCTCCATAAACAAAAAGAGCGGACCGGGGGCCCACTCCTGATCAAACCGGAACCATGAGTATGGCCTATATATACGCGGTTCCGGCCCGCGTTCAAGCGCGATTACCGCATTGATGTTAATTGACGGCGAACGGCGCCCTCACAGGCGCTCGAATTTCATGTAGACGGGCTTGCGCCCTTCGCGCAGGGCCTTGCGCTCATACCTGGTCTGGGGCCAGTCGCCGGAACGCTCTCGCCAGTCGGCCGCGCATTGCGCCGTCCATTCGAATAACCCGCTCACCCGCACCGCTTCCAGCGAAGTCCGCGCATAGTCGGCGATGTCCGTCGCAACCCGCAATTCAGCGCCCCGGCGCATGATACGCGCCAGTTCGCGCAGCGTTTGCGGCGAAACCAGGCGGCGCTTGCGGTGGCGGATCTTCGGCCACGGGTCGGGGTGGAGAATGAACACCCGCGATATTGCGCCGTCGGGAAGCCACGGCAGCAGTTCGCGCACGTCGCCATCCCAGATACGGACATTGCCGGGGTTTTCATCGGCCAGAGACCCGAGCAGGGCGGCGACGCCGTTGATGAACGGCTCGCAGCCGATGATCCCGGCATGCGGATTTGCCCTAGCCTGCCAGTAAAGGTGCTCACCGGCGCCGAAGCCGATTTCCAGCCAGACCTCGCTGACGGACGCGCTGAACAGGCCAGTCAGTGGTTGCGGGGCGGGCGCGTCAAGAGGCGGGCGCAGCCCGGGCAGCAGCTCGTCGAAGAGCCGCTGTTTGCGCGGACTTAGCCGGTGTCCCTTGCGCCGGCCATAGGTGCGGACGGCGGGATAACGCTCGGGCTCTGACATGCCGGCCCCATTGTTCTCCAACCCATCCGCGGCCTCGACCGGCGCCAAGGACATCCGCCAGCCCGCTCGTCAGGTCGCGGCCGCCTTGATCGGCTCGACGAGATCGAGCTTCTCCCAGGAGAAGCCGCCGTCATTGTCCGGCTGGCGGCCGAAATGGCCGTAAGCGGCGGTGCGCTCGTAGATCGGCCGGCTGAGCTGGAGGTGCTCGCGGATGCCGCGCGGGCTCAGGTCGACGACCTCGCGCAGGATGCCTTCAAGCTTCTGCTCGTCTATTCTGCCGGTCCCGTGGGTGTCGACGTAGATCGACAGCGGCTTGGACACGCCGATGGCATAGGCCACCTGCAGGGTGCACTTGTCGGCAAGGCCCGCCGCGACGACGTTCTTCGCCACGTAACGCGCGGCGTAAGCGGCCGAGCGGTCGACCTTCGTCGGGTCCTTGCCCGAGAAAGCGCCGCCGCCATGGGCCGCGGCGCCACCATAGGTATCGACAACGATCTTGCGGCCCGTGAGGCCCGTATCGCCGTCAGGTCCACCGATAACGAAACGGCCCGTCGGGTTGACGTAAAACTCGTCTTCCGGCGGCATCCACCCCTTCGGGATGACGTCCTCGACGAACTCGCGCACGATCTCGCGGACGCGCTCTGTGGACACGTCCTCGTTGTGCTGGGTCGAGACGACGACGGAGGTCGCGCGCACGGGCTTGCCGTTTTCGTACTGCAGCGTGACCTGGCTCTTGGAGTCGGGGCCAAGCTCCGGCGTCTTGCCGGCATGGCGCGCCTTCGCCATCTCGTGAAGGATGCGGTGCGAATAATAGATCGGCGCCGGCATGAGCGGCTCGGTTTCATTACAGGCGAAACCGAACATCAGGCCCTGGTCGCCCGCGCCCTCGTCCTTGCTCTTGTCTTCGGCCGAGTCGACGCCCTGGGCGATATCCACTGACTGGTCATGCACATGGCACTGGACCTCGGCGTTTTTCCAGTGGAAACCGTCCTGCTCGTAGCCGATCTCGCGCACGCAGCGGCGGGCGGCATCGATAAGGTCGTCCTTGGATACCTCGCCCGCGCAGCGGGTTTCACCTGCGAGGACGATGAGATTCGTCGTCGTCAGGGTTTCCACGGCGACGCGCGAGTGCGGATCGGCCGTCAGGTAAAGGTCAACGATGGAATCGGAAATTCTGTCGCATATCTTGTCCGGGTGTCCTTCCGATACGGACTCACTCGTAAACAAGTAATCTTTGTGGCTCACGGAGCCCCCATTCTGGTTAGTTGGTTGGTTTTACGATTTTCTGGAAGTAGGGGTTTCTTGCAAGCTTTGACGGTTCCGTCAAGCTGGCCCCCCGATTCAGCCCTTTTCAGACTTGCGTCCGAGCGACCGCACGAGCTCGATGATGGAGCGGCGCTGATCGGGGTCGGTAATTTTCACGAAGGCACGGTTCAGTTCAAGGCCGTCACGTGTGTTCAGAAACTCGTAGAGAAAGGATTCCGTATCCGGTTCCGCCATGCCCATGTTCGCGCCCGCCTCGGCGGGAGGCATCCCTTCAAAGAAAAATTGCACAGGTACGCCAAGGACCTCGGACAACCTGAAAAGCCGGCTGGCGCCGATCCGGTTGACGCCTTTTTCGTATTTCTGGATCTGCTGGAACGTCAGGCCCATGCTCTCGCCAAGCTTTTCCTGGCTCATGCCAGCGAGCATACGGCGCAGCCGCACACGGCTGCCGACATGGATATCGACGGGATTGGGGCCTTTTTTGCGCGCTTCGTTAGACATTCCAAACCGGTGGTTGAATTTGACCGGCAGCGAGCCCGGAGACTGAATCGCAAAACGGGGCCGAATCTGCAAGACTCGCCCCTACTGGCAGTTGTATGGAGCGGCAACGCTATAGTCAATCCATGCCGGAACCGGCGGCATGGCAGGCCATTTCAGCGTTTGCCCGGAGACATGCGCACAAGAGCGAGCCACGAGAGCAGGCACAAGACCATGACCGCGGCAAGGATAACGCGGCCCCATCGCGTGAACACCGTGTACGGCAGGGCGGCGGGAAGCGGGCTGTCCAGAGCCCGGGCGGTGTTGCGGGGGATACGGGCGACGATGCGCCCGTAGGGGTCGATGACGGCGCTGATGCCGGTATTGGCGGCACGCACGACGGGCAGGCCCTGCTCCACGGCGCGCACGCGCGCCTGGTGGAAGTGCTGATGGGGACCGGCGCTGTCGCCGAACCAGGCATCGTTGGTGACGTTGAGCAGCCAGCCCGGCGACGCTCCGGGTTCCCTGATATGGTCGGGGAAAATGATCTCGTAGCAGATCAGGGCGATGAAATCGGGAACGCCCGGCGCGCTCATGGCGCGGCTGCCCTCGCCGCGCGCGAAGCCGCCCTTGATGCGGGTCAGCTGGCTGAGCCCGATCGCTTCCAGCGTGTCCTGGAAGGGCAGGTATTCACCGAACGGAACGAGGTGCGTCTTGTCGTAGACGGAAAGGGTTTTCGCCTCGTCCGACATCACATAGAGGCTGTTGTAGACGCGCAATCCGCCGGCCGCCGACTTGTCCCTGACACCGCGCGCGGCGCCGGTGATGAACGTCGCGCCCTCCGGCAGCAGGTTCGCGATGGCATCGAGCGCCTCGGGCGTATCCGCGAGCAGGAACGGAACGGCGGACTCGGGCCAGACGAGATGGGTGACGCCGCCGATCTCACCGAGCAGGGTCTTGTCCCGTGACACCTTCAGATACCGCTGGAATATGGCGGCGCGGTTCTCCGGCACCCATTTTTCCTTTTGCGGGATATTGGGCTGAACGATACGAAAGCGCACGCCATCCACATATCGGGTTTCGGCCCGTTCGAGGCGCTGGTAGCCCCACAGCGCTCCCGCACCCAGCAGTGCGAACATCACCAGCGGCGCGGTGCGGCGGAGTGCGGTACGCGGCTCTGCCATGCCCGCCGCGGACCATTCAAGCGCCGGCATGGCGAACAGCAGAACGGCAAACAGGGTGAGCGTATAAACGCCGAAAATGCTGGCGGTCTGCATCAGGGATTCCGGCCCGGTGAGAGCATAGCCGAGCGTGTTCCACGGAAAGCCTGTGAACACCTTGCCGCGCAGCCATTCCGCCGCGGTGAAGGTCACGGCCAGCCCGAGGATCCGGGCGAGGCCCGGACGCCAGGCAGCGCCGGCAGCCGCGCAGGCCAGGCCAAAGAAAATGGCAAGGCCCGCCGGCATGAGAGTCACGGCAAAGGGCAACAGGACGGCGAATATCTCGGCTTCCACGAGGAAGGCGAAGCCGATCCAGTAGAGACCGCACAGGAAATAGCCGAAGCCGAACCACCAGCCGGTCCAGAACGCACCCATGACACGGCGGCGGAGGGTGAACATAGACTCATCGTCGATGAAAATGCCGTCCAGCAGCCAGACAAGGACCAGCACGGTCAGGAACATGACGGGCCAGGCGTGGAGCGGCGCGAACGCCAACATGGACAGACCGCCGGCGGCGCAGGCAAGGAGATAACGCCGCCACCCCGCCAGGCTTGAAATGAATTCGGCGGCGCCCCCCATGAGCGCCGACTATTGCCCGCTCTTCAGCGACTTGCGGTGAACCTTCAGTTTCTTGATCCGGCGCGCATCGGCATCAAGCACCTCGAATTCTATGCCGCTCTCGTGGCGCACCAGTTCGCCGCGAACCGGCACGCGCCCGGCAAGCGTGAACACGAGGCCGCCCAGGGTATCGGCATCCTCCTCGCGTTCGGGCGACATCAGGGCAAGGCCGAGCTTTTCTTCCAGTTCGCCGATCGGCGCGCGGGCGTCGCACACGAAGGCTGACGGGCCGTCCTCGACGATGAGCGGCGCCCCGTTCTGGTCGTGCTCGTCCTCGATCTCGCCGACGATCTCCTCGACAAGGTCCTCGATCGAGACGAGGCCGTCGGTACCGCCATACTCGTCGACCACGAGGGCGAGATGAATATGCGTCGTCTGCATGCGCAGCAGCAGGTCAAGCCCGGACATGGACGGCGGCACGAAAAGCACGTCGCGGCGGATGTCGGCCTTCGATAGAGGCTGCGAGAGATTGACCCGCTCGAAGCGCAGCGGCGCATTCAGCGGCTCGCCATGTTCGTCGAAGGACGTTTCGGGCTGGTCGGCGCCGTTTGCGGGGCTGCCGGCGGCCTGCGAGATAATCAGCGACATGAGGTCCTTGATGTGAACCATGCCGCGCGGGTCGTCGAGTGTGCCGTGATAAACGGGGATGCGCGAATGCCCGGCCTTGTGGAACATGTGCAGCAATTCGGCCAGAGAGGCGCTGCTGTCGATGCCGATGATATCGGCGCGCGGCACCATGACGTCGTCGACCCGCAGCGCGCCGAAGCGAAGCAGGTTGCCGAGCATGAGTCGCTCCTGTGGCGAGAAGCTCTGCTCGTCGCCATGCTCCTTCTCCAGCGCTTCCTCGATGATCTCGCGCGCGTCCTCGCGCTCGCCGGTCACGCCAAGCCGTGCGAACAGGCGCGCAACCCATCCGGGCTCGGCGGCGGCTTCGGGGGCCTCGTTCGCTACCGGGCTCTCGCTCACCGGACTTCTCCAGCAGGCATCATCTCTTCCGCGTAGGGGTCCGGCAGGCCGAGGCCCCGCAGTATCTCCGTTTCCAATGCTTCCATGCGCTCCGCCTCGGCGTCGTGATCGTGATCGTAGCCGAGCAGGTGCAGCATACCGTGGACCACGAGATGGGCGGCATGTTGGCGAGGCGGGATGCGCCTCTCCGCGGCTTCGCGCGTAACGGCTTCAAGGGCAAGCGCGATATCGCCGAGGTGACGGATATCGCCGTCGACGGGCGACGCCTCCTGGGGGAAGGACAGCACGTTGGTCGGCTGGTCCTTGCCGCGCCATGCGGCGTTGAGGCGGCGCATCTCGGTATCTCC